>Ga0075030_100004786_pt1 | contig 12227 bp, 9 predicted proteins | sample LitLauG_LLR_2012_FD_71393 | JGI IMG/M metagenome (GOLD analysis project Ga0075030, IMG submission 71393) | Freshwater sediment microbial communities from Pennsylvania, USA - Little Laurel Run_MetaG_LLR_2012 | ecosystem: Environmental > Aquatic > Freshwater > Creek > Sediment | place: USA... | reverse complement strand
GTTGCCGCGTAATTGAAGCGGCAGGAAACGCCTATTGCCTTCAAGGCGCCGGTGCCGGTCGGATCCAGGATGGCCTGCGCGTTGGAGTTGCCGCAATTGCCGTTGGCGGTGTAGTACGGATTGAGCGCGTAGGAACTGGTCACGCCAGCCGCGTTAGTCGCCCGGAAGGTGATATTGCCCGGCGCGGTATTGCTGGTGGCGTTGTACAAAATGTAATTTGTGCCGCCGGAGGAGAACGGGAAATTGGCCCCGCGCTTGGTGAAATCGCGCTGGCTCGCGTCGATCTTGTCCTGGAAATCGTGGCTGTAGGAGGCCATGATGTTCCAGCCGTCCGTGTCAAGATTGCCAAAGCCCTTGTTGACTCCCGCGTTCCAGCCCTTGCCCCCCGGATGCTCCGGGTTGCTGAAATTGAAAAATACATTGCCTTCCTGGGTGTTCTTCTTCGTGATGAAGTTGAGCACCCCAGCGATGGCGTCCGACCCGTAGAGTGTCGAGGCGCCGTCCGTCAGGATTTCAATGCGCTCGATCGAGTCCAGCGGCAGGCTCTCGATGTTGACCGCGCTGCCCCCGCCAATATTGCCGCCTGTATTCAGGCTGAACCCCGCCACGCGCTTGCCATCGAGCAGGACCACCGTGTACTTGGACGGTAGCGCGTGCAGCGCGGCTGTCGTCTGGCCGCCACCGGCACCGTTGACCGAGTTCGAAGGCGCCAGCCAACCTTGCATCGCCGGCAGATTCTGGATCAGATCCGTCACCGAGGTGGCGCCGGATTTTTCGATGTCGGCCTTGGTCAGCACCTGGACCGGCACGGCGGACTCCGCCTCGATTCGCTTGATCAGCGAGCCCGTGATTTCGATTTTCTCCAGCGTCGTATCAGTGGCCGGCGGCGCCTGCTGCGCCAAAACGGTCTGGGCACACAGTGACGCACCGGCGAGCAACAGCAGTCGGATGGACGTCGCTTGGAAACGATTCATTTTTCCCCCTACCAGTTCTCCATGGCGTTGGCCGTCTCGGCTCACGTTGCCCTGTGACGGGGGGTCAGATGTGGCCCCTCGTCTTATGCACCCCTTATGCGGGTCCGCCCAGGTTCGCCATTGGAATTGTTTAAGACGTCATTCTGGTAAACATTCGTAAGGTTTAGCAAGTTACTGGTGTTGCGGATTTGCCAAATCCGGAAAGTGCAAGGGCGCAAATTGCCGAAACGCAAATCCCTGCCATCAAACAAGGTTGGGGGCTCCGCGTAGCTTTGGATCCCAAAACCGTAGCGCCGGCGGAGGCGTCCGAACGGGGTAGCTCGTGATTGGGGCGACGCATTTGCGGCAGGACAGCAATGAAAGGGGGCAGCCGCTACACTGGGCGCCGATGAATTCGACCCAAACCAACACCGCCGTTGCCGACGCCCTCGGATTGGATCCTCCGGGGTTCGTCTGGCCGGTTCGGATCTATTACGAAGATACCGATGCTGGGGGCGTGGTCTACTACGCCAACTATCTGCGCTTTTTTGAGCGCTGCCGCAGCGAGTGGATGCGCTCCCTGGGCTACGGCCAGCGCGAACTGCTCGAGCGCGACCATGTGCTGTTTGTCGTGGCCGGGGCGCAAATCCGCTACCTGCGTCCTGCGCGGCTGGATGATGTCTTGCAAATCGACGCGAGCATTGTTCACCGCTACGCAAGTTACGTCGTCTTTGAGCAGTGCGCCCGGCGCGACACCGAGCTGCTGTGCCGGGCCCGGGTGAAGGTTGCCTGCGTCGATGCCGCAAGCATGCGTCCAAGCCGCGTGCCCGCGGCGCTCGCAAGCGAACTGGCCCAGGTCTGCGCCGACGAGGCCCATGCGCAGCGCGCCGATTCCCACTGGAAGATCATTGCATGAACGTATCCGCGGACCTTTCCATCCTATCGCTGGTCACCCAGGCGACCCTCGTGGTGCAGCTGGTCATGGCCCTCCTCCTGCTCATCTCGCTGGCCTCCTGGACGTCCATATTTAGCAAGGGCAGCGCCATCAGCCGCGCCCGGCGCGAGACCGAGGCATTCGAGCGCCGCTTCTGGTCGGGCTCCGACCTCGGGCAGCTCTACCAGGCCGCCATCAACTCCAAGCACAAGACCGTTGCCCTGGAGCGCATCTTCGAGGCGGGGATGGGAGAGTTTCTCAAGCTGCGCGGCAGCCGCGGCGGCGAGGTTGACCGCCAGGAGTTGCTCGAAGGCGCCCAGCGCGCGATGCGCGCCGGCTACCAGCGCGAAATGGACGTTCTCGAATCGCGCCTGTCTTTCCTGGCCTCGGCCGGCTCGGTCAGCCCCTACATTGGCCTCTTTGGCACGGTTTGGGGGATCATGCACGCCTTCACCAACCTTTCGAGCCTGCAGCAGGCGACGCTGGCCAGCGTTGCTCCGGGCATCGCCGAATCGCTGATCGCCACCGCCATCGGCCTTTTTGCCGCGATTCCCGCGGTGGTGGCCTACAACCGCTTTGCCCACGACATCGACCGGTTGGCCAACCGCTTCGAGACCTTCATGGAAGAGTTTTCCAACATCCTGCAGCGCCAGCGCTAGGCACGCGGCTCCGATCATGGCCATCATCGCCCGCCGCTCGACCAGCCGCCGACGCCTGCTCTCGGACATCAACGTCGTGCCCTACATCGACGTCATGCTGGTGCTGGTTGTGATCCTCATGGTGTCGGCGCCCTTTGTGAACCCCAGCCTGGTCGAGCTGCCCACCATGGGAAAGGCGGCGCGCGCGCCCGATGCGCCCATTGAAGTGGTGGTCAAGGCCGACGGGCGCCTGCTGCTGCGCGACCGCGCCAACGGGGGCAGCGTGCAAGGCAGCGAAGTGCGCATGGAGGAATTGGGCAGCGCCATCGCCCAGCACCTGGCGCGCAATCCGGACACACCGGTGGTGATCTCCGGCGACAAGAACGTGCGCTATGAGTCGGTTACCAAGGTCATGGACGCGCTCTACAAATTACATGTGCACCGCGTCGGCCTGGCGGTGAAACCGGCCCAATGAGGCGGTGCCAAGCACCATGAGTACCGCCGCCGTCGCCGCCCGGCACATTTCGGTGCGCCGCCCGAGCGATTCGCCGGGGTCCTTTCTCGCGGCCCTGGCGATGCATGCGGCATTGGTCGGATGGATGTGGTTTGCTGTGCAATGGCATACCAGCGCGTCGGCGCCGGCCGTTGCCGAGCTCTGGGAATTGCCCGCGCCAACGCCCGCCCCAGTGGTCGAGCCGACGCCGCCACTGCCGGCGGCGCCCTTGCCACCGCCACCCGCCGAGGAGACTGCGCCCGTCAAGGCCGATATCGTGCAAAAGCAGGAGGCGCCGCACCGCAAGGTGCCGGCCGCCCCGAGGGAACTCCCGACCAAGAAAGACAAGAAGGCGCGCGAGGCGCAACACCAGCCCACCCTGGAAGAGGTGCTGCGCGAGCAGGAGCAGGCTGAGGAACAGCACCAGCAGGAGATGCAGCGCCTGGCCAGCGCGGCCGGCGCTACCCGGCGCACGCCCTCGGTGGCGAGCGTGGCGCCCCTGAGTAACGAATACAGCGCACGCATTCAGGCGGCAGTGCGCGCCCACCTGTCCTTCGCCGTTCCCGATGGGGTGCCCAGGACGGTCTACGCGGAATTCCTCGTGGAATTGCTGCCAACCGGCGAGCAGGCCGCCGAACCCCGATTGATCAAGCCCAGCGGTCTACCCGGCTTTGACGAGGCGGCGCAACGAGCCATTTTGCGCACCGACCCTTTCCCCAAGAGAGACGATGGCACGGTACCGCGCTCATTGAGCCTGCAGCTATACCCCCAGGACGCGCGCTAAGCCGCCGGGGCGTGTTACGCAATGAGCCCAGCGTGCGGCAAGGGCACGCTTGAAACGCAGGTTTCCTTTCATCCCACCGCCGAACCGCCCAAACTAACTTTTACGCGGCTGGCGCCGCCATGTTTCGCGCCAGGAAGCGCTCCGCCCGTCCCCAAAAATCCAGGTTGGTCGATTCCTTTTCCCAGCCGTGACCTTCATCGGCATATTCCACCCACTCCAGATTCGCGTGTTGCGCCTCCAGCGCCGAGCGCAGCCGATTGCCATTGACGCTCGGGACGCGCTGGTCCAGGCCCCCGTAGGCCATGAGCACTGGCTGCTTGATCTCGGCGGCACGCACGAGGGGCGATGTCTGGCGAAACTGATCCCGGTCCTTCTCCACATCGCCGACCAGTTTTTCGAGGGGAAATAAGGTCGAATCCAATCGGTTGAAATCGGTCCAGGTCACGGTCAACATGAAGGAGGGGTCCGCCACGCCGACCCAATCGATTGCGCAGCGGAACATTTTGGGTTCCTTTACCAGTGCCATCAACGCGAGATAGCCGCCATAGCTCGCGCCGGCAATGGCAACGCGCTGCGGGTCGACTGTCCCCTGGTCGATCAGCCATCGCACGCCGTCGGTCACGTCGTCCTGCATCCCCAGGCCCCACTGCTTCCATCCGGAGCGAAAGAGCTTGAGCCCAAATCCCCGACTTGCGCGTGGCGCCGGCATGAAGACCGCGTAGCCCCGCGAAGCGAGAAACTGGACAATGGGATCCCATTGCCAGAAAAACGGCCGCACCCAGGGTCCACCGTAATGGAGCACGACCAGCGGCACCTTGCCGCCGGCCACTGGCGGCGAGGGCATCGTCAGCATCGCCGGTATCGACATGCCATCGCGCGCGGAATAACGCAAAAAGCGCGCAGCGGACATACGCTCCGGATCAATCCACGGGCGCGACGCGGCCAGTTGCGCAAGCTTCCTGCTTTGCGCGTCGTACACCAGAGCACGGCCCGGGTCCCTGTCGCTGTAGGACCAGACCAGAACCGGAGCGCCCTTCTCGTCCAGGTCCCCTTGCAGCACGTTTACAAATCCTGGCAACTGCGCGTCGATGTCCTTTTGCGCAGCGGCCCAGACCGGATCCACCCAGAACGTGCGCCCGTGGTCCGCCTCCACCGAAATGCCGATGAGGCGCCCATCGCTCGGACTAAAGAGCAGGGGATTGCCTTGGGCGAATACATCGTTGATCAGGTCAAACTTGGGCAAGGCAAAAACGGGCTCCGGATCCAATGCATTGCGCTTCGCATCAAAGCGGTAGATCGCGAGGTTGTCGCGGCCCGCGTAGGCTCGAACATAGAGCGTTCCGGCGCCATCAAATGCCAGTGGCTGCAGCGCCTTCTCGACATCGTCATTGCCAAACTCGGCGATGACACGCCAGGGCGCGCCGCCGGCATCCCGGTAGTGCAGGCGCAGGGTCTCTCCCGACAAGATCAGCGCCGCTCGCGGCACATTGGCTTGATCCACGACCCATTCGACGACGGCGCCGGGTTCGTCGAGCAGGGCTGGCTGGCTGCGTCCCGTCTTGGTATTGAGCCGCTGCAGGTGTACTGCGCCATGCATGCCCGGAACCTCGACGAAGATTTCGTCGCTGAAATGCCCGTCCTCCCAAATCCGGCTATGAAAGGTCGCCCCAGCCGAATCCACATCGCGGGTCGCTCCGGATATCTGCTTGTATTCGGTGGAGTCGCGATTGATGGCAAAGAGTCGCCCACCAATCTGGTTGCCGCTTCCGGCACTGGTGTCGGTCAACTCGAAGACGATACGGTCCGGACCGATCCAGCGAGGCCGTATGACATCGGCATCGCGAAAATTGGTGATGATCAAAGTTTTCTTGGACGTAAAGTCGATGATCTTCAGATTCTGTCGACCTTGCACCGGGGTCACAGCCAGCATCGCGGTGCCGCCCGGCGCCAGTGCAACGCTTCGTAAGGCCGGCGCGCGAAAAAAATCACCCAGGGGAACGGGGCCTGGCGCGGCCGGGTCCGTAGTGCCCGCCGCCCAGACGGGCTGCGCTACCACCGACGTGGCAGCGGCCTTGAGCAGCGCGCGCCGGCGGAGGAATTTTGTAATCGACATTTTCTGCAATCTCACGATTGGTTGGTTGATTTTCCAATAAAAAACGGCACGATCCGCAGGGACCGTGCCGTCCGGGTAGCGTGCAATCTTGTCAGCTTGCCATTACTTGAACGTGTATTTCAAGTTGGCGTAATAGAAGCGACCGCGGTTCGTGTACAACTCCGCAAAACCCATCTGCGGATACAAATTGTTGCTCGTACCGGTGATGCTAAAGGGTGGCATGCGGTCAAATACATTCATCGCGCCACCGACCACGGTCCAGTGCTTGAAGCCCTCGTACTGCACCTGAAGGTCCGTCTCGTCGTAGGCGCCGACCTGGCGCGCCGTCGACCGCAAAGCCGCGTTGTCGGTGTCCGCAAAACCGCTGACCCCGCGAATTGCCATGGTCGTGGTCCAGGGGCCGGATTCGGAGATGAGCTGCAAGGTGTCGCGCCAGCGCGGCGTATCAAAGGTGGCGTTGTAATCGGCCCAGGGGTCAGTTGCCCCGGCGCGAGTTGCCTGGATGAGATAGTACGTAGCGGCAAAGCGCGTGGTAAAGGTGCCAATCAGCGTGCCCGGGATGCGCAGCTTGGTATCTACATCGACACCCCGACTCCACGATTCGGCAAAATTTTGCAAGGTCGTGAAGACGGAGATCCGGCCGTTCTTGAGCGTCCAGTCGCCATTGGCCAGCGCCGTTGAAATTGTCGGCGTTGAAATCTCATTGGTCTTGTGAACGCCCCAATAGTCTACGGTCGCGGAAAGTGCACTGGTAAGGTCCCAAACCAGTCCAAAGTTGAAGGTCTTGCCCTTTTCCGGCTGAAGGTTTGGATTGGAGCCGTTGACTTCAAAGATGTTGACCGCGCCGGCCGTACCGCAGTTCGGAATGCCGACGATGGCGCAATCGCCCGGGTCCGTCAGCGTGCCGGCCCCCTGCTCCTGCGATCCATACAACTGCTTGAGCTCGGCAACGCGGAAGCTCGCCGTGTAGGAGGCGCGCAAAAGGAAATTGGGCACCGCCTGCCATTTGACCGCGAATTTCGGGCTGGTCTGCGTGGCGCCGGGGTAGCTGTCCCAGCGGGCGGCAATTTGCGAATCCACGTTCTTGAGGATCGGCACCGCAAACTCGGCAAACACCGCCTTGGCATTGCGGCTGGCATCAGCGCCCGCCTGTTTGATGTCACCCACAACCAAGCCTTGCTGCAACAATGGGTCGGGGTTATCCGTCAGCGTCTCGCGCCAGAACGAGGTGCCGACCGCGTATTGCACTTCACCGGCGGGCAACTTGAACAAGTCGCCGCCAATCTGCCCATTGAAGCTTTCAATGGTCGACTGGCCGGTGCGCATCGGTGAAACCTTCAGGCTGTTGACCAACGCCGGATCATTCGTCCCCGATGTGGGATCCAGGGCTCCACTGCCGGTCGCCGTGTACCACAGGTTGGCGTTGTAGTAGTTGTGGTCCTGATTGGTCACCTTGCTGACGCCGCGCGAAATATTCCACTTCCAGTCAATCTTATTGGTCGTGCCTTCCATGCCCACCACAAGGTTCTCCAGGCTGCCGGTGCGATCTGTCATGCGCGGGCCACCCTGCATGAAGCGGCCGGCAATCAGAACCTGGCAGGGTGCGGCCATTGTGTTGGTGTTGTAATCGACGCACGGCGAGCTTGCGGGAACACCCGTACCCGCATAGTTGAGGTTGTCGATGTACGGCGTGAGCTGCGCCGCATTGGGGGAGTTGGCAAGCGGAACCGAGAAATAATCCGGCACCGGTTGCGCATTGAAATGGTCGCTGGAATGCGAGTACAGCACTTCGGCAAACCCGCGCACCGTCGGCGTGAATTGAAAATTGGCCAGCGCCAATCCGTCGTAGCGGTCGGCGCCGTTGTAGGCCGTGAGGACGCTGCCGTTGAAATTGAATCGACACACATTGCCCTTGCCCAAGTTGGCGGGGGGGCAGTTCTGGTATGGAATGCCCACGTACGCCCCAGAATTAGGATCGACCACGTTACCGGTGGGCGAGAAACCGCTGCGGTAGTCGCCATACCCTTGCGAACGGTAATCAAGCTGCGAGGAGTCCGTGCGGCTGTCGCGGTAGATGGGATCGCGCTTGAACAGGTTGCCGCTGACCAGCACGTTCCAGCGGTCCGCGTTCAGGTCGCCGAAACCGGCACTGACGGTGGCGTTTTTTTCCGTGCCATCGTGCCGGCTCGAGGTGCCATACCCCGCACCCGCCTCGATTCCCTGGTAATCCTTGCGCGTAATGATGTTGAAAACCCCCGCAACCGCGTCGGCGCCATAAATTGCCGAGCCACCGTCCTTGAGGATTTCGATGCGCTCGATGGCGGCAATCGGAATCATGTTCACATCAACCGCGGCGCCGGCGCCCGATGCGTCGTAGAGTCCGTTGACGGGCAAGCGCCGGCCATTGAGCAGCACCAAAGTGTTGTTCTCACTCAGGCCACGCAAGCGGATATTGGCGGTCCCGGATCCCGAGGGGGAGTTTGATGTCAATTCACCCTGATCGACGATGTCGATCGAGGGTATGAATTTGATCAGCTCATTCACCGACGTCGCACCGGTGCGCTGAATGTCCTTCTTTGTGATGATCTCAACAGGCGCCGGGCCCTCTTGCTCTACCCTTTTTATGGCCGAGCCCGTGATTTCAATTCTTTCGAGCGACTGATCCGGTGCCTGCTGGGCATGCGCCATGTATGGCAAGGCCGCCGCTCCGAGTACGAGCGCAAGCGCGCGGGACACCGTCGTTAAGGACTTCATCATTCCCCCTAGTAGTTCTCCCATGACGCTGGCCGTCTCGGCGCACGTTGCCCTGGGACTGGGGGCCAGGTTTGGCCCCTTGTCGAATGGACCCCTTTTGCGGGACCACCCAGGTTCGCCATCGGAATTATCTGAGTCGCGATTCTGTAAAGTTTTTGTCACAATTGGCAAGATTCACGTGTGGCGGATATCCCGAATTCCAAGAGACCCGCTCCGCCCATTGATGTAGCTCAACTCTGGGAAAGCATTGCCGGCTGGCCCATTGCGGGGAGCAATTCCTCCTAACTTGATGGCAAGGGGCGGCGACCGTAAGCGAGAAATTCGGGCGTGCATAAGCGCACGCGGGAATAACCAAACGGACATTCGCCGCTGCGGATCGCCTTTCCGGCGTGTGTGTCGTAGTCCCCCTCAGGTTTTGGTACTAGCGGTTTATCCCCGGGACGCGCGATGCGCCGTCCGGGGTGTCTCCGGGACCATGCCTATAATGGCGGGCTATGCTCCTTTTTCGCCTTCGGCGCCCCCGGCCTCGCTCTACCCCCTTGTTTTTGCGGACGTTCTGCCTTGGCGCGGCGCGTCAACGTGCAAGGAAATCGTGCGCGCGGACCTTCGCTGCCACCGTCGGGATTCTGGCTCTGGCCATAGGCATGTGCGCACCCGTGACGGCGCAGATGACCGTGGAAATTACGGGCGTGGGCTCGCAGCAGTTTCCGATCGCTGTGGCCAACTTTCGCACCGACGCGCCGCTTGCGGAAGACGTTACCGGCGTAATCCGCGCAGACCTGGCGCGATCCGGACTTTTTCGCATCGTCGATGCTGGTGTGGAGACCCCGGACGAGAAGGACCGCCCCAACCTGGCGGACTGGAAGGGCCGTGGCGCCGACAGCCTGGCCATCGGCTCGGCGCTGCGCCTGGCCGATGGGCGTATCGAGATCCGCTATCGCCTGTATGACAGCGTCAAGGGCGGGCAGCTCGATGGCCTGGCTTTCATCAGCGCTGGAACGGACCTGCGCCGCATTGCGCATCGCATTGCCGATCGCATTTACGAGGCGCTCACCGGTGCCAAAGGCGTGTTTTCAACGCACATTGCGTATGTCGTGCAGTACGGACCGAACCACTACGAGCTACAGATTGCCGATGCCGACGGCGCCAATCCGCAGCTTGCCCTCAAAAGCAAGGAGTTCATCATTTCGCCCACGTGGTCGGCGGACGGCACCTCCATTGCCTACGTTTCGTTCGAATCGCGCCGGGCCACCGTGTACGTACATAACCTGGCAAGTGGCCAGCGCAGGCTCGTCGCCAATTTCCCTGGCAGCAACAGCGGACCGGCGTTCTCGCCGGACGGCAAGAGCCTGGCGGTCGTGCTCACGCGCGACGGCAACTCCGAGATCTATTCCATGGCCTTGGACGGCAGCAACCTCAAGCGCCTCACCAATGATCCGGCGATCGATACCGAGCCCGTCTACTCCCCCGATGGCGCCTGGATCTACTTCACCTCCGATCGCAGCGGCGGCCCGCAGATCTACCGCATGCCGGCCTCCGGCGGCGATGCCCAGCGCATCACCTTCAGCGGGGATTACAACATCAGCCCGCGGGTTAGCCCGGACGGCAAGACCCTGTCATTCGTCGCCCGGCGTGGTGACGAGTTCCAAATTGCGGTACTCGACCTTGCCAGTGCGCAGGAACTTATAATCACTGACACGGTCAAGGATGAGTCACCAACTTTTGCCCCCAACGGACGGCAGATCCTCTATGCCACCGAGGTGGGTGGGCGCGGCATCCTCGCGCTTGCAGCAACCGACGGGCGCGCGCGCGCGCACCTGTCCGGTCCCAACGGGGACGTTCGCGAACCCACCTGGGGTCCCTTTTCCAAATGAAAAAAGAAGGAGCTAGACCATGAACACCGTTCGCATCACCCTCCTGGCGGCGGCAGTCGCGTTTGTCGCGGCCGGTTGCAGTAGCACCAACCTGGATCAAAAGCCGGCAACGACCGACTCCAAGACTGGCGCGGCTGCCACAACGCCGGCAGCGCCGCCCGCGGCAACGCCCGCGCCGGTCAAGCAGGTGGAGGCTCCTTCGGCTCCGATCGATCCGCTCAACGATCCCAAGAGCGTACTGGCCAAGCGCAGCGTCTACTTCGAATTTGATCGCTCTTCGATCAATGACGCCGACATCCCAGTGGTCGAAGCCCATGGCCGCTATCTGGTGGATCACGCCACCCGCGCCGTGCGCATCGAAGGCAACTGCGACGAGCGCGGTGGCCGCGAATACAACCTGGCCCTGGGCCAGCGGCGCGCCGAAGCCGTGCGCGAGCGCCTCAAGATGCTGGGCGTATCGGCTGGCCGCGTGGAGACCGTTAGCCTGGGCAAGGAAAAGCCCCGCAATACCGGGCACAACGAAGCGGCCTGGGCCGAAAACCGCCGCGCCGACATCGTCTACAAGTAACTGCGAAACACGCCACCGGAACGCGGGGGTTCCCGCTGTTCCGGTGCGACGCCGCCCGGTAACGGTCGGAGGAAGCTGCCACTATGCGGTTCACACGATTCGGTGCGGCACACTTGCTGCTGGCGGCCCTGGTGCTGCCGCTCGCACCAGCGCACGCGGCGCTCTTTGGCGATGACGAGGCGCGCAAGGCCATCCTGGAGTTGCGCGACAGTCTTGCCGAATCCAACCGGCAACAGCACGAGGCCCTCGATGCGCTGACCAAGCGCATGGAGCAGATCGAGAACCGCATCGAGGCCATGCAGCACGGCCTTTCGGAGTCGGCCAACAAGGACGACTCGACGATGCTCGAGATCGCCAAGTTACGCGGCGCTACCGAGCAGCTGGCCAACGACGTGGCCAATGCGCAAAAGCGCGAGCACGACCTGTACGGCGATCTGGACCAGCGGCTGAAGAAACTCGAACCGTCCACCGTGACGGTAGACGGCCATAGCGCACCCGTCGAGCGCGATGAACAACTCTCCTATGACGCGGCCATTGGCCTGTTTCGCGCCAATGACTATCGCGGGGCGATCAACGCCTTGGGCGCCTTTGTGGCCCGCTATCCACAGTCGGTGTACGCCGCGGGTGCGCAGTTCTGGCTGGGCAGCTCCTACTATGCGGTCAAAGATTTCCCAGCGGCAATCGGCGCGCAGCAAACGCTGCTCGAGCGCTACCCCGACTCCCCGCGAATACCCGAGGCACTGCTCAACATCGCCGCCAGCCAGGTCGAACTCAACGACCGCAAGGGCGCGCGAGCAACCCTGGCGCGCATCGTCAACGATTACCCCGGCTCCGAGGTCGCAAAGCTCGCCCACGACCGGTTGGCGAGTTTTCCGCCCGTGAAGGAAAAGGATAAGAAGTAGCAGGGCCGGGCCAGAGTTCCTGCGGCACACCAGGACGCCGGCGGTGCGCGCACAGCGCGTTTGACGCCCCTTCTTCCGCCCGCGATAATCGGCGGCTTTTCTGTCCGCGGATGCGCGTTGCGCGCCCGCTGGTCCCCGGGGTCGTTAGCTCAGTCGGTAGAGCAGCGGACTTTTAATCCGTTGGTCGCAGGTTCAAGTCCTGCACGGCCCACCA
>Ga0075030_100004785_pt1 | contig 12227 bp, 6 predicted proteins | sample LitLauG_LLR_2012_FD_71393 | JGI IMG/M metagenome (GOLD analysis project Ga0075030, IMG submission 71393) | Freshwater sediment microbial communities from Pennsylvania, USA - Little Laurel Run_MetaG_LLR_2012 | ecosystem: Environmental > Aquatic > Freshwater > Creek > Sediment | place: USA... | reverse complement strand
GGTGGTGGTGGCAGCGCGGCGGGCTTATTCAATGCCGCGAGTTTGGCGTTGATTTCATTTAGGTACTGGATCGCCTGGAACGCGCGAGAACCTCCACCTTGGGCGATCGGCTGGAAGCCCGCGAGCGCCGCTTGCAGCCCATTCTTATCATCGGCGGCAACCTGCTGGTATTTCTGCAAAGCTTGCTGATAACTCGCTTCATACAGGGCCGCGCTCTTCTGTTGTTGTGCGGCACGCTCAATGTCGGTAGAAAGCCCCGTTATATCGCCGCCTTTCTGCCTGATTTCCTCGGTCTTCGCGCGCGCTGCTGAGAGGTCACCCTGCCTAATGAGCCAGCGAGCACTCTCCTCAAGGCTGACAATTTGCTGATCACGCTGCTGCTTATCCAGAGTGTTCAACGCGTCTTGCGCGTTCTGCCGCAATTGGTCGGCTTCCGCCTTTCTTGGGCCTCCGCCTTTGATGATCTGATCGAGCACGCCTAACGCGTCATTCAGGCTGTTGCGATCCTTCTTTCGCAAGTCCAGGTTGGCCTTGGTCAGCAGTTCTTCCTCATGCTTACGCTGAGGTATGACCTGGGTGAGATATTTCTGGGCGTCTTCCCTTCTCTGACCTCCTTCCGGCAAGGCGAGGATATCGTTAAGAGATTTTTCCGCAGTCTTGAATTGGCCAAGTTCGACGTCGGTTTTCGCCTTCTGCCACAACTGTTCTTCCTGCTGACGAACCTTGCCCAGCCCCTCATCCTTCATGTCTGCCTGAATGGCGCCCTGCTTCTTCCGGATTTCGTCGGACAAGGGGCCATTCAGCAAGTCCCCATCCTCTACCGCTTGCGCTGCCCCGGCAAAGTCGCCCGCCGCGCGTCTCTTGTCGGCCGCGTCCAGTGCCGCTCGCTGGCGCAATTCACGCGGATCCACCTTGGGCTGAACCGGGGCTTGCTTTGGCACGGTTATCAGGACAGCTTCCTTCTGCCTGCTGAGGTTGACAAAATGTACTGCGCCCCAGATCATGGCCAGAACAATCGCCCCAATGGCAACTGTAGCGGGCCGCTTCCAGAGTGGAACCTCCTTGGATTGCTGCCCGGAACCGACGATGGGCGGAGGGGCGGCGGCGGACACGCGCTGTGGAATTGTGGGAATCGCAGGCGATATCGGCCGGACGGGAGGCTGTTGAACCTGTTCGTCGACAACGGGACGGGAGAACGAAGCGACGGGCGGCCAAGGCTGAGTGTTGCGTTGCGGCGCGCTGGTCTTCTGGGCGCTGGGTTTCTGAGCGCCGGGCTTCACAGGTTCGACTCTTGGCGCCGAGGCAGCTTCAATCACAGGCGGTGCTGGCGGAGCCACCGACGGTACAGACAATACGGGTGGCTGGGCAGACGCTTGCGGAGAGGGAGCGATTTGGGTCTGTGTGTTCGGTTCGGCTATATCGGTGGGAGCCGGAACCGGTGGTCCCATCTGCCAAGCGTATTCCTTCGAGAACCCCGGTCCCGGAGGTTTGGGCTCCGTCCCCGGCGCGGGGGGTGCGCTCGACCGATTTCTGGCGGTATTGATCTCATCCGACACACGCCCAATCCGGGGGTCGAAGGTGTCCAGGAGCTCGGTCTCGACCGCATGTTGCAGTGTCTGGGTAGCCTCGTCGAGTTTGCCGCCCTCTACCAGTAGCCGAATGGACTCAAGCTCCTTTTCCTGCTTCCGCTTATTCTCCCGGGCCTTGAACTCCACCTCCGCCGAGCTCAATAACTGAGTGACCGCGGTATTGGGACCCAGAGTGACCAGTGTCTGCTTTGCCAATTCGATCGCATCGCTGAATTTCTCGCGGTTGATCTTAACCTTGATGTCACGAATTCGCTGCTCAATTGCCTTGCGAGTCTGAAACTTCCGATCCTGAATCTCTGCTTGCTCCTGAAGAAGCAATAGATCCTTGTTGCCGGGAAAAGTCTTTAACGCTTCCTGGGCCGCTTGCACCGCGTCCTGAAAATGGTTGGCGGCGGAAAGGGCTTTGATCTTCTCGCATGCCTTGCGCAGAAGCAGTTCGCGCTCCAGCTGGATTTGTTGAGTGCGGGAAAACTCAATCAATCGCGCTATGTCTGCGTCGTTGGGAAATTCAATCAGGAGTTTTTCCGCCCGCGCTATCACCTCCGGATACTTTTTCTCGTCAACCAACTCCTTAAGAACTTTCCATTCTCGCTGCAGCGCTTCCACCCTACCCAGTTTTTCTTGTTCGCCTTGAACCAGCGCCAACAGTTTTTGCACTGACGGGTTTTTGGGGTCGCTGCCACGAAGCGCCTCCAGCAAGGTTTGTGCATCCGACAATCGTCCTGCGGCCAGGAATGCTCTGGCCTCCGCCAGCTGGTCTTCTCTTTGGTGCTCGGTTCGATTCCGGACCGCAGTTTCGAGCAATCTCCTGACCTCATCTTCATCGGGAAAGCTCTTCCCGAGATCGGTAACCAGCTCGATGCACTCGTCGTAGCGGCGTTGTGCCAAAAGATTTCGAGCGGCGGTCAGAACTTGCAGTTTGTGCTGCTCCGCCTGATCGGATCGCACAATGGTGAGCAGCCGGGCAACCTCGTCATCCTCGGGATATTCTTGCTGAAGTTTGACCAGCAGGGCCAGGGATTCGCCATAGTGACGAGCCGCCAGCAGATTTTGAGCCTCTGACAAGGCGTGCAATTTGCGTTGCTCCGCCACCTCGTCGCGAAGAGCGCCGATCAGGTCGGCGATTTCCTCATCCTCGGGAAAGCGCTTTCGCAGATCCGCCAAGACCAGATCGCATTCCTCATAGCGGCGCGAGGACAGGAGCTTGCGAGCTTTGGCTACGTGTTGCTGGCGGCGTTGACTTACCTCGACTTCACGCGCGGCTTCCAGCAACCTTGCGATTTCGGCTTCCGCCGGGAATTCGTGTTGCAGCCGCGTCAGCACGGAGATGCACTCGTCGCAGCGCCTGCCAGCCAGAAGTCTCCGAGCCTCTCCCAGACCCTGCAATCTGCGCCGATTCGCTTCATCCTGGTGAACTTCGTCCAGCAGGATGGCGATCTCGTTGTCACCAGGGAACTGTTTTTGGATCTCGGTGAGCACGGCGGTGCATTCTTCGTGCCGGCCAGCCGCCAGCAGACTGCGCGCCTTTTCCAAGCTTTGTCGCCGGCCCTGCTCAACCTGCTCTTCCCGCGCGGTTCCCAGCAGCCGGAGAATCTCTTCCTCGCCCGGAAACTCCCGCTGCAATTCGCTCAAAAGCTGAATGCAGTCCGAGTACTTCTGCAGCGTCCACAAACTGCGCGCCTGCTGCATGGCATCGAGCAACCGAATACGGCGGTCGCGCTGTGTCTTTTCCTTGATTACCTGTTGCTGCAAGACCTTGGCTAACTTATTGGAGGGTTCGATCTCCCATACTTTGGAGAGAAGATGCTCAGCCTCTTCGGGCAAACCCTCCGCCAGACGCAATTTGGAAGCTTCCAGGTATTGGGATACCAATTGGGAGCGATCCGACTCTCGCTGCACCCGTTGCTGCAACTCTTGAGCGGGCTCAAAGGCGGGATCCAGCCGCAGCGCATTTTCCGCCTCGGCTCGTGCTTCCTGAATTCGCCCCTGTTCGAGCAGCACGCGTCCCTTTTCCACATGCTCCTGTGCCTTAGGACGGATCAGGATGCGCCTGAGCTCGGTATTAACCTTGTCCAGCAAATTACGGGCCTGGGTGTTGGTCGATTCAACCTGAAGCGCCTGACGAAGGATATCGCGAGCCTGGGGATAGTCTCCCTGCTGAACTAGTTCGTGACTCTGCTCGACCAGCTTGGCCACGGACGCGGATTGAAGGTTCTTGCAAATCGGGTCCAGTTCGAGCAGCAAATCTTCCATGCTCTGGTATCGATCTGCCGGTGATTTCTGTAAGACTTTGCACAAAACCGCATCCAGCTCTAGGGGGCATTCGGGATCTACTTCTCGCAGCGACTCGGGATCCTGGTCACAAATACTGTGCATTAGATTCGCAGGAGCGTCTCCCCTGAACGGTCTTTGATAACAAATCAATTCGTAGAGAAGAACTCCGAATGACCAGAGGTCAGAACGCTCGTCGGCGTGCTCGCCGTGATACTGTTCCGGCGCCATGTAGGCGAAAGTTCCCATCAGCATTCCGGTCTGAGTTTTGGAAGACTTCACAATCCGCGCGATGCCGAAATCTACGACTTTAACCGTCCCTTCCTTGCTGAGCATCACATTGGCGGGTTTGATATCGCGATGAATGATTCCGCGCTTGTGTGCGTAGTCCAAAGCGCGACACGCCTGAATCGCGTACGTCAGTTTTAAAGAAAGGGGGAGAGTAGGCCGGCGAGCGATGAGTTGCTCAAGGCTTTCACCTTCGACCAATTCCATGGCGATGTAAGGCGTACCAGCCTCTTCGCCCATGTCATAAATCGTGACAATATTGGGATGTTGCAAGCCCCCCGCCGACTGCGCCTCGCGGTAAAACCGCTGGAGCAAGTTGGGATCTTCAGCTACGCCCTTGGTGATCGTCTTGAGCGCCACCAGGCGGCTGATAATGGGGTCGCGCGCGCGGTAGACAATACCCATGGCTCCGCGCCCCAGTTCCTGAATAAGTTCGTACTTGCCGAGCTTATTCACCGGGCGCGCGTCCTTCCGAGCAAGGAGCGCAAATTCCGGGAGACGGAGGTCGGGATCAGGTTCAGAGTCGTCTGACCTAGGTGAGCGGGGTATCCTTTACCCCGGCGCGAGCTGTTGAGGTTGTTCCCGGGATTAACGCCAAGTTCGCGCTCCAAGGGACCCGGTCGAGTAAGCCCTATCACAGAGTCAACTCCTCGCTCTCGGCTTGCGAAACCTGGGGACGGCCAGCAAGCTGAGGGCGCACAGGGAGAGCCCTTCGAATTGACTGCCATGGTCCCAAAAAGCCGCTCGCATGTCAATTAAAGCGGGGCAAGGTGACAGGCGAGTAACCCCAGGCCTCGGACGGACAAATGGTCGCCCAAATTTGAAAAATTGGGTGTTATCTTGTCGCGGTTTCTGGCAGTATAGCCTCCGCCCGGCCCCGGGTTGGACGGAAGCACTACCTCCGTTCTTACATTCAGGCCGGTTTGAACCGTCCGGGTCGCTGCTTTCCAGCTCCCGTTAGGTGGTCCGAAAGGACGACGTGAGTTCTTTAGTCCGATTACGGAATGCCACCTTGGTGGTCATCGCGCTCATCCGCAGCCGTTCGCCGCGGATCGAGCACAGCATCTGCAGCAACTGCAGCAACTGCGCCCGCAACAGCTTCTCCGGAGGAATCGATGGCCGGCCCGCGCTCGTGTACATGGTGTCGAACCGTCGCGACAATTGGGCAAGCACTTCGTCCACCAGGGACCGGATCGCGCGTAGCGGATGATCTTTCCGCACCCGCGTCTCCGGCGACAAATAACTGAACATCTGACTCTGCTGATGATCTACGCCTCGCATGCTTCACTCTTAACACGATTGGCTTGCGGAAGAGGAGTAGTTTTTCCAGCGGCCCGCTAGAATACGGCAAGTCAACCCCGCTCGCTGACCTTCTTTACACTTGTGGCCGGCAGGTCGCCCATGAGCACTGGAAAACCACCTCGCAAAGGGTTTCCCGACAATCCAGAAGAGCCATCGATGCTAAAAAGTCCCCCGGTCAGGCCTATTTTCAGACACTGCCGCAAACTGTGATCGGCACCTTTATCTATCCTGTAACACAGATCGGCGAACATCGTGAAGCGCCTCGCAGGAGCCACCGTGGCGTGAAAACCGACGCGGTTACGCTGGAATTTAATTAGAAAGACCAGAAATGTACCCGTGACGACCGATTGCTGAGAGTAGCGCTTTCCTCAGTGAGCCGTGGCTACGGCTGGGTTAGTATAAAGAAAAGAAGAAAAAGGGCGGCCGGTACCGCCCTCCGTAGTACTTCGGAGCAAGGTGAACTACTTTGCCGTGTTGTCTATTTTATCAGCCTTGAGCATCTTCACGCTCATGACGTGAATCTGGCCCTTGTCGGCGTACACGTGCGCGCTCAATTCAACGTGATGGCCTTCATGTCCTTTCAAGGCCTCGGGATTCACCACGTCCCACGACTTTTTGTCCTTGTCGGTAACAAAGGTCAGCTTGTCGCCGTCAGCTTTTACGGTTCCCTTCAGATTTTTCAGTGGGGCAGCGGGTGCGGCTTTGGCCATGCCACTGTCTTTAGACATGTCCTGCGCGAAGCCCGCCACGGTACACATGGCGGAAAGAGCTAGGGCTAGAATCAACATCTTTTTCATAAACTAATCTCCTTTGAAGCGTTAGGCTTGGGTGGTCGATTAAACCGGAATTTCTTTTTTGGCCTCGAAAACGTCACCATAGTACACCGGTCTGATTGTTCGCGGCGCTGTAAGACGATTTTCATCGGGAGCACTCCCGACGGTCTGGACGGTCTGCCATCCACACCAGCACAGCCCAAAATTGCACATTTGTTGCCTACTTTTTGCAACACCTCTGCTTACCCCAACCCGCTGTAGACGGATTCCGCTGCTGACTGGACCACCATCCACCTATCCCTTGGTATCGTCCAGCCCTTTGTTTAATCCAGGCTTGCCGCTGAACTTCGTCCAGCCGATTCGGTCGCTTCCTTGATCCAGTGTCGATAAGTCTTGCGGATTTCGTTTGGGCTTGTGCCGACCATCTGGAAACATCCTCTGCTAGTGTTTTCTGGTGCCAGTGTTGGTGTCAGTTGGTTTTTGATTTCGGTGCTTTTTCGTGCATCTCGATGCAAAGATCGCATCGCTTCAAACCCGTGTGAACACCGCGTGTTGCGACGTTTTGGATTTTCGTGCAGATCAATGCAGAAGCCGTAGAAAGGATTTTAAGTCCGTGCGTCAGCCATGATCTTCGAGGAACGCGAAAAACGTAAGATCCGCAAGACCTTCTCGCAGTATCTGTCGCCGGGTGTAACTGCGCTAATCGAGAAGGATCCGCAGAAGTACATCGGTCCCGGCGGCGAGACCAAGGAATTGACCGTCATGTTCAGCGACATTCGCGAGTTCACCAGCCTCTCCGAGGGAATGACAGCCGACGAACTCGTGCGCCTGCTCAACGAGTACCTGGAAGAAATGACGGACGGTTATCTTCAAGAACCTGGGCACGCTTGATAAGTACATCGGCGACGCCATCATGGCGTTTTGGGTGCCCTTCCCAACCCCAGCCGGCCAGCTTACTGGTCGAAGTTCCGCCAGTGACGTCCGTCACGCTCCAGTAAGTCGTCGGCGTCCTTCGGCCCCCAGGTACCGGACGCATAATTGGGAAAATTGCGTGGCGGCAGGGCTTTCCAAAGATCCAGCATCGGACTGACAACACTCCATCCCGCCTCGACCATATCGGCCCGCTGAAACAACGTGGCGTCGCCCACCATGCAATCGTGCAGCAAGCGCTCATAACCCGTGCTGGGCTGTTTGCCGAAGTAGTCGGAGTATTCGAAGTCCATGTCCACCGTTCCCAGTCGCATCACCGGCCCGGGCGTCTTGGCGGCAAAACGTAACGCAATCCCTTCCTCCGGCTGAATATGCAGGACCAGTTGGTTCGGCATGAGCTTTTCCACTCCCGTATCGCGGAAGAGCACGAACGGCGCGCGCCGAAACTGGATGACAATGTAAGTGCTGCGCGAGGCCATGCGTTTCCCAGTACGCAGGTAAAAGGGGACCCCCGCCCAGCGCCAATTGTCCACTTGCAGCTTCACCGCGACAAAAGTTTCGGTCCGCGAATCGGGCGGCACGCCAGGCTCGGAACGATAAGCCGGCACATGCTGGCCCGCAATTTCGCCCTCGCCATATTGGCCACGCACGGTCCGGGTCAGCACGTCTTCAGAACTTAGCGGCTGCACCGCGTGCAGTATCTTGGCTTGCTCGTCCCGTACCGCGTCCGCCTGGAATGAGATGGGAGGTTCCATGGCGGTCAGGCTGATGAGTTGCATGATGTGGTTAGGCACCATATCGCGCAAGGCTCCGGCGGTATCGTAGTAGCCGCCTCGCTGTTCAACCCCCACGGTTTCGCCTACGGAAATCTGCACATGATCGATGTAGCGGCGGTTCCAGATCGGTTCGAAAATTCCATTGGCAAAGCGGAAGGCCAGAATATTCTGTACCGTTTCCTTGCCCAGGTAGTGGTCAATGCGGTAGATCTGCTTTTCGCTCGCGACTTTGAGAAGCTGCTGATTCAGTATCTTGGCGGAATCCAGGTCCCTGCCAAACGGTTTTTCGACGATCGCTCTGCGCCATTGATGATTCTCTTCCGTCATCAGGCCGATTGCGGCCAGATGCTCCACGATGGGGCCGAAGAAGTCAGGCGCGGTGGCCAGATAATAGAAATAATTGCCGTGGCTGGCGTGGTCCTTGTCGACCTTTTGGAGAAGCTCTTTCAGCTGTTGGTAAGTGTTTTGGTCCCCGAACTCGCCGGTCACGTAGTAGACGTGTCGCTCGAACCATTCCTGCAGGTCGACATCGATCGCTTCGCCCGAGAACTCCTTTAGGTCCTGCACCAGCTTAGCGCGAAATTCGTCGGTGGACATAGGGTTCCGCGCGACGCCGATCATAGCAAACTCTCGCGACAGGAGGTTGTGTTTCGCTAGATTGTAAAGTGCCGGGATCAGCTTGCGACGGGTTAGATCGCCGGCTGCTCCGAAAATGACCATTGCGCACGGATCGCCACAACGCCCGATCCGCACGCCTTCTAATGCCGTAGTTGGCTGGGACATGTTTTCGTTCCCCTCGACTGCGAAGTTTACCAAGAGCCTCTAAAAACAATTGTTTGAGCCGGTTGTTTTGGCCCTGACCTGTCACGAGCCGGCAAGTGGTCCAGGATGTGCCGTGTCACAAGGTGAGGCAGACGCGCACAGAATTCCGTAGTTCTACCACATCCGACTCGAGGGTCAAATTGCCGGGAATATCTCATCACTTGTGTGCGAGTTGCGGCTAACTGCTGGATCAACCGGACCTTGGAACCGCTGCCAGGCCGAGCTTTAGATCAGGCCGCGAAGGTTTTGGTCAGTGTCCGCCCAGACGGCGACTTTTTGGGAAACGGTTTTAACTGCATAACAAGGCTTATATTATCGTGCTCAAAGGAAGCCCGCGACGGCCATGTGAGGAGGAAACTCGTGAAGGTCCCCGCGGAGGAACACTTTCCCAGATTCACTCTCGATGATAACGAGCAGGTGTGCTGGATCGCCACCTACGTGGCAGCCGGGCGCTGGCAGGAGATAGGCTTACTTGCTGGGCAGCCCCAGTCCTGGTTCCTTGCCTTCGCGCGCAATTTGAAGGGCGATGCCGCGGACTCGATAGACAACATCTTCTCCGTCCTTCAGCACGTGCTGATGGCCCAGCGGAAGACCGACTTCCTAAGAACCCAGCTCGAACCAGCCTTCAGCGTCTTCGCTCGCGCCAATGCGATCGCGCTGGCCAAGGCGGCAAGGGGTGGAGAGCTGGGGTTTATGGCGGCGTGGAACGGGATCTTCAGCGCAGGATGGAAGGAGCGCGTCCCGGAACAAATCCTCGTTACCTGCAGCGGCGGTCCGGGCGATTCCCCGGCCACTGCGGTCACGATTCGGGCTCCCGACCTGGCCATCGCCATCCATGCGGAATACTGGTTTTTGTTTCACTGCTACGGCCGCAATTGGAAATTGGGCCGGGAACGGCGGAGCACTCCAGCTCCGGATGGGAGGGTCTTCGATCAACTCGAATTAATTTTCCCCGAACAGGCGCCTGAGTCGACTTATTTTGATGTAACCACGCTGGTCACGCCTTCCTCCAAGCCGGTGTGAGTTGAGCCCCGTACCGTCAATTACCGTCAATAGGCGAGCTTGACATTTCCGTAGACGGAGATAAGATTCCCCTTACTTTTAAGGGTTTGGCCGTCCTTACCATTTAAGCGCGGACATTCTGCACAACATCCGAAAATATGTCACCAGCATTAGAACCAGGAGGCTGCAAACGTTGCAGGATAGCGGAGCTCATCAGCGCTCCATAGAACACTCGATTGAAGGGACGCCGCCCAACTATTTCGAGGCGCGCGTGGGCCAAAGAATACAAGTGGCGTAGACCAATATGTGAGATTTGATCCCGCGAGTCTCGGCGGACCCCTGATGAAGAACTTATTGGCGAAGAATGGCGGTGTCGCTGCGAGCTGGTTCAATCGGCAGAGGCTGTCTCGCAATTCAATTCTTGCGGCGATTCTAATAATTCTTGGTCTGTCATCATCATCTTACGCGCAGGAAGCGCGTCGAATACCCGGACAAAGACCTCTCCAAACAGCCGCTGTTGCCGGCACGATTCGCGATCAGGACGGACGCCCTGTGCCGGGAGTGGTTGTCGAGTTTCGCAGTCGCGCCAGCCAAAAGAAGTTTGCCGCGATCGCGAGCGCGGAAGGTATTTATCGCCTCAATAGTCTCCCGGTAGGAGATTATTCCGTTACCGTAACCGGAAGTGGATTTGCTCCATCTTCAGCTAGTCTGAGCCTTAGGCCCGCACAATTGCAGGTTCTAGATTTGCAGTTGCAATCAGCGTCCTCCGCCCCGGCCATGACCAAGGGACCGTCGGGACTACCTGGGCCGGAGGGCACGGCGACACCGTCGCCGGAAGAGGAAACAGGGGTATATCCGGGGTTACGAAGGCCGGAGTCTGAAATGACGCCGGCTCCAATCCAGGCGGAGATGGTGCCGGCGGAAACTGACAATTTCGCGCTCGAAACGTATCGTTGGAAAGTCGACATGCCGGAATGGCGGCGATATGGGAAAAAAGGAGAATTTCCGTACTCTAAATCGCATTGGTATGATCCATTCAATCGCAACCGCCTCAAAGGCGATTACCCGATCTTTGGTCAGCGCTGGTTCTTCAACTTCACTGGAACGAGTCTGACGGGTTTCGATGAGCGCCGGCTTCCGACTCCCAGTAACGTTGCCTCGGAACGACCCGGAAGTCGCGACTTTTTCGGACGCGGACAACAATCGTTCGTGAATCAAACGTTTCGGCTCTCGTTCGATCTCTTTCGCGGGGACACCTCGTTTCGTCCGGTCGATTTCCGGGTGCATTTCACCCCTGCGTTCAACCTTAACTTCCTGCAAACGCAGGAACGAGGCATCGTGAACGTCGATGTCCGACAGGGGACGAATCGTTTTGACGCTCATGTGGGTGTGCAAGAAGCCTTTGTCGAGGCCAAGATTCACGACTTGAGTCCCAACTTCGACTTTGTCTCCGTCCGGGCGGGTATCCAGGGTTTCACCAGCGACTTTCGCGGCTTCATCTTTTCGGATGAACAGCCCGGGGTTCGAATTTTCGGCAATCTGCGTTCGAATCAGATCAGTTACAACCTGGCCTATTTTTACTTGCTGGAGAAGGACACAAACAGCGGTTTGAATACGTTCGATCCCAGGCACCAGCAGGTTGGTGTGGCAAACGTCTATGTCCAGGATTTTTTGACAAAGGGCTACACAACCGAATTCAGTTTCCACTCCAACTTTGATCAGGCTGACATTCATTACGACAAAAACGGCTTCCTAGTACGTCCGGCGCCAATCGGCGGCGTCGTGATGGAGAACGGAATACCCAGGCCGCACACCATCCGGTCCTATTATTTGGGCTGGACGGGAAACGGGCATATTCGGCGCCTGAACATCAACCACGCTTTCTATCAGGCCATGGGCACGGATGACTTCAATCCCATCGCAGGACGTCCGGTGGACATCAATGCTCAGATGGGCGCTTTGGAATTGTCTGTGGACCGGGATTGGCTCCGATTTCGCGTCTCCACATTCTGGGCCTCAGGAGACCCCGAGAAAAATGTTGGACTTACCCGGAAGTCCGGGACAGCCCGGGGATTTGATTCCATCGTTGACGAAACGCAATTTGCGGGCGGGCCATTCAGCTTTTTCGACAGCGAAGGTATTCGCCTGACCGGCACCGGAGTTGCGCTGGTGACGCCTTTCAGTTTGTTACCCTCGCTGCGATCAAGCAAGGAAGAGGGGCAATCGAACTTTGTCAACCCCGGTATTCGGGTCTACAATGCGGGCGTCGATGCTGACGTGACCCCAAAACTCCGTGGATTTCTGAACGCAAGTTATCTTCAGTTCGATCGCACGGAGCCGCTTGCTTATCTGTTGTTCCAGTCGCCGGTGCACCGCGGCATCGGCACAGATTTCGGAATCGGCGTATCGTACCGGCCTCCCTTGACCGAGAATATCGTTTTGACCACGGGTGTGTCGGCCTTGGTGCCGGACAC
>Ga0075030_100004784_pt1 | contig 12228 bp, 4 predicted proteins | sample LitLauG_LLR_2012_FD_71393 | JGI IMG/M metagenome (GOLD analysis project Ga0075030, IMG submission 71393) | Freshwater sediment microbial communities from Pennsylvania, USA - Little Laurel Run_MetaG_LLR_2012 | ecosystem: Environmental > Aquatic > Freshwater > Creek > Sediment | place: USA... | reverse complement strand
TCACCTCGACCTCGATCACGCGCAACGACGGGCTGCCGTGGGCCGCCGAACAGTTTGCGGTCGGACAGGAGCTGATGTGGAACGGCGTACCGTTCGGCATGATCACAGGCGTCTCTGAAAGCACGCTGACCGTCGCCGGCTCCCCGCCGGTGACCGGTCCCAAAGTCGCCGGCACGATCGCCATCTTCGGCCCGCAGATCAGCTCGAAGGGAGCGTTCACGTTCAGCGGGCAGACGATCACACGCGCCGACCTGCTCAGCTGGGCGCAGTTCGGCTTCGCGAAAGGCCAGGAAATCACTGTCGACGGCAGGCTCATCGGGACGATTGAAGCGATCGAAGGCCCGACCGGCGACGTGCTGCGGGTCGCCGGCACGCTGCCGGCCGGCGGCGGCACCGTTGCCGTGTACAACCCGGCCCAGAACCAGGTGCTCCTCGGCGGCAACGAAATCACGGTGAGCGGGGGCGGCGGGCCCGGGCCCGACCTCGAACCCGCGAAGTACGTGGGCGCCCTCGCCGAGGAAGGCACCGGGCTCGGCACCGCGTTGGTGACGCGCACCGGGGGCTCGTGGCTGACGGCAGGGTTCACGATCGGGATGGTGCTGCAGGTCGAAGGCGCGAGCGTGGGCACGGTCAGCGAAGTCACGGTGACCACGCTGACGCTCAGCCACACGACGCTCACAACGGCGAGGCTCGGCAAAGCGACCGTCCTCGGCTACGCGCCCTCGCCGCTGGCGATCTTCGGCAGCACCTCCCAGAGCGGCGTCTGGTACAGCGGCGAACCGCAGGTCGCAAGCGCACGCGACTTCGGCTCAAAGCCCTTCCCGACCCAGCTCGGCAACGGCTCGCCGGACTTCATCTTCCCGGTCGCCAACGCATTCCGCCACGCGGGCAACAACGTGATCAACGCGAGCGCCGACTTCGCCGCCGTGCCCGAGAGCCAGGTACCGAGCGTGGGGCTGATCATCTACGGCGGCCCCGGCCACAACACGATCTACGGAAGCCAGGCGCCGGACTTCATCGCGGGAGGCTCCGGCAACAGCACCGTCTACGGCGGGCGCGGCGACAACCAGCTGCTCGGCAGCGACGGGATCAACGTCAACGTCATCACCCGCACCATCACATTCCCGACAGCCAACACCAGCATCTACCCGAACGCCGACCCGCTGAACGCCGGCGAAAACCTGATCTACGGCAGCGAACCGGGATCGGTCGCAACCGACCGCTTCGGCAACTACAACAACGTGATCTTCGGCGCGATGGGCGTCGTCACCCAGGACACCGCCACCGCGAAGGTCGGCGTGCTCAGCCCCGAACGCACCGTGATCGGGACACTTGCCTCCAACATGACGACGGGCGAGGCGACCCTCACGTGCGCGAGTGCCTGCTTCCTGCAGACCGACGTCGGCCTGAGCGTCGCCGACTCCTCCAACACCTACCTCTCGAGCGGCACGCTGATCCTCGCAGTCAACGCTGCCGGGACGGTCGCCACGCTGTCGCGAAACGCCGTCGGTTTCGGCACGATCAGCGGGCTCTCGGTCATCGTCGGCCCGCCGCACGGCTACTGCCGTCCAACCGGCGCGACCTCCGACAGCAAGTACTGCGCGCCGAGCGGCCCCACCCCGTGGGGCACACCCAGGCTAGAGACCCTCCAGACGACAGGCGACATCCTCGCGCTGAGCTCCGCGGCGCCGCAGAACCACGGCAACGACACCCTCTCCGGCGGCGGCGGCGACAACGTGATCATCGGCGGCGACGGCACCAACAACATCCAGGGCGGCCCCGGCTACGACCTGATCATCGGCGGCAGCGCGGCGCTGAACCGCACCACGCACCTGTTCAACTACACCGACCCCCGCTTCCAGGTGCTCGCCGGTGAAGAGATGTACGAAACCGCCACCGGAGGAGCCGCCGGAGAGGGCGCCGCGCTGAACAACGGAACGCCCCAGAACAACCCCACCGGCAACCCGTGGTGGGGCGACTTCCTCTCGGCGGCCCCCGGCGGACAGATCGGCATCCAGCTGTCGGTGCCGACGAACTGCGGCCTGCCGACCGGGCAGACCGGATGCACTGTGCCGCTGTACCTCCAGGACTCCGCCGAAAAGGGCGCCGACTACATCGCGGGCGGCTCCGGCAGCAGCATGATCTTCGGCGAGTCGAACAACAACATCATCCAGGCGCACGGCTCGATCGAAATCACCGACCCGGGCGGGCTCTCCAAGCAGGCGAGCGAATCGGCGAGCGAACCCGACCCCTACGAAGGCGCCGCCACCTGCCAGTTCGCGGGCTACTACCTCGGAGACAGGGTCGGCGCATGCCGCACCTCCGCCGGCTCGCCACTGCCGGTGAGCCCGTCCGGCTCGCTGCAGATCAACCCCTCGCGCGACAACTACGGCCCCAACTACAGCTCCGAAGGGAGCTTCGTGTTTGGCCCGAGCACGGTCACCCGCAGCGACGGGCGCTCATGGGCCGACTACGGGTTCCGCGTCGGCGAGACAGTCGAAATCGGCGGGCAGGAGGTCGGCGTGGTGACGGCCGTGAGCTTCAACGAATCGACGCACGTGAGCGTGCTCACGCTGAGCGGCCCGCCCGCACCGTCTGCGTGCAGGTCGCTTCCCTGCGCCGCCACCGCGAAGCTGATCGTGGGCGACGGACAGACCTATGTCGAGGGCGGCCGCGGTAACAACACGATCTTCGCCGACGCGGGCCAGAACGACATCATCGGCGGCAACTCCAACATGTTCAGCCTCACGCTGCCGAGCGAGCGTGCCAGCGGATCGAACCTGATCTTCGGCGAGGCGGGCCAGAGTCCCGGCTATGAGACCTGCAGCTCCGGCTCGCTCAACTCCGTCAACCAGTGCGTGACGACGCTGAACGGACACGCTCACGACTCGAACGTGATCCTCGCCAACAACGGCGACATCGTACGCCTGACAGGTACCAACAACACCGTCGGGCGAGCCGACCCCGGAAGCGTCCTCTCACCGATCGGCTACCTCGCCTACAACTACGACGTCTACGGCTACCCCACCGCCACCGAGCGGATCATCCCTCGCACCGTGACGCTGCTCGACAACACTCCCGGCGGGCCCGACCTCGCCGGTGAGCTCGGGCCGCTGGTGACGGGTAGCAAGGCGATCAACGGAGTGGGCGACATCGGCGGGACACCCGCGCCGTGCAACGAGACCGCCGCCGAACAGAAGCTCGCCCCCTGCCAGCAGGTCGGCTCGGAGATCCACGCCGAAAGCGGCGACGCGTTCATCTACGGCGGCCCCGCCAACGACGTCATCTTCGGCGGCGCGCAGAACGACACGATCATCCTCGGCTACGGCAACAGCTGGGCCTCGGGCGGACGCGGCGACGCGTGCATCATCGGCGGCGGCGGACGCTGCCTGGCAAGCCGCGTTAGCTCCGCATACGGCGAGCCGATCTACGGGATCGCGCCCACACCCGCCGGCGAAATCAACGAGTTCATCTCGACTCCCGGCGGGGAAGACGCCCAGCAGGCCGTCATCAACAGCGCGAACTCGCTGCGCTACACCGCGCTGCTCTACCCCTACAACTGGAACCCCACGACGTGGATCGCGCCGGGCGTCTCGAACAACAAGCCGACGTTCGCAACAGAAGCCGAGGCTGGACAGCTCCCCGGAGAACTGACCCCCGCGACATATCTGACCCGCTACGCGCACGAGATCATCTACGGCGGATGGGGCAACGGGGTGATCCACGCAGGCCCCGGAGACTCGGCGATCTCCGGCGCGGACGCGCCGGCGCTCTCCTACGTGGACAACTGGAACATGGTGGGCGGGCAGCTCAACACCGAAGCGATCGTGAGCGACTTCTTCCACCCGCTGAACCCCGGCAACCCGCAGGGCTTCACGCCGGAGACCGAACCACCGCACACCCCACAGACCGGGGCGTCCACGCAGGGCAAGTCTGCCTACTTCGATCCGCAGGACCCGCGCCGGCAGGTGCTGCTCAACAGCAACGGCACGCTCTGCAAGTGGGGTACGGGCTACACCAACCCGACGAGCGCCTCGTGCCTGAACTGGTTCCTGAACGCGAGCTACGAACCGAAGATGGACGCGCTGATGCCGCTCGACACGCTCTACTTCCCCGGGACCAAAGACCCGCAGGCGCCCGTGAGCGGCAACAAGGCGATCTTCGGCGACCTCGGCAACGACTGGATCGTCGCTGCGATGGGCCGCGTGCGGGTCTACGGCGGATGGGGCAACGACGTGATCGACCTGCGCGCGCAGACGACCATCGACGGCGGCCTCAACGACAGGCCGGTGCCGAGCCTGAACGGCACCTCCGGGACTCCGGCCTGGGAGAGCTTCGCATTCGGCGGCGCCGGGCAGGATATCCAGCTCGCGGGCACCGGCGGAGACCGCCTGGTGGACTGGGTCGGCCCCAACAACAGCTACTACGTGCCCTTCGCGGCAAACGGCGCGCCGACAATCACCAGCACGCTCGAGCCCGGGCTCGCGAACTTCCTCTACCAGATCTCCAAGGCCGACGGCGCCGACCAGGTGCTCGGTCTGCGCTACGGCGGCGAAGCAGCCCGCAACGGCGAACCGTTCGGCGAGCTCGGCGCAGTGCTCCCCCACGACGCGGCATGGCAGCAGCAGTCAGGACCCCCGTTCAACCCGATGCCCGAGAACCTCGACACGGTTGCTGTCGATGTGACCAAGACGGCCAACATCCGGCCGATCCTGGCCCCCGGGACCACCGCGAGCTCGATCGCAGGGGCGCTCGTGCTGCCCGCGAGCGTCAACCGCTCCAACGTGAGCGCCGTCCCGCTGCTGATCTCCGGCACGCCGGGCCAGACCGTCACCTACACGTTCACCCAGGGTGCCTGGACAGTGTCGGGAGTGGGCATCGTGAGCGCGGGCGGCTCCTTCGCGGTCGACGTCAACCTCTCCACCTTCGCCGACGGCATTATCAGCGTCAGCGCCGTGTTGAGCGGCGCCGGGCAATCCCCGCAGAAACTCACCGCGACGCTCAACAAGAACACCGCGCCGCCTCCCGCGCCCGCGATCAACGTCCCCTCCCCCATCACCCAGGGCAACGCGGCGACATTCGTGGTCACCATCACCGGCCAGGTCGGGGAAGCCGTCAACGTCGTCGTCTCCGACAGCGCGAAACCCAACCCGGGCGTCGTCGACGGCGAAGCGGTGATCGGCTCCAACAAGACCTACACCTTCATCCTCAACGTGTCCGCGCTGCTCGACGGCACGCTCACGATCGCCGCCACCGTGACCAACAGCGCGGGCAACAGCGCGACCACTACGACGACCGTCGCCAAGAACGCCGCCGGCCCGCCGCTCACCGTGATCACGCCCACAGACATCAACAACACCAACGTGACCGGCTTCACGATCGCCGCGACTGGAGCGGCGCTCGACACCGTCACCTACTCCTTCACGCAGGGGGCCGTGACGATAGCGGCGACGCAGAGCTTCAGCGCCGCCGGCACCTGGAACGTCTCGGTCCCTCTCTCCAAACTCAAGAACGGCGCCGTCACGCTGACCATCACAGAGACCGCGCCCAACGGCAACAAGACCGTCTACACCGAGCTGCTCGTCAACCACACCGCGGCCGGGCCGACCATCTCGGCCTCGCTCTCCTCCCCGCAGAGCACCGGCGGCTACGACGGGACCGCGAGCATCGGCTACACGATCAGCGCAAGCTCGCCGAGTGGCGTGGTCTCGACCACAATCGTGCTCGACTCGAGCATCACCGTCAGCGGCGGCTCGATCAGCCCCTACACGCTGCTCGCCGGCGCGCACACGATCGTGATCACATCCGTCGACAGCTTCGGCAACATGTCAACCAGGTCCCTCACCTTCCAATTGCACCCCTCGCGCAAGGGGATCGCCGCCGCCGTCGGCGCCGGCGTCAGCGCCCACACGATCACGATCGCCGAGAAGACGGCACTCCTCGCGCTGCTCAACAACACAGCCAAGTCGCTCACGAGCGACCTCAACAGCTTCATCGCCGCGGTGAAAGCCCAGAGCGGCAAAGCGATCGCCGCAGGCGAGGCCGCGATCCTCGTGAACTGGGCGAAAGACGACCTGACGACGCAGCGCTAGCCCGGCCCGGCGCACCCGCCCGCCCCGGGCGACTATCCTTGATCCATCCGGACGCTGGCCCTGACTCACTCGCTGCGCAGCGCGCTGCTCGCGGCCGGCGTTCTGCTCGTTGCGGCTGCGCCCGGCGCGGCGGACCCCTGGTTCCCCCACCCCACGGGCGCGCAGTGGCAGTACTCGTGGAGTGACAGCGTCTACAACCCGGCAGGCACGATCGAGAACGTGGTGGTCCAGCAGCAGCAGGGCCCCAACTTCACGCTCGCCTGGGCAGACCAATCGAACCACCTGCCGACGGCGGGCAGCGGCTCGATCTCCTGCACGGGAAGCGAACCGCCACCGGACGTCGGCACGGTTTCCTTCGAGGAATCCGGCGCGGGCCTGATCAACACGAACTGGAACAGCTGCCCGCCCCCCGCGAGCATGCCGATCCTCTGCGCCACGCCCGTGCAGTGCCCCAACAGCCTCGCAAGCACCTTCTTCAACGTGATCTGGGGAGATCGCGTGCCGCTGCTCTCGGAGCCCCTGCTTCAGGGACTGACGTGGAACGCCACCGGCGGCGCGGGCAACGAAGTCGCGAGCACCTCCGAGGACCTCGGGCTGCAGCTCGTCAAGGTGCCCGCGTTCCCACAGGGCGTGCTCGCTGCGGCCGTGCAGAGCAACGTGGTGCAGGCGGGAGCGCTGGGAGACCCATACGGCAGTGGCATCCGCACCGTCTGGTGGGCCCACGGCGTGGGCCCGGTTAAGGTCGTCTTCCAACACGAAGGCGGGAGCTCCGCGCCGATCACGAGCGCGTACCTGCGCTCGACCAATCTCACACCGTCGAATCCCCCGCCCGACCAGGACTACTTCCCGCTGAAGGTGGGTATCGCGAACACCTACCGCTGGACCAACCGCAAGCACCTGACGCAGCCGGTCGTCGAGCAACTGTCGGTCGCCGCTGTGGCGAACCGCACCGCCCGCATCTCCGTTCGCAGCATCTCGGGACCGGTCAGGGGTGCCCTCAAGGGAGGGGTGATCGGCGAATACGGCTTCACCGCCCGGCTGGAAGGTGTCACCAACCTGTGGGGCACAACCGCTGCGCGGTCGCTTGCGAAGTTCCCCCCGCTATCCAACCACCGCAGCTTCCTCACGCCCGTGGACATGATGGTCTACGGCTTCAACCCCCTGCTGCCGGCCTACCCCGCAGTCGGAACCACGTGGAAGAGCGGCAATCCCCGCTCGTTCAAGGAGTACGGGGTCACCGGAACGACGAAGGTGATCGGCGTTCGATCTGTCACCGTGCCCGCCGGAACGTTTCAGGCGCTCGAGGTGCAGAGCCAGCTGAGTAACGCGGGACATCCCTTTGGGAGCGGCCTGCGGACATGCTGGTTCGCCGTGGGACGTGGCCTCGTGAAGATGCTCTTCCGTCACCGCGACGGCAGCGTCTCGCTCGTGCAGCTGATCAAGTAGCGGACGCGTGGTCGCCCGCATGACCGCCCTACTGCTCGGCGCCGGCCTGCTCGCCGCAGGCTGCGGGCACAGCTCGGGCCCGCGCGGCGCGCTCGCCGGTTACATCACACATGTGGATGAAATCGAGTCCGCGCTGCGCGCGCCGTTACGCGCCGTCACGCATGCGGGCGGCGAATTCGCCCGCGAACAGAGGGCTCCGAGCCCGACGTTGAAGAGAAGAGTCGAGCGCGAGCGCGAACAGTCGCTGCTCAGGGACGCCTCGCAGATCGCCTCGCTGCGAGCGCGACTCGCCGACCTCAGCCCGCCGGCGGCGGCCGGGCACCTGCGATCGCTGCTGCTCGAGCTCACCGACGCGCAACTGAAGCTGACGCGTGAAGTGGCCGGGATGGTCGTCTACCTGCCGCAGGTCTCCATCACGCTGAGCGCGCTCGGGCCGGCGATGAGACGACTCGTGCCTGCGCTGGCTCCGAGCCATGCCTCCGGAGCCGGCGCAGTGAGGAGAGCATACGGCGCTAAGGCCGTGGCGCTCCGCGGTTTCGCCGCCTCGCTCGGACGCATCCAATCGCAGCTGCGCAGCCTGCGTCCGCCGCGCGTCTCGCGACCCGGGTATCTCGCGCAGCTCGCGGCGCTGCAGGGTATGAGCACGAACGCCGAGCGACTCGCGAACGCACTCTCGAGCGGGCACACCGAAGACGTCGCGCGGATCCTGCTCGCGTTCGACCGCGCCTCTACAGCCAGCCAGAGCGCCGGCGCGCAACGCGCCCAGATCGCAGCGGTGCGCGCCTACGACGCGCAAGTAAGGGCGCTCGGCCGGATCTCGGGGTCGATCGAAGTCGAGCGTTCACGTCTCGCGAACACCGTGCACTGAGGACGCACGGCGGGAGGTCCACCGTGGCGAGACCTCCCACCCGAGCCGCTCACGCCGCGCGGTCTCACCTACACACAGGAGACCGGCTGGCAGTTTTCTTCTTTGTTGAGCGCGATGCTCGATGCGATGTTCGTGAGGATGCCTTCTTCGGCTATGAATACCCCGCCGCCGCCGCCGCTCGGCGCCGAGTTCTTGGCGACGTTCGACGAGGTCGCCGCAACCGTGCCCTCGTTGATGAAGATCCCGCCACCCCTGCTGGTTGCGCGGTTGCCTTCGACCGCCGAGTACTTCAGCGCGAGGAAGCCTTCTTCGGCCTGGTTGCTCGTGTTGTAGACACCACCACCGTCCACCGCCTTGTTGCCCGTGACGCGAGAGCTGATCAGCGTGAACAGCGCTCCGTTGTTGTAGATGCCACCGCCCTCTTCGCTCGCCGTGTTTTCCGTCACCGCGGAGCTCGACAGCGAGTAAGAGCCGGTTTCGTTGAAGATTCCGCCGCCGCTCCCGCGTGTGGTGTTGCCCTTGATCAGCGACCCGACGAGCGTGGTCGCGCCGGCCTCGCTGAAGATGCCGCCGCCGCTGCCCTGCGCCCGGTTGGCGGTCACGGGCGAGTCCATTAGCGTGGATGATCCGCCGTCGCTGAAGAGGCCACCACCTTCTTCGTGCCAGGATTCGTTGGCGCTGATCGCCGAGACCTGGAGCTTCAGGGTCGCGTTCTCCGCGAAGATGCCGCCGCCGGCCTTGGCCGCGCGGTTGCGGGTGACGGGCGAGTAGTGCAGCGCGAGCGCGCCCCCGCCGAGGAAGTAGATGCCTCCGCCCTGGGATTCCTTGGAGGTGTTTTCAGACACTTCCGAATTGAGCAGCGTAAGCGGGCTCTGCAGTGCGTAGATGCCTCCACCCTCGCTGCTCGTCGCGACGTTGGACCTCACGGGCGAGGTCGAGAGCGCGATCGCGCCGGTCGAGGACTCGGCGAAGATGCCGCCGCCGGTGGAGGCCGTGTTGCCCGTCACCGCGGAGTTGGTGATGGTCGCCGAGCCGTTCTCGCTGTAGAGCCCCCCGCCATCACCGCTGGCTTCGTTTCCCTGCAGCGGCGAGGCGGAGAGGACGATGCCTACTTCCTCGATGAAGATCCCGCCGCCCACGGATTCAATCGAGCGGTTCCTGCTGACGGGCGAGCCGCTCAGCGACACGAGCCCGAACTGGGCATATATGCCGCCGCCGCCGGCCGTGGACCTGTTGCGACTGACCGGGGACTGGGTGAGGAGCGCCGAGCCGTATTCGGTGTAGATCCCGCCGCCGTCGGATTCGACGAAGTTGGCCGTGACGGGCGAGGTGCTCAGGATGATGTGACCGCGGCTGTTGTAGATCCCGCCGCCGTCGGTCGCCGCATCGTTTTCATTGACCGAGGAATTGGCCAGCATCACCGAGCCCGCGAGGTTGCAGATCCCGCCGCCCTGCTCGCTTGAGTGGTTTCTCGTCACGTTGACGTACTTGAGCGTCAGTAGGCCCCTGTTGAAGATGCCGCCGCCGCACGATTCCGTCGTGAAGCCGCTCGTTATCACGAGGTGGCTGAGCGTGACCGTCACCCCCGGTTCGATCGTCAGCACCGAACCTGGTTCCGCGAGATTGTTGGCGCCGTCGAGCACGTTGCCCGTCGGGGGCGCGAATTCGTGGCTGACGCCTTCGATCGTGAGCGTCTTATCGACGGCCGTGTCGCCGACGCAAACCCCGCTGACCTTCAGGACGTCACCCGCTCTGGCGGCTCGCACGGCGTCTGCGAGCGTCACGTAGTTGATACGGGTGCGGGCATTGGTCACACACCCGACCGGCGGGCTCGCGAGCGAGACGGATGAGACGATTCCCGACACAGCCAGCACGGCTAGCACACCCAGTGCGAGCGCCGGCAAGAACGACCTGCGATGCATGATGCCCCTCCCTGTTCCTTGGGTTCGGTAGGTCCGGTACAGCGGGGCGAATTGCTCGCAGCCACCGCGCAGGGTGGGCATGCTCCATAGGACGCAGACAACGCGCCTCCCACCCCCGAACCGCGCCGACCCTGGCCTGTGGCCCGACCGGTGCCTGTACCTTACGCTCCCTGGCTTGACCCCCTGAGCCGTCTGTCGCCGGTGCTCTCAGCGTATGCCCGCCCATCCAGAGCCGGCCACCGATGACGCCAGGCAGCAAGGTATCAGATCGCACACGCTCCCGGCAAGCGATCGGCGCCGCCCGACGGGCTCAGACGCGAGCGTAGGGCCGCGCGGTCGAAGCTCCCGCTGCGGCGCTCCGCTGCCGCGTTCCCGGAGCACGAGAGCAAGCGCATGCGCGCTGCGGAGTCGATTACCGGACCGGCTCGCCAACCGGTCGGCGCGGCATTCTCCGGCTGCCGGTAGCGTCACGCCTGCCGATGGCCTCTCGCCACCTGAGCATCGCTCGGCTCCTCTCGTGCGCGGCCTGCGTCTCGGGCCTCATCCTCACGGGGTGCGGCAGTGCGAGCGCCGGCAGGAGAGGCGCCGCGGGCACGCGAGCCGACTTCGTGGCTGAAGCCGGCAGGGTCTGTGCCGCGACAGCGAAGATCGGCGGCTCCATCAGGCAGCCCCGCGACGAGGCGCAGCTCGTGGTGTTCTTCCAGAGCGCGAGGAGTGTCGCCAGGAGCGAGGTTGCCAAGCTGAGCGCGCTGCACCCCCCGAGCGGCAAGGCCGGCGCATACGCGAGGTACCTTGCCGGGCTTGAGGAGGGCGTCCGCCTGCTCGAACGCGCAGCCGCAGCGGCCCGTCGGGGCGAGAAAGCGCAGGTGCGGGCGATCGTCGCGGAAGGGAACAGCTTGACCCAGAGGAACATCGCGAATGCGCGGAGCGCCGGACTGCAGGGGTGCGCCAAGGAAGGCTAGGCGCGCCCGCACGCGTGCTAGAGCCGAGTTCTCAGGCGGCTCTCGAGGGCTCCCGGCGGGGCGGCATGAGAGCGACCAGCGGGTGCCATAGTTCGGCGCCGTGGCCGGTGTTCCGGCGTCCTACAGCCAGGCGGCCAAGCGGGGGACCGAGGAGTCGAACCTCGCGTTGCGGTTTTGGAGACCACCGTGTTACCGATACACCAGTCCCCCGAGGGGAGTGCATTGTAGGCGCAAGGGCGCAAACGCCCTCGACAGCTGTCGAGCGCCGCGCCGCGCCCTTTCTCCAGCGGTCGAAGGTCTCCGAGGGCATGTTCGCGGAGAATCGAAGCGTGACGCTCTCGATCGCACAGCTGCCGTCCATCGCGACGGCCGTTGGCCTCGCGCCCTGCATGCCTGCGACCACACGCGGGAGCCATCGGCGTGTGTAGGTTCGCCGCCTACCTCGGCGAGCCCGTGCTGATCGAGGACCTGCTGTTCGAGCCGGACGGAGCGCTGGTGCGCCAGGCGGTCGACAGCGAGCTGATGACGCTTCTAAATCTCGGGGGGTTCGGCCTCGCGGCGTGGGACCGCGCATCCCCCGACCCCCGACGACCGCTCACCTATCGCGTGCCGACGATCCCCAACTTCGACCGCAACCTGCGCGCGCTCGCGGGGAAGGTCCGAGCAGGGGCGCTGGTCGCCCACGTGCGTGGCGTCATCTACGACAGCCGTCAGAGCGTGGGATTGCACAACGTCCATCCCTTCGTGTTCGACGGGGCCAGCTTCGCGCTCGCCCAGAACGGCGATCTGTACGACTTCTCGCGCATCCGCTACGACCTGCTCGCGCATCTGGACCCGCGGCTCGCAGCGCTGATCGAGGGCACCACCGACACCGAGTGGGTGTACGCGCTCGTCCTGTCGCAGCTCGAGGACCCCTTCGCCCCGGTAGAGGCCGAGCA
>Ga0075030_100004782_pt1 | contig 12232 bp, 8 predicted proteins | sample LitLauG_LLR_2012_FD_71393 | JGI IMG/M metagenome (GOLD analysis project Ga0075030, IMG submission 71393) | Freshwater sediment microbial communities from Pennsylvania, USA - Little Laurel Run_MetaG_LLR_2012 | ecosystem: Environmental > Aquatic > Freshwater > Creek > Sediment | place: USA... | reverse complement strand
GTTGCTCGTCCAGGGTAGGTCCGATCGCCAGCACGGCCAGCAGACGCAGAACTTCCTCGCGTTCAGCGGAATCCCGGAACACGAAACGCACCCCCATACCGAATCCCGGATGCGTAGCCAGCACTTGGCCCCGGATCCTCAATTTCGTATCCGAGGTCCGCACCAGTATTTCCACACCCGTCTGGCCGGAGAGCGGCGACGGCATTTCGACATAGCATCCCCCTTCGCTGATGTCAGACAGAACGCAGCGATTGGGAACGCTGGTGCCGAGCCGGTAGACTTCCGCGCCCAGCTTGCAAGCTCTGCGATATTCTCCGCGACGATTCCCAGCATTCGAGTTCAGGACAGGCTCCCTCGATTGCAGCCTGACGTCATTGACCGGCAGAGACTGTCCCGCAAACGACGGCGCGGGAGTCAACTTGCTGGCCGCTGGTTGCGGCGGTGCGGCCGCGGCCGGCAGAGCACTATGCTGCTGCAGCCATGTCTGCATCAGCCGGCGGGAAGATTGCGGCACATCGAGAAAGCGGATCCCGGTCCGGCCGCTCGAATCCTGCCACGCGACTTCGCCCGATAACCGCACCAGTTGTTGCTGCCCAGGAAGAGAAAATTCAAAATATACTTTGCAGGCTGACGGCAACCGCTGGGGCGTTTGAATCAACGTTCCGCCGTCGCTGAGGTCCGTCATGTGTGCGTTTACTTCGGGAGCTCCGGGGTACGCGACGTTGGCCCGTGAACTAACCGGAGTGCGTGGAGCGCGGCGTCGTTCCCGGCGCATCAGCCCTCGTGCGGCACGCAAACTGATGCGCGTGCGCTCCGAAGATAGTGGGCGGTAGAGAACAAAATTCGCACCCAGGCCGAACACGGGGCGGGCATTGAAGTCGCCGTCGACGATAGCAATCAACATGCTCGTTCGGTTTTTCTTGGACTGCCGCAAACGGCCGAGGAAATCCTCGGAACTCTGGTCGGCTTGATAGTCGAGCACAATCGCATCGAATTGCTGGCTGTCGATCAACTCTATACCCCGGGAAATCGAAGGGGTATGCTCCGATGTCAGGCCAAGTTCGGACAGGATGACCGTGAGCAGATTGGCAGCATCCTGATCTGGGCACACGACCAGCGCGCGTAGATCCATAGTGTCCCCATGGTATGAGAGGGTAAGTACCAGCCACAAGTTACCTGTGTCACGGTGAATTCCGAAATCTGACTTGTCTTCCCGCTACGTTTTCGTCAGCTTATCTGCTCGCATTTGTCATCGAGAAAATTTGGCCTTGACATCAGCAGAGGTGATTCAGCCGTCCGGCGCTCGATAGCCTGATCGTAACCCGCGCGGAATTACCTTACCAAAGGACAGCGTACGAAGGTCGGGTGTACCCCGGTACTTTGACCGGCGACACGACAGTTCCTACCATCGTCGTAGTTGTCCATGTCGGAACAGCGGCTTGGGGCGGAGCTCTAAGTCGCCGGCTCTGCTTTTGGTTCGATGGCTTACATGTGGCGCGGAGCAAGCAGCTCCCACAGAAAAGCGGGAACGCTTATGACAGATTTGAAACGAAATGTGTTGAGCGCCAAGCAGGCGGAGAGCGGATTCACCCTCCTGGAAATGGTCACGGTCCTGGCCATTTCCATCATCGTCTCGGTGATTTCGATGATGAGCTTGATCCCGATGCTCAAGGCGCAACGCGTGACCAACGCTTACAACACGACGCTGTCAGCGATGCGGCAAGCGCGCGACAATGCCGTGTCGCAACGAACTTCCTACTCGGTGTCGTTCACGAGCGGCAGTCCCAGTTCGATCACGGTCACGCCGACGCTCTCAACCTTTCAGGGCGCGCAGAACACAACTGTATACCCGATGCCGAATGACATCACCTTCAACGTGCAGACCGGCTTTCCCGCCATCGGCCCCGATAAATACGGAACGGGGCTCTATGCGGTTGATTTCGGCTATACCGCAAACGGCGGCACAGGCGGACAAACAACGATTTACTTCTGTCCAGATGGCTCGGCCCAGGATGCTGAAGGTGGAGCGGGAAATTGCCTGGGCAGCTGGGACGGTGGGGTGGTTTACCTGGGGAGACCTGGGGAACTCTTAAGTTCGCGGGCGATCACGCTCTGGGGCGGGACCGGCCGCATTCGCGGATGGCGGCTCTACAGCAACGGTTCGGGAGGCTATCAATGGCTACGTCAATGAGCAATCGCGACGGCATTGTTCGAAAACCGAAAAAATCAGAGGGTGGATTCTCCCTGATTGAAGTGGTGATCTCGATGGCCGTGCTCACCGTGGGATTGGTGAGCCTGCTGGGTGTGTTCGGCCTGGCCATGGCTTCGACGCAGACATCGCAGCAGGACATGATTGCCAAGCAACTGGCAAATGAAGCGCTCGAGAGCATCATCACCGCGCGAAACACGTCGCAGACCAACTGGGACGACATCCAGAATTCTGGCTCCACCAATTGCCCGAACCTCGGCACCTCCACTTGCGGAATCTTCCTCGGGGGAGCTCAGCCGATGAACAACGCCGGCGCGGATGGCATTTTTGGCACGGCGGACGATGCGAATGCGGGCGCGGAAGTGTTGCGGGAACCCGGACCGGATGGCATCTACGGCAACTCGAACGATGTGTTGATTCCTCTGACTGCCTTTCAGCGCACGATTACATTTTCGGAATTGACGCCGCCAGTGTCCTCCTTGCGCGCAGTGACAGTCACCATTCAATACGCGACTCCACAGACGAGTCTGCAGAAAAGCTACGTCCTGAATTCTTATATTTCGCAGTACCAGTAGAGGAGACTTATGAACAATCGCTCAACAAGACGCGAGAGTGGATTCAGCCTCCTGGAAATGACCGTCGCCATGGCGCTGGGAACACTGGTATTGGGTGCGGCGGTACAACTGTACAGCCAGGGCGTGGCCGCAACCTGGACGGTACAGCAGCGAGCCGAGATGCAGCAGGACTTTCGAGCCGCTTCCAATATGCTGCTCAAAGATCTCAGTCTGGCTGGTGCGGGACTGCCCAACGGCGCGGCGATCGCTCTGCCGACGGCGACCACTCCGGTGTATGGTTGCGACCAGGCAAGCTGCTACCTTGGCGCTGCCAACAACACCGGGGCAACGTATCCCTTGCAAACCGGAACGCCCTACCTTTATGGACTCATCCCGGGATATAACACCGGGCCAACGGTCAGTACGCCGCCGGGGCAAACGGATGTAATCACCGTGGTGTACACAGACACTGCCCTCTATCTGAATTGCTACGCACCGACGGTGACGGCAAAAGGAGTAGTGACCTTCGCTCCGGTCGTGACCAGTCCGGTCACACCCTGGCCGCCTCCGGGTTGCTTGCCCAGCAACGTCACGGCCTCGGCCGGTGTTGCGCCGCAATACTTGAACGACGCGGTGGTCGGACTGACGCCTGGAGATCTGGTGCTGATGACCTTCAATAGCGTCCAGGTCATTGGGGAGGTTACAGGCCCGGTCACCAATCCGTCCCCGAACACCTTCGCGGTCCCCTTCGCGAACCTCGATGCGCTGCACATGAATCAGACCCCGAACACGGAACCTTCCGGAGCCGCCGGCGGTCTGAACTCGATACCACTGAATGCAACCGCTGCCGGAACGCCGGCGCCGTGCGGAAGAACCGGACCGTGCCGCATTTTTGTCATCACCTATTACATCGACAATACCGCGAACCCGCCCCGGCTGATGCGTCAGGTAAACGGACACACGCCGATGCCGATGGCCGACAGCACGGTTTACATGAAGTTCAGTTACGACCTTTACAACGATTCCACTTCGTCCCCGGCGATCAGCTGTGTCAACCCTGGCGCTTCGGGCGACGTCTGCACAGCGGGGTCTTCGACTGGGCTGCTGCCAAACCAGATCACGAAGATCAATGTTCTCCACATGGCAACGGATAGTGCTCTGCATGGCACGCAGGGCTACCAGGGTCTGGATTTGGAAACGTCGGTAGCGGCGAGAAATCTGACCTACTCCAACAACTACGCTCAGGGGCCATAACTGCGGGAATCGCGCAAGCGAACGAGACAATGAAATGCGAAGCGATGGGAGCGACATCATGGTGAGTTACGAAATCAAGAACACGTCACGGTATGCCAAAGGCTTCACGCTGATTGCTTCTTTGCTGCTGTTGTTGCTGTTGTCGGGGATCGCCATCGGACTGATGATGATGGTCAACACCGAAGGCAGAGTGGGCGGAACCGATCTGCAGAACAATGTCGCCTTTCACAGCGCCGAGGGCGGCATTGAGAAGATGGCCTCCGACCTGAGCTCCGTATTCCATAACGCCCAGTCTCCGAGCGCATCCGACATCTGCTCCGTCAGCAGTCTGCAGCCGTCCATGGTTGGCGTGACCTGGAAAAACTATTCCGTGGCCCCGGCATCGGGTTGCACCGGAACCCTCACTGCCCATTGGGGCCAGATCAGCTCAGGCCCGAACCAGGGCTTGTGGGCCCAGATCATCCCGGTCAACATGCTGGCCACAGCGGCGTTGTCGGGCGGGCAGGAAGTCAGCATGATCCGGAATGCCCAGGTAGCTTTGATTCCCGTGTTCCAGTTCGGCGTTTTCTCCGAGAGCGATCTCTCTTTCTTCAGCGGTCCGAACTTCAATATGGCGGGCCCGGTCCACACCAACGCGGATATATACCCGTTCGTCGGTTCCGGCAGCACCCTGACTTTTCACAACCAGGTTTCGGCCTACGGCAACGTAATCCGGACTCAGCTCGCAAATGGATTTAGCGCCACCACGAACTATAACGGCACCGTAAACGTTCCTACGACGGCAGGTGGCTGCAATCCTTCGCCGACAAATTGCTATTCCATGCCGGCCCCGGGCACCAGCAGTCCCTACGGGGACGGTAGCGTGACCGGTGCCGGTTCATCGTCGACACAGAAGGCGAACTATACCCCCGCATGGTCCACTTGGAGCAACTTTTCGAAGACCAACTCGCTCCTCATGATGATCAACGGAAACTTCGGCGGCACGGGCACGTACGCCGGCACGGGTGGCAAAAAGCTGTCAATGCCCTTCGTTGATGGCAGCAATTTCCCCTATGAGGTGATTCGCCGTCCGCCAACAACCGAATCGTCGACTTCCGTGCTCGGTGGATCGCGTGAGTACAACCTGGCGCAGATTCGCGTGCTCCTGACCGACGATCCCGCGGAGTTGCCCGGTGGCGCCGCTGATACCACCAACAACATCCGGCTCGTGAATTACGCGAACCTGAGCGGCACCAGCTGGAATGTGTTTGGAATCCCGACATCGGTACCAACCACGATGCCTGCTCTACCTGCGGGCCAGAGCTACACGACGATGTTTGCCCTCGGCTTCACTTACATCCCCGATCCAAGCCAGTGCGCCGGAACCTACTGCACTGCGGGCACGCTGCCCCCGGATTGGCTCTATCCCCCCACCGCACCGGCCTCGGGCGCGCAGACGCTGGTTCCTGCAGGGGCGCCAATCGAACCGGGGTTTTCGAACTATATGCCCCCCAACCCTTCAGTTGCCATTTCGGTGTGCGGCAACCAGGCAACACTCCCAACCTGCGCCTCGCCTTACTTAGCGGGATGGACGAACTCCGTTAACGCCGTAGCCTGGAACCTGATCGACGGCTACCTTCGCGTTGAGTACAAAGATGTAAACGGCAACTGGAACCCGGTCACGATGGAGTGGCTACAGCTTGGCTTTGCCCGCGGCCTGACGCCGCCAACGGCGCCAGGAACGAATCCCATCAATCCCAATGCAATTCTGCTGTTTCAGAAACCGGCGGACCGCAACGGGGACGGAGTAATTGACACAGCGGGGTTAGCGCCGCATTGCACAACTTACGACACCCACGGAAACTGTACGTGGTATAGCTACGCGTTGCCCCCGGAAGTGCTTCCTGACAGCGCCAGTAACCCCATCGCCGGTAGCCCCTACACCAGCGGAAGTCCCTGGTACGGAATCAAGAGCAGTTCCATGGTTACGAATTCAACGACCGGTGCGAACTACTATCCGATCAACTTCTACGATGCTCGCGAAGGCGAACCTCGGGATGTCGCCCAGGCTACTGGCAACAACAGCTGCTCAGTCAATGGCGTGATGAATGCCGTGGAAATCGACGTGGGCAACCTGCAGCAATGGCTGGCGGGAAATATCGGAACCAGCGGCCCGAATGTGGACTACGTGGCGCAGAACGGCTACGTACTCTACTTCTCGGATCGCCGCGGAATGCTGCCAAGTCCCAACGCCGTTTCATCGCATCCGGCGCATACGAAAAGCGGCGATTCTGGCCTGGAAGACGTTGTGAACTTATCCAGCGCTGCCGGCACACCCGACAATGCGCTGGAACCGGTTCAGACGGGCAGGCAATTTTCTCCCGAGGACGTCAATCAGAATGGACTGCTCGACGACTTCGGTACCGCGAATCTGGGACTGGGCTTTTACAACGGAACAACGAACATCAACACCGCGACCACCGCCGCGGACAATCCGTTCGGTACACGCATCGCTAGCTGCAGCATCACCGCTCGCAAGAACTGGGTGAGCGGAGCCCGCCACGTTTTGCGACTCGTCGATGGTGCCCTCGGCAACGTGCCCCGCCGAACCGATGCGGCAGCGACCCTGGCCAGTCCGGGCGGGTTCACGGTGGCATCGGAGAATCCGGTGTACATCTGGGGCGACTACAACAGCAACTCAACCGACACGGTTTGGAACGCTCCGCCTGTGGATCTGACCGGACACTCTTCGGCTTCGGTGATCGCCGACGCGGTCACGTTCCTGTCGAACAATTGGAGCGACTATGCCAGCCTCGGCGTGACCGGAGACGGAAGAGTCACCACCCCGGGCAACCGGAACGCCACCAACACCTATTACCGGGTTGCCGTTGCCGCAGGAAAGAATATGAACTTCCTGAAGCCGTCCTGGGGTGGACAGGACTTCGGCACCGACGGCGGCGTGCACAACTTCCTGCGTTACCTCGAGAACTGGGGCGGACAAACCTTCCGTTACAAGGGCTCGATCGTGAGCCTGTTCTATTCGACCTACGCCACGGGAGTATTCAAGTGCTGTACGACCGTATATTCACCTCCGACCCGCGATTACAGCTTCGACATCGACTTCGCCACGCCGGGAGGTCTGCCGCCAGGAACGCCAATGTTCCGCGACATCGAAAGTTTGGGTTACCGGCAGCTCTTTACGGCTCGCAACAGCACCACCAACCAGTAAACCCACAACCATCATCCAACCGCCCGGTCCGCAAGGACCGGGGTTGTTTTTTTGGTATGAAGCTCTAGCCGGCTGCGGATAAAACCTCAGCCGCGAAGCGGCGAAAGAATGCAGCCCACGGCGCAAGCCGTGTGTGGTAAGAGGGAGATGAGCAAGTCCCGGAGGGGCGGAAGAAAAAACTACGCCACCCTGCTTTGAAAGCCTCTGAAGTCGTGCCCTCTGGCCTAAAGTATTTATTTATCAATAACCTGGAAGTAAACGGCACGAAAAACAACCCCGAAATCAATGCTAAACCATTGATTTATAGATACCTTACCGCTATCTCCTTATTTCTCAAAGACCTGGCGCCTGTCGACGCTAAGCCTTTCATTCTAAAAGACCGCTCTGAGGGGGGCCAAACATGGTTTCCGAGTCGACCTATGCAGAGCCTCTACGCCTTGCGCAAGAACTCCCATTCGCCGGGAAGCGAAATGGGTTCACTTCCCTTTCCGAGTAGCGTCGGGAGTTGGGGCCCCAACAGCGAGGTCGGATGACCAACTATCAGCGATAATCCTCCACGTGCCAGCCGGCTGTCGCACCAGCACAATCAGGTACTTGCCGCGTTCTTCGCGACGTTTCCCCATGGCGACGGGAACAAGCATCTTGCAGCGGCCAATGTCGAGGGCAATGTCTCCCATCACTTCCACGCGCAGCGACTCCATCTCGACGTCGCCCAGACCGGCTTCCAGCAGAGACACCAGGAACTCGCGGATGGCCGGCAAACTGCGAACTGGAGGAACACTGGACCGGATAAGCGTAGCGTCGGGAGCGTAAAGCTCGATCAGGTCGTCAATGTGCTTGGTGTTGCAAGCCTGCGCCCAGTCCTGCACGACTTGGCGCGCGCCCGCCTCGGCGCGACCTCCAGCCGCAGGACCCGAACCAGGAGCCCGACCGCGCGGCGCGGTTGATTCCATCTCGGCAGGTTGCGCGCCTGCAGTGGAGCCATGGCTCGTTACCATGTGGTGATAGTGGTGGTGGAAATGATGCTGCGCACCCGTTCGCGGCGAAGCACCGCTCTCGTCGGCAACCGGTGACTTGGGAACTCCACACCAGACGCAGAAGCGAGCGCCCGCAGGCAGCGCGCCCGCGCATGCCGAGCACGAATCGGCTCCCGGGGCATCGTGGCCCGAGGCAGCCAGTTCGTGGGCAGCGGCCGTGCCTCCTGACATGCGCTGGATCGCCTCAACAGCGGCAGCGACCGCCTCGGCATTGGGTTTCGGCCAGCGGAAGTTTGCCGGCAACCGCTGAAAAAACTCATCGATCTCGTTATTGGAGACCGGAGTCTCGTCTTTTCGTGGATTGTTGGAATTCCGGTCTGTGGTCACGCCAACCTCATCGGCCATTGTAGGAGAATTCGACGTTCAGCGGATGCGGAATCTTACGCTTGCCTCCGCGTCGGTCGGAACGCCATTGCACAGTGCGGGCCGGTACCGCCAAAGGCGAATCACGCGCAACACACTCTGGTCGACAGTTGGTCCGCCACTCTCCATGACAAAGGCGCTGTGGACGTGACCGTCCGCCCCGACGATGAAGTTCACGCTAACATCCATGCCGTCGTCGTTTCCATAGAGCAAGGGGTCGGGAGTCACCAGCGCCTCGGGTGGATGGACACTTCCGCATTTCGGCAGCGCCAGCGGTTCCTCAACGGGCGCGAACTGCGCGATGTGGACGGGCGTGCGGCTGAGGCCCTTCTCTAACTGGGCCAACGGCTTGCGCCTAGGAACGATTGGAGGTGAGGGTGACTCGGAGCAGCGAGCCACGATGCCTGGAATAAACATCAACGCGGCGGCCACGACCGCGCAGCGACCCACGATCTTCGTGCTCGGCCAGAGACACTTCATCCGCAGTAGCGGGGGCAATTGGCTTGCCAGAATTAGACGTATGTATCGCTCGTATTATCAATGGCCTATGGGCGCACCTCAGGGGTTCCGCCGTTCCATACTGCAATCGTTTGCAAGGAATTTGGACAAAACGTCGTTGGTCCGACTTCGAAGTACTATTGCGGTCGCTAGGCAGGAGACCCCGCAAAAACGGGAACAGGCCGCGAAAAGCATCGCGGCCTGCCGTGATATTCGCTTAAGTTTAGGCTATTGCAGCCCGTTCTGTGTGAACTTGTAGGCGGTATTCACGTTGCGAGCACACAAGTAGAGACTGGAAGCGCCCACGTCTGTGCTGTAGTTGTCGATCACAATCCCGCTCGGGCCCCCATTTACGGTAGCTTTGGTCAGTGTGCCGCCGCTGAGAGAGGCCACGCAACCGTTGACGGTGCCAACCCCCGTGCAATCAGACGTTAACCCAAAAAAGAGGTAATCGGTTCCACTAACTCCGATGTTGGGGTTGAAGAATTCCGTCCAGGAAGTACAGCGGGAGGTGGCGACGGTCGACAGTTGCTGCGAAGAGGCCACCGCCGTCTGCATTGTGCGGCCAGTAAAGCCGAAGGAGTATTGCCAGGGAGTCGTGTCGGCCGCACCCGTTCCGCAGGTATAAATGCGCCCTGTTGATGGATTGTTGTAGTAATTGTTGTCGACTGCCGGCTCGTAGATATTCAGCGGGGTACTACCGGACGAGCCTAACCCGATACGGCTCTTTGCCAACTGCGTCATGGACGAGGTGTCGGCTTCGACGAGCACTGCCGATGTCCCGTCGTTAGCGCTGATCACGAAAGTGGTGCCGTTTGTAACGTCAACAATGGGGGCGGCTACGACACCGGGTGTGGTCCCGGTACTCTTTCCAACAACCAGAGCTGTTACGGCTCCGGTATTGATGTTGATCTGATACAGGTTCCCGTTGGCGCTGCCCACCATGAGGTCTTTGAGTTGCGTGTCAAGAACGGGTGGACTCAAACGGAAGTTCGTACTGACCGTGACGGGCCACGGCGCCCCAGCAGGTGTTGGTGTTCCTCCGAATACCTTGATGATCTTGTACATCAACCCTTTGTCCGATCCCAGATAGACGGTGTCGTTGGAATAATCGATGTACGGCGAAGACGTGGTGCTATTGGAGGTCGCCGAGTAGGTCAATGAAGTCATCGACGCGGGCGGCGGCGCAGCAGCCGTGCGTGTGCCCTGGCCTGCAGTCCAGGTTAGGACGTGAAAAACGGCGGATGTGCCGAGGCTCTCGACGAATGCAATTTTCTTCCCATCCACCGACAAAATGGGAGATGTCACGATCTTGCCGGTAGTCGCAGGGGTGGTGATGTTGTAGGCAAAGAGGACGTTCGGAGCTGTCCCGGGACAAAATCCCGTTCCAGTGGCGTTGACGTAGAGATTGTTAAAGGCGATGAGGTTCGGATGGCCTCCGGTGGCGCCGACTGTCGCCAAGCCGAACACGACGAAATCATTGGCGCAATCCGGCGGAGCGCCAGGATCGAAGGAAAACTTAGCCGGAAACATATTTAGGGAAATGCGCCCTGCGGCGAACGGAACGTTCCAATCGCGCCCGCTTCCGGAACCGCCTTGTGGAACCGGGGCGGCGCCGTGGAAGACACCGGAATTCGGCGCCTGCCAGCGTTGCAGGATCTCGTGCAGAATCCGTGGTTCGCGCTCGATGAGATCGGGATGCTCGGCTAGGCCTGCACGACTGAAGACAACATGACGCTGGGACCAGTCTTGTGGCACTCCTTTGTGAACGGCAGCAAGTTGGTCAAACTCCTGCCCTCCGCTGAACGATACAAGGGCGAGCAGGACCGCGCAGAGGACCGCGCAAGAGCCGTAAGGACGCTTTGGCTTCACAGCTACCTCCCAATGACAATTAGGTTTGCGCTATTGTAGCCGCTTTTCGACCTGTAAGGGGATAACTGATTTTAGGCCGAGCCACGGTTGCTTTCCAAGCTCTTCAAGGGGAAAGCTCTCCTGCCCGTAACCAATTCGGTGTCACGAAAGTCACTGTGATCCAGCTGCTGAACCTGATGTTGCCAAAGCTCGCGTTCCCGGGTGAACGCCCCCATGGATGCGGTTGCATTTCCGATTCTCGGTCCGCTGTGGAACAATGAGAGGGTTTCGATCCATGGCCACTTGTTCCGCATGACCGGCGCTCCCAACAGTCTCCAACTCGCTCTTCTCTCCGCAGCGATTCTCGGTTTTCGTCATGGCTTCGACTATGACCACATTGCGGCGATCACGGACATCACGAGCGTACAGACGGACCGGTGGCGGGGCATGCGGCTTGGATTGCTCTACGCATTAGGACACGCCGTGACGGTGGCGGTGCTGGGCAGTGCGGTTATCGTGTTCCAGCTTTCATTGCCGCACGGCATCGACCGGATTGCCGAGCGACTGGTTGGACTCACACTGTTGATTCTCGGCGTCTACGTTCTTGGGTCGCTGTTCACCGGCCGTTCGGGACCTCGAAGCCGTTTCCATCTCATGGCGGCAACCGCGCGCTGGTTCCATTGGAAGCTGCAAAACTACTGGCACGATCACGATGTTCCACGTCCGGCTGATAAAACCTGGAACTACAGCTGGAAATCAGTTGTCATGATCGGCGTCGTTCACGGTCTTGGTGCCGAGACACCCAGCCAATTGATGATCTTTCTTCTTACGGCAAACTTGGGAGGGATTGGCACGGGATTTTTGGGTTTGCTGATGTTCATTGCAGGCCTGTTGGTCATGAATACCGTCATGACCGGGTCGGCAGTAGGACTTTTTGGATTCAGCACGCGGCTACCGCGTTTTCAATATGTCGTCATAGCGCTTACCGCGATCTACAGCCTTGCGGTTGGTGTCCTGTTTCTGTTCGGATCATCTGGACTTTTGCCTCCCCTCGGATGAGCGTTCCGAATCAGCCGGAGCGGCGTTTTTCCGAAGCTTATCCCCGGGTCACTGTTTCCCTCTTGCTCCGTGTATGCGTCAGGCATTCCTTGCTTAGATTAAATCTCTTTAAGCTCTTAATTCGCCTACACCCAAGCGCAAGTTAGTAATACAATCGCGGGAGAAGTTACCCGAGGGGGTATTTGATGACAAATATTGC
>Ga0075030_100004781_pt1 | contig 12233 bp, 9 predicted proteins | sample LitLauG_LLR_2012_FD_71393 | JGI IMG/M metagenome (GOLD analysis project Ga0075030, IMG submission 71393) | Freshwater sediment microbial communities from Pennsylvania, USA - Little Laurel Run_MetaG_LLR_2012 | ecosystem: Environmental > Aquatic > Freshwater > Creek > Sediment | place: USA... | reverse complement strand
ACAGGGCCCCCCGGACCCACAGGGCCCCGGGACCCACGCACCCGCCGTGCGCGTCCCACTCGCGGGACGGTCACCGGCACGGGTGCGTCGGTGGATCCGTCCGGCCCCCGACTCGGTCAGCGCTGCAGGGCCTTGACCTCGAGGAACTCCTCGAGTCCGAAGGAACCGAACTCGCGCCCGTTGCCCGACTGCTTGTAGCCCCCGAAGGGCGCCATCGGGTTGAACGAGCCGCCGTTGACCTCCACCTGGCCGGTGCGCAGCCTGCGGGCCACCGCCGTGGCGTGCTCGGCGTCACCGGACCACACGCCGCCGGCCAGCCCGTAGTCGGTGTCGTTGGCGATGTCGATCGCCTCCTCCTCCGAGTCGTAGGGGATGATCACCAGCACCGGACCGAAGATCTCCTCGCGGGCGATCGTCATGTCACGGGTGACGTTCGAGAACACCGTCGGTGCCACGAAGAAGCCGGACTCGAGGCCGGCCGGGGTCTCGGTGCCGCCGGTGACCAGCGTGGCACCCTCGCCCACACCCTTGTCGATGTACATCCGCACGCGGTCGCGCTGGGCGGCCGAGACCAGCGGGCCGAGCCGGGTCGCCGGGTCGAAGGGATCACCGGGCGTCCACGCCTCGGCCGCGGTGCGGGCCAGCTCCTCGGCCTCGGCCAGCTTGTCCCGGGGGACGAGCATCCGGGTCAGGGCGCTGCAGGTCTGCCCCGAGTTCAGGTAGCACTTGCCCACGCCGTCGGGCACGGCCGTCGCCAGGTCGGCGTCGGCCAGGATGACATTGGCCGACTTGCCGCCGAGCTCGAGGGCCACCCGCTTGACCGTTCCCGCGGCTACCTCGGACACCCGCTTCCCGGCGCGGGTCGAGCCGGTGAAGGACACCATGTCGACATCGGCGTGGCCGGCGATGGCCTCGCCTACCACCGGCCCGAATCCGGTCACCAGGTTGAACACGCCGGCCGGCAGGCCGACCTCGTCCAGGATGTCGGCGAGCACGAACGCGTTGAGCGGGGCGACCTCGCTGGGCTTCACCACGACGGTGCACCCGGCGGCCAGGGCCGGCGCCACCTTGGCGGCGATCTGGTGCAGCGGGTAGTTCCACGGGGTGATGCACCCGACCACGCCGATCGGCTCGCGCACGATGAGCGAGTTGCCGACCTCCTGTTCCCACGTGAAGTCGGCCGCCACCTGTGCGGCGGTGCCGAACGAATTGAGCGGCAGGCCGACCTGGACGAGCTGGGAAAGAACCTGCGGCATCCCCACCTCGTGGGTGATCAGCTCGGCCAGCGACTCCATGCGGGCGCCCAGGGCCTCGGCGACCTTGGTCAGGTAGGCGGTGCGCTCGGCCACCGGCAGGGCCGACCAGGCCGGGAAGGCGGCCTTGGCGGCGGCCACCGCACGGTCGACGTCGTCCGCCGTGCCCTCGGGCACCGTGCCCATGGTGGCTTCCGTGGTCGAGTCGATGACGGCGATGGTGCCGGTCCCGGTGGAGGGCACCCAGGCCCCGTCGATGTAGAGGGCGTCGCGGGTGGTCTCGGAGGTGGCCATGGTGCTCCCTTGCAGGTCGGATGATCGGAGGACCTGCCCACTGTAGGGGCCGCGCCCGGCGGTCGCCTGCAGTCGCCGCCCGGCCTCTCCCAGTTGCATAACGCTTCCGATATATGTAGCGTCACCGGCGCAGGCGACGAGCACCGGACGGAGCGCATGGCCAGGACCCAGGGGGAACGCAAGGCGGAGACGCGGGCACGGCTGCTGGCCGCGGCCGCCGAGCTCTTCGCCGACCAGGGTGTCGATGCGGTGTCGGTGGACGCCGTGGCCGAGGCGGCCGGCCGGACGTCCGGGGCCGTCTACGCCCACTTCGGTTCGAAGCAGGGCCTGCTGCTCGCCCTCCTCGACTCGTGGAAGGACTCCGTGCTCACCGTGCTGCTGGCCGAGGTGGCGGTGTCGGACTCCCCCGCCGGCCAGCTGGGAGCGGTCTGGGCCAACGTGTCCGACGCCTCGGACCGGGAGTCCTCCCGGTGGCCCCTGCTCGAGCACGAGCTGTGGCTCCGGGCGGCCCGGGACCCCGAGGTGGCCGACGTGGTCCGGGTCCGCAACGCCGAGGCCATCCGCTACAGCGCCAAGCACATCGATGCCTGGACGGTGGCGGTCGGCGCCACCCCGGGCGCCCGTCCCGACGAGCTGGCGGTCCTGCTCAAGGCCCTCCTCACCGGTCTGGGGATCCAGAAGCGCCTCGACCCGGACACCGTGCCCGACGACCTGGCCCTCCGGGGCCTCGCCGCCCTGGTCGGCCTGCCGGTGGGCGCCTCCACGGCGCGTCCACCGGGTCCGTCGGACCCGCCGTCCACCCGTTCCGCCCGTTCCGTTCCATCGACCCCCTAGGAGACACCGTCATGCACACCGAGATCTGCGACCGCCTCGGCATCGAGTTCCCCATCTTCGCCTTCACCCACTGCCGTGACGTGGTGGCGGCCGTCACCAACGCCGGCGGCATCGGCGTGCTCGGCGCCATCGCCTTCACCCCCGAGCAGCTCGAGGTCGAGCTGACCTGGATCGACGAGCACGTGGGCAGCAAGCCCTACGGCGTCGACATCGTCATCCCGGCGAAGTACGAGGGAATGGACGAGACCGACCCGGACAAGCTCGAGGCGATGATCCGGGGCCTCGTGCCGGCCGAGCACAAGGAGTTCGCCCTCAAGATCCTGGCCGACCACGGCGTGCCCGAGATCCCCGAGGACGAGCGGACCTCGAACGGCATGATCGGCTGGACCGCCGCCCATGCCGCCGGACTGATCGACACCGCCCTGCGCCACCCGAACGTCAAGCTCATCGCCAACGCCCTCGGCACCCCGCCGGAGGACGTGGTCGAGAAGGTCCAGGGCGCCGGGCTCCTCATCGGCGCGCTGGCCGGTTCGGTCAAGCACGCCCTGAACCACAAGGCAGCGGGCCTCGACTTCATCATCTGCCAGGGGTCCGAGGGCGGCGGCCACACGGGCGACGTCGGCAGCATCGTCCTGTGGCCGGAGGTCATCGACGCCGTGGCGCCCATCCCGGTGCTGGCCGCCGGCGGTGTGGGCAGCGGGCGCCAGATGGCCGCGGCCATGGCGCTCGGCGCGCAGGGCGTGTGGTCGGGCACCCTGTGGCTGACGGTCGAGGAGGCGGACATCCCGCCCAAGCAGATGGAGACCTACCTGGCGGCCACCAGCCGCGACACGGTGCGGTCCCGGAGCTTCACCGGCAAACCCTGCCGGATGCTCAAGAACGACTGGACCGAGGCCTGGGAGGCCGAGGACACCCCCGACCCCCTGCCCATGCCGCTCCAGATGATGGTGGCCATCGAGGCCGTGTCCCGCGGGCACCGGTATCCCGAGCAGGCTCGTGACGTGAACTTCAACCCGTGCGGCCAGGTCATCGGCCGGGCGACCACGGTGCGGAAGGCCAAGGACGTCGTGTTCTCGATGGTCGAGGAGTTCATCGAGGCGAGTGAGCGGCTCCAGTCCGAGGTCACCGTCTGACGGACCGGGCGGAGCGGCGCCGGTCGGGCGGAGCGGCGCCGGTCGGGCGGAGCGGCGCCGCCACCGGCCGGACGGACGCACGCCGCACGCACGAGGGCGCGGGCGGCCCGTCACCACCTCGCCCCGAGGGGCCTTGGCTACACTCTCCCGATGGCCCCCGTACTCCAGTTGCGCGACCTGCGCACCGAGTTCCGCATGCGGTCCGGCTCGGTGGTCGCCGTCGACGGCGTGTCCCTCGACGTGGGCGAGGGCGAGTGCGTCGGCGTGGTCGGTGAGTCGGGCTGCGGCAAGTCGACAACCGGGTTGTCGATCATGCGGCTGCTGCCGGCCAACGGGCACCTGACCGGTGGTTCGGTCACCCTCCTCGGACGTGACCTCGCCGGACTCGACGAGCAGGAGATGCGCTCGGTGCGGGGCGACGAGGTCGCCCTCATCCCCCAGGACCCGATGACGGCGCTGAACCCGACGATGTCGATCGGCCGCCAGATCGCCGAGGGGGTGCTGCTGCACCGCGAGGTGAGCCGCGACCAGGCCCGCACCCGCGCCCTCGAGGTGCTCCGTCAGGTCGAGATGCCCCAGCCGGAGGAACGCCTCGACCAGTACCCGCACGAGCTGTCCGGAGGCCTCCGCCAGCGGGTCATGATCGCCATGGCGCTGGCCTGCGAGCCCAAGCTGCTGATCGCCGACGAGCCCACGACCGCGCTCGACGTCACCATCCAGGCCCAGATCCTCGACCTCATCGACGACCTCCGCCGCCGCCTGTCCATGGCCGTCCTGCTGATCACCCACGACATGGGGGTGATCGCGGGCCGCACCGACCGTGTGGTGGTGATGTATGCCGGCAAGGTGGCCGAGGAGGCTGCGACCGACGACCTGTTCAGCCGGATCCGACACCCCTACAGCCAGGCGCTGCTGGCCTCGGTGCCGAAGCTCGACCAGCGCCGCGACGAGCGGCTGCTCTCCATCCCGGGACTCCCGCCCGACCTGTCCCAGCCGATCGTCGGCTGTCGGTTCGCACCCCGCTGCCAGTTCGCCACCGACGAGTGCCGGGCCGCCGAGCCCGAGCTGGTCGACGATGCGGGGTCCGGGGACGGCGCCCACCGGTTCGCCTGCTTCCACCCGGTGGACCCCGTTGCCGCGCCGTCTGCGTCGGCCGAGGTGCACGTACCGGCCGCCGCGACGGCCGCCGCCGCCACCCCCGCCGCGCCGGGTGGACGGGGTGCGGAGGGCGAGCGACCGACGATCCTCGAGGTACGCGACCTGATCAAGGAGTTCCCCGTGTTCGCCGGCGGCGTCTTCCGCCGGAAGGTGGGTTCGGTCAAGGCGGTCTCCGGTGTGAGCTTCACCATCCGTCGCGGCGAGACCTTCGGCCTGGTCGGTGAGTCGGGTTGCGGGAAGACGACCATCGGGCGCCTGGTCGTGGCCCTCGAACGGGCCAACTCGGGAATGATCCGGTTCGAGGACACCGACCTCGAGGATCTCAATGGACGCGGTCTCAGCGGGCGGCGCCGCGACCTGCAGCTCATGTTCCAGGACCCTTACGCCTCGCTCGACCCGCGCATGCGGGTGGGCACCATCGTCCGCGAGCCGCTCAAGGTCAACAAGGTGGGCGGTGCGTCACAGCAGCAGGACCGGGTCGGGTCGCTGCTCGACGAGGTGGGGCTCAGCCGGAAGGCCATCGACCGCTACCCCCACGAGTTCTCCGGCGGCCAGCGTCAGCGGATCGGCCTGGCCCGTGCACTCGCCCTCGACCCCAAGCTGATCGTGGCCGACGAGCCCGTCTCCGCCCTCGACGTGTCGATCCAGGCCCAGATCCTCAACCTGATGAAGGAGCTGCAGGTCCGCCACGGTCTGACCTACCTGATGATCTCCCACGACCTGGCCGTCGTGCGCTACATGGCGGACACCATCGGGGTGATGTACCTCGGCAAGCTGGTGGAGCTCGGTCCTGCCGAGGCCGTCTACGAGCGCTCGGCCCACCACTACACGCTGGGTCTGCTGGACGCCGTGCCGGTGGCCGATGTCGGCGCCGCACGGGCCAGGGCCACCGGTCGGGTGAAGGTGGAGGGCGAGCTGCCCTCATCGATGTTCCCGCCCAAGGGCTGCCGCTTCAACACGCGTTGCCCGGCGGCGCAGGCACGCTGCCTCGAGGAGGAGCCCCCCATGGAGCTGTTCGGCGACGGGCACATGGCCGCCTGCCACTTCCCCCTGCAGGCTCCGGTGGCGCTGACGGCCACCCGCGGCGCCAGCGCCGGCTGAGCCCGCCGCCGCCAGGGCCGGGCCAAGCCCGCGCACGGGGTCAGCGCTGCTGGAGTCGCACCTCGAGTGAGTCGCGCAGTGCGTCCCCCACGTAGTTGAACGCGATGACCACGAGCACGATGCACAGGCCGACCGGGTAGATCTGCCACCAGTAGCCGTTGCCGGCCGCGTTGACCGCGGTCGAGAGCATGGTGCCCCAGTCGGTATTGGGCGCGGGCACGCCCAGGCCGAGGTAGCCGAGGGCGGCCAGCAGCAGGATCGAGTCGGCCACCTGGAAGGTGGCGAACACCACGATGGTGCCCACCGTGTTCGGAATGATGTGGCGGTTGATGATCCGGTTGCCGCTGCCACCCATGACCCGGACCGCCTGGACGTACTCCCGGGTCCGCAGCGTCAGGGTCTCCCCCCGGATGAGCCGGGCCGGGACCAGCCAACTCACGAAGGCGATCACCAGGATCAGCAGGCCCTCGGACGAGTGGTAGATGGTCACGAGGGCGATGAGCAGGAACAGCACCGGAATCGAGAGCAGCACGTCGACGACCCGCATCATGAGGGAGTCGACCCACCCGCCGAAGAATCCGGCGATGGCCCCCCACAGGGTGCCGAAGACGGTGGCCACCAGCGCCGACAGCAGCCCCACGATCAGCGACGCCTGTCCACCGAACATGAGTCGGCCGAGGATGTTGAAGCCGGAGGCGTCGGTGCCCAACGGGTTGCCGTTGCCGGGGGGCGCGTTCTGGGTCGAGTTCTGCAGGACCAGCTGGGAATTGGTCTGGTTGGTCGGGTACACGTGCGGACCGACGAAGCAGAAGAGCACGAAGAACACGATGACCCCGACGCTGACGACGGCGAGCTTGTTCTCGGCGAACACCCGGCCCATCTGCCGGAGGATGCCGCCCGCTGCATAGGCGTCCCCACCCTCGGGCACCAGGGTGTCCTGCTCGGAGACGGGTCCGGCCCGCATGAACTCGCCGTGCCCGAGGGGCAGGGCTGTCTCGGCCTCGACGTCATTGAAGACCGGGTCGAACTGACCGTCTGGCGGTGGGGTCATGTCAGGAGCTCCCGAGTCGGATGCGCGGATCGGCCACCGCATAGAGGATGTCGGCCAGCAGCGAGCCCAGGACGGTGGCGATGGTGATCACCAGGGTGGTGCCGAGGACCAGCGGGATGTCGACGTTGAAGGCGGCCTGCACCGTGAGCAGGCCCATGCCCGGATAGTTGAAGACGTTCTCCACGATCAGTGCGCCGCTGACGATGGCCGGCAGCGACAGCCCGAGCAGGGTGATGATCGGGATCAGGGCGTTGCGCAGGGCGTGGCCGTAGAGGACACGTCGGTTGCCCGCCCCCTTGGCCCGGGCCGTCCGGACGTAGTCCTCGGCCATGGCGTCCATCATCGAGGACCGCATGTACCGACTGAACGAGGCGATGCTGGTCACGCACAGGGTGATGATCGGGAGGGCGAAGGCTCTGGGGTCGGTGAACACGGCCCACGCCGAGGCGTCGGTCGGCGGCGACACCGGGAACCACTTCAGATCGAAGGCGAAGAAGATGATGAGGAGCGTGCCGACCAGGAAGTCCGGCATGGCGTAGAAGAAGAACGACGCACCGGTGATGGCGTAGTCGATCGGCTTGTTGCGCCGGACCACCTGCAGGATGCCCAGCGGGATGCCGATCGCCAGCGCGAGCAGCACCGACGCCGTCACCAGGGTGAGCGTCTTCGGCAGGCGCTCCAGGATGACCTGGGTGACGCCCTGGTTGAACTTGTACGAGTACCCGAGGTCGAAGTGGAGGACGAGGCCCTTCAGGTACTGCCAGAACTGGTCCCAGATCGGGAGGTCGAGCCCGTTGCGACGGTTGAACTGGGCGATCGCCGAAGGCGTCGCCTTCACCCCGAGCACCGCCCGGGCCTCGCCCCCCGGGATGAAGTGGGAGAGCAGGAACGTGAGCAGCACCACGCCGAGGACGACGATGACTGCCTGTCCCATGCGTCGGATGATGTAGCCGGTCATCGCTCCTCAGTCGCTCGGACCACCGATCGTGGGGTGCTGCATGTGGGAGAACCCCCGGCCCGGATGGAACTCCGGTGCCGGGGGTCCTGGCCCACGTCACTACTCGTCACGGCGACGGGCCGGGCGGCCCGCCGCCACGACTCACCCGTTGAACCGCCAGTTCTCGGGGTTGATGTTCTGCAGCGGGCTCTGCGGCAGGACGCCGTTGAGGCCCTTGGCCACCTCGGTGAGCTGGGTCACCGTGTTGGGCTGGAACACGACCGGCAGCTGCTCGGCCAGGTAGTTCTCGTACTGGGTGAGCGGCGTCTGGGTCACCGTGGTCGCCTTGATGTTGGCGTCGTTGGTCGGGTCCGAGTAGCTCCCACCGTTGGAGTTGGCGCCGGTCTGGAAGATCGACTCGCCCGTCGGGTAGTAGTCCGGGGAGAAGATCCAGCCCGCACCCCAGTTGTCGATCTGCCACGTGCAGCCCGATCCGGAGCACGGCACGGCCTCACCGATGATCGAGTTGAACGACTCCTGGCGGATGCTGACGTTGATGCCCGCCGAGCCCCACGACGACTTCTCGGCCTGCATGAGCTGGGTCAGGCTGTCGTTGCCGCTGGCGTAGGGCAGGTCGAAGCTCAGCTTGGCCCCGGCCGGGATGTTGGCCCCGCACTGGGTGGCCCCGGTGCCCGGCGACTGGCAGGTGCTGGTGCCGTTCGGCACCACGTTCCAGCCGTGGCTCTTGAGCAGCGACACCGCCTTCTGCGGGTTGTAGGGGTAGGGGTTGTTGGTGACCTCGGCCGACACGAACGAGTTGGCCGGGGTGTTCGGGACCGGTCCGTAGGTACCGACGCCGTAGCCCTTGTTGATCTTCTGGTTGTAGAGGGGCTGGTCGACCAGGAGCTGCATGGCCTGGCGGAAGTACAGCTGGCTGAAGATGGCGCCGGCCGCACCGCCGTCAGCGGTCGAGTTGAAGTTGTAGGGGAAGTAGTTGATGGCCCAGCTGTAGAGCGGGTCCATCGTGAAGTTATCCGCCAGCCGCGGGTTGTTCGGACCGGCCTTCAACGGGTTCGAGGTGGGCGACGTCACGTCGGTGAGCGGAAGGAAGCCCACGTCGAGCTTCCCGCCCACCAGGGCGTTGAACTCGGCCGATTCCGTCGTGAACGGCACCTCCTGGAACTGCTTGATGGTGGCCTTGACCGGGCCCGAGTACGTCGGGTTGGGCTCCATCGTCACGTTGCCGCTGGCGTCGAACTTGGTCAGGTGGAACGGTCCGTCGACCACCTGCCACAGCGGGTTGGTGGCGTAGGTGGACAGCGAGTTGTTGGCCGCCTTCGGGTTCGACGGGTCGTAGCCGGACTGCTTCGACATGTAGGTGAACACGGCCTTGCATGCCGCATCCGCCGTGCCGTAGGCGGCGGTGGCGCAGCCGCCCGAGTTGGGGGCGGCACCGGTGGCGGTCACGTCCCAGGCGTTGGGCATCGGGGTGATCTGGGACAGCTCGTTGTAGGTGAACCAGTAGGTGTTCACCGGAGCGGTCAGCTGCATGGTGAGCTGGGTCGGGCTGTTCACCGTGATGTTCGACACGTCGTCGGGCAGCGCGCCGGCCGAGTAGGCGGCCCACTCCGACTTCTCGGCGTGGAGCATGTTCATCCACTCCATGACGTTCTGGGCGGTGACGGTCTCGCCGTTGGACCACTTGTAGGGCTTCAGGTTGATGGTGACCGTCTGGTCGTCGGCCGAGTAGACCGGCGTCTGGGCGAGCGACAGCGAGTCGTTGTAGTTCGGCGTGGTGCCCTGGCCGAACCAGTACAGCGGCCGGTACATCAGGTACTGGAACTGCGTGATGTTGTACACGCTGAAGAAGCTGAAGCCCATGAAGGGATAGATGTAGTTCGGCTGCGACCCGGCGAGTTCGGCCCACGTGGCGACCGTGGCGCCCTGGGTGGTCGGCGCGGTACCGCTCGACCCCGAACTGCATCCTGCGGCCAGGGCGCCGGTGGCCAGGACGACGGCCACCATTCCCACCCGCACGCCATTACGGAACTTGCCCACTGCCTTCATTCGGCACCCGATTCTCTTGGATGGTCGGACACCCCGGTCGTTAACCGGGAGTTCAACCGCTGTTCACCTGTTGAAGGGGCACACTAAACCACCCGACTTCGCAACTCAACTACCCCCTAGGTTGACGATTTCGCACCCGAATCGACGTTCGACGGGTGAACTCGTTCCAGAATCAGGAGATGCCCACCGGAAACAGAAACAGGTTCCCTTTTCCACCTCCCGGCGCGAAGATTGTTCAACGGTCACCCTCGGTGGTCGGCCGGGGCCGGCCTCCCGGGCCGTCCCAGATAGGGGGAGACATGCTCGTTTCCGCGATTCTCGAAGCGAAGGGGGACGCCGTCGCCACGGTGCCCCGCACCGCCACCGTCGGCGACGCTGTCGCCGACCTGGTGCGCCACCGGGTCGGCGCCCTGGTGGTCTCCCCGGGTGACGGCACCATCGAGGGCATCGTGTCGGAACGTGACGTGGTGCGCTGCCTGAGCGACCTCCGTGGTGACGTGCTGGCCCAACCGGTGTCGTCCGTGATGTCCTCCACCGTCCACCTGTGTTCCCCCGACGACACCGTCGACTCGATCATGAACCTCATGACCACCGAGCGCATCCGGCACGTGCCGGTGGTCCGGGACAGCCGTCTGGTCGGCATCATCAGCATCGGCGACGTCGTCAAGAGCCGCATCGGCGAGCTCGAGAAGGACCGCAACGAGCTGATGGAGTACATCACCGCCCGGTAGCGCACGGTCGCCGACGGCACGGCCGGCTGCGACACAGCTCCGACCGGAACCGGAGGTCACTCGGCCGGGTGCACCTCGACCGGCTCCGGGGTGCCGTCCGCGAACCGGTACCCCGCCCCGCGCACGGTCACCAGCAGGGGCTCGAGACCGGGCTTGTTGAGCTTGCGCCGGAGGTAGCCCACGTAGACGTCGACCACGTTGCTGCCCGTTTCGAACGTCTGGTCCCAGACGCTCGAGAGGATCTGCGCCCGGGACAGCACCTGGTGCGGGTGCCGCATGAAGAGCTCGAGCAGCGCCCACTCACGCGGTGCGAGGTCGATCCGCTGGCCCGCCCGCCACGCCACTTTGGTCAGCAGGTCGAGCCGCAGATCGCCCACGACGATCTCCGAGGAGCTCGGCTGCTCGGCCGTCCGCAGTGCGGCGCGCACCCGGGCCAGCAGCTCGTCGAAGGAGAACGGCTTGGTCACGTAGTCGTTGGCCCCGGCGTTCAGTCCCTGGACCTTCTGCTCGACCTCGGCCCGCGCCGTGAGGATGATCACCGGCGTGGCGATCCCGCTCCCCCGCATCCATGCCAGTACGTCACCGCCCTCGCCCCCCGGCAGGCCGAGGTCCAGCAGCACCAGGTCGGGGGGTGGATCGGCGGTCTCCAGGACCAGGCGGGCGTCGTCCGGGTTGCCGGTCACCGTGATGGCGTAACCCTCGGCCCGCAGGCCCTTCTCCAGGAACGAGGTGATCCCCCGGTCGTCCTCCACGATCAGGATGTGCATCAGACTCCCACCGGCGCCCGCACGGCGCCCAGCGTCACACGCGAGGCCGGGAGCGTGATCGCCGCCCGGCACCCGCCCAGTTCGGACCGTCCGAGCGCGAACGTGCCCCCGTGCGCCTCGGCCACCGCGGTCACGATGGCGAGACCGAGTCCGCTGCCCTCCCGGTCGGCACTCCCCAGCCGGCCGAACCGGGCCAGCACCGTCGGCAGTTGCTCGTCCGGGATCCCCGGGCCCGAGTCCTCCACCGACAGGGTGAGCGAGCCGTCCACGTCCGATCGGACGCTGCGCACCTCGATGGTGTCGCCGGTGTCGGTGGCGCCGACCGCGTTGTCGACCAGGTTGAGCAGCGCGCCCCGCAGCTTGGCCACGTCGACCTCGAGGACCAGGTCCGGCACCGGGGCGAGCGACCACCAGCGGGGGGCGAGCACCCGGGCCGAGTCGGTCAGCTCGGACAGGAACGTCCGCAGGTCGAGTCGCTCGATCTGGAGGAAGTCGGGCTCGAGGGCCCGGCCCAGCAGGAGGAGGCGCTCCACGAGCGATCGCATGTGATCGAGTTCGTCCACCACCACGCCCACCGTCTCGCGCACCTCGTCCATGTCCGCGTGCGGCTGTCGGGCGAGCACCTCGAGGTGCCCACGGGCCACGGTCAACGGTGTGCGGAGCTGGTGGGACACGTCGGAGAGCAGTCGCCGCTGCACCACCATGGCCGCCTGCAGGCGGTCGAGCATGGAGTCGAAGGTGGCGGCCAGCTTGCCCACCTCGTCATCGGTCCCCTGGTCGCCGAGGCGCCGGTCGAGATCGCCGTTCTCGATGGACGAGGCCGTGTCGGTGATGCTGCCCACCGTCCGCAGCAGCCGGCGCAGGAGGAGGTAGGCCCCGGCCACCGCCGCCACCAGCGCCACCAGGG
>Ga0075030_100004780_pt1 | contig 12233 bp, 13 predicted proteins | sample LitLauG_LLR_2012_FD_71393 | JGI IMG/M metagenome (GOLD analysis project Ga0075030, IMG submission 71393) | Freshwater sediment microbial communities from Pennsylvania, USA - Little Laurel Run_MetaG_LLR_2012 | ecosystem: Environmental > Aquatic > Freshwater > Creek > Sediment | place: USA... | reverse complement strand
GCGTGATACTCCCGGCGCGCTTGGTTCGAATGCCGATGCCGGCGATTGGTTGGCGTTCAACCGCTTCGGATATTCGAGATAGGCGTCGTTAAGGGAAAGTGCTCCCTGAGAATTCTGAGACGACAATGCCCGCGGATCAAGGGCGTCGCCTGGATCACTCGGCGAAAGGGACGGCGGTTGCGTTGGTGTAAGTCATGAAGATTTTTTCGGGCATGTAATTTCTGCTTACGGTTTACGGGTGAATCCGGCACCGGCCGACTGGGACTTTCGTTCAGAGACGACGTAGACAAACCAGGCGCCCACGAAGTCGTTTTCGAGCAAGACTGAATATTCATTGGTACGAGAGAAGTGGGATATCGACCGAATGAAGCGCGATCGCCTGACGATGTCCAACAAGGCCTCCGCCTCACAGTCGCGGAATGGATAATATCGTTCGGAGAGATCGGTATATGGTGCGCTCGAGTATTTTTCCTTCTCGAGCAACTCATCCAACTCGGCGACGAACGATGCGACCTTCGCCAGGCAGGAGGCTGAATCTGCGTGCGCGTCCGGAATTTGCGTGAATGCTGGCAGGACTACGCTCAAAACGGCAAAACGAAGCGCAAGCATGAAGATTCTTTCGATCATCCTGTTTCTGGTCCCTGAAGCGTGTGATGATTGCCATCGGCATCGATAAGGCTTTGGCTAAATCAACTGGACCAAGACTTGCGTCGGCTGGCCCGACTTCAATTACGCTCGTTTCACCGGCGCGATTCGTATAAAAGACCGCCATATGATATCCGGCACCGCCCAATACTCGAAAGTATGTAACACCGATTTGTTCGTTCATATTTCATCTAGATTTTCGCTTTGACGAAGGGAAGTCGAGAGTCGCCAGATCGCAGATCAAGACCAAATTGCACATGGAGTCCCCGATACGGGTCATCCCAGCGGCCATCAAACACGATGACCATTGTGTTTGGCTCTACACTTGCGTCGCGGCAGTATCTGGATTTCAGACAGAGTTCCGACACCGCACCGGGATCGCATCCCTCGAGTGGAAAGTATTTTTCAAACAGATGCTGGACTGGATACACCGAGTGCGCCCAACTGAACACGCCTTCCAATTCTTCGATGAAGCCATGAAGGCGCACAGAGCACGCAGCCGCGGATTTTTCGGTTATCTCGGCTACTTCCACCCTCTTTTGGGTGACCGCAGGTCTTTCATCGAAGACTTTCGCAAGTTGCTGCGCTTGCCGGGATGAGACGGCATTCGCAGAAAAAACCAACGCAACAGCCAGCACAATCACTGCCAACAATCGCGAACTAAACATATTGCCTCCTTTCCAGCCGCGGCGGCGGCGCAAGTCGCTCCGGATTTTGCGGATCAACGGCCGTCAAGGCGGTGAGCCTGCCGAGAAGACCGTTGGGTGAGGGGACCATGTGCTTGAGGCCCTCGGCGAATGAAGGCGGGATTCTGGCGCCATCGTCGCGGCCATTCCGCGCGGCAGCGCGCCTGCTCAAGACGCCGGCATCGGCGTCGCTCTTGAGCGCGGGAACATCGTCTACCGGCCAGCCATTGTCGCGTGCAACGACTGGCTGGATACCGCTGCCTGCCGTTCCCATTGCGGTGTTCTACACAAACATCGCGTTGCGTTTGCCGATCGTCCGCGATCGTGCAAGGTATGAAGGTGCAATTCAGGATGAATTATACCTTTGGTAGAACAAGGCAGGAGGCAAGTCAAACCGCTTCTCTCGCGGCAGACTGCTTGATATTTTTCGGCTTGACTGCGACCCGCGGTCGCCATTCGCTTCAAGAAAATTGAAAAAGCCCGCGGCCGTTCCCCGACGCGGGCTCCTATCTTGCGACGATGGAATTATGCCGGTGATTTGCCCGACGGGGCAAGCTCAAAAAAGTGGGCCGCCGCCCTCGAGAGCGCGACCTATTCAAGCCCCTGAACCGGCGGCATCTTGGTGCTCGCCATCGGAGCGCCCACCGGCGGTGGACTGGCCGGCGGCCCCGACGGCCTCGGCTGCGGAGTGGGAACACTGCCCGTAGTCGGCGGCTCGGGCGCGGCGGCCGCTTGCGACGTCCGCTGGGCTCGTGCACGCGACGACGACCCGCGCGTGCTCCAGGAGCGCGAGATCGCAGGCCCTGCCGTGAACCCGACGATGGCGCCCGCCACCGCGCCGACGGGTCCGAGCACAACCGCGCCCGACACCGCGCCGATCGCAGCATCGGCCGCGCGCTCCTGCGCCCGCGCCTCGAACGAGACGAGCGAGCCCCCAACCAGCAACGCGACCAGAACAATCCGCATGGCGAGTCCCTTAGACTCAATAAGTGCGGTCCAAGGAAATAAGGAAATGCGGCGGCACAAAGGTCCTTTGTGTGTTCTTTTGCGTTAAAGAAAAGGCCCGCGATCGGACTTCGGACGCGGGCCTTCAGGTATTCTCGACGCTATCAATCTGAAGGTGATTTGCCCGGCGTGTCAATTTCGAATTGTTCGCCGAACAAAACCTTGGATAAAATGATCCCGGCCCGCATATAAGGGGTAAACATCACTGCATGCCGCGGCCGCTGTCTGCGGCACCAGACCACAACACAAGGGCTACGCCCATGAAGATCAGAGCAATTGTGACGGCTTCCCTGCTCAGCGCACTTTCGATCGCGTTTTCAAGTCCCGGTCTGACCCAAACCGCCGTCGGCGGAGCGACGAAGACGAAACAGAATACGGTCGGCGGCATGGCGAAACCGGCTCCCGCGCTCGGCGGCGCTGCCGCGCCGGCTTCGGTGGGAACGAAACCGACGACCGTTGGCAACGTTACCAAGCCGGGCCCGGCCGTTGGCGCGCCGACGGCGGGTTCGGCCGGTAACGCGGCCGCGGTCGGCGCGAGCGGCAACGCGGCGACACAAGGCGCGGCAGCTGCCGCAGCCAGGCAAAATCTGGCCACCACCGCACCGAACAAGGGTAAAACCGTCGTGGGCACGACTTCGAACCTGAAATGCGGCGGCGGCGCTTGTGTCGTCAGGGGTGCGAAGCCCTGAGAACGACGAAAGCCCTGCTTCCCTAGATCGCGACCTGCCGGCCGATCTCGACCACCTGGTCGCTGGGAAGGCTGAAGAAGTCGCTGACATGGACCGCATTGCGTTCCATCACGGCAAAGATTCTCTCCTGCCACGCCGGCAACCCCATGCCATCCTCGCGGCTGATCACTGTCTCGTGGCCGACGTAATAGGTCACGTCATTGAGATCGACGGTGCAGCCCAACGATTTGCTGTCGGCGAGCAGCTCGGGAATGTGGGGACGTTCCATGAATCCGAAACGCGCTTCGGCGCGCCAGAAATTGGGCACGAGCTCCGCAATGGCGAGGCGGTTGGACGACGAAACCCATGGTATCGACTGGATCTCGACGCGAAGCACGAAGATATGCTCGTGCAGGGCGCGGTTATGCTTGACGTGCCAGATCATCACCGGCGGCGTATCGCGCTCGGTTCGCGTGAGAAACACGGCCGTCCCGGGAACCCTCGGCACATTCGCAGCCTTGATCCTTTGCATGAATGCGTCCACCGGAATCAGCGCGTCCTGTAAGCGCTGCGAAATCGCGGCCGCACCGCGATGCCAGATCCACATCAAGCCATAGACCGAGACGGCCAGGATCAAGGGCACGTACCCACCCTCGGCGATCTTTGAAAGGTTGGCGAGAAAGAAGGCGCTGTCGACAAGCAAAAAGAAGCCCGCGACCGCGCCGGCGGCCAACAGGCTCCATCCCCAGATCTCGCGCATGGCAATGAACAGCAGCGCCGATGTCATCAGCATGGTCAGGGAAACGGCGATGCCGTAGGCCGCAGCCAGATTGTCCGATTTGCCGAAGCCTGCGGTCAGGCCGACGGTTACGATCATCAACAGCCAGTTGACGACGCCGACGTAAATCTGGCCGTATCCTTCGGATGAAGTCTGCTTGATCCTTAGTCTCGGAAGCCAGCCAAGCTGGATCGCCTGCCGCGTCATCGAGAAGGCGCCGGTGATGATCGACTGACTGGCGATGATGGTTGCAATCGTTGCCAGCACGATCAACGGAATCAGGAGTGATTGGGGACAGAGTCGATAGAAGATGTTGCCATCGGTCGGTGCGCCCTCGAGCACGAGGGCGGCCTGCCCGGCGTAATTCAGGATCAGGCTCGGAAACACCGCCGCGAACCACGCCACCTTGATCGGCCGGCTGCCGAAATGACCCATGTCGGCATAAAGCGCTTCCGCCCCGGTGACGCAAAGAAAGACCGCGCCTAGCACCAGAAATCCAGCCACGCCATGCGAAAACAGATAGGACAGGCCGTAAAGCGGATTGACGGCGGCGAACACGGTGGGATGTTTGGCGATGCCCCAAACTCCCATCGCGGCCATCGCGGCGAACCAGACCAGCATGATCGGACCGAAGAAACGCCCGATCGCTGCAGTTCCCCGCGACTGGATCGCAAACAGCATGATCAGGATTGCGACCGCGGCCGGGACGATATAGGGCTGCAGCGCAGGCGTCGCCATGTTCAAACCTTCCAGCGCCGAGAGCACCGATATCGCAGGCGTAATGGCCCCGTCGCCGTAGATCAGCGCCGCACCGAACAGGCCGACGGCGATGATGGTCGGACGCTGCTGCTTCTTCACACCCAACAGCGCCATCAATGCCAGGATGCCGCCCTCGCCGTCATTGTCAACGCGCATGGCGAACGAGACATATTTCACCGTGGTGATGATGAAGAGTGTCCACAGCACGAGCGAGAGTGCCCCCAAAATCGTGGCGACATCCTTCACGTCCTCTGCTGCGGCAAGAACAGTCTTGAATGTATAGAGGGGACTCGTTCCGATATCCCCGAACACGATCCCAAGCGCCGACAGGGCCAACAGGGACAATTTGCCCTGTGGGGTCTGGCGTGCGTCGCTCGGAAGCAGTGTTGGATCTTCGCTCACGTGACGTGCCCGTACCAGGTTGGTCCTTTCGACAGCAGCCGGCCGCGAGATCGGTGGACCGTCCCGACAGCGGCGACTTCTCCACAAAGACTATGGCGCCCGATTGCGACAGCCAGACAACCCGGTTTTGATACAGGCGGCCAATCGACATCCGCGAACCTAATGCGTATCGTAGCGGGTAGTTGCTTCTTACCCAAGAGAATGTCGTGCAAATGCAATCGAACCGAGCACAGCCGTTCCGCGGCTGCCTTTGCTGCAGCGCGCCCTCTCCCGCCGCAATGCCGCGGAGGAAATTTCTGGCCGGCGTCGCGGCCACGGGGCTGGGTGCTGCGATATCAGGAAGCTCGAATCGGGTAGCGCGGGCGGATACCGGGCGCCGCCTGATCGACGTCCATAGCCACATTGTTCCGCCGTTCTACCTGGCCGAAAACCGTGAGCGGATCGCGGGCTCCAGGGGCGGCGAAATCAGCCGGGCCTGGCTGGAATGGACGCCGCAGCAGACAGTTGCCGCGATGAACCAGCACGGCGTCGAGACGGCGATACTTTCGCTTTCGACCCCGGGGGTTTGGTTTGGCAATGTCGAGGAAGCGCGCGCAACCGCGCGTCGGATCAACGAATATGGCGCCGAGCTGGTACGCGATCATCCGGGCCGCTTCGGCCTGTTTGCGGCCCTGCCGTTGCCGGACACGGAAGGCTCGTTGCGTGAAATCGAATATGCGCTCGACGTGCTCAGGGCCGACGGCATCGGCTTGCTGACAAGCTACGGCGACAAATGGCTCGGCGATGGCGCTTACCGCGCCGTGCTTGAAGAACTCAACCGCCGCAAGGCCGTGGTTTTCGTGCATCCGACCACCCCGAATTGTTGCCGGACCCTGATGCCCGGCATTGCTACTGTGATGGCCGAAGTCCCGCAGGACACTACGCGCACCATCATCAGCCTGTTGTTCTCGGGTACGCTCGCGCGGCTAAAGGACATCCGCTTCATTTTCTGCCATGCCGGCGGCACGGTTCCGATCGTGGCCACGAGGCTGACTCAATATGGTCCGAAGGATCTCACTGAGAAGGTGCCGAATGGCGTCGAACACGAGCTGAAGCGGCTTTACTACGATATTGCGGTCTCGGGCCATCGGCCGGCAATCGCAGCACTCACCGGCCTCATCCCGACGAACCAGATCCTGTTTGGCAGTGACTTCCCTTACCGCGCGCTTGGGGAAACTGCCGACACCATGCCGCAAATCGGCCTGTCGGAAGCCGACCTCGTGGCGATCGGTCGCGACAATGCGCTGACGCTGCTGCCGCGGCTCAAGGCTGGCTAGTGCAACTTGCTTCGCCAACGCGACCATTTGCCTGTCCATCGGCGAATGCGATCAACGACTGGGGAATCAGCAGCAGCGTCGGAAGAATCAGGGCGTAGACAAGCGTGATCGCGATGACGCAGACGGTAAATCCACCGTAGCGATCGTACAATGTCGTGCCGAGGATGTCGCCAAATCGTGAGATGGCGAAAAAGAGACTGCTCGACATCATCAGCATGGTTCCTTGTAGACCCCTCGGACAGGACCGGATGATCAGATCCATATAGGCACCGGTGGCAATCCCGCCCATCAGGCCGATCGGCACCGCGGCAATCAATGCACCCGTCACCGAATGAATGAAGAGCAGCGGCACATTTTGCGGAACGGCAACAATAGTTCCCCACCACAAAAGTGTCTTCAGGGGAAAGCGACGGCACAGGAAGCCGTAGATGATGAAGGTTGGGATGAATGAAGCGGCAAAGATCGCATTCCACTGCCCCCACTGAGCGTCGGTCGCGTGCAAATTGTTCTGAAGATGGTACTGGAGCGGCGTTGCGGAGCCCGGCGCGAAATTCCACAACAGCCAGATCAAAAGCGCCGGATAAATGCGCCAGTGGCCGAACAGCCGCTTGATATCATGCAGCGGATGAATCTTCGCGCCGTGTTCGGCGTGGACGTGGACGAATACGTCTTTCGGTTTCCACAGTGCGAACACGCTGACCGCGGTCATGATCGCGGCGCCAGCAAGGAACAGAATGCGCGCCGCAGAATCGGCATTTTGGTGTTCGAGCAGGCTCGAAAGCCAGCCGCCAGCCAACAAGGCGGCGACGAGAGGGATCGAGGCGAATACGTTCCAAACCGCACTGATCTGACCGGTCATCGCATGCTGCTGGCCGATCGTCGAAGCCAGCCCGTTTTGGGCGCTGGCCACGAACAGGAATGAAGTCGTCAGCACGATGATCGCAACAAGCAGCGAGTAGTAAGTCATCGGTGCAAACGCAAAGCCGAGATAGAGTAACGCACAAATAGCGCCGAAGATCAGCATGAAGCCGCGATCCCGCATACCGAACGGATTCCAGTTGTCGCGGATGAATCCAAACACGAAGGACAGGTAAAGCGGGATTGCCGCGATGAGGCGGAAATGCGCGACCTGATGCGCCTCCAGATGCAGCCTGTTTTTGAGGAAAAAGCTGATCGGAATGTCGATCAGGCCGCCTGACGGCCCGCCAAACGCCAACAGAACGATGAGGATACCAAGATAGAGGAAGATGTGCCGGCGTATCGAAGGCGGCAGGCCTGCGTTAGCTTGCTCCGGCGCGGCGGCCTCGGCGACACAATCCATGGTCATTTCGCGCGGCCTGTCTTTCTCAGATACCGACAACGCCGCATCGTACCGGCTCGAAGCCGTGATTGACAGGGGCCTGCCGATCCCGCAACCGCTCAGGCATCGCTTTCCGGGAGCAAGCCCCTCGGAAAATCGGAATTGCTTGCGCTACCGCAAAGATAGCCGTGGCAAACTCATTTCTACTATCACCCCAACGTCCGGGTCCGGACGGCACCTTTACGGCTCGCATACTATGCATCGGGGGCGAAACATGAAGACCGTGGCAGAGAACGTTTTCATTTTGACTTTATCGGTGTGCCTGAGCGTACCCGCCTGGAGCGCGAGCCGTGAAGAGAATGCGCGTGCTGAAATTGTCGGCACCGAACAGGCTGTTTTGGCCGACGCGCCCGCCGTGCCGCCCGCCATAACTCGCAGCCATGCAACAAGGGTGGTCGTACATCTGGAGGTCAAGGAGGTTGAGGGACGCCTGGCGGATGGGGTGTCCTACACGTTCTGGACTTTCGGAGGCAAGGTGCCCGGCAAATTCATCCGGGTTCGCGAAGGCGACCTGGTTGAAATGCATCTTGAAAATCACCCCGCCAACAAGATACCGCACAATATCGACCTCCACTCGGTGAACGGACCAGGTGGCGGTGCCGCGGCTTCGCTGACGGCGCCGGGTCACAGTTCGGTGTTTTCATTCAAGGCGCTAAACCCTGGTCTTTACGTCTATCACTGCGCCACGGCGCCGGTGGCCATGCACGTTGCCAACGGCATGTATGGCCTCATACTCGTCGAGCCGAAAGAAGGCTTGCCGAAGGTTGATCGGGAATTCTACGTCATGCAGGGAGACTTCTACACCAAGGGTCCGAACGGGGAGAAAGGGCTGCAGCCATTCAGCATGCAGAAGGCGATCGATGAGAAGCCCGATTATGTGGTCTTCAACGGTTCGGTCGGCTCGACCACCGGCGATCAGGCATTGACGGCAAATGTCGGCGAGACGGTGCGTCTTTTCGTCGGCGACGGTGGTCCGAATCTGACGTCGTCGTTCCACGTGATCGGCCAGATCTTCGATACAGTCTGGGCGGAAGGCAATATGAGCACGCCGACCCACAACGTGCAGACCACCATGATTCCCGCCGGTGGCTCGGCGATCATCGACTTCACGATGAGCGTGCCCGGCACCTTCATCGTGGTGGACCACTCCCTGAGCCGCGCCTTCAATCGCGGTGCGCTGGCGCAACTGAAGGTCAATGGCAACGAAAACAAGGTCGTCTATTCCGGCAAGACCAGCGACGAGGTTTATTTGCCGGAGGGCGTCGGCGCTCGCGTCGCCGAACAACCCTCGAAGGCACCTCCTGCTGCGAGCAACAAGGCGGAGCGGATCAAGGCCGGCGAAGCGGTCTTCGTCAACAACTGTCAGGCCTGCCATCAGGCAAATGGCGAGGGCGTCAAGAACGCATTCCCGCCGCTGGCGAAATCGGACTATCTCAACGCCGACAAGGTTCGCGCCATCAAGGCCGTTACCGGCGGACTTGAGGGACAACTGACCGTCAACGGCGTCGCGTTCAACGGCGCCATGCCGGCATGGGACCTGCCGGACGAAGACATCGCCAATGTCATGACCTACGTCTACAACAAATGGGGCAACTCCGGTCTTGAGGTGCGCCCCGCCGAAGTGCAGGCGAACCGTGTCCGAAGAAACTAGGCCACGTACCTGGACCGTCGCCGTGGCCGTAACGGGCGTAATCTTCGTGACCATGACCGCGACTGCACTCGCGGTCTTGGTCTCTTCGCCCATGGTGAGAATACCCGCCGGCGATTTCGTGTCGTTTTTTCGAGAAGGCCCGGGAAAGGGAAAGGCCGGCGTCGCAATCATCCCGCAACGGATCCCCGCGTTCCGGCTCGACGCCTTTCCCGTGACCAACGGTCAGTTCCTCGATTTCGTGCGCGAACATCCTCAATGGCGTCGCTCGCAGGTTAAGCCTCTGTTCGCCGATCACCATTATCTGGCCAACTGGCTTGGCGATCTGCGGCTGTCCGACGATGCCGCCGCATCGCAGCCTGTGACAAACGTGTCGTGGTTCGCTGCCGAGGCCTATTGCGAAGCACGGGGCCTGCGGCTGCCCACCACCGATCAGTGGGAATACGCGCTTGCCGACCAAGGCCGCAGACAGAATGAGATCGAGCAACGATCGCTCGCGTGGTTTAGCACGCCGAATCCGGGACGCCTCGGTGCCGTCGGGCGCGGCGAGCCCAACGGTTACGGCGTATATGATCTTGTCGGCCTGGTATGGGAGTGGACGCTCGATCACAACAGTTTCATGACCGGCTCGGAGCAGCGCAACACCTCAAGCAAGGATGACGCAGCGTTCTGCGGCAGCGGCAGTATCGGGGTCAGCGATGCGGCGAACTACCCTGCGTTCATGCGGTACGCGATGCGATCAAGCCTGAAGGCGAATTACGCGGTGGAAAATGTCGGATTCAGATGCGAGGGAGATGAATGATGCGTGCCACGGCTTTCCTGTTGAGCCTGCTGATCGGCTTTTTTTCATGCCCCGCGGCCGTGACCGCGCACGATGACCACACCCCTCACATGATGAAGGCTGCGGGGCCGCTTCCCGGCATGTCTATCTATCACCTGACGTCGAGCTGGGTCAATCAGGACGGTGAGCGCGTCAGCCTGGAGACATTGCGCGGTGGCCCAGTCGTCGTCGCCATGGGCTATACGAGCTGCAAGGACATCTGTCCGATGATCGTGGCCGACATGATGGCAATCGAAGACCGCGCAAAGGAAGCCTCGCTGCCGCAAATTCGATTTGCCTTCTTTACTCTGGACTCAACGGTGGACACGCCTGAACGTCTCAAGGCATATGCAAACGAGCGCGGGCTCGATCAAGCCGATTGGACGCTCTTCAACGGCGACGACAAGGCGGTGCGCGAACTCGCCGCCGCGCTCGGCGTGCGCTACCGTCGCGACCCAAGCGGCGGATTTGACCACTCCGCGATCATTTCAATCCTCGATGCTGACGGGCAGATTGTCGCCCAGCAACCCGATGTACGGGCCAACGTTGAGGAAATGGTGAAGAAGTTGGCTCTGTTGTTCAAAGCGCCGATGCATTGAGGGGCGGCTGCGGCCGACCGCATCGCTTCCCGGCCGGCAAAGACATGGCTACGCCAGTCCGGGCACGGTTGGGTGCACGCCGGGAAAGATGCGCTGAACGCTTGCAGCTTGGAGGCCGAATACACGCCCGAAGAGTTCTGCAACATCGCACGATAATCGGTCAGGACCGGATAGTCGCGGTTTTGAAACAGCGTGGCCTGCTCGATTTTTAACTGCTCGCCGACGATCCGGCCGCCGTTGATGCCGCCGCCCATTACCCAATAAACTCGCATGAAGAGGTTCTGAACAAAAACGATAGTAAAATGGCGGGAACTATGTTCCCGCCATTCATCGAAGGTATGCCTGCGGCACGTTCAGCGCACAAATTTGTAGACGCGCTCGTCATAAAGCGCACCGCTCATCGGTTGCAGTTCCTCCCGGAAAGTTCGTGCGGTCTTGGACGATATCCAGGCGTTCTTGTCGGCAGCCGAATTCCAGGCTTCGATTACCGTAAAATGATTCTTCCGGTTGGCCTGTACCACGTCGTCAAAACGAAGATTGCCCGGCGCATTCCGACCCTCTTCGACAAACGCCTTCACCTTGGCTGTTCCGGGCTCCACCTGTGTGGGCACCACATCGACATGGGTCAGGACGACAATCGCATCAGCCGAAGCCGGCTTCGGCGAGCCAACGGAAAGGCTGGCATGAATGCGTTCGTCATAAGCCGCGCTCTGCAGGGGGTTGAGAGCGGCACGAAATTTGGTGACGGGCTCGGTTGCGGCAAAGGCCTGTTTTGCGGCCAGCGACTGCCATTGCTCGATCAGAGCGAAGTGGCCGGGGTCGGAAATACGCTGAACCGCATCGATCCCCACGGCACCGGAAGCCTTTCGAGCGTCGTTGACGTATCCGAGAAACAGTTTGCGCGCATCCGCGGCAGCGCTCGGTGCAACCTCCGCATAGGTCACGACGAAGACGGGCTGCGCGGCATCTTGCGCGGTTGCCGTTCGGCTAAGGGGTATAAGGCCGGCCATCATCAACAGGGCGGCCAAGAGAATACGACGCATCGGGGATTTCCTCCAGAAAACGACGGCAAGATCCTCATTCGAGGTTTCCTTGTTTGTTGCCCCCTGCAGTCCGTCACGCTTGCAGAGGTTTGAGGTCAGGTCACGGGCGTATCTTGACCGCACCAAGCCTGCCCGCGTCAAGTGGCGGCACGTAAAACCTGACCGTTGCGATTTCTCAAGACGGCGCGCCCGCTCTGACAAAATGCAGGGAAAACTGGGCCCCGCCCATTACCCGGTTCTGGACATCGATGGTCGCGCCGTGCAATTCGGCGATGCGCTGCACGATGGAGAGCCCAAGCCCGGTACTTCCCTGCTGGTTGCGGTCGCGTCGCCAGAACCGCTGGAAAATCAGCTTGCGTTCCCCGTCGGAAATTCCAGGTCCGCAATCCTGCACTGTGACGGTGCCGCTCTCTTCCACCACGAATTCGACCACCGTCTCCCTTGGCGTATGCCGGATGGCGTTTTCGGCAAGATTGCGGATGGCACGTTTCATCATCTCGGCAT
>Ga0075030_100004778_pt1 | contig 12235 bp, 8 predicted proteins | sample LitLauG_LLR_2012_FD_71393 | JGI IMG/M metagenome (GOLD analysis project Ga0075030, IMG submission 71393) | Freshwater sediment microbial communities from Pennsylvania, USA - Little Laurel Run_MetaG_LLR_2012 | ecosystem: Environmental > Aquatic > Freshwater > Creek > Sediment | place: USA... | reverse complement strand
CCCCATCACCTCGCCGGTCGAGCGCATCTCGGGCCCGAGCAGGGTGTCGACCCCCGGGAACCGGTTGAAGGGCAGCACCGCCTCCTTGACCGACACGTGGCCGCCGACCGGTTCGCACAGCAGGCCCTCGGCCCGCAGCTCGGCCAGGGTGGCGCCGACCATCACCCGGGCCGCCACCATGGCGACCGGCACCCCGGTGGCCTTGGCCACGAACGGCACGGTGCGACTGGCCCGGGGGTTGGCCTCGAGCACGTAGGCCCGGTCGTCCTTGACGGCGAACTGCACGTTGCACAGACCGCGGACCTGCAGCGACTCGCAGATGACGCGTACGTGGCGCTCGAGCTCGGCCACCACCTCGGGGGCGAGCGTCTGGGGAGGCAGGGCGCAGGCGGAGTCGCCCGAGTGGACCCCGGCCTCCTCCACGTGCTCCATCACCCCGCAGATCACCACCTCGCCGGTGGCGTCGCGGATGGCGTCCACGTCGACCTCGACGGCGTCCTCCAGGAAGCGGTCGACCAGCACCGGCCGGTCGGCCGTCACCCCGCCCTCTCGCCCGAGCGCGCCGCCGGCGGCCGACATGGCCTCGACGGCCTCCACCAGGCGCGCGTCGTCGTAGACGATCTCCATGGCCCGGCCGCCCAGCACGTAGGACGGCCGCACCAGGACCGGGTAGCCCACCCGGGAGGCCACGGCCACGGCCTCGGCCGGGGTGGTGGCGGTGCCGCCGGGGGGTTGGGGGATCCCGAGGCGCCCGCACAGGTCGTTCCACCGCTCGCGGTCCTCGGCCAGGTCGATGGAGGCCGGCGAGGTGCCGAGGACCAGGTCCTCGTCGATCCCGGCGGCCAGCTTCAGCGGGGTCTGGCCGCCCAGGCTCACGATGACCCCGACCAGGCGCCCGCCGTCGACCGAGGCGGCCCGCTCGGCCTCGATCACGTTGGCCAGGTCCTCGTCGGTCAGCGGCTCGAAGTAGAGGCGGTCGGAGGTGTCGTAGTCCGTCGAGACCGTCTCGGGGTTGCAGTTGAGCATGATGGTCTCGTACCCGGCGTCGCGCAGGGCCATCGACGCGTGCACGCAGCAGTAGTCGAACTCGATGCCCTGGCCGATCCGGTTGGGCCCGGACCCGAGGATGATGACCCGGGGCCGGTCCGAGGGGCGGATCTCGTCCTCGTCCTCGTGGGTCGAGTAGTGGTACGGCGTGTTCGCCGCGAACTCGGCCGCACACGTGTCGACCGTCTTGAAGGTGACCGGGGCCCCGGCCGCCACCCGGGCCGCCCGTACGTCGGCCGGCGACACCCCCTCGCCGAGCAGGTGGGCCAGCTGCACGTCGGAGAACCCGAGCCGCTTCAGCCGGCGCCACTCCCGCCGGTCGAGGTCGTCCACGGTCATGCCCAGGGTGACCCGCAGGTCGAGCGCCATCCGGGCGTCGGTCACCTTGGCCAGCTCCGACAGGAACCAGGGGTCGATGCCGGTGACCTCGGCCAGCTCGGCGACCCCGACCCCCCGCCGGAGCAGCGACTCGAGCTGGTAGAGGCGCTCGGGTGTGGCCGTCGCCACCTCGGTGAGCAGCTGGTCGACCGGCACGGCGTCGACCGGGTCCTCGGCGGCGTCGCCGTTGAGCCCCGAGCGGCCCTGCTCCAGCGAGCGGACCGCCTTCTGCAGCGACTCGGGGAAGGTGCGCCCGATGCCCATGACCTCGCCCACCGACTGCATCCGGGTGCCGAGCACGTCGGTCGCCCCCGGCAGCTTCTCGAAGGCCCATCGGGGGATCTTGGTGACCACGTAGTCGATGACCGGCTCGAAGCTGGCCGGGGTGGCGCCGGTGATGTCGTTGGGGATCTCGTCGAGCCGGTAGCCGACGGCCAGGCGGGCGGCGATCTTGGCGATCGGGAACCCGGTGGCCTTGGACGCCAGGGCCGAGGACCGCGACACCCGGGGGTTCATCTCGATGACGGTCTGGTGGCCGGTCCGGGGGTCCACGGCGAACTGCACGTTGGAGCCGCCGGTCTCCACCCCGACCCGGCGGATGCAGGCGAAGGCGGCGTCGCGCATGGCCTGGTACTCGACGTCGGTGAGGGTCTGGGCCGGGGCCACGGTGATCGAGTCGCCGGTGTGGACGCCCATCGGGTCGAAGTTCTCGATCGAGCAGATGACCACGCAGTTGTCGGCGTGGTCGCGCATGACCTCGAGCTCGTACTCCTTCTGGCCGGCGATCGAACGCTCGACCAGGACCTCGGTGACCGGCGACGCGTCGAGGCCCTCGGCGGCCAGCCGGATCAGGGCCTCGGGGTCCTCGGCGATGCCGGTGCCGGCCCCGCCGAGGATGTAGCTGGGCCGCACCATGATCGGGTAGCCGATCTCGGCTCCGATGGCCATGGCCTCGTCGAGCGAGTGGGCGAAGCCCGACCGGGGCGTCGACAGGCCGATCTCCTCCATGGCCTCCTTGAACCGCTCGCGGTCCTCGGCGGTGGCGATGGCCTCCGGGTTGGCCCCGATGACCTCGACCCCGTTGGCCTCGAGCACGCCCCGCTCGGACAGGGCCATCGTCAGGTTGAGGGCGGTCTGGCCGCCCAGGGTGGGCAGCAGGGCGTCGGGGCGCTCACGCTCGATGATGGCGGTCAGCACGTCGGGGTCCAGGGGCTCGACGTAGGTGCGGTCGGCCATGCCGGGGTCGGTCATGATCGTGGCCGGGTTGGAGTTGGCCAGGACGACCCGGTAGCCCTCCTCGGCCAGCACCCGGCAGGCCTGGGTGCCCGAGTAGTCGAACTCGCAGGCCTGGCCGATCACGATCGGTCCCGACCCGATGACCAGGATCGACTCGAGGTCGTCGCGCCGGGGCATCAGGCCGGTCCCCCGCCCGGGCCGCCGTGGGCGTCCATCAGCATGCGGAACTCCTCGAACAGGTAGCGGGCGTCGTGGGGGCCGGGCCCCGCCTCGGGGTGGTACTGCACGCTGAAGGCGGGCGCCCCGGTGCTGGCCAGGCCCTCGATCACCCCGTCGTTCAGGTTGACGTGGGTGACCTCCGACGCCCCCAGCGAGTCGGGCGCCACCGCGTAGTTGTGGTTCTGCGAGGTGATCTCCACCCGCCCCGTGGCGTTGTGCCGCACCGGGTGGTTGCCCCCGTGGTGGCCGAAGGGCAGCTTGTAGGTGGTGGCGCCGAGCGCGCTGGCCAGGAGCTGGTGGCCGAGGCAGATCCCGAAGATCGGAACCCGTCCGTGGTCGACCAGGGACCGGACCTCGGCGATGATCCCGGGCAGGGCGGCCGGGTCGCCGGGCCCGTTGGAGAGGAAGATGCCGTCGGGGCCGAGGGCGAGCGCCTCGTCGGCCGGGGTCGACGCCGGCACCACGGTCACCGTGGCCAGGTCGCCGAGTTGGCGCAGCATGGCCTCCTTGATCCCGAAGTCGTAGGCCACCACCCGGTAGGGCCCGCTGCCCCGCACCAGGGTCGTGGGCGTGGTCACCCCGGACACCAGGTCGCGACCGTCGGTCGACGGGGCGGTCCGGGCGGCGTCGACCAGGTCGGACTCGGCCGCGGTCCCGAAGGCGCACGGGGCCGACCCGTGGTCGCGCAGGTGGCGGGTGAGGCGGCGGGTGTCGATCCCGGTGATCCCGGCGACGCCGTGGCGGACCAGGTAGGCCTCGAGGCTGCCCTCGGACCGGTGGTTCGACGGGGCGTCGGCCAGGTCGCGGACGATCACGCCGGCGCACTGCGGCCGGGCCGCCTCGTCGTCCGTCGGGTTGACCCCGTAGTTACCGATGTGGGGGTAGGTGAAGGCGATGACCTGCCCGGCGTACGACGGGTCGGTGATCACCTCCTGGTACCCGGACAGGACGGTGTTGAACACCGCCTCGCCCGTGGAGATGCCGTCGGTCGGCACGGCGCCGAAGGCCTCGCCCTCGAAGACCGCCCCGTCGGCCAGGACCAGTAGTGCCGGCTCGCGGTGCACGGTGCCCTCCCGGGGGCTCATCGGGTCGCCTCGGCGTCGACCACCACGGGCTCGCCGGCCCGGACGGTGTGGCGCACCCGGCCGGTGAGCTCCCGACCTGCGTAGGGGGTGTTGCGGCTGCGCGAGGCGAACGCCGTCGGGTCGACCGTCCAGGTGGCCGTGGGGTCGACCACGCAGAGGTTGGCCGCCGCCCCGGGGGCCACCGGCCCGCCCTGGGCGCCGCCGTGGCCCGGGTCGAGGCCGACCAGGGCGGCGGGCTGCCAGCTCAGCAGGGCCAGCAGGCGGGCCAGCGGCAGGTCGAGCTCGGTGACGGCCAGGGCGAACGCCGTCTGCAGGCCCAGCATGCCGGGCGGCGCCTGGTCGAAGGGCAGGTCCTTCAGCTCGGGGGCGTGGGGGGCGTGGTCGGTGGCGATGGCGTCGGCGGTGCCGTCGGCCAGGGCCGCCTTGACCGCGTCCACGTCGTCCTGGGGGCGCAGCGGGGGGTTGACCTTGAACACGGGGTCGTAGCCGGCGGTGCACCCGTCGGTCAGGGTGAAGTGGTGGGGGGCGACCTCGGCCGTCACCGGGACGCCCTCGGCCCGGGCCCGGCGCACCAGGTCGATCGATCCGGCCGTCGACAGGTGCAGGAAGTGGACCCGGCCGCCGGTGGCCCGGGACAGGGCGATGTCGCGGGCGACCATGACCTCCTCGGCCTCGGCGGGCATGCCGGCCAGGCCCAGGCGGCTCGACCATGCCCCCTCGTGCATGGTGCCGCCGGCGGCCAGGCTCCGGTCCTCGCAGTGCTGGCCGAGCACGACGCCCAGCCCCGTGGCGTACTGCAGGGCCCGGCGCATCAGCCCGGCCGACTGCACCCCGTCGCCGTCGTCGGTGAACAGGCGCACCCCGAGGGCGGCCAGCTCGGCCATCGGGGCCAGTCGCTCGCCGGCCCGGCCGACGGTGATGGCGCCGGCCACGGCCACCTCGGCCAGGGCGTCGGCCGCCAGGGCGTGGACGTTGCGGACCGACTCGGCCGAGTCGAGCGGCGGGTCGGTGTTGGGCATGGCCACCACCGCGGTGTACCCGCCGAGGGCGGCGGCCCGGGTGCCGGTCTCGATGGTCTCGGCCTCCTCGCGGCCGGGCTCGCGCAGGTGGGTGTGGAGGTCGACCAGTCCGGGCGCCACCACGCAGCCCCCGGCGTCGAGCACGGTGGCACCGGCCGGGGCGTCGAGCCCCTCGGCCACCTCGGCCACCACGCCGTCGACCACCCGGACGTCGGCCCGGCGCTCGCCCGTGGCGTCGACCACGGTGCCGCCCCGCACCACGAGCTCGTGGGGGGCGCTCATGCCGCCGCCTCGTCGAGCGGGCCCCGGCCGAGCAGCAGGAACAGCACGGCCATCCGCACCGCCACCCCGTTGCCGACCTGGTCGGTGATCCGGGCCGACGGCAGCTCGGCCACCTCGGAGGCGATCTCCACCCCCCGCACCATGGGACCGGGGTGGAGGATGATCGCCTCGGGCGGCAGCTGCAGGGCCCGGCGGGCGGTCAGCGCGTAGCCGGCCGAGTACTCGCGCATGGTGGGCACGTACTCGCCGCTCCCCCGCTCGGCCTGCAGGCGCAGCAGGCTGATCACGTCGGTCGACCCGAGGACGGCGTCGAGGTCGTGGGAGACCCGGGCCACCGGCCACCCCTCGAGCGACGGGGGCAGCAGGGTCGCCGGGGCGACCAGGGTGACCTCGGCGCCGAGGGCGGCGTAGGCGGTGATCTGCGACCGGGCCACCCGGCTGTGGCGGATGTCGCCGACGATGGTGACCCGCAGGCCGCGGAAGCGCCCGGTGCCCTCGGGGCCGCCGCCGAGCGACTGGCGCACCGTGTACAGGTCGAGCAGCGCCTGGGTCGGGTGCTGGTGCCACCCGTCGCCGGCGTTGACCACCGCGCAGTTGTCGACCCAGCCGGCCACCCGGGCGGGCACCCCCGACGAGCTGTGCCGGATGATGACCGCGTCCATGCCGATGGCCTGGATGGTCTCGATCGTGTCGCGCAGGGACTCGCCCTTCTTGACCGAGGACGACCCGGCGGAAAACGAGAGTACGTCGGCCGACATGCGCTTGGCCGCCGTCTCGAACGACATGCGGGTGCGGGTCGAGTCCTCGAAGAACAGGGTGGCGACGGTGCGGCCCCGCAGGGCGGGCACCTTCGGGTTGGCCCGCCGTCCCACCTCGGCGAAGGAGTCGGTCACCCGCAGCACCTCGGCGACGGTGTCGGCGTCGAGGTCGTCCATGCTGAGCAGGTGGGTCGGGAACGGGCTCACCGGTTCACCAGCTCCCCCAGCGACACGCCCTCGTCGGACACGTCGACCATCTCGTCCCGGCTGGTCGGCAGGTTCTTGCCCACGTAGTCTGGCCGGATCGGCAGCTCGCGGTGGCCCCGGTCGACCATCACGGCCAGCTCCACCACCTGGGCCCGCCCGTACTCGCCCAGGGCGTTGAGGGCGGCCCGGATGGTCCGTCCGGTGAAGAGCACGTCGTCGACCAGCACGACGGTCGCGCCGGTCAGGTCGGTGGTGATGTCGGTGGCCGCCTCGGGCAGCACCGGGCGCAGCCCGATGTCGTCACGGTAGAAGGCGACGTCCAGGGTCCCGACCGGCACGTCGGCACCCTCCACCTCGGCGAGCGTCTCGGCCAGACGTCGGGCGATCCCGACCCCGCCGGTCTGCAGACCGATCAGGACGACGTCGTGCAGGCCCCGGTTGCGCTCGGCGATCTCGTGGGCCATGCGGGTGATGGCCCGGCGGACGTCGTCGGCCGACATGACCTGGGCCCGGGGAACGAAGACAGCACCCCGCGGGCGGGTATGACTGCGCTCTCGTTCGGCCACTGCGTCCTCCTGTCCGTACGGGCCTCACGGGACCCGCTTCACGGTCAGACCCCGACTGTAGCGCGGACGCAGGCCGTGCGTCCCGGCCGGATCGTGCCGGATGGGCACGTCCCCGCTCCCCCGGTGGCCCGACGGCTGAGTCAGTCGACCGGCACCGGGGACGTGCCCGGCACCCGGCCGGCCGGCTGCCGGGACAGCAGGAGCGCGGGGACCAGCGCCAGCAGGGTCAGCCCGAGGACCCACCAGAAGGTGTTTCCGAAGGCGGTGGCCAACGGCTGGGCCACCTTCGCCACCACCGAGGGCGGGGCGCTGTCGGCGGCGGACAGGCCGCCGGCCAGCCCGTGGACCTGGACCGAGATCTGGTGCTCGAGGATCACCGCCACCATGGCGGTGCCGATCGAGCCGCCGATGCGCTGGACGATGTTGATGGCCGTCGACGCCCGGGGCACCTGCGACGGCACCAGGGTCTGGTACGCCGCGGATATGGCCGGCATCATCACGAACCCGAAGCCGATCCCCCGGACGAAGAGCGAGACGGCCAGCACGGCGAAGCTGGTGTGGGCGCCGAGCTGCGTGTAGACGACGGTGCCGACGGCGGCCACCAGCAGACCGACCGGTACCACCCGCCCGGCGCCGTACCGGTCGGTGAACTTGCCGGCCAGCGGCATGACCAGGGCGGCGCCGATGCCCTGTGGCGCCATCAGGAGTCCGGCACTGAGCGCCGACTGGCCCCGGACCACCTGGTAGTAGATGGGCAGCAGGAACATGCCCCCGAACAGGGCGGCGCCGAACGCGAAGGTGGTGACCGACGCCGCCGAGAACTGCCGGTCGGCGAACAGCCGGACCTCGATGAGCGGGGTCCCCCTGGTCCGCAGGGCGTGGAGGACGAAGGCGACGACCAGGAACAGGCCGATGCCGGCCGGGACGAGCACGCTCGACGCCGAGCCCTGGCCGGCCTTGGACAGGCCGTAGACGAACAGTCCGAGCCCGGGCGACAGGAGGGCCAGTCCGAGGACATCGAGCTTGAAGCGCCGGTCGGTCTTCTCGTGGCCGGGCAGGAACCGCACGGCCAGGGCGATCGCCACGATGCCGATCGGGATGTTCACGTAGAAGATCCACCGCCACGACACGCTGTCGATGATGAGCCCGCCGATGACCGGACCCAGGACCGGGCCGAGCAGCATGGGCACCCCCAGCAGGCTCATCACCCGGCCCATCCGCTGGGGCCCGGCGGCCGTGGCCATGATCGACTGGCCGATCGGCATGATCATCCCGCCGCCGATCCCCTGCAGGATCCGGAACACGATCAGGCTCTGGATCGACCACGCCGCCCCCGACAGGGCCGAGCCGAGGAGGAACAGGACCAGCGAGGCGATCCACATCCGCTTGGCCCCGAACCGCTCGACCGCCCACCCGGTCAGGGGGATGGTCATGGCCAGTGCCAGCAGGTACCCGGTGGACACCCACTGCACCGTCGACAGCGGGGCCTTGAAGTCCCGGGCGAACGTGGGGATGGCCACGTTGACGATGGTGGTGTCGAGGATCGACATGATGCTGCCGAGCACCACCACCAGGGCCAGGCGCTTCAGCTGCGCGTCCAGGCCGGCCAGGAAGCCCTTCGACCCGGTGTCGCCGGTGGGCGCCGTCGACGGCCCGTCCGTGGCGCCCGAAGGCACGTCAGGCGTGGTGTCAGCCGTGTCGCGGGTGGTCACAGTTGGCCTCAGGTCGTCGGGCGGGCACCCTCCGACCGTACGCCACGGCGAACGGTCACTGTGCCCTGCACGGATCAACGTGTCCGTGCCGCGAACTATTCCGGGCGGTCGGGACCTCGGGGGGCTACCGTCGGTCCATGCCAGCAGCCTCAGCCAACGGGATCACCATCGAGTACGAGACCTTCGGGGACCCCGCCGACCCGACCGTGCTCCTGATCATGGGCTTCAACGCCCAGCTCACCCTGTGGGACGAGACGTTCTGCACGGCACTGGCCGAACGGGGGTTCCACGTCATCCGCTACGACAACCGTGACGTGGGCCTGTCGAGCTGGCTGGACGACGCCGGCGAGCCCGGCCTCCTCGACCTCCTGTCGGGCACGGCGGTCGCGCCCTACTCCCTGGTCGACATGGCCGGCGACGCCGTCGGGCTGCTCGACGCCGTGGACGTGTCCACCGCCCACGTGGTGGGCGTGTCCATGGGCGGCATGATCGCCCAGACCGTGGCCCTCGAGCACCCCGACCGCCTCCGCACCCTGACCTCGGTCATGTCGACCACCGGGGACCCGACCGTCGGCCAGGCCAACCCCGACGCGCTGGCGGCGCTGGTCCCGGTGCCCCCGGCCTCGCGCGAGGAGGCCATGGAGCAGGGCGTGGTGATGTGGAAGACGATCGGGTCGCCCGGGTTCCCCTTCGACGAGGACGCCGTGCGCGAACGGGCCGGCGCGGCCTACGACCGGGCCTTCCACCCGGCCGGCGCCGTCCGGCAGCTGGCCGCCATCGTGACCCAGCCCGACCGCACCCCCGCCCTCGGCTCGGTGGCGGTGCCGACCCTGGTGATCCACGGCGCCGACGATCCGCTGATCGCGGTGTCCGGCGGCGAGGCGACGGCGGCGGCCATTCCCGGCGCCCGCCTGCTCGTGGTGCCGGGCATGGGCCACGACATGCCCGAGGCGCTGTCGGGCCGACTGGTCGACGAGCTCGCCGGCCACTTCTCCCTGGCGTAGCCCCGACGGGGCGGGCACCGGCAGGCCGCCGGGCGTGACGTACGCCGACGGATGACGGAAGACAACGAGAGTCCGGTCGGACCGGTCGGAGGCCCGCCGATTGCAACCGTCCGGGGCCGGTAGCAACTACACCCGCACGCGCATCTGTCGAACCTCAAGGAGACCACTACGGCATCCGACGAGGGGGCACGATGATCGTTGCGCGACACAGGTCCGCCTATGTCACCGCCACGCTGGCACTGGCCGTGGCGATCGGCGTGGTCGCCGCCGCCACCGGTACCGGTGGTCAGCCGGCGGGAGCGGCAACTTCGGCCACCCCCATCAGGCACGTGGTGGTGATCCTGGAGGAGAACCACAGCTTCGACAACGTGCTCGGCAAGTTCTGCTCCGAGGTCGACGGCGGCGCGCTGACCCGCCCGGGCAAGGACGCGCACTGCGACGGCGCCACCACGGGAACCACCAGCACCGGCCAGGTGGTGCCGCTGGCCCCGGCGGCCGACTACGTCCCCTTCGCCGACCACAGCGTGGTGGGCCAGCAGCGCGACATCGACGGCGGCAGGATGGACGGGTTCAACGGGGACCCCAACTGCTCGGCGGCCCTCACCACCTGCTACAGCCAGTACGACCCGCAGGCCGGCCCCTGCGCCGCCAAGACCTGCATCCCCAACTACGCCGCACTGGCCACCCGCTACTCGGTCTCGGACCGGACGTTCGAGTCGCATGCGTCGCCGTCCTGGGCCGGACACCTGGTGTGGGCGACCGCCAACCAGGACGGGTTCTACGGCACCAACCCGATCACCTCCGCCACCGGGCCCCAGCCGGCGGCCGTGTCCTCCGGGTGGGGGTGTGACTCGGGACGGGTGACGCCGTGGGGCACGAGTCAGGTCCTCGTCCCGTCGTGCGTGCCCGACAGCACGGGCAGCCTGGGCCCCAACTGGGCCGGGTACACGGGGCCCAGCGCCCCGCACGTGGCGACGATCTTCGACGAGCTGGGAGCCAAGGGCCTGGCGTGGAAGATCTACGGCGGGGCCGGGATGCCGGGGACCACGTCGAGTCCCTACTCCGCCCAGGGCTGGCAGTGGGCCATCTGCCCGACGTTCGCCGAGTGCCTCTACACCCAGCAGAAGAACAACCTGACCAACACCACCCAACTGCTCACCGACGCGTCGGCCGGCCAGCTGCCCGCGTATTCGATCGTGACCCCGCCGGCGGTAGACAGCCAGCACAACAACAACGACATGAGCACCGGGGACAACTACGTCGGCACGGCGGTCTCCGCCATCCAGGCGGGTCCGGACTGGTCGTCCACCGCCATCTTCGTCACCTACGACGACTGCGGGTGCTTCTACGACCACGTCAATCCCCTGCAGTACAACGCCTCATGGGGGATCCGGGTTCCCATGGTGATCGTCAGCCCCTATGCCAAACTGGGCTACACCGACTCGACTCCGACCACGTTCGCCGGCACGCTGGCCTTCGCCGAGCACACCTTCGGTCTCCCGGCGCTCAACTCGACGGACGCCACCGCCTACGACTACCGGGGTGCGTTCTGCTTCAACCCGGCCACTGTGGGCTGCGTCCCGGCCGGACTGACCCCGGTGGCCGCCGCAGTCCAGCGGCCGACGGCGCTGTCCCCCGCCCAGCGGACGGCGCAGTTCGCCTCCGGCTACCAGGACACGTGACCGGAGGCGTCAGGGGCCGGTTCCGATGGCCAGGATCCGCCACGGTCCGGTGGTGCCCCTGCGGCCGGCGTAGACGAACCTCGCCTGGGGTCCGTCGGTGGACGGTAGGCCTCCCGGTAGGTGGCGTCGAAGGTGACCGGTGCCTGCTGGACGTCGGTGGCGCCGGGATGGTCGTTCCGTGGGAACGGAGCCGGCCGGTCCGGGCACACCCGGGTGTGCACGTCGGGTCCTCAGAACCAGTGCAGCCACGGGTGGCCGTCGTGCCAGACGACGGCGGTCACCTTGCCGACGATGTTCGCGTCCGGGACGGTGCCCCAGTAGCGGCTGTCCTCGGAGTCCCCCCGGCAGTCGCCCATGACGAAGTACTGCCCGGCGGGGATTGTCAGGGTCGGCACCGCCCTCGACGGTGCCGCGCAGATCCCGCTCAGCTGCGGCAGCCACGGCTGGGCGACCGGCATGCCGTCCACGTAGATGGTCGGGCCCCGCTGCGAGATGGTCTCGCCCGGTAGGCCGATCACCCGCTTGACCAGGATCGGATACTGCAGGTCGTGATCGCCCGGTGCCCGGCGGAAGACGACGATGTCGCCCCGGTGGACCGTCGAGGACAGCTTGTCGACGACGATGCGGTCACCGATCTGCAGGGTCGGAGCCATCGACGGGGACGGCACCACGTAGGCCTGCACCGCGTAGGCACGCAGGCTGGTGGTCATGATCCCGACGGTCGCCACCGTGATCAGGAGCGTGAGCGCCCTCCGGACCGTCGGGCGCCCCGTCGACGAATTCGCCATACACGGACTCTAGGGTCCCGACGGCCGTCGGGCCACGGCGCGGCGACCGGTGCTGCCGAGGGCCCCACGGCTCCCGGCTCAGGACCCGTCACACTCGACGGAAGCCCTCGTTCGGCGGAGCCTGCCTCCGGGGATGCGCCGCACGGCCCGAGGCAACGGCTGACCTCCGCCCGGCGGTTCCGTCGGAAGTACCGCTGCAGCACCGGCCCCGCGCATCTCCGGCGCCCGCCACTCCCCGGGGTGCAATGATCC
>Ga0075030_100004777_pt1 | contig 12237 bp, 9 predicted proteins | sample LitLauG_LLR_2012_FD_71393 | JGI IMG/M metagenome (GOLD analysis project Ga0075030, IMG submission 71393) | Freshwater sediment microbial communities from Pennsylvania, USA - Little Laurel Run_MetaG_LLR_2012 | ecosystem: Environmental > Aquatic > Freshwater > Creek > Sediment | place: USA... | reverse complement strand
AGCCAATAGAGCCTGGAGTAATAGATACTAAGTGAGCCACGCCTGGATTACCTTTGCCTTTGAGAGCGTTAGCTACCGGGTGCGCGACATAGAAGTGGCGATTAAGCCGCACGACGTATCTCCCAATAGTCTTCAAAACGAGCGTTGAGATGAGAACAGCGAAGGGCCAGAATAGAGTTAGCGCCTTGAACTGACCAGAACATGCCGGACTGTTTGAGCCTGTGGCCGACGACGGTTTTGCAGCCGGCCTCAATGACGCCGGAACCAACGAAAAGATGCTGTTTGCGGAAATAGGGGTAGCGCATACGAGCGGCGTTGGTTTGAAAGTAGTCGGCCTCGTTGCGTAGTTTTTTGGCAAGGTCGGAATCGGTTGTTTGAATCTGGCGGAGCGAAGCGACGAGGTTGCCGATTTTTCCCTGATCGAGCCAACGTTTTTGGTGAAGGCCGATCCAGGCGTTACGGCGCTTTGCGTTACTGGGAAAAAGCAACCGAGCCAAGTCCCATAGGTGCTGGCGTGCGTGAAAGAGGTCCACGATTTGAATCGCGCCGGGGAAATGCTGATCGGCCAAGTTCCAAATCCAGGGCGCACCGTCACCGAGAACGACCTTTTTCCGGGCGCGGCTCCAGCCGCGTTTCCAAGCTTCGACATAAAGTCGCTTGCCGAACTGCTCGGCGTTCTCGATGGCGCCCGTATAGGTGGTCGAGTCTGAGTCGCGAATTGGGTAACCGTCTTGGTCCCACTTGGTTTGGGTGAACACACAACCAAGCTTGGCTTCGCGGGTGTGCGCGGGCAGGCCGTCGAGCTTTCCTTGACTGTCAGCGGTCTCCTTCTTCACCACTGGGACGCCGGTGCCATCCATCTGAACATAAAGAAAGGGAACCGACTCGCCCACGATGCTCGGAAGATCGAGTTGCACGGCGCGCTCGATTTCTTGCTGCTCCTGCCGCGCGATGTCAGCGCCAGTCGATTCGGCCACGCGTTCGACGGATTTGGCGGTCACCTCCAAGCCAGCCAGCAGTTTCATCTGCTCACGGCCGTGCTCGAAGGGCGCATCTTGCCCCACCAGCGCTTGCATCCGCCGCACGCCGGGTGAGAAGTCGCTGTGAGCGATATCGAGTTGCTGATCGGCCGGGAACTGTCCTGCGCGGCAGTGCGGACACAAATAGTAGGGCCGCACGACCTCCACCGTGCCGACTGCTGTCATTACCGTCTTGGAGCGCAACTCGCGGTAGCGGGCTTGCTGCCCGCAGTGGCAGGCAATCAAGTGCTGGTCCGAGGCTGGGACCGGAAAACGCAATAATTCGCCCAAAGCGCTGGCGCCCGCCCGATGCATCGCCGAGCGCACCAGCATCTCGACGGCTTCCAAGTCCAGTTGGCCAGTTTTGCGCGCGCTGGTGAAGATGGTGCGCACCAGTTGCTCTATTTCGCGACTGACTTCCTGTTGGATGGCGTCGGCCGTTTTTTTTCCTGGTGACTCTGCGGTTGTTCTTCCACGGGCCGCAGGCGACAGATCTTTTCATTCACATCCAAGAAGGAGCGGCTTAGTTCCTGAAACTTCCGAAACTCGGCAATCTCACGTTCCGCCTTGCGGACCGAGGCAGGCGTGGGTAAAGTCTCGGTGATCGTCTTGCCCTGCACTTTGTAGGTGAGCCGCAGAGTGGGACCGTGGCCCGGGTCGTCGGCTTGCGCACAGTGACAGGTTGGCTTGCCGCAGCGGCGGACGATCCCCGTTACCGATCCGGGACGTAAATCGCTTAATTCGGAAAGCTGAGCGGCCAGTCCAGAGCGCTGCTTTTCGAGGTCGGAGAGAGACAATGGCATGGTGTTCCTTTCTGTGCGTATTATATACGCTCAGAAACAACCCGCAAAAAAAGAAAATCCGTTAAACGTCACTTTCATGTCGCCCACCCAGACAACGGCTTGAACTTGTCCTCCTCAATAGATTAGAGGATAATGAAAAAGTCATCTAGGTCGTGGCACTCGCGCATTGCACTGCACGCGAGTTGAGTTGCCTACAAGTAGTCGTACTCGTTTTGGCACTCTGGAGTGGATCGGAGACTGCGCCGCGAGCCTCATGACATTCCCATATCCGCGACCTTTCTTGCTTGTTCTGGCAGGTCTGGTTCGTGAAGAGAGAAGGTCTTGTGAGTCAACCTCCGAAAGTGATGGTTGTTGAAGACGAAGCAATTATCGCCTTAGACATCCAACGACAATTAACAACGGCCGGTTTCACGGTTGCCGGCAAAGCGCAGACAGCAGAAGGCGCATTCCGCGAAATTGAGCGGGAACATCCAGATATTGTTCTGATGGATATTCGGCTGAGGGGCGAGATGGATGGCGTGCAAGCGGCGGCCATCATTCGAAGCCGTTATTCCCTGCCCGTCGTGTATCTGACCGCCCACACTGATGGCGCAACATTGAAACGGGCTCAGGATACGGAGCCCTTCGGTTTTCTGGTAAAGCCGCTCGTGAACGCAAGCCTCAAGGCAGCTATTACCATGGCGCTGCACAAACACAGGATGGAGCGCGAACTGGAGAATAGCCGCAAACTGCTTTCCACGATTCTGCACGGGTTGCCAGACGCAGTGCTTGTGGCGCGAGTTTCCGGCGAAATTCTGTTTCTAAATCATGTAGCCGAGCGCATTACCGGCTGGACGCTACGCGAAGCGGCAGGCAAAAGCATTCTGGAAATCGCCACGATTCAAACTCCAGAAGGAAATCGCGTCACGTTGGACGCGCTGCTCAACGGCGGCCGCGATTCGTCGAACACCATTCGCATTCCCCAAAATTGTAGTCTTACCACGAAGGATGGCCGAAAAATCGACATAGCGGGCCAGCTTTCGGTTATGGCGGTCGATAGCCGCGCCGAGGGTGTGTTCATGACACTGCAGGATGTCACGCTGCAAAATCGCGAGGAGCAGCGTGTTCGCCAGGAACGTCAGATGTTTGTGGCCGCGGAACTTGCGCACGGGATCGCTCTGGAGTTCTATAGTATGTTCGGCCTGGTCGATGATGCCGTTGATGGAATATCGAAAGACGTAGATCCCAACGAGGTGGACCTGATTCGAACGGTCAGCGATACCGGCAGTGAAATGGCAACCCAACTTCTCGAATTCCATGAAGGAAACGGGGCGGCTCATGTAGTTAATGTCACTCAATACATTCGGACGTCACACACGCTTTTGCAGGGCATTTGCGGCAAAGAGGTTAAGCTCGTCATATCGTCCGAGCTCGATGTTGGCTATATTCTGAGCACTGGCAACCACTTCGAACAACTCGTGGTGAACCTCGTTCTTGAGGGCAAGCGCCGATTGCAAGGCCCCGGGAAACTGACCCTTGGCCTGGATATTCACACAATGGCCGTCTCGAATGTTAAGGCTGGTTCGTATGTTCGGCTATTTCTACTCGCTGAAAAGAAAGCCGGCGCGGAGGCTGCGGAACTAGAGGGGGCTCTCCATCACACCTTGCCCACTGCGGGCGACCTGCCGGGCTTAGGTCTAACCATTGTTCGCACCATTGCCGTTGCCTCAGATGGCTTTGTGCGCGTGACCGAGCCCGATGAATCAACGGTCCTCATCGAAGTGTTCCTCCCGAGACATGAGTCGAGAATTGCCGCAGCAGCGGCAGCCAACGAATACTCACAGGTCATGATGCTCGTCTCATTCCCAGATAATGCGATCCAAAACTTACGGGCCAATTTCGACCAGGATGTCCTGCTACTCGGAGCAGCGACTCCCGAGGAGGCTTCCTGGATTTCAGAATTGTATGAAGGCGATATCGATCTGGTCATCATGAGCAAGAGTTGCGTTAACAGCGAGGAGATGGAACGAGCCCGGCAACGGATGCAATTCCGGCGGCCGCAAGCGGTATTTCTGGAATCGAACTCCAGCGACGAAATCTCTCCCGTGGAACTCCTACGGCTCGCGGAAAAGTTCAAGAAACATCTCAACGCCAAGTCGGCTGGAGCGATTCAGTCTGCCAGCTAACGTTTAATCCCCGCGTCGCAGATAATTGTGGGAGAGATGACTTTCACACGCAGGGACTTTGCGGCCGCGCTTGGCGCGAGTATTGTTTGGCCTAAGAAACTCAGCAGAAAGCAGGCCAAGGGGTTTGTGAGGCCGCAAGGGAAAACGCTGGTTGACCCGGACGGAGCACCCCTTCGTCTGCGCGGCATCAATTTGGGCAATTGGTTGGAAGCGGAAGGCTACATGTTCCTCTTTGAGGATGGTCCGCAATCGCCGCGCGAAATAGAGGCGTTTTTTAATGAGCTCGTGGGCCCGACCGAAGCTGAGGCATTTTGGCGGGACTACAGGAAGAGATACATCAGCGAGCCCGATATCCAGTTCATCCAAAAGTCCGGCTTGAATTCGGTTCGTATTCCTTTTCACTACAAGATGTTTCTCAATGGCGCCGACGGTTTTGGCTTGCTCGACGCCGCTGTGGAGTGGTGCCGCAATGCAGGACTTTGGGTAATTCTGGATATGCATTGCGCGCCCGGCGGACAGACCGGGACGAACATCGACGATAGCTGGGGCTACCCTTGGCTTTTTGAAAGCGAGGAGGCACAGGATCTGACGTGCCAGGTGTGGAAAGGCATTGCCGACTACTACAGCGACGAGCCGGTCGTGATTGGCTACGATCTGCTGAACGAACCCATACCCCACTTTCCAAAGCTGCAGAAATACAACGCCAAGCTCGAGCCGCTTTACAAACGCATTACCCACACCATCAGGGAAGTTGATAAAAACCATCTCATCTTTCTGGGCGGCGCGCAATGGGATACTAGCTTTCAGGTTTTCGGCCCGCCTTTCGATTCCAAGACGGTGTATCAATTCCACAAATATTGGGCAGAGCCCAACCAAGACTCGATTCGCGAGTACCTGGATTTTCGCGATCGTTATGATGTGCCGGTTTGGCTCGGCGAATCGGGCGAAAATACAGATCAATGGGTGGAAGAGTTTGTAGGGCTGCTCGAAAAGAACAACGTCGGTTGGTGCTTTTGGCCATATAAGAAGATGGAGAAGACTTCGTGCCTTGTTTCCATTGCGCAGCCCGCGCACTGGGACGAAATCACTATGTTCGGCAAGCAGGCAGCGGGTACTGGAGCAGCCGAAAAGCGCATAGCTATTCGGCCTACCGTTGAGCATGCGCAAGAGGCATTGCGCGATTTGTTGAAGAAGATCGAGTTTTCAGCATGCAACATCAACCATGGTTATCTACGGGCGTTGGGGTTACACTGACGGCATGAGCCGATTGTTGCCAGCCGTCTTCCTCGTTGCATTCGCCCTAGCCAGTGCTCAAAGGCCGCCCGAGGCGCCTCCCGCCCCACGCGCAAGCACCGCTGCGGGCCCGGAAGAAGTTGTCCAGCAACTATTCGCCGCCATGGAAGCACGTGACGCAATCGCAGCAAAAGAGCTGTTTGTGCCGGAGGCGGGGCTCTTCTCATTAAGCACGAGCGGAAAAACCGTGAAGATGCCGCTTGAAGACTTTCTAAATGCCATTGGCTCCGGGAAGGCCGTTTGGAAGGAGCGGATTTGGGACGCAAAAGTGCTCGTGCATGACGCCATTGCGATCGTCTGGGGTCCATACGATTTCCACAATAACGGCGCGTTTAGCCACTGCGGATACGATTCGTTCAGCCTGATGAAGACCGCGGCCGGTTGGAAAATCACCTATGTCTCAAACACACGGCAGACGGAAGGGTGCGTCAATCCGCTGGGTCCGCCGCGTTAAATCAGCAGAAGTTGGTTCGAGTCTCTACTAAACTGCAATAAGTGCTTCTAAACGGTTCTTGGCGCATCGCAGGGGTTGGCGTCGCCAGCATTTTTATTATTCTGTCTTCGTCTGCTTGTCTGGTACGGACACGAACAGTGGTTCCGCGTGGACAGCCCGCGAACAAACCGGCTTTAACGGCAAGCCGAGAGGAATTGCTCGAGCGCATTCACCGGCTGACCGATCCGATTCAATCCTTCAATCTGAAAGTGGACATGTCGCCTTCCGTGGGTGGCGTTTTCGGCGGCAAGGTAACCGACTATCCAACGATCCAGGGCTTTATCTTGTTCCGGCGGGCAGATCAGATTCGCGTCGTTGGCTTAGACCCCGTGGTTCACAGCACGATTCTCGAGATGGTCTCTACCGGGAACGATTTCCATGTTTCCATTCCTAGCAAGAGCCTGTTCATCGAGGGAACGAACGACGCACCTGCCACCTCGAAAAACAAACTGGAAAACCTGCGGCCTATCGCATTCCTGAACGCGCTTTTGATCAACCCGCCCAAACCTGGGGAAACGCCAATTTTGGAAGACGTGAGCGATGAGACCCGATCGGTGTACAAGCTGGTCTTTGTACAACGGGATGGTGACGACCTACGTTTGGTGAGAAGTGTGTATTTCGACCGCTATACGCTTGACATTTCTCGCCAGCGAACATTCGACACCGCGGGCCACGTGACAAGCGAGACGAAATACAGCGGCTGGCAAGAGCGGGGGGACGTGCGCTTTCCAACCGTCATCGATATGGCTCGACCGCAGGACGGCTATGAGTTGCTCTTAACGGTCTTAGAATTCAAGCTAAATCCAACCGATATGACGGACGACAAATTTGTTTTGAATCCACCGCCCAATGCGCAGGTTCGAACGATCAAGCCGTAGCGCGGCTTGGAGTACTTGCGATTTGCAAAGCTTCGCGTCGAACGCCGTCCAGCATGCCTTTGAAGACGATAACGTGGAAGGGCACAACCGCGTACCAATAGAGCAAGCCGAACAATCCACGCGGGATGAAAAGCGCCTCTTGCTCCAATAAGCAGTGCTGGTCATCGGTGGGCGAAAGCCGAAACTCCAGAAGCGCTTCACCCGGGAGTTTCATTTCAGCGCGAAGCGACAACCGCTTATCATGCTGAACTGCAACAACTCGCCAGAAATCCAACGCCTCGCCAAAGGCCACTGTTTCCGGATGACGGCGGCCTCTCCGAAGGCCAGGGCCGCCGACCAGCAAATCCATCCAGCCGCGAATTTTCCAAAGCCAGTCGGCGGCGTACCAGCCGTGGCCACCACCAACACGGCACACAGCGCGGAATGCCGCGTCGACGGGCGCGTCGATCTGAATTTGTCTGCAATCGCGATATACCTTTCCTCCGGCCCAATCAGGGTCTCCAGGTATTGGGCCTGCCATCGACCAACTCGTTTCGATATCGAAACCGGCCACCTTGGTGAGGGCCGCGCGAATGGCTTCGCGTACAGTGAGCAATGGCTGGGGAATCAAATCGTGAATACGGTTCTCGCGGCACACCACCGGGTTTTTCAAGCCTTCGGCGAGAGGTCCGCCGATCTTATGACTTAATGGCGTAACGAATTGAATCCAGTAAGAACTGAGCCGCGGCGTAAAGACAGGCACGGGAACGATCAAGCGGCGCGGCAACTTCAACTCTTCGGCCATCACACGCATGATGTCGAGATAACACATCACCTCCGGACCACCGATATCGAAGACACGCCCGGTGGTTTCGGGAACGGCGAGCGCTTGCACTAAATAGGTAATCACGTTGCGAACAGCGATCGGCTGGCAAGAAGTAGTGACCCATTTGGGCGTGATCATGATTGGCAAGCGCTCCACGAGATAGCGGAGAATCTCAAACGACGCCGAGCCAGAGCCGATGATCATGGCCGCCCGGAATACCGTGACCGGTACGCCGGTAGAGCTCAGGGTGTGTTCCACCTCACGGCGAGACGAGAGATGCTCACTGAGATGTTCGCCGGTTTCGCCAAGGCCACCTAGATAGATGATGCGACGAACTCCGGCGCTTTTTGCGGCCGCGGCGAAGCTTTCCGCTAGATCTCGATCAGTCTTGGAGTAATCGCTGCCAGCCGCGATCATGGAATGCACAAGATAATAAGCGACGTCGCAGCCAGCCAAGTGCTCGCTTAAGGCTGCGGCATTGCTGAGGTCGGCAGAAACTACCTGCACGCCGGGCCGCTGCGCCCATTCGCGGTCTTGCAATTTTTGCGGAGAACGGACCAGACATCGCACCCGGTAGCCTGCATCGAGCAAACGCGGGACTAAGCGTCCACCAATGTAGCCGGTCACACCCGCAACTGCAATCAAGTCATTCATTTCTTGTGGTGGCGATAATAAATTGGATGCCGCCAACCGACACAGGATCGAAAAATGTCCAATCGTGCTTCGTTATTATGGCGGGTTTGCCAGGTACGGGCAAGAGCACGCTAGCGCGAGTACTAGCGGATCGCTTGAATGCAGTGGTACTTGACAAAGACTTGCTGCGGGCGGCCCTGTTTACCGAGCCTTGGCTTGAGTATTCACGGGAACAGGATGATTTCTGTATTGAGCTGTTGTTGCAGGCAGGCGGCTACCTGATTGCCCAACCGAGGCCGCCTGCATTCGTTTTCATCGATGGAAGGACTTTTTCGATGCTCTACCAGATTGACCGAATCGTCGACTACGCCACTCAGATTGGTTGTTGCACGAAACTGATTCATCTGACATGCTCCGACGAAACGGCACGGGAGCGATTGCAGTTGGATCATCATGTTGCAAAGAATCGAGACTTTTCGCTTTATCTGAATGTCAAAGCCAGTTTCGAAGCGATTCAGCGGGAGCATCTGACCCTCAACACCGATAACAGCTTGAGCGATGCGCTCATTCAGGAAAGCTTGCATTACCTGCGGGGTGAGTAAATGCCGCGTCCGAAGTCGCCTCAGCGCATCAGCCGTGAGATTACAAAGCGTTTGCAAAAGGACGCTATACGTCCCAATCAAACACGCGATGCGGCGTTTCGGCGAGCGATTTTGTCGATACCCAAAGGGAAAGTAGCCACCTACGGCTCGGTGGCGGCTGCAGCCGGATATCCGCTCTATCACCGCGCAGTGGCGCGTTTGTTGCGCACTGAACCCAGCAATCGTTTGCCGTGGCAGCGCGTGGTTGGCGCCGGAGGCGAAATCAAACTGCCATTCGAAGCGGGAGCCGAACAGAGGCTGAGGCTTCAAATGGAGGGCGTGACGTTTCGGGGGCGGCGGGTCAACCTAGCGCTGCATGAGCACGAGTTTCGAATGTGGGAGGAAGACTTGTGTATCTAGCCAGTAACCCGGTTGTAACGCAATGTCAATTTCAGTTTGATACCTTCTCACAAGAGGTTTTTCATGCTGAATCGTTATCTGGGGTTTGTGGCGATTTTTTTGACGGTTGTATCGCCGGTATGGGCGCAGTTTGACACAGCAGAAGTACTAGGAACTGTGCGCGACCAATCAACCGCTGGTGTTCCGAAAGCAAATATCACGCTTCTGAACGTTGACACTGGCATCTCAGTCAAAAGTGTTGCCGATGAGAGCGGCAATTACACTTTCTCCAATGTTGCTGTCGGCAGATACAAGGTCACGGCCGAAGCAACCGGCTTCTCCACGGAAGTCGCTTCCGACGTAAGCGTGAACGTGGGCGCGAGACAGCGAGTCGACTTTTCGCTGCAAGTTGGGTCGGTGAGCCAGACGGTTGAGGTAACGGATGCAGCGGCGGCATTGGAAACAGATTCGAGCGAACACGGACAGGTGATTCATAGGGCGGCTATCGTAGAGCTGCCGTTGAATGGACGCAACTACGCAGATCTGGCGTTACTCTCAGCGAACGTAGTGAAGTCTCCCATAGCGGCATCGTTTTCGCCTAGCGGCACTCCGCGCGAAGGTTCGTTCAACGTAAATGGCATGCGCAGCACTTACAACAACTTTCTGATGGATGGGATGGACAACAATGCGTACGGAACGAGCAATCAGAGTTATTCATCACAGGTGGTGCAGGCGTCGCCGGATGCCATCGCCGAATTCAAGGTAATCACGGGCAACTACAGCGCTGAATATGGGCGCGTAGGCGGAGCGGTGGTGAATGCCGTAATGAAGTCGGGTACGAATGATTTTCATGGGGTTGCCTATGAGTTTCTTCGCAATACTGATTTAAATGCAACCGGCTTCCTGTTCAGCCCCGCTGTGTTCGTGAAGCCGACCTTGCAACGGAACCAGTTTGGGGCCACGATTGGCGGGCCATTTATTAAGAACAAACTTTTCTTTTTCGGCGACTACGAAGGCTACCGTCAGCTACAGCGCTATCTGAACTTTGATTCGCTCCCCAACCTGACAGACCGCGCCGGGATTCTTCCGGTTACCGTGGTGAATCCCCTCACCAAAATTGTCTATCCGAAGAATACGCAGATCCCGCTTTCGACGTTGAATCCATTTGCCTACGCTCTGTTAAGCGGACTTCCCGCGCCAAATGGATCTGGACGGTCGAACGACTACGAAGCGCTACTGCTGATTCGGGACTATAGCGACAAGTTCGACGCTAAGATCGATGGGCAAATCAACGATCATATGACGGCCTTCTTGCGGTTCAGCCAACGCAAAGACTTGCAATACTATCAGCCGTCGTTTCCAGGACCTTCCGGTGGCGATGGCAATGGATACATTCATGCGATTGGGCAGAATGCGGCGGCGGGATATACATGGACGATTTCGCCGAGTTCAATCTTAGAAGCACGCATGGGCTGGACGCATGTTCTAGCTGGAAAGCAGCCGGCACTATTGGGCGGACCGAGCCTAGCGTCGCTTTATGGCATACAGGGGCTGCCCACGACGCCGAATCTGACCGGTGGATTCAACACGCAATCAGTGAGCGGCTTCACTGCAATGGGACGGCAAACGAGCAATCCGCAATTCCAGAATCCGACGTCCTCGGATCCGAAAATCAATTTCTCGAAAAACCTGAGCCGCCATTCGATCAAGACCGGTTGGGAATACCTGAACATTCACACGGAGGTTTTGGACGTCAATCCGTTGTATGGGCAGGATGTCTACTCAGGGCAGTTCAGCAAGCCGACCTGCGGCGCATTGGGCCAGCCAACTGGTTGCACTATTGCCTCGGACGCGACCAGTTACAATTTGGCCGATTTGATTTTTGGAACACCGAGTCAAATCAATCAAGGCAGTTATACAGTGGTTAATCTCCGCCAATATGTTCACGCGCTTTATGCGCAAGACGACTTCCGCGTGAACTCAAAGCTGACCGTAAATATGGGACTACGCTGGGAGTTTGCGACGCCACTGTTTGAGCGCGACAATAACTACTCAAACTTTGACCCTACTACCGATTCGATGGTAAGGGCGACTGGCGGCAGCTTATTTAACCGGAGTCTGGTTCATCCGGATTATAAGGATTTCGGACCGCGGCTTGGGATGGCTTATAGCGTTGATGCGAAAACGGTTTTACGTAGCGGATATGGCATCAGCTATACATTTTTCAACCGGGTAGGCAGTGCTTTGGAAGGCATCAATGCGCCGCAAGCGTTGTTTGGCGTCCTGAATCAGAGCATTCCCGCCGGCGGTACGGTACCAGCAACGTTCCTTACCACGCAAAATAGCTTCACGACGGGAATCGCGAATCCATCCAGCTTTAACCCTGCCAATTCGAATGTGGTTTACATTCCGCCGAGCAGCAAGTGGCCGTATGTGCAGAACTGGTTCTTGTCAGTGCAGCGGGAGATTAGCAAGAGCACTGTACTGGAGGTTGCCTATAACGGTAATCATAGTCTGCGACTGCCGATTCTGGCCGATTACAATCAAGCTCTGCCGAACGCGGTCACCGCGACCTGTAACCCGCCAGTCATCACGTCGGGCTGCTTAGGAGTACAGGCGAGAAGACCGATTCCCAACTACGGACCGATCACTTGGGTTGACCCCGCCGGCGATAACGACTACAATGGGCTTTCGGCGCGGCTCGAGCATCGATTCGGTAGCGGTTTGTATTTCCTCAATTCGTTCACGTGGGGCAAGGCGATGGGCGATTCCGAACAGGCGCTCGAATACTTTGCCGGGTATTTCGAAGCGAATCCACAAAACATTCATAACCTTGCCGCAGAGCGAGGACCGTCGAGTTTCGATGTGGAGTTCAACAACGCGACGAGCATCGTCTATCAACTGCCGTTCGGCAAAGGTAGGAAATATGGAGCCTCCATGAATCCAATTCTGGGTGCTGTAGCAGGCGGCTGGGAATTCAACACGATCAACACGGCGCACACCGGTACGCCGCTGGACGTTGTGTATACGCCTTCAACTATCAACGATAATACCGGCCTTTCGAATGACTATCGGGGGCAAGCGTTCTTACGACCGAACGTGACTGGCACGGCGCTCAGCCAAAGTAGGTCTCAGATGTTGAACACATACTTTGGGGGGTACACATTC
>Ga0075030_100004776_pt1 | contig 12239 bp, 5 predicted proteins | sample LitLauG_LLR_2012_FD_71393 | JGI IMG/M metagenome (GOLD analysis project Ga0075030, IMG submission 71393) | Freshwater sediment microbial communities from Pennsylvania, USA - Little Laurel Run_MetaG_LLR_2012 | ecosystem: Environmental > Aquatic > Freshwater > Creek > Sediment | place: USA... | reverse complement strand
TATATTGGTTTACCTGCTTATCGGCCAAACCGTAGGCGCGCACCGTGGCACTATTGCCCGCCGCCGCGACCCTGCCAATTTCCTGGAAGTTGTTGCCATCAGCCGATTTTTCGACGGCGAAATAATCCGTGTTTTGCTCCGAACTTGTTTTCCAGTTCAGGTCAATTTCATTGCCCGCAAGATTACCCGTGAAAGTAAGCAGGGTTACCGGCAGGGTCACGCCCGCATTGACGAGGAAAAACTGGGAAAATCCTGTAAACGACCCCGTAAATACATACCCATCGGCATATGAAGCATAGGTGGTCGTCGCTATTACGGTATTGGCGGCCGTCGCAGCGCTAAGGGTCGCTGCATCCGTTTTTGCAATTTGAAGGGTTGCCGGATCAAGTCCCGCCAGTTCCGCGGTTGTAAAATATAAACCTATGGTGTAGGAAGCCCCTGCATTGGTAGTCGGCGTAACCGTATACACCTTTTGGGAGCGCAAACCTCCGTAAAAAGACTGCCATACTGTTCCCGTCCCCGTCAATGTTGAACTCACGCACCCCAGGTTGGCCGAGGCCGCCGTCAGGCTATTCAAAATGTAATTGCCCGTATAAAAATAAAAATTACCATTGTTGCCAACGTATTGAGTAAGGTTGCCGCTGGTATCAATCAGGTTGCCGAAGGCGGTGACGCCCAGCTGTATCTCTGCTTTGATCCCCGTTGCGTAATACTGAACGGAGGTGAAGGCGGTGCTGCAGTTAATACTGTCCTGCCAAATCGTATTGCCTTGAGAGGCGGTACCGCCATCCGAATAACCGTACGTATCATCTGCAAAATCTGAGGGCGCCGAAGTGGCGTTGTCATAGCAGACCTCAATGGCGATATTCGAACTGCCGTCCCAAACAAAGGGGACGTCCAGGGTAAACGTGTTCCAACCGGAAAACGTGGCATAGGATGCCAGGGATTTAACCGTAGAAGTGGCCACCGCGTTGGTGCCGCCGTTTACGAGGTAACTCAAACTGGTGGTGCCCATCCTAATCTGCAAATTGGTGTAAGGCCGCACGCTGTTTTTACCCATGTTGAAGGCAACGCTGGTGATGGTTCCTGCAGAAATGCCTGCAGCGGTCAATTCGCTCGCTTTATACAACATCTGCGTTCTTTTGCTGGGTAATGCGGCATTAAATGGCTGACCTGCTGAGGCATTGCCTAACGTTAATGTCTGCGTGCCGATGGTGTAGGTACCTGCAGCTCCGTTCGAGAGTGGTGCACTAGTATTATTGGTAATATTAAAGGTATAGGTTTCACTGCTGGGAGCAGCCATGGCATTCGTCGTTCCGCTGACACTATAATTTAAGGTAAATGATATCGGGTTTTCCACTTCCGCATTATTATAAATCCGGATGGTAATGGTCTGGGGCGTCGTCGCCCCATTGGCAAAAGTCAATGTATTGGAGGGGGACGAGAAATTTCCATTGGTCGTAAAATCAAAATCAACGCCCTGCGTAGCCGTTCCACCCGCTGCGACTCCCAGGGTCACCGTGGCATTCCCCGTCGGCGGTGTGGCGATATTCATATTAACTGTGTAGTCCTTGTAATTGCGGCATCCGGTTGTCCCTGCCGTCGTGGCAACCTGGTCATTGAAACCGTTAGCAAATGAAATGTAGGGGACTGATAAAGCGATGTTTGCCGTCCATAGTCCACGGCCATGGGTTGCAGCAGCGACGGTCCCGTCACTACGGCGGTATTTCAGCATATCGGTACGAACGATGGGAAATGACGGATCCTGCGTCCACACCGTGGACGATCCGTTAATATTCGATGTTTCATAGACACCCATTTCGGTGGCAATGATGGCTTTCGTATTGTCTTCCGGGTAAAATATCGCCCACCGCACTGGTATATCGGGAAAATTCCCGGTGATGTTAGTCCACCCACCCGTGCCCCCGCGGGTCGTCGTCACCCAGATGTGGTTGACCACGCCATAATTTGAAAAGGTAGCAATCAGGTTGCTGTCATTGGTGCCCATGGCGACGCAGGAGACGGTAGTTCCCGGCATACCGGACCCGGTAATGTTCGTGGCCGCAGGTGCAGCGGCATTTGCATTATCCACCTGCACAATCTTTCCGCTGGAGGTCCCGAAAAATACACGATTTGCCGTATAAGGCGATACGGCAATACTTTTTACGGCACCTGCAAAGGCGCCGATGGCAACCGGAGTAAAGGTGCTGCCAGTTTGGGGGTTCTCCCACCGAATATATTGATTGGCTGATCCACCGGCATACATCTTTTTTTCGATATCGTCATATCCGGTCGGGTTGATAAACTGTCCAACAGAATTGGAATAGTTCACGGAAGCCCACGTGGCGCCTCCGTCGGTACTTCTCCGGTATTGGTTGTAGACATAGGCCCCGAACTGGTATTGCGGCTGATTCTGGTCGATCTGGACAAATGCCCCGTCTCCTCCGGTCACTTCCGTTGCGCTGCCCAGGCCGGCATTGGTCAGCTGGTCGACGCCATTGTCCTGGGCACCAGCCAGGAAATAATTGGTATTGGTCGGATGCATGGCGCAGGAGTAATATTGCTTCAGGCGTAAGCCCGTATTTCTGTCGGTAAAGGTGGCGCCTCCATCGCCGGAATAAAATATCCCCCCATCGCTGCCAAAAAGCACCTGATTGCCGTTCCAAACAGCTGTCTGCTGGTCGGCATGCACATAACTCAGGGACGATCCTATCCAGGTGGACACCTGCGCCCAGGTATTTCCCCCATCCGTCGACCGGTAACAATTCAGTCCCCCCGCAATCACGTTCAGTGCATTATTGGGATCGACGGAGAGTGCCAAATTATACCAGGCCTGGCCACTGCTGAGGTCATTGGTGCCAGACGCCGCGGGCGGAGAGGTGGCAGTAGCCGTCCAGTTGTTGCCGCCATCGGTTGACTTATAAATTTGCGGTGTCTGGTAAGAAGAATTGGCATTCAGGACATATAAGGAATCCCCCTTGACGGCCAATTCGCAGTTGTACTGGACATTGGGAAATGGCGTCGCGGGTGCCGTCCATCCGATCGAAGACACGGTGTCGGGTCTGGCTGTAAAGCGGTATCCCGCGGTGCCGCTATTATAATATCCGCAGACAATGTGCATTTTGCCATTGCTGCTGAGCTTCATGTCTGTTACGTTGGAGGTCAAACCCTGCGGGGTGATATTGGTCCAGGTTGCCCCGCCATCGGAAGACCGTTCGATTCCCTTGCCATTGGCTATAGAGGTGACATACACATTGCCATGGGCGTCACAGAGGACCTTCGAAACGTTCCAGAATCCGGTAGTGGCAGCCAGCAGATTCCAGGTCACACCATGGTCTACGCTCTTCCAGACTCCGCCGCCTCTCACGGCGTCAGCATTGTAGGTTTTTTCACCGGTACCAAAATACATAGTGTCTTTGGTGCCCAGCGGATCCTGGCAGATGGCCCCAATGGCCAGATTACCCAGGAAATCATTGATCGGTGTCCAGGTGGCGGGCGCCGCTGAGATATCGGACGTTTTCCACAATCCGCCGTCGATGCCGCCGACCCATACGGTATGGTTGGTCGGATCGGACAAATCAACCCAGATGGCTCTCATACGGCCGCTTGTCACCCCATTGCCGGCCCGGGTGTTCCCATTGCTGGGTCCTACCACGTCCGCGTTGGGTCCCCTTTCTGTCCAGGATAAGGCTTCCACATTTGCCGGCGAATTGAGGTGGTTTCTTCTTTGCTCAAGCAAGCGCTGATAGGCTGCTATCAAGCGGTATTTAGGAACGTAACCGAGGGTCACATCTTTGGTATTTTCGAATTCCATTTGCTGGGCCAGGGCGATACCGTCCTCACGGGTCTCATCCTCCTGATCCTGAATCCTTTGCGGCAGCACCGGCGATTGCATTGCAATAATATTTTTGGGCAATACCGCGTGCACCAATCCCAGGATGATGCAAAAACAGCCTAAACCAGCGATACTAACCAACCATAGTCTTTTCATGAGATAATTTTGAAAAATAAATGTAAGCCATTAAATCTAGGCACAAAAGAAATCGCCTCAATATTTGCCATATCCGAATGGATGCACGGTTCCTATATTCATTATACCGTATTTCTCTGGTGAAAAAAAAGCGGATTTCAACCAACGATTTTTGTTACTCCCCTTATCTTCTTATACCTTTGCACCTCGAAAAAAATAATACATTTATGGCAGACATTAAACCGGATGAAATATCGGCGATTCTCAGAAGCCAGCTCAGCAACTTTAACGTGGAAGCCAATCTGGAAGAGGTTGGGACGGTATTGCAAATCGGGGACGGCATTGCCCGGGTTTATGGGTTAAACAACGTCAGTTCCGGGGAACTGGTCGAATTTGAGAACGGCGTCAAAGCCATCGCACTAAACCTGGAAGAAGATAATGTGGGAGTGGTATTAATGGGCGACAGCGGCGATATCAAGGAAGGCGGGACGGTGCGCCGGACGGGCAAAATTGCTTCCATAAAAGTCGGCGACGGCCTGGCCGGTCGTGTGATCAATACCCTCGGAGAGCCGATCGACGGCAAGGGACCCATTACCGGTGATTTGTATGAAATGCCCCTGGAACGTAAAGCCCCGGGCGTCATTTTTCGCGAACCGGTAAAACAGCCGCTTCAAACAGGTATCAAGGCTATTGATGCCATGATTCCGATCGGCCGCGGGCAGCGGGAACTGGTCATCGGGGACCGGCAGACCGGAAAAAGTGCCATCTGCATCGACACGATCATCAATCAAAAAGAGTTCTATAAAGCAGGAAACCCGGTGTATTGCATTTATGTGGCCATCGGTCAAAAAGCCTCTACGATCGCCAACGTCATGAAGGTTCTGGAAGATAACGGCGCTATGGCCTTTACAACGATTGTCGCCGCTTCGGCCTCTGATCCGGCACCGCAGCAGTTTTATGCGCCTTTTGCCGGTGCCGCGCTCGGTGAATTCTTCCGGGACACCGGCCGCCACGCACTGATCATTTACGATGACCTGAGCAAACAGGCGGTGGCCTACCGGGAAGTATCCCTGCTGCTGAGAAGGCCACCCGGACGGGAAGCTTATCCGGGAGACGTCTTTTACCTCCACAGCCGCCTGCTGGAAAGAGCCGCGAAAATTATTTCCAAAAACGAGATTGCCCAAAAAATGAATGACCTCCCTGACAATATCAGGCACCTGGTCAAAGGCGGTGGGTCACTGACCGCTTTGCCAATCATTGAGACACAGGCAGGGGACGTTTCGGCCTATATTCCTACCAATGTAATTTCTATCACCGACGGCCAGATCTTCCTGGAAGGCAACTTATTTAATGCCGGTATCCGGCCCGCTATTAATGTGGGTATTTCTGTAAGCCGCGTGGGGGGAAATGCCCAGATCAAGTCGATGAAGAAAGTAGCCGGTACCCTGAAACTGGATCAGGCCCTCTATCGGGAAATGGAAGCATTTTCAAAATTTGGAGGTGACCTGGATGCCGCGACCAAATCCGTATTGGACAAAGGAGCCCGCAACGTGGAAATATTAAAACAACCTCAATTTTCTCCATATGCCGTGGAAAAACAGGTGGCGGTTATATACCTGGGCACCAATGGCCTGCTTAATTCCGTGCCAGTGAAAAATATCCAGGATTTTGAAGAACAGTTTTTGCTGGAAATGGAAAATAAGTACCCCGAAATACTGGCAGAATTCAAGAAGGGGATCTTAGCCGAAGAAAGCCTGAAGAAAATGGTGGATCTCGCCAAAGAGATCATGCACCAGTTTAAATAAGTATAGAAGCTATTTACAGGGTTCAAAAGGGAGGCGATCGCCTCCCTTTTTTTTTGGGATATCCCTCCAACGGGGCCCCTTGTTCACCGGAGTTGTGAAGGAGAATTAGTAAGTTTGTGCTGAAAATTTGACGGGCCATGCCATTGGATATTATTTTTATTTCGGTGCTTTTTATGTTGGCAGGTATGATCGTCCAGTACCGGCTCAAAAGCAAATTCGCTGCCTATAGCAAAGTACCTACCGGCAGCGGGTTGAGCGGAAAAGAAATTGCAGAGAAGATGCTGCGCGATAATGGCATTTACGATGTGACGGTTACTTCCGTGCCGGGCTTTCTGAGCGATCACTATGACCCTTCCAAGAAGACCGTCAATTTGAGCCCCGAGGTGTACGAAGGCAGAAATATTGCCGCGGCGGCGGTGGCAGCCCATGAGTGCGGACACGCCGTTCAGCATGCCGCAGCCTATTCCATGCTGTCGCTTCGCAGCGCGCTGGTCCCCATGGTGCAGATCAGCAGCAACCTCGCGCAGTGGATTATCCTTATCGGCCTGGGCCTTTTCAGCTTTGGGGGTGGCAACCAGACGGTATTGTTAATAGGCATCGTCCTTTTTGGCGTATCCACCTTGTTTTCGGTCATCACACTGCCCGTCGAGATCGACGCATCTGCCAGGGCACTAAAATGGCTGGAAGCATCTCATATCACTTCCCGCCAGGAACACGATAAGGCAAAAGATGCCCTGAAATGGGCAGCGCTGACCTATGTCATTGCTGCCCTAGCGTCCATTGCCTTATTGGTGCAATATATTCTCATTTACCAGGGCAGGGGCCGCAACCGGTAGTCTCCCTGAACAGTAAGCTGGTTGGTGAGGCACTGATCGTCCAAACACGAACTTCCGGCCAGCGCGGCCCAGGGGATATTTCCTGCAGCAGCTGAGCGGCGGTTACCATCGGGCATGCAACGTTCGTTGGCTTCCTGCTGTCATTGAGCAAATACACTGATGACACATCGGTTACCCATTGAATTGGTGGCTTTTTTTATGATGGCGGCACTGTCATTTGTTTCCTGCAAAAAGGAAGCGCCGTATATGGATGATGCGGAAATCTCCGCTGATACCAGGCAAAGCCCCTGCCTGGCCAATGATCTGTGCAAATGCCCCGGCGGGTTTTTTGTGGTCATGGCGCTCCCTAACCGCGTCAGGGGGACAATCACTTTTAAAGCACCGAATCTGCCACAAAGCTTTCTGACTGCCGTTAATTTTAACAGGAACGGATCCCCGTTGGCGGTAAAAATCAACTGGACATATGATACGACTGTTTGTAAGAATTTTATTGTCATCACTAAAATCACCCTTCGCTAAAAAGAATGCTTATCAACGGTATGAAGGGTGTTCATAAATAGCCTTCGTTGCTGCTGGCCTGTCTGCTTTGGTTGCCGCTGCCTATGCATTCACCGCTTCCACCCTGTCCGCCTGCTTCTTATTGACAGGGTTCCCGGTGCATTTTTGTCCCCGGGGTGAAGGGTCCTCCTCCGGTATCATTGGTCCGGCAGGCGGCTGCCCCGACCTTGAAACCCCGAGGCCTCATATAACCGCTGCCGGTGCTGCTGTCTGGCTGACGCAGGTTAAAGAATCCTCAAAGCTCAAATTTTTTATTTATCTTGATCGGCACAATATTCAATAAAATTTTTATTTCAAGTTAATATGTTCAGGTACTTCGGATGTTTGGTTGCGATTGGTTTGTTTTCTCTAAGCGCACATTCCCAAAGCAAATCCTTCCTTTTTTCGGATAAGGATATCAGTTATGAAGGCAGGGTTCTTTTTACCGATGAAGCTGCAGTCCTCATGTGGCCGGGTACGTCAGTACGAGTCAATTTTACCGGCACCTCGATCGCAGGAACCTTTAAAGATGGGGACACCGCCAATTATTATAATATCATTATTGACAACGATAGTATGTACCGGATTCATTTCGATACGATTAAGCAAACGGTCACGCTGGCCACCGGGCTCGCTTCTGGACCGCATTCTATCCAAATATTCAAACGTACCGAATGGGACAAAGGAAGGACACGGTTCTATGGTTTTGAGCTCAGCGGCGATGCAAAATTGTTACACCCCCCAAAACTTCCTAAGAGAAAAATAGAATTTTTTGGAAATTCCATCACCTGCGGCTATGCGATAAATGACAGTGTACAGGATTCAGGAAACGGCTATTATGAGAACAATTACGACTCTTATGCGGCCGTGACGGCCAGGCATTTCAACGCCCAGTACCACTGCACTTCCAAAAGCGGCATCGGTGTCATGGTGAGCCGGTTTCCGCTGATAATGCCTGAAATGTATGACCGTTTAGACCCGACAGATTCCACCAGCAAATGGGATTTTTCTACCTATACCCCGGATGTCGTAGTCGTCAACCTGTTTCAAAATGATTCCTGGATTGTCAACATGCCCGATAATGAACAATTCAAAGCCAAGTTCGGTGCCAAAAAGCCGGGCAAGAATTTTATCATTAATGCCTACCAAAATTTGATGGTCACCCTGAGAAAGACTTATCCGAAGGCTACCTTTATTTGCATGCTGGGCAATATGGACATCACGCAGGAAGGATCTCCGTGGCCCGGTTATGTTTCTCAAGCCGTCGAGCAAATGCATGATCCCAACATGTTTACCTATTTTGTCCCTTATAAAAATACACCGGGTCATCCAAAGGTTAAAGAACAACAAGCGCTGGCAGATGGCTTGATCGATTTCATTGACCATCATGTGAAATGGTGATGGCCGCAGGTGATGGGTAGTGCGCCACCGGCCAATCATCGATTTATTCATTCGATTTAAAAAGTTAGAAAATGAGCTCCCGCAGAAATTTTTTGCAAAATTCAGCCACCCTGCTCGGTGGCAGCGTGTTAGTCTCGGCCACCGATCACAAGGCCTTTACTATTTTTAAACAAACAATTGCCCCCAGCGACCAGTTGAATATTGGCGCTATTGGCATCAATGGAATGGGTTGGTCCGATGTAACTGCCGCTTTAAAGGTTCCCGGGGTCAACCTGGTCGCCGTCTGTGATGTTGATCAGCGCGTGATGGACCGGCGGCTGCAGGATCTTACAAAAATGAATAAAGATGCCACTAAGGTGAAAAAATACCGCGACTACCGCGATCTGCTGAGCGACAAAGACGTAGAGGCAGTAATCATCGGAACACCGGATCACTGGCATGCGCTGATTATGATGGACGCCTGCGCGGCCGGCAAAGATGTGTATTGCGAAAAGCCCGTCGGCAATTCCATTGGAGAGTGCAGGGCTATGGTAGCCACACAGCAAAAGTATAACCGGGTAGTCCAGGCGGGTCAATGGCAGCGAAGCCAGCAACATTTCCGCGACGCTGTTGATTATGTGCAAAGTGGCGTTTTAGGGAATATCAGGACGGTAAAAGTCTGGTGTTACCAGGGCTGGATGAAGCCCGGGCCGATCGTGCCGGATTCGGCGCCGCCTACCGGTGTCGACTATGCGATGTGGCTGGGACCTGCCCCGACGCGGCCGTTCAACTCCAGCCGGTTTCATTTCAACTTCCGCTGGTTTTGGGATTATGCGGGAGGACTCATGACCGACTGGGGGGTACATTTGTTGGACTACGGGCTCCTTGGCATGAAGTCGCCCACCCCGAAATCTGTTTCTGCCCTGGGCGGGCGTTTTGCCTATCCCGACATGTATGAAGAAACGCCGGATACGCTCATCACCCTGTACGAATTTGACGGGTTCAACATGATCTGGGATTCCGCCCTCGGCATCGACAACGGCTCCTACGGCCGCGACCACGGTATTGCTTATATTGGCAATAACGGCACATTGATCTTGAACCGCGGTGGCTGGGAGGTGATCGAGGAAGCGAAAAGCAACAATAAGATAAACAAGGCATTCGTTGCCGCCTCGGATAACGGATTGGACAGGCATTGGATCAATTTCGTGGACGTGGTGAAATCAAGAAGACTGGAAGACCTTCACTGCCCGATACAGGCCGGGGCTCATGTGGCTACCGTGGCGCAAATGGGCAATATTGCCTTCCGCAGCGGAAAAAAATTAGAATGGGATGCCCCTAAAGAACAGTTCACCGATGATGCGGTGAACAAGGCTTATTTTATGAAAGAGTACCATAACGGGTATCATTTACCCCCGGTCTAGACCAGTCACCGGCCCCCTGCCCCTCAATAGATGGCTAGTCTTCGAAGGCCTGCTGTCCTTCGTGCAACGGGCGCTCCCTGCCCTTCCAGACAAAAACACCGGAAGTACGTTGGGGAAGGGAAATGACCGCTTTCAGCTTCCCCCCGGCCTGGACGTGATACTGCACCGTTATGTCCCCTTTGGGATGCGGCACGGTACCCGACGCCTCCGGCAATGATCCCAGATTGGGTTGTATTATGATCTTGTTAAATCCCGGCCCATCGGTATCGATGCCCAGCACGGTTCTCAGGAATTCAATATTGGGGCTGGCGCCCCAGGCATGGCAATCCGATCGGGCGGCGTTCACATCGCTGATCTCTGCCCAGGTAGAAAGTCCCATCGCCAGATTATCCTTCCAAATTTGCAGGCGATCCAGGTATAAATTGCCTAGCCCTGTCTGTCGCAGCGCCTGGTTGACATAATATTGAAAATAGATGGTCGCCTGCGTGAGGGTAGTGTCACTGATCATCCTGAGGGCCAGCGACTTTGCGCTTTGGCCGCTAACGATCCCGGTCAATATAGCGAGCGTATTAGTATGCTGGGAAAAGGCGGTTTTTTCGCGCGTATCCGAAAATAACTGCCTGGATGAATCCCAATATTTTCGGGTAATGGTTGCTGTAAGTATCGCCGCCCTTTGCCGATATTCGCTGGCAAAAACTTTCATTCCCAGGGAATCCTCCAGCCGGGATGCCACTTCGTATGCCCACAGCAACTGCAAATCCAGTGCTGCAGAACAGCCATCTGAACCCAGCGGCGGTGCACCACTTTGCCAACCTTCGCCTTCGGCCCAATCGGTAAACTCCCAGTAGGGCGCCCGCTGTATGCTGCCATCGGCCAGCTGGTACCGATGGAAAAATTGCAACACCTGTCTTTCTCCCGGCAAGAACTGCTGCACGAAAGCAGGGTCATTCCGGTACATATAATAGTCGTCCAGCATCCCGATCCACCACAGTGAGAAGGGGGGTATTTGCTGCGCATTGGCGGTCGGGAAGCGGCTCAGTGTAATGCCTTCTGCCATTCTGGAATAATCGATCTGCTCAATGGCGTTACGCATCAGCCGGTCATCCCCGGCATTGTACAAAGAGACCATTGCCTGGATGCGTGTATCGCCGACGTATTGTAACTGCTCATAGTAGGGGCAATCCATATAGGTTTCCATGGCATCCAGCCTCGCAGTACGCCAGCCGGTTTCAAATATTTTTTCAAGGGTGTCATTGCCTGCAGCAAATTTCGCCCTTAATTGAAAAGGATACCCGGTAAAAATGCCATAGAGGTCATTGACAGTTAGCGGCTCCCCGGACGTGGTTATTTCCAGCTGAATATACCGGTACGTTCTCCAGGCAAGCGGGCTGAACTCCTGGTCATCACGCCCGTCGGCTATCAACTCATCCCTGACGCCGACAAATCTCTTCCCGTCGATTTCATTTCGATTCCCTTTTTTATTCTGCGCCTTCCAGTTCTTATCACCTCCTTCGACGATGAACAATGCTTCGGCATAGCCCAACGATATTTTTGCTCCCTTACCTTTGCTGAACCGCAACACGGGATAAGCGTTGGTGAGTACCTCATTATCCATTAAGATCTTCACGGTCTGATTGGCAGGGACCGTGAAAGCAGTTGCCATCCCGGGAAAGGAAGCAGGCAGATCTATCCCCGTCACCCTGCGGACCTTTGGTAGGCGCTGAGGCGTGAGTTCTACCGCAGGAATCTTGCGGGGCACGAGCATCCAGCTTAAATCTGTTTGAAAAACACCCTTGGGCAACCCGTTTTGAATGGTAGCCGCCGCTACCCAGCCGCTATCGGCATACAGGGTCTCTTTCCATCCGGAAGGATATTTTCTGTAATCTATTTTTTCGCCCGGACCGGCCACATAATACGTATAGGTCAAATCGGGCAGCAGGGGCGAATAACTGGTGTCCTGGCGGCACTTCCACGACGCATTGGTATTAACGATACTTTCTGCGGCTGAATGTCCCTGCACAATAAAACCGGTACGGAACGACAGTTGGTGTTCGGGTCTCGCAGCCCCAAAGTTCCAGACCACTGCCGCTATTACATTATCGCCTGTACGCAAATATCGGGCGATATCAACACTCTCGTAATTCCAGTGAAAGACATCCCCACGGGCGGGTCCCAGCGAGGCCAGCTGGCCGTTAACAAACAATTTATACCGGTTGTCGGCTGAAACATGAATTACGAAAGCAGCGGGTTGATCATGGAGTAAAAGGTGCTTCCTAAAATAATATAC
>Ga0075030_100004775_pt1 | contig 12240 bp, 13 predicted proteins | sample LitLauG_LLR_2012_FD_71393 | JGI IMG/M metagenome (GOLD analysis project Ga0075030, IMG submission 71393) | Freshwater sediment microbial communities from Pennsylvania, USA - Little Laurel Run_MetaG_LLR_2012 | ecosystem: Environmental > Aquatic > Freshwater > Creek > Sediment | place: USA... | reverse complement strand
AAGACATGAAGGATAGGTGCTGATTGTCCTGGCCAGCGGGGGGATCTTGAGAACCGTCCAGGCAACAGGTTCGTAGCCTATCATTTTTCAGGTCGATCTGTCTGGAGTAAAGGGATCCGGCACCGTCCTAATTCAGTCTTTCTCAGTCTTTCACCACGGAGACACAGAGAAACCCAACGGCTTGGCAAAATCTTCACCTAGGGTCTTTGCAGTCCAGGATTTTCCCCGTGACTCTGTGACTCCGCGGCGAAAAAAGCAATTCGGGACACTATCGGGGATCCGCATCTCCGGAGCCGCTGCCCTGCGGGAAAAAGAAAAAGCCGCCAATCCGGCGGCTCTCTTCTTCCACCCAAATCTGGACCTCGGGAGAGGATGGCGCGCTTACTTCTGCGGATGCTTGTCGTTGTAAATCCGGCCGCTCATGTGGTTGGCTTCCTTGTTGAGCTGGCGCTGATTCGCCTTGGTGAGATGGCCGTTGTGCTGCGACATATCCTTCTGCTCGTTGTTCTGCAGGCGCTGTTCGCCCTTCTCGAGGTGCGCCGTCTGTCCAGGCGTCAACTTCCCATTCTTTACGCCGTTGGCGATGCGTTTCTGCTGGTTGGTTTCGCGCTGGTTCACCTGGTTGACACGCGGATGGCCGGGATCCACCTGCCCTGCACCGGCTCCGGACGTGGTGCTGTTTTGAGTTTGAGCAGAGGCTGATCCGGCGATCATCAGACCACCCACTGCCAGGACTAGGAGCGACTTCGTGATGTTAGTCATACGAGACTGAACCCCCGCCAGAGAGTCTAGTTTCGCGTTGTTACCCCTGCGAGTTACCAAGGTTCAGCGGTGGACACTGCACGCACGAAAGAGGCGAAGGCTCCACAGGTAACCAACAAAAAGAGGGGTCAAGGCCCGTTGCGGCCAGATGGATCGGCGGAGTTCCCCATCGTTCGGGTGAGTTCGTCCAACTGGGTCTCGATGACGGTGAGCTTATCCTGCTCCGCCCGGAATTGCTGCTCGGCCTGAATTTCTGCCGCTTGGCGTTGCTGCTGTTCTTCAGCTACGACCTCGAGTTCGGATTTAACGTGGCTGATCCTGTCTTGCAATGCCTTCTGCTGCGGCACATTTCCTTCCGCGCTCTGCGCCTCTTCGAGTCGCTTGACCTCGGCGTTGGATTCCTTCTGACGGAGCTGTATCTCCATAAGCTTGGAGCGAGCATCGTCTCGACGTTCTGAGGCTCGTGCAACCGCTCCTTGCTGCAGTTGCAGCCGAGTCAGCAAAATCTGCCCGGTTTGGATTCGCGCGAGTGAAGAGCGCAGGTCGGCCCGCAGCGAACGAACCTCCGCCAGCAGAGCCTGCAACGTCTGCGCGTCGGAAGACACGGACTGCCCGCAGGCAGCAGCTGTGACCCGGAACATGACTAAGGCGAGGAATAATAGCGGTCGCATAACGTACCTCCCAATCTCGGTGGAGCACACTCAGAGTTCGCGCCAAACGTCTTTGAAATCGTAGAAACCCTTTTTGCCGGCAAGCCACTCGGCGGCCAGTACGGCGCCCTCGGCAAATCCACGGCGATTCTTGGCGTCATGGCAGAGGTAAATACGGTCGCTGGCGGAATCGAGGATGAGTTCATGCAAACCAACGACCTCGCCCTCGCGGAAAGACGTAATTTCGAGGGGTACGGGCTGGGCGCTGACCTCCTGCACCATCTGCTGGATGGCGATCGCGGTTCCCGAGGGGGCGTCTTTCTTATGCACGTGGTGGCGCTCGAAAATCTGGCCGGAGTATCCGTGGCGGAGGGCGGCGGCGGCGGCGCGGGCCGCGTCAAAGAACAAGTTCACGCCGACGGAGAAGTTGGCAGCGTAAACGAAGCCTGTGCCCTGTTGCTCAACCAGTTGGCGAACGCGACCGAGTTCTCCATACCACCCCGTCGTACCAACGACCATGTTCTTGCCCGCTTTCACGCAAGCTTCGATGTTCGCAAGAATGCAATGGGGAGTGGTGAAGTCGATGACTGCATCGATGTTCTTCAGACTCCCGGGAGTGAGCGCGGCGCAGGCAGCATTCTCTTTCGATCCGGCGACCGCAATGTGGTGACGGCGCTCGCGGGCAACCTCGGCGACCAGCGACCCGGTCTTCCCACGGCCCAAAAGCAGGAGATTCATGGTGACAAGATTTAATCACAGAAACACGTAGCCCCGGACGCATTCGTCCGGGGCTAGTCAAGTGTTGGTGCTGCTCAGTTTTCTCCGCTGCTGCGTCATCCCGAGCGGGGCCGCTTTTCAGCGAGGGATCTGGCTGGAGTGCTCAGATGGCGGCTCGCTGCGCTCGCTGGGCGGACCAGAGGGTCCGCCCCTACATGGTTTTCTCCGATGCTGCGTCATCCCGAGGCAGAGCCGCTTTTTAGGCGGAGCGAGGGGATCTCGCGTGAGTGCTCAGGTGGTGCGCGCAAGATCCCTCGGCCCGCTGGTGAAAGCGCGGGCCGTCGGGATGACGCCGGGAAGGTTGGGATTCAAACTGACCCATTACCACAGTCTGGGATGGCGGCTCGCTGCGCTCGCTGGGCGGACCAAAGGGTCCGCCCCTACATGATCTGTTAGGCGAAGATTTCCGCGTCCAGTTCCGAGAAGAAGGTCTTGTGGAGGCGCTGGATCACTTCCGGCACCTCGTCTTCCTCGATCACGAACGTCAGGTTGATTTCCGAAGCGCCCTGCGAAATCATGCGGATCTTCTTGTCGGCCAGTTCGCGAAATACGAGCGCAGCTATTCCCGGCGTCTCGCGCAGGTTTTCGCCGACCAGGCAGACAATGGCTTTGCGGCCCTCGTACTTCACGTCGGCGAGCTTGGCGAGATCGGCAGCCAGGGCCGGGATTGCCTGATTCGAATCCACCGTCAGCGAGACGCTGACCTCCGACGTCGACACCACGTCGACCGAAACCTTGTGCCGGTCGAAGGCCTCAAAAATCGAGCGCAGGAATCCGTGAGCCAGCAGCATGCGAGGTGCGGCCACGTCGACGATCGTGATTCGTTTCTTCGCGGCGATCGCCTTGAAGATGTTCTTGCCTTGTGGCGCGCGCGTGGTGATGCGCGTCCCTTCACAGGAAGGATTGCGCGAGTTCAATACGTAGACCGGAATATTCTTCTGAATCGCCGGCAGGACCGTGGCCGGGTGCAGCACCTTCGCTCCGAAGTAAGCGAGTTCGGCTGCCTCGTCGAAGCTGATGACTTTGATGCGCCGCGCCTGCGGGCAGATTCTGGGATCGGTGGTCAGGATGCCGTCCACGTCAGTCCAGATCTCGATCCGGTCGGCGCTCAAGCCGGCGCCGAAGATGGCGGCGGAAAAATCCGAACCGCCGCGGCCGATGGTCGTGGTAATGCCGGCGCGGCTGGCGCCAATGAATCCGCCCATCACCGGGACTTTGCCGCTGTTCAACAGGGGCTGGACTTTTTCTTGCAGCTTGGTATTGGTGTCATCAAACTGAGGCACCGCCTGCATGTACGCGCTGTCGGTGACCAGCACCTCGCGCGCATCCACATGGACGCCGTTGAGTCCGCGGGCTTCGAACGCCGCCGCGACGATCCGGCTGGACAGCATCTCGCCAAACGCGGCGACATGGTCGGTGGTGCGAGGCGTGATCTCGCCGACGGCGGAGATGCCTCGCAGCAGTTCGTCGAGGGCCTCGAAATCGGCGCCGATCTCGGAGTGAAATTCGGTGAACAGCGCCGTCCCCAGCAGTTCGCTGGCGGTGTTGTAATGCCGTTCTTGCAGAGACCGGCAGAGTTTCAGAGCGGTCTTGCGCTCACCCGCCCCAGCCGCCTTCGCCATGGTCAGCAGCGTGTCGGTCACCTTGGCCATGGCGCTGACCACGACCACAGGTTTCTGGGCCAGCCGCCCCTGCACGATGGACGCGACGCGCTCGATCGCTTTGGCGTCTTCGACCGAGGTCCCGCCGAATTTCATTACGATCATCGGCGTACGGTCCTGTCGGGAGTCATGCGCAGATCGGAATTCGACGCAAAGCACAGGCCTGCAGGGGCAAGTTGCCCCCGCGACAGCCGGCGGGACGCCGGCGCTACTTCGCGTCGGCGGCGGGTCATCCCAGGTATCCCTTGGCCTTCAGCAATTCGGCGTTGAGTACGGCCGCTCCAGCCGCGCCGCGGATGGTGTTGTGCGACAGCACCGTGAACTTCCAGTCCAGCACGCCACAGGGCCGCAGGCGTCCGACGACGGCGGTCATGCCCGCTCCCGTATCCACGTCGAAACGCGGCTGAGGACGGTCGTTGGCGTCGACATACACGACCGGGCGTTCCGGAGCGCTGGGCAGGTTCAGGCGTTGCGGCTCGGCGCGGTACGAATTCCAGGCGGAAATGATTTCCTCCGGCTTGGCCTTGGCTCTGAGCCGAATCGATACCGATTCGGTGTGGCCATCCTCCACCGCGACACGATTGCATTGCGCGCTCATGGCAAAAGCGCCGGGAATAACTCGCGCGCCATTCAACTGGCCGAGCAGCTTGCGCGTCTCCTCTTCCATCTTTTCTTCTTCATTGCGGATGAAGGGGATTACGTTGCCGAGAATGTCGAGCGAAGCGACACCCGGATAACCCGCGCCGCTGACCGCCTGCATGGTCACGGCCATGACGGTGTCAAGGCCGAAGAGCTGATCTAGCGGGGCCAGCGCCAGCACCAGTCCGATCGCCGAGCAGTTGGGGTTGGTGACGACATAGCCGCCGGATTTCTTGCGCCAGTCCTGAATGTCAATCAGCCGGATGTGACCGGAATTCACCTCCGGGATCACCAGGGGCACATCTTCCTGCATGCGCAGCGCACTGGAATTCGAAACGACGGCGCAGCCCGCAGCGGCGAAACGCGGCTCAAGTTCGGCCGCGATGGAAGAGTCGAGCGCGGCGAAGATGACCTTCGGAGCGCCCTCGGGTGTGGCCGGGGATACCTGCATGGAAACCACCCGGGCGGGGATCGGAGTTTTCAGCCGCCAGCGCGCGGCTTCGGAGTACACCTTGCCTTCCGACCGGTCGGAAGCGGCCAGCCAGGCCACTTCAAACCAGGGATGCTGTTCCAGCATCTGGATGAATCGTTGTCCGACGACGCCGGTAGCGCCGAGTATGCCAATCGGAATCTTCTGGTCCATAAGGGTATTAGGGAATTTTATAACAGCGAGGGGTTAGAACGAGAAAAGCATCTAGAACGGTAGTGTCCTGAACTGGTTGTTTTCACCACGGAGCCACAGAGTCACGGAGGAAATCCTGGACTGCAGGATGAGATTTTGCCTTGCCGTTGGGCTTCTCTGTGTCTCCGTGACTCCGTGGTGAAAAACTGAACCAGGACGGTTCCGCTGGATCCGGCAACCGGGAACGGTAGTCACTTCTTGTGCGGGCCCTGTCCGACATAGTCGGTGAGCGGCCCGAATTTCTTCTTCTCGGCATACAGCCGCCAGCGGCGGAAGACGATTCGCAGGCTGGCCATGACGGGAATGGACAGGTAGATGCCGAGAATGCCGGCAACTTCGCCTCCGGCCATCACGCCAAAGATCGCCGCCAGGGGATGCAGTTCCATGCTTTCGCCCATGATGCGCGGCGAGGAAACATAATCCTGAATCAGGCGCCAGGCGACAAGGAATATGAGCACCACCGCCCAGTGCTGGTAGCTGGTCAGCAGAGCGACACCGACGATGATTAATCCTGCGGCCATCGGCCCGACGACCGGGACAAACTCCAGCAGTCCGCCCAACGTCCCCAGAACCAGAAAATAGGGAACGCCCATGATCCAAAGGAAGATGGAGTAAACGACCAGGCTGAGCCCGGCCAGCGTCAACTGGGCCCGGATGAAATGGGCCAGCATGTGGTTCAAGTCGTTGAGGACATTTTCCAGAAACTCGCGCTGGGGGCGGGATTGAATCGTCGTGAGCAGGAACTCGCTGAAGGAGCGGCCGTCTTTCAGGAAGAAGATCGAGAGCAGGGGCACGACGAACAGCAGCCAGGCATCCTTGGCTACATCGGCGATGCGCAAACCGGCGCGCTGCGCAAACTCGGTGATCTCGTCGCTGTGGCTGGCCAGGAACGACTGCGCCATCTGCGTGGTGGCGCGGCTCCAGCCGTGTTCCTCGCCCAGTTGTGTGGCGATCTGCCCGGAGCTGAGCCGGCTCAACAGACTCGGCAGGGATTGCCCTAAGCGGCTGCCCTCGCGCGTCACCTTCGGACCCACGATTACGAAAAAGACTACTACCAGCGCCAGCAGGCAGATATAAATCGCAGCGATGGCCCGTCCCCGGCCCCGCAGCACCCGCTCCAGGTGATTGACCAGCGGGCTCATCAGGTACGCAAAAAAAATGGCAAACAGGAAGGCAATCAGGGTCACCCGGGCGACGTAGAGGAACCCCAGCCCCAGCGCGAACAACAGCACTGTGACGATCACCCGCGCCGTGCGTGAGTCAGCCAGCAGCAATAGGTTTTCCAGGGGGTGTGCCTCGATTTCTGCCGCGGGGAACGTTTAGTCCCGGACTATTTCGATATCATCGGCAGGAATCGACACCCGCATTAACTTGAACTGATCCTGATCGTCGACCCACAGGGACCACTGAAAATTCTCCCCCGACAGGTTCAGACGCAGCAGGTCGCGTTCGACTCCGCGAATCGCGATCTTTTCTTTGCCAATCAACTCCATCTTCACCCGCAGCGAGGTGCGGTCCTGGGGCACCAGTACCCCAAATTCGACCGGGCCTTGCTGGCATTTCAGGCCGCCGCCCTCGCTCTTGCAGTCCGCCGCCAGGTAGCGCCAGGCCAGGACCTCGCGGTGAATAAAAAAATTGTTGTCGAGAATCATGGAACTGCTGGGCATGAGGAACGGTTGCTCGGCGGGCTTGGTGGCGTTGGGCGCGGTGATTTTCTCGATCAGGAAATCATTGTTAGGCAGCACAATGATGGAACCGCCGGCATTCTGGCTCCATTCGTATCGGAGCAACTCACCTTCGGAGGTGAACTCGAGATCAGATTTCTGTTTGGCGGGCTCGTTGCTGGCCGTTTCCTTCAACTGCGCCTTGATGATGCTCACTCCGTTACGCTGCTCGACGCTGAACGATTCCGTTACGACTCGCTGGCCTTTGACGAACACCCCGAAGGCGCCGGAGTCAATCGTCTTCTCCAGAGGGGGCTTGGCCTTATCCTTCTTGTCATCCTTGCCGCCACCCGCGCAGAGGGGCAGAGCTGACGCCAGCAGGAGGACCACGACCCAGCGAATTCCGGTGAACCTCGTCACTCCACTTCTCCTTGTTCGGTGCGAATCGAAAGTCTCGTCAGGCCCAGGGTCTGTTCGACCTCGGCGGCAATCTCATCCACAGCGCGGCCCTTCGTCGGAAGGCGGACCGATGCGCCCCGATAGGCCTTCAGCCGTGACCGATAAAGCTCTCGAAACTGCTTCCGGTCGTTCAGCAGCGGCCGCTCCGTTCCCCGCTGCGTAGCCTGTTCGCAGCACCGCCGCCACAATTCTTCGGCCGGCGCGTCCAGAAATACGGTCGGGACGCGTGCGCCCCGCAGCAGATCCGCGTTGTGTTTCTGGACGAACGCACCGCCGCCCAGCGCTACGACCCGGGCTGATCCGGATCGCAGTTCGTCCACCACCTCGAGCAATGCCTGGTGCTCGGCCCTCCGGAACGCCGTCTCTCCCGACTCCCGGAAGATATCGGCGATCGGCCGTCGTTCGCGCCGGATGATTCGGTCATCGAGATCTTCAAAGATCCAGTTCAGCCGTTGCGCCAGAGCGCTGCCCACGGTGCTCTTGCCCGCTCCCATGAATCCGACAAGAAACACGGCACTGACATTAGCGCCAGCCGGTCCGGCCGCCAAGAGCTTGCGAACAGACGCCTTCTCAGGAGCCTTCCCGCCCTTCCGGCTGCGATTCGGATTTCTTTTCTTCTTTATTGCGATTTTGCGCGTTTTCTGAGGTGGATTTTACCACTGAAGCTGCGCAGCACCACGGTCGAAGAGACCGCGGCGCGCCCCATCGTACCTATGAAGGTACGGCCCTGCTGGATGGGAAGCCAGGTGTGGCTTTTGGGTTGGAGATGGACATCGTCGCGCACCTCGCCGTTCACGGAGTGCGCGGTAACATCGGCCGAGGTGTACTCAGGAACCGTGGCTTCGATGTCGCCGCTGTGGCTGGTGAGGCGGTATTCGCCGCTGCTGCCGAAGTCGCCGATATAGTTGATGGGGCCACTGGTGGAAACCACCTGCACCAGTGCTCCCGTCACCTGGTCGAGCTTGATTTCTCCGCTCAATGAATCGATTTCCACATGTCCGTTTTGCACATTCGTGAGAGTGACCGGGCCGTTGAGCGTTTTCACATGAACGTGGGCATCGTTAATGTCACGCACGTCGACGGTAGCCGCGGCTCCTTCCAACGTAATATCGCCGTGCAGTTTCTCGGCGCGCAGCGGTCCCGTCGTCGAGTGCAGGGTGACACTGGCATCGGCCGGCACCTGAACTTCGTAATCGACCCGGCCAGAATCGGCATCGGCTCCGTCGAGCAGGTGCGACTGCACATCCAGGTGATTGCCGGTCTGCGTGTTGTCGACTTCGACTTTATCGGAATGGAGCAAGGCGTTGATCACGACCGTGTTTCCGATCGAAGGTTTGACCGAAATCGAGCCGTAGGGATTGTTGACTGAAATCCGCGCCTTAGGTCCGATGTTGAAGTGATATTCCTTACGGCTCTCGGCCATTAGCGTTCCGGTGGCCAGCGCGCCGATCAACACGATTTGTATTGTGCGCCTGCTCATTGGGTTCCCCAAGGTGCTTCTATTATGGCAAAGAACGGTCCATGGCCAGATCAAAAAGCATAGCTTTTTCCTGATACGCCTCCATCAGGGTACGCCGCGCCTCCTGGTCGTTGGGATTGGCGGCGACCACACCCTTGGCATCCTGGATGTACAGGTTCACATGGCGGAGTTCGTCTTCGTATTGCGCCTTCAGCGCCGGTTCCTGACGGGCAACCTCCTGCAGCAGGTCGTCATCATTGAGGCCGGCAATGGCCACATCAGTCACCGGCTGTTGCACTACCGGTGCGGCGACGTTGAGAGCCAGGCGTTCCGGAGAATGCTGATAGCGATACACACTCACCGCAATCAGCAGGAGGGCCGCCGCCGGTGCCAGCCACCGCGCCCAAGCCCAGGGACTGTCGAAGGCAGGGATCAGAGAACGGCTGGGCCGTGGCGGGCGTATCAGGCCCTCTTGCCGCAATGCAATTTCAATGGAGTTCCATACCCGCGGGCTGGGATCGTCGGCTTCGCGCAAGCTCATGGCCGAGGCCGCAATCCCGTTCAACTCTGCCACCAGCCCCGAGCAGGACGCGCAGGTCTTCAGGTGCGCCTGTTGTTCCGAGGTGCTGGCGTCTTCGGCCTGTGCCAGACTCTGTTGCAGTTCAACGCAAGTCATAGCTGCTCCCCAGCCTCTGCCGCATCAGTGTACTGCGATTTGGCTCCGGCTTACAGCGCCTGCCGATCGCACGGAGGTTACGTTGGGGCCAGTCTTCGCTGGCCGGACGCCCGGCGGCGGATCACGTGCCGGACTTCTTCTCCTCAACGCCTTCGGCCCTCTGGGCCCGGTTCATCTTGAGCAAGTCGCGCAACTTCATTCTGGCCTTGTGCAATTGCGACTTGCTGTTACCGATCGAGCAGCCGACGATGCCGGCAATCTCGTTGTGCTCGTATCCTTCAATGTCGTGAAGCACGAAGATGGTGCGGTAGCCGGGAGGGAGGTTATCGACTGCCTTCTGCAACTGAAGCCGGTCGATGGATCCGGCTAACGCCAAGTCTTCCGCCCCAAAATCTTTCTTCGGCGAATCTTCTTCGCCGCCCTGCGTGGTTTCTTCGAGCGAAACCGACGGCAGGCTCTTTCGCCGCAGGTGCATCAGCACAACGTTCACCGACAAGCGGTGCAGCCAGGTCGAGAATGCTGACTCGCCGCGGAAGGTGCCAATCTTCCGGAACAGCTGCAGGAAAGCTTCCTGCGCCAGGTCCTCGGCCTCGGCCGTGTTGGCCGTCATCCGCAAACACAGGGAATAGACGCGCCGCTTGTGGCGGTCATAGAGGGCCTGGAACGCTTCCGCGTTCCCCTGCTTGGCCTGTTCAATGGCCGCCGCCTCGTCAAATTCCGCGGTCTGCCCCTTTTTCGGGTCGGTCAAGTTGCCTTTTCCGGCCGCACCCCATGAGATGCGGCTAACTAGCTTTGCGTTGTATGGCTTGCGGACAGTCGGGTCGGGAACGAAAGTAACACCCGGATGCAAAATCTCACAGTCATTCTACCGATCTTGGGACCTGCATTCACTCTTTGTGCTCGACTGGAACCCATTTGTCTCCATGATGTAACGCAACTGTCGCGCGCGCTTTCAAAACGGGATTCCGGAATCTGGAGCCAGATCTTCGAAAATTGGTATATCTATCGTTTGGTCCTAGGCGGCCTTCTTCGTGGTAATTGTTTCCAGTCCGTGTCCCTGAGGGCTCAATTCGCGCTGCCGCAGCAGGAACGCAAAGGCCAAGCCCAGGAATCCCAGGCTGGAAAAGATCCACATTCCGAGGGCGTAACCGCCGGGATTGTGCTCTCCGGCGTGGCTGTAGTCGTTCGCCCAGCCCACCATCAGATTGAAGCCGAACAGCCCTATGTTCTGAATCATGGTCATCAGACCGTAGGCGGTCCCGAGCTTCGCCTGGTCCACGATGTAAGCCACCGACGGCCACATCACCGCCGGAATCAGCGAGAACGCTACACCCATCATCGCCATGGGGACGTACAGGCTCACGTGAGTGTAGGCCATCATGAGGTAGACGGGCACCAGCAGTAGGGACCCCAGCATCATCAACAGGGCGCGCTTGCCCACTCGGTCGACCCACAAGCCAAAGATCGGTGTAGCGATCATGGCAAACAGGGTCAGCATACTGGACAGGAACCCGCCAAACTCGCGCGAGGTCCCATGCGCCTCAATGAAGAACTTCACCGCAAACGTCTGGAACGGGAAGATCGCCGAGTAAAACGTTACGCAGAGGGCTACGATATACCAATAGCTGACCCCGAACTTGAACAGATCGGCGAACACTACTTTGTCGGTCGAGGGGTCACCCAGATGAAAGTTCTTCTCCGCCTGCACTTCCAATACCCAGTAGATAATCGCCCCGACCAGGCAGAAGACCGAGAGTCCGAGAGCGATCAGGAACGGCCACCGCCAGTTCGCATAGGCCGCCCGCGCCCAGGTTGGGGAATTCAGGGCTGCGAAGGATCCCAGCCGGCAAATGGTCAAGTTCAAGCCGAAGGCAAAGCTGAGTTCCTTCCCCTTAAACCATCGGGCCAGCGCGGCCGTGACGGCAACGTTTAAAGACTCCGCTCCCATGCCGAAAATGAGGCGTCCGGTGGCCATCACTGCCAGCGCCCCCGATGAAGCGGTGATCGCCGGCCCGACCAGGCAGAGGACTCCAAAGATCATCAGGGACTTCCGCAAACCCAGGCGGTCGATGATGAGGCCGCCGATGACTACGGTAAAGATATTGGGGAAGCTGTAGATGGCTTGCAGCAGCCCGATGTTCTCGTCCGAGAAGCCCAGTTGCTGCTTCAGAACGTCAGCCAAGGGACTGAGAGCATCGTAGGCGTAGTAACTGCCAAACATCGCCAGGCTGAGGAAGACCAGCACCATCCAGCGATAGAAGGCACTGGGCTCAGGACGCGTGTTTTCCGGCATCAGGGCTTCTTTCTTGGGGGGACTGAAGTCCTTCGATTCATGAGTAAAGCAGATTAGCAGAGAGGAGGGAGTTGCTTCTAGCGGCTAGCGTTGGTCGGAGCGAACTGGATTCGCAGCGCGACGCTTCTTGGGGAAGAATCGCAATGGAATGCGAGTGTCGTCTTCGTCTTCGAAGAACTTTCTCAACGCAGCGGGGATCGCTTGGAACGAGACTGCGTGACCATGACGAGTCGCGGAGATGATCTGGTAAATGGAGAGAATCAGGGCCAAGAGAACGACAAGGACGATCACCACCCGGCTGGCCGTTGGGCTCCAGAGACTAAGCGCCAGCATAACCAGCACGACGAGCGAAATGGCGGTAGTGCGCCGCATGGGCGAAGGCTTCCTGAGGCCATTATAAAGCCAGTAGCGAACTGGCACCATTGTCATGCTGAGCGGAGTGGGAGGAGCGCGAAGCGATCCTCCCACGGAGTCGAAGCATCCCTACCCCAAGTCGATTCCCACCATGGGAACGACTG
>Ga0075030_100004773_pt1 | contig 12246 bp, 11 predicted proteins | sample LitLauG_LLR_2012_FD_71393 | JGI IMG/M metagenome (GOLD analysis project Ga0075030, IMG submission 71393) | Freshwater sediment microbial communities from Pennsylvania, USA - Little Laurel Run_MetaG_LLR_2012 | ecosystem: Environmental > Aquatic > Freshwater > Creek > Sediment | place: USA... | reverse complement strand
GCGGAGCGCGCGGCGGAACTGCCTGCCGACGAGGCAGTCGTTGCCCTGCAAGTAGAAGCGGTTTCCAGCGGCCGGAAATTGATTTACTGTCCGACGCTACCCGAGATCGGGGACGAACTACTCTCTCGCTTCGCGGCTTGCGATCTGCTCTTGCTGGATGGTACGTTCTGGTCGGACGACGAATTGATCCGTGTCATCGGGGGACGTCGCACCGCGCAACGGATGGGTCACATACCCATAACGGGCCGCGAGGGGACCCTCGAACGGCTGCGCGCAATTACACACCCGAACAAGGTATACATTCACATCAACAACACGAACCCCATCCTCGACGAGGACAGCACCGAGTTCGCGCAACTGACGGCCGCGGGATGGAGCGCAGCCTACGACGGCATGAATTTCACTCTATGAACGCATCCTCCGCGCGACCTCCACTTTCGGCGGACGACTTCCAGGCTCGACTTCATGAAATCGGGGCGGAGCGGTATCACCATCGACATCCATTTCACCTGCTGATGCACGAAGGCAAGCTGAGTCGGGGACAACTGCAAGCATGGGCGTTGAACCGCTACTACTATCAGAGTCGCATTCCGATTAAGGACGCGATTATTTTGTCGCGGAGCACGGAACCGAATCTCCGCCGAGCCTGGCGCAAACGGATTGCCGATCACGACGGCGACGCGGCCCAGGTGGGCGGGATTGAGCGCTGGCTGGCGCTGGCCGAAGCCGCCGGCCTGTCGCGGAATCGCGTGACTGCCGAAAGCGAGGTGCTGCCCGGTGTGCGTTATGCGGTCGATGCCTATCTGAACCTGGTGCGGCACGGAACCATGCTGGAGGCGGTCGCGTCGTCTTTGACCGAATTGTTCGCGGGAAAACTGATCTCGCTGCGGGTAGACCGTTTGCGCGAACATTATCCGTGGATGAAAACGGGGCTCAGCTATTTCGAGGCGCGCTTGGTGCAAGCACCCGAAGATGCCAAGTTTGCCCTGGAGTGGGTCCAACAGCATGCAACTACGGCTGAGAAGCAGGACCAGGCTGCCAATGCGTTGCTCGCGAAATGCGATATCCTGTGGGCGCAGTTGGATGCGATCTACTTCTCTTACGTCGAGCCGGGATGGCCGCCGCCCGGCGCATTTCGTTTTTGAGCGCGCGCATGAGCCGCCCAGTAGAGACGAGCAAACCGCGACTGGCACCAGGATGCCGTGTCAGTGATCTGCCGGGAAGAAATAGAGTGCTGCTCATCCCCGAAGGTGTGTTGCAGCTCAACGATCCCGGAGTGCGGATTGTTTCGGTATGCGACGGAGAACGGACGTTCCGCGAGATTGTGCAGATGCTGCAAAAAGAATACGGATCCGCGGATCCGAGCCGGATCGAGCGGGAAACTGCTGACCTTCTCGAGCGCCTGCACGTCCGGCGAGCCGTGGATTTTTAGGACGCCGCCAGCGACTGCTCTGCCATGAACGGGCCGCTTTCTCTTATCGCCGAGATCACCCATCGCTGCCCCCTTCATTGCGTCTATTGCTCAAACCCCTTAGTCATGAACGGCAAGGGCGATGAACTTTCCACCGACACTTGGATCGATATCTTCCAACAGGCAGCCGCAATGGGTGTACTGCAACTGGACCTGACAGGTGGCGAGCCGGCTGCGCGAACGGACCTTGTGGAGTTGGTCAAGTCCGCGCGCGAGTCTGGACTCTACGTAAACCTGATCACCTCGGGCATTGGATTGTCTGAGGAAAAGCTTGAGCAACTTGCGCGCGCACGCCTTGACCATGTGCAATTGAGCTTTCAGGACGCTGACTCCGGACCCGCCGACGAAATCGCTGGAGCCACTGTTCACGCGAAAAAGCTGGAGATCGCTCGAGAGATCCAGCGATACCGGATGGGATTCACGGTGAACATCGTGGTTCACCGTCGCAACCTGCAGCGGCTACCGCAGATGATCGCACTCGCGGAGGAACTGGGTGCGCACAAAGTCGAGATTGCCCATGTGCAGTACTACGGGTGGGCATTCCGTAACCGCGAGAATCTTTTGCCGACCCGGGAGCAGCTGGATTCGTCACTCGAAGTGATTCGAGGTGCGCAGGCCCGACTGGAGGGACGTACGCGAATTGACTATGTCGTCCCGGACTACTACGCCAAGTTTCCGAAAGCCTGCATGGGAGGATGGGGGCGGAAAACCATGCTGATTACTCCATCGGGCGAAGCCTTGCCGTGCCATGCCGCTAAAATCGTCCCCGAGTTGCGATTCGAGAATGTGAAGGAAGGGAAGTTGCAGTGGATATGGCAGGAGTCGGATTCATTTCGACGGTTTCGCGGGGAAGCGTGGATGCCGGAGCCGTGCCGGAGCTGCGATCGCCGAACACTCGACTTCGGAGGATGCCGGTGCCAGGCGTTTTTGCTCACGGGCGACTCCAACGCGACCGACCCCGTGTGTTCCCTGGCACCCGCACACAACGGAGTCGAGGAGATGGTGCAGCGGGTCAATGCTCTTCATAGCAGCGCTGACGACGGGTCTGAGGCCGCAAGCGCCAAACACGCGCCGTGGGAGTACCGTCAAAACCCGCGTTAGCACGCGATCTGTTTCCCTAACTGGGGATCGGCGTTGTAGTATCAGCGATTCACTCCGGCATCACGCAAGAAACACGAATATGAAGGCTCTTCTGCTTTCGAAGTACCGGCATCTCGAGATCGCCGAGGTTGCGGCGCCCGACGTGAACCCGGGTGAGGTGTTGATCCGCGTGGCCGCTTGTGGCATCTGCGGTAGCGACGTCCACGGCTACGACGGTTCTTCCGGACGCCGCATTCCGCCCATCGTCATGGGGCACGAGGCGGCCGGAAAGATTGCCGCTGTCGGCGAGGGCGTGACGGGCTTGTCCGTCGGAGACCCGGTCACCTTCGATTCCACAGTCTATTGCGGCGTCTGCAAGCATTGTCGCCGTGGCGAGGTCAACCTTTGCGATCAGCGGCAGGTCCTCGGCGTATCCTGCGGGGACTACAGGCGTGCCGGAGCATTCGCTGAGTATGTGGCGGTTCCTGCTCGAATTATCTACCCGCTGCCGGAAAGCGTTTCGTTTGCGGAAGCGGCGATGCTGGAAGCAGTCGCGGTGGCGATCCACGCGGTGTCGCTGGTCGAGATTCCGTCCGGTAGCACGGCGCTCGTGCTCGGAGCGGGAACCATCGGCCTTCTTGTTCTGCAAGCGCTGCGAGTGGCCGGCTGTTCGCGCGTATTGGTCGCCGACATTGATTCCTCCCGGCTGAAACTGGCAGTGACGCTGGGAGCGACCGATGTCTTTTCCGCCGAAGGCGATCCAGTGGCCCGCGTACTGGACCTCACCGGCGGAACCGGCGTAGACGTGGCGGTTGAGGCTGTCGGACGCAACGAAACCGTCGGCGCCGCTATCAGCAGTGTGAGGAAAGGCGGCAGCGTCATATTGGTCGGGAACATAGCTCCGGAAGTGACCCTGCCGCTGCAGAAGGTCGTCACCCGACAGATCCGGCTGCAGGGATCCTGCGCCTCCGCAGGAGAGTACCCGCGAGCCATTGAGTTGATGGCACAAGGGGCGATCCAGGTGAAGCCGCTCATCACCGCAGTTGCGCCACTCGATGAAGGTCCACAGTGGTTCGAGCGTTTGTACGCGCGCGAGCCGAATCTCATGAAGGTGGTACTCACCCCCGGGACTTCCTCGTGAACAACGGACTGTTTGATCTTGGCGGCCGGGTTGCCGTCGTGACCGGCACCAGCCGTGGTCTGGGCCAGTACATGGCGCGGGCGCTCGCCCGAGCTGGGGCTGACCTGGTGCTTACCAGCCGGGACCGCGACCGCCTGCTGCCGTTTGAGAAAGAGATTCAGGCGTTGGGCCGACGGGCAGTTTCACTGGAACTCGATGTGCGGAACCTGGAGACCATTCAGGCGATGGCCAAAGCGGCCGAGGAGTCGTTTGGCCACATCGACATTCTGGTAAACAACGCGGGGTGCAACGTCCGCAAGCCCGCGCTCGACGTGACCTGGGAAGACTGGAATCTGATTCTTGACACAAATCTGCGGGGGAGCTTCTTTGTTTCTCAGGCGATCGCGGCTGGCATGATCGCGCGTCAATACGGGAGGATCATCAATATCGGGTCTGTGACCAGCGTTTTCGGATACGCCGGGTTGGCTCCTTACGGAGCCAGCCGCGGCGGCACCCGGCAATTGACGATGAGCCTGGCCGACGACTGGGGCCGTCACGGGATAACGGTCAATTGTCTGGCGCCGGGCTGGTTCCGCACCGAGCAGAACAAGACCCTCTACGAGAACAAGGAGTGGGTTGATTACCTGTGTGATCGCATCCCGGTGAAGCGACCGGGGCGACCGGAAGATTTGGATGCGGCGGTTGTGTTCCTGGCGGCGGAGTCCAGTCGCTACGTGACCGGGCAGACGTTGTTAGTGGACGGTGGCATTTCAACCGGTGCGACGCGGGCACTGGGGCAACCCGCGGTCCCCTCTAGCCGACCGGGGAAGTCGAGTTAGCGGCCCTGCGAAGGTGCTTTAGCTTTCCTTAAGAGCATGTTCAAGAAACATCGCTCGTTTGCCAGGTTGGTTCTTGGTATACCTATCCCACGGCTGCGGCGTGTCTCGACCCTCAGTAGCCCAATTTTTTGTCGACGACGTGCATCAGTGGCTGGCCGTCCCGGAACCGCTTGAATTGCTCGATGAAAAACTGCATCGCTTGATCAAGCCAGTCGGGGGTGTGGTCGGCGCAGTGGGGTGAAAGCAGGACGTTCTCCAGCTTGTAGAAGGGGTGGCCGATGGGCAACGGTTCCTGATCGAAAACGTCGAGCCCAGCGCCTTTGATGCGGCCATTCGCAAGGGCCTGGATGAGGGCGCGCTCTTCGATCACGGGCCCGCGGCCGAGGTTGATAACCACTGCGTTCGGCTTCATTGCGCTAAATTCACGCTCGCCGATCATGGCCTGTGTTTCTGCGGTCAGCGGTGTAGACACAACGACGTAGTCGCAACGCGGAAGCATATCGAGGCGACGCTCGGATGTGTAGAACTGGTCGACGGGGGAATCTGGTCCGGGTGACGGCGGAGCGTGCCGCTTCACGGCCAACACCTTCATCCCCATGGGTCGAACTCTGGCGGCAACCGCGCGGCCGATGTCGCCATATCCGATGATGCCGACGGTTTGTCCAGAGATGGGCACGATATCGAAGGGCTCCCACTTGCCGGCCACTTGGTTGCGGATCATGCGGCGCAGGTCTTTGGCGAAATACAGAATCGCCGCCAGAGCGAACTCACCCAACGAGGAACTGAACACACCGCGCCCGTTGGTCAGGGCTACGGGACTTTCGATCAATTCGCGGAACAAGGTTCTTTCCAGGCCCACGGAGCGCGAATGCACCCATCGCAGGTTCGGGCATTGGCCCACTACATCTCTGAGCAGGTCGAGGGAGCCGGACCAGTTGAAAACGACGGTAGCTTCGGCAACGGCGTTGCCAAAGGCGTGGACCGAGTTTCCAATGGCGATGTCAGCATTCGGCCGCAATTCGTTCAGCATCGCGAGTTGGGGCTCGCCGGGATCAGACAAGACCAGGACCGGTGTTCTCATAGAGAGCAGCATAGTACAGCAGCGACGGCGTGCGGTCGGAACGCTGCGGTCGTGTCCCGAGATAGCGATAGCAGTTGAACCATTGACCCCATAAACTGGAGGCACCTAAAATACAGGGCTTCGTGGACGGCACCAGTGGCCCAGATTCTGTGGGTCTTGCCGGGTCACCTTGCTGAAAGAGTCGAATGTCACCGAAAACCGCCAAGTCGCTCAGGAGCTATCGCTGGTACGGTCCGGACGATCTCCGTTCGTTCGGGCACCGTTCGCGAGCGGCCTCCGTGGGGTGTACGCCCGCGGATTACGCCGGCAAGCCAGTCATCGCAATTATCAACACCTGGAGCGACGCCAATCCCTGTCACAGCCATCTTCGGGAGCGGGCAAACGATGTAAAGCGGGGCGTCTGGCAGGCGGGCGGATTCCCGATGGAGATCCCCGCAATCTCGCTCGGGGAGACGTTTCAAAAACCCAGCACAATGATGTATCGCAACCTGCTGGCGATGGAGACGGAAGAACTGTTGCGTTCGTACCCCGCGGACGGATGCGTCTTGCTGGGAGGATGCGACAAGAACACGCCGGCGCTGCTTATGGGCGCCATCAGCATGAACCTGCCGGCAATTTTCGTTCCCGCGGGGCCGATGTTGCGGGGAAACTGGCACGGGCAAGTGCTGGGAAGCGGCTCCGACGTTATGAAGTACTGGGCGGAGCGACGGGCCGGCAATATTGATCGGCAAGCATGGATACAGATCGAGGACGGCATTGCGCGCTCAGCCGGAACTTGTATGACGATGGGTACGGCGTCGACCATGACAAGCGCGGCGGAGGTGCTGGGGTTCTGTCTGCCGGGGGCGAGTTCGATTCCTGCGGTCGACTCGAACCATCCCAAGATGGCGAATCTTTCCGGGCGGCGCATAGTCGAAATGGTGTGGGAGGATTTGAAGCCACGCGACTTTCTGACCGGTCGTTCTTTCGACAATGCGGTTGCAGCGGTACTTGCGCTGGGTGGTTCCACCAACGCGGTGATCCACCTGCTGGCGATTGCGGGGCGCGCGGGGATTCCGCTCACCATCGATCGTTTCGACGAGCTTTCCAGAAAGACGCCTCTTCTGGCGAATCTGCGTCCCAGCGGCAAGTACGTGATGGAAGATTTCTATTACGCCGGCGGGCTGGCCGCTCTGCTGGCCGCACTGAAGCCTCATCTGGCCCTGACGTGCCGCACGGTGACGGGAAAAACGCTGGCGGAAAATATCGCAGGCGCGGAGATCTACAACGCGGATGTTATTCGCAGCCTTGACAATCCGGTGCTCGAGTCGGGAGGGCTGGCGATTTTGCGCGGCAACCTGGCACCCGATGGAGCCGTAATCAAACCGGCGGCCGCCGAATCGGCCCTGCTAAGGCACACTGGGCCCGCTATCATTTTCGACAGTTACGACGAGATGAATGCGCGGATCGACGACCCCACGCTCAATGTCGATGCCAACAGTGTTCTGGTGTTGCGCAACGCGGGACCGAAAGGAGCGCCCGGCATGCCGGAATGGGGCAACCTGCCGATTCCTCAAAAACTACTGAAGGCAGGAGTACGCGATATGGTCCGCATTTCGGACGCGAGAATGAGCGGAACCAATTACGGAGCTTGTGTTCTTCATGTCGCACCCGAATCTTTTGTGGGCGGCCCCCTCGCCCTGTTGAAGGAAGGTGACCTGGTTGAACTCGACGTACCCGCCCGTATGCTAAACATGCAAGTGTCCGCGGAGGAATTGGGACGCAGGCGATCTGCGTGGAAACCGAGAGAAGGAATCTATCCTCGCGGGTACGGCAAACTCTTCATGCAGCACATCAAGCAGGCGAACGAAGGATGCGACTTTGATTTTCTGGAGGGGACCGCACCGATCCCCGAACCAGAAATTCACTGAGCAACTCCGAAGGGGAATTCTCATGACTTGCGGCGCTTTCTGGAAGGTTCTGCTGTGCCCGACGTGCATGCTGTTGTTTGCCAGTAGGGCCGTATCTCAATCCAGTTACACTGTGGAGTCTCCCGACAAGCGAATTGAGATCAGAGTGCATGCCACCGACCGGATCGGCTACGACGTTCTTTTCAAGGGCAAACCCCTTTTGCGAGACTCCCGGATCTCGATCGACATCGACCACAACCAGCTTGGCCTTAATCCCAAGGTAGTCAGCAGCAAACAGCGGAGCGCAAATCAGGTTCTAGAGCCTGTTGTCCGACAGAAGTTCGCGAAGATTCGCGAGAACTACAACGAGCTACGCCTGGAGTTGGAAGGTCAGTATGCGGTTGTTTTCCGTGCCTACAATGAAGGCGCTGCCTACCGCATCGAAACGTCGCTGCCCCAACACGAGGTGCATGTTTACAGCGAAGAAGCCGACTTCAACTTCGCCGGGGATGGCACCGTGTACTACCCTCAGGAGGAGAGCTTCTTTTCGCACAACGAACGGAAATACCTTCCCCAGCCAATGAGCCAGATCGCCCCTGCGGCCATCGCTTCCCTGCCAGCGATCGTGGACGTGGGTGACGGTGTGAAAGTCGCGATCGCAGAATCGGACCTGGAGGAATATCCCGGCCTGTGGCTGCGCGGCACGAGTGGCAACGGGCTCTCCGCCACGTTCCCGCCATATCCTCTGAAAGAGCAGCTCGAACGAGATCGAGACTTCAAGGTCGTGGAAAGTGCGGACTACATCGCCGTCACCAACGGCACACGCACTTTTCCCTGGCGCGTGCTGGGCATCGCGGAACGCGACGGAGACCTGCTCACGAACCAATTGGTCTGGCTGCTGGAGAGGCCGTCACAAGTGCAGGACACTTCCTGGATCAAGCCCGGCAAAGTGGCGTGGGACTGGTGGAACGCAAATAATGTTTATGGTGTCGACTTCAAGTCGGGTGTGAACACCGAGACCTACAAGTACTACATCGACTTCGCCGCGAAGTATGGGATTCCTTACATCATCCTTGACGAAGGCTGGTACAAACTGGGCAACGTGCTCGAAGTCGTGCCAGAAATCAATATGGAGGAATTAAGCGCGTATGCCAAGCAGAAGAACGTCGGAATCATTCTCTGGGTGGTGTGGAAGACGCTCGACGATCAACTGGAACCGGCGTTGAATCAGTTTGCGAAGTGGGGTGTAAAAGGAATCAAAGTGGACTTCATGCAGCGCAGCGACCAGTTGCTGATCAACTACTATCACAAGGTCAGCCGCGAGACTGCCAAGCGCAAGATGCTGGTCGATTTCCACGGCGATCAGAAACCCGCCGTGATGACGCGGACCTGGCCCAACCTGATCAGCACCGAGGGAGTCCGCGGACTGGAGTGGAGCAAGTGGAGCGCAGAGACCGATCCTCCGCACACTGTTACGCTTCCGTTCACCCGGATGTTCCTGGGCCCGATGGACTTCACACCGGGGGCAATGCTCAACGCACAGAAGGACAGTTTCCGGCCGATTCACGATCGGCCCATGAGCTTGGGAACGCGCTGTCATCAACTCGCGATGTACGTGGTTTACGAAAGCCCGTTGCAGATGCTCTCGGACAGTCCTTCGAACTATCTGCGTGAACAGCAAATGATGGAGTTTCTGGCTCCCGTGCGCAGCGAATGGGACGATACGAAAGCCCTCGATGGCCGTATCGGAGAGTATGTTGTGGTCGCTCGACGAAACGGCCGCGACTGGTACGTAGGGGCAATGACGAACTGGACGCCGCGCGAACTTGAAATCGATCTCTCGTTTCTACCCGGCGGCAACTTCTCCATGGAAGCCTACCAGGATGGGGTGAACGCGGATCGCTACGGCAGCGACTACAGGCAGGTGAAGAGCCGGGTGACCAAGAGCACAAAGCTCAAACTTAAGCTAGCGCCTGGTGGGGGCTGGGCGGCAAGGATTCATCCCTAACTCGATCGGGCAAAACGACACTGTGGTGCTTTCAATACCCTTCATGGAAACTTTCAAGGTTGCAGTCATACCCGGCGACGGGATCGGCAAAGAAGTGGTGCCCGAGGGCATTCGAGTTCTGGAAGCCGCGGGTCAGCACTTCGGGTTCCGATTCGACTGGCAGGAATTCGACTGGAGTTGCGAAACCTACGCCCGAACCGGGCAGATGATGCCGTCCAATGGTCTTCAGCAACTTCAGCCGTTCGACGCGATTTTTCTGGGAGCCGTGGGGCATCCCAGCGTACCTGACCATGTTTCGCTCTGGGGATTGCTGATCCCTATTCGCCGAGGCTTTCGCCAGTACATCAACCTTCGTCCTGTAGTCCTTTTCAAAGGTATCGAGAGCCCGTTGAAGCAGCCGGGCGACGTGGATTTCTGCATCGTGCGGGAGAACAACGAAGGTGAATACTCCAAGATCGGGGGCCGTCTTTACGAAGGGACAGATGACGAGATGGCCATCCAGGAAACGATCTTTACGCGGCGGGGCGTACATCGTGTGCTGCGCTTTGCGTTTGAACTCGCCCGAACCAGGAAGAAGCACCTCACTTCTGCGACCAAGTCGAACGGCATCATTCACACCATGCCCTTCTGGGATGAATGCTTCCGGGAAGTTGCGGGAGAATACCCCGACATTCACACCGATCAATACCACATCGACATTCTCACCGCGCATTTTGTGCGGCATCCGGACTGGTTCGACGTGGTCGTGGGTTCCAATCTGTTTGGGGACATTCTCTCGGACCTGGGGCCCGCAGTGGTCGGGTCGATCGGGATTGCTCCGTCTGCCAATTTGAATCCGGAACGAGAGTTCCCCTCGATGTTCGAGCCGGTGCACGGCTCTGCGCCCGACATTGCCGGTAGGGGCATTGCAAATCCGATCGGACAGATCTGGTCGGGTGCCATGATGTTGCGCCATCTGGGCAAGTTGGCCGCGGGCGATGCGGTTGAGAACGCGATACGGGAAGTCCTCGCGAATTCTCAGGTGCGCACGCCAGACATTGGTGGCAGTTCGACGACAAGGGCGATGGGAGAAGCGATCGCTTCCCGCGTTGGCAACAAGGAGGGATCGTCGTAGAGTCGGTTCGCCTTCGAAAAACACTTTTTTGAGGACTTATGGCATGGGTCACCCTCTTCTTGAGCTCAAAGACAAAACGGCGGTGGTGATCGGGGGAACCAGCGGCATTGGGCTGGCTCTGAGCAAGGGCTTGGCACAAGCCGGCGCGAACGTAGTTCCTACGGGCCGACGCGCAGAACAAGTGCGAGCGGCGGCTTCCGCTGTGGAGGAACTGGGGCGCCGCTCCCTCACGCCCACCTGCGACGTTACTGACAACGCGAGCCTGGAACAACTGCTGCAGACCGTCCGTGCCGAATTCGGGAGCGTCGAGATCCTCGTCAACTGTGCCGGACGTACCAAGCGGATGCCTACGCTGCAGGTCCCTGAGTCAGACTGGGATGCAATCATGGAAACTAACCTGAATGGCACGCTACGGGCGTGCCGAGTGTTTGGCCGGCACATGATTGAACGGAATTACGGACGGATCATCAACATCGGCTCTCTTTCATCGTTTGTCGGACTTTACGAAGTCGCCGCTTACTGTGCCAGCAAAGGGGCGGTTGCTTCCCTCACGAAGGCTCTGGCAGTCGAGTGGGCAAAGTTCGGCGTATGCGTGAACGCGCTGGTACCGGGTGTTTTGCGCACGGACATGAATGCCGCGTTGCTCGATGGAACCGATCGCGGGCGGGAATTCCTGATGCGCACTCCCATGGCGCGGTTCGGAAAAGCGGATGAACTGGCGGGCGCAACCGTGTTCCTGGCCTCGGATGCCGCCAGTTTTGTCACCGGGCATCTGCTAGTGGTCGATGGCGGGATCATGGCTAGCGGCGTCAACCAGTGACGTTCAGCGCAGCTTAGCGGACGCTGGCCGCGGGAATACCGGGCGGCGCCAGGCAGGCGCGCGCTTCCTTCACGATCGCCAGAAACCTGCGCGCACTTTCCACAATCACCTCGAGCTTCCCTGACTTCAAAGCGTCGCTCTGTACAAGCTCTCCGCCAATGCCCAACGCGGCGGATCCGGCCTCGATGAACTCAGCCGCGGTGTTCAGATTGACGCCGCCGGTCGGCACCAGCGGGATCTGCGGAAGCGGGCCCTTCAAGGCTTTGATATATTTCGCACCGCCCACCTGGCCGCAGGGAAAAACCTTAACGAAGTCGGCGCCCGCATTCCACGCCGTGATGACCTCAGTCGGCGTAAGCGCCCCGGCCATGATCAACTTGCCTTCCCGGACGGCAAACTCCACTGTGGGAACGTTCAATCCGGGGCTTACCAGAAATTCCGCGCCAGCGTCCAGGCAACGGCGGGCTGTCTCCACGTCGAGCACCGTGCCGGCTCCTACAAGCACGCCGGAAAGAGCGCTCTTTCGCAGCTCGCGAATCACCTCGACAGCACCGGGGACGGTCATGGTGATTTCTACGATGGGGATCCCGCCGTCACAGACGGCCTGGGCTGCCAGCAGAGCCTCGGCCGGCGACGATGCGCGGACCACGGGCACAACTCCGATTCCCACGATTTTGTCTCGGACTTGCTGCTTATTCATGATCGTTCCCTGCTCCCGTAAGAATGATTCAGCGAGCGATACGGGCCCCGCCACCTTCCATCACCCGCACCACTTCCTGCAAGGTCACCATGCTGGTATCGCCGGGCGTGGTCATGGCCAGGGC
>Ga0075030_100004772_pt1 | contig 12247 bp, 7 predicted proteins | sample LitLauG_LLR_2012_FD_71393 | JGI IMG/M metagenome (GOLD analysis project Ga0075030, IMG submission 71393) | Freshwater sediment microbial communities from Pennsylvania, USA - Little Laurel Run_MetaG_LLR_2012 | ecosystem: Environmental > Aquatic > Freshwater > Creek > Sediment | place: USA... | reverse complement strand
GGCTTGACGATGGTCAGGCTGGTGCCTTTGATGGTGATCCAGTTGTCGCGGCGGAACTGGTTCAGGAGGCGGGTCACCGTCTCGCGGGAGGTGCCGGCCATGTTGGCGATCTCTTCGTGAGTGAGCGCCATGGTGAAGCGAATCTCAGGCTTTCCGTTGGCCGTCGAGCGGCCCCAATCGAGAAGCAGGCGGGCCAGCCTTCCGGCAGCCGAGCCGGAGAGCGCAAGCCGCTTGGCGTCGTGAAAGACGGTGAGGTATTCGCCGGAAAGCGACTGCGCGGCGTGCATGCTGGCGATACCGTGGCGGCCCAGGAAATCGACAAACTCCTGCTTGCGGACGGTCTTTACCTGGCAAGGCTCGATGGCTTCGGCGGTGACTTCGTGGGGGACGTTGGCGAGAACCGCGCTGAGGCCCATCACATCGCCGGGGCCGGCAATTTTGAGAATCATTGTCTTGCCATCGCGGGAAGTGGAGGAGATCTTGACCTGGCCAAAGCAGATGACGAAGACGTTTCGGGCCGCGTCGCCTTCCGTGAAGAGCTTGGCCCCGCGAGCATGGCTCATCATGATGCCAATCCCATCGTAATCCGTCAGCGCCTCGGGTGTGAGATTGCAGAACATCCGCAGATGGCGGTGCTCGCAATTCAGGCAATCTTCCGGGGGGTGATGAGAATGGATTGAGGCCATACGTTGACCTAAGGGTCTGAATGAAGTATAGCGCAGATTGCCGGGAGCCCGGGCGGGACCATTTGTCAACAGCGGACAGGGGCAGGCTTAGTCAAGGTTCCAATCCGTCGCGGCCCAGGCTTCGTCACCTACCGGGAGTGCCACCGGGAGGCGGGGATTGTTTCCGGTCCGCTCCCCGACTAGGCTGGCTCGGCTTCGCTACCCCGGCGTCGCACATGAACTGTACGGTTCAGGCAGCAGGAGAGATAGGCGCGGGAGACCTCGCGGGCCAACTCCTCCAGCAACCGCATCCGGAGCGGAGGATAAGTCTCAAATACCTGGCTCAACGAGTCGATGGGCAGCATTAGAAGCGATCCAGGAGTCTGCGCGCTGAGCGTGTAGGTGTGGAGCCCGTCGCCAAGGGCGGCGGCGAGTTCCACGAGATCTCCGGCGCGCGCGGGGCCTAGCGTCAGCCTGGTTTTGAGCCTCTCCGACTTGCGCAGGAACAGGCCGGAAACTACCACGTAAAGCCCTTTGCAAATTGCGTTCTGGCGAAACACAACCTCCCCGGTGTCGAAATTGACACACTGCGCGGCGCCGTTCAGCAGATTTCCGGCTTCCGGCGGGCACTCTAGTAACTCCGCCAGTGGATGCGCCGCAACGGCTTCCATTCGCCCGGATCTCGCTTCTACCTGCATGGGGCCATCTTCCATTTTCTCTCCCCGGCGTCGCTCGGCCCTCAGGCGAGCGGTTCCTAATCTCCTTGTTCGAACCGGCCCATGGTGAGGGCTTTCGCCCTTGAGAGCGCGTTTGGCGCTGCGGACGTGCGTTGAGCCATTTTTCATTTCCTGCCAATCTTTCCTGATGCCAAGTGCGGTCAATCCAGAAAAGCGGATGGATTCAAAGAGGGTAAGCGGCGCGATTGTCGATTGCTTGCCTGCCGTTGCCTATCGAGAGCCAGGCTGCGGGGCTTGCGCGCCCTTTCAGCTAAAGGGCTTCTACGGGAATTGAAACCTCCCGCTTCAGCTCTGCTGTTGCTGCTTCCGGCGGAACGCATAAAACGGGTACGCGGGAACGAGCCAAGAGGGCGAAAGCAGTTCCATGGGGTCCCGGAGTTTCGCTGGCTCGCTTTACCCCGGCCACAAGGATGCAGGGGTGGTACTGCGCAATGGCTTCGGCCATAGCAGCCGCGGGGTTGCCGTCCTTCACCATGCAGCGCACCGGAACCTCCCCGTTGGTGTGAATGCCAAACTCTTCAAGTGTGGTCGCGCAGGGATTCAGAAACGCCGAGGCCTCTGCCGCCGTGCGCGCATGAACCACAAGCAGCGGGCGTTGGAAGGTCTTAGCCAGCGAATAAGCAGTAGCCACGGCGGCCGCTGTAGCCTCGTTCCGCTCCATGGCCAGCAAGACCGGACCTCCGGGAGTGGGACGAAACTCACCCGCATTCCAATCCGCGGCCACTGCCATTACCGGGCACGGCGCCAGTCGCACCAACTGTTCCGCGATTGCGCCCACAACCACCGGTCCGGCGCCTTGCATTCCTTTTGTGCCAATCACGATCAGGCCAGCCTCGTATTGGCGGGCAACTTCCACCAGCATCTGCGCAACCGTACCCTGACGAATCTCCGAATGGCTATGGATTCCTGCTTGCAAGAGGTCGGCGGCGAGCTTATCAAGTACCTCGCGGGCACCTTCCGGCAAGCCCTTCCGGACCCGGCCTGGAACCGCATCCACGTCCGCGTATTCCATCGGGTCGAGTCCATGAGCAAGCACGATCCGAGCGCCGTAGTTGGTCGCCAGTTTGCGCGCATACTCGAGGGCTGCCTCAGACTGGCCGTGCAGATCCGTGGCCACGACGATGGTCTTCAAGCCGGCCGCAAAACTCATTGATGCCTCCTGACGCAAGGGTGAGCGTCTCAGATTCCTACCCATTGGATTCCGAGTCTGCACCCCGCAACCGGGTGCAGGCAGTGACCCCATTCACCCCCCCTTGTGACTGTTATCACAGGACTTGGCGTGCATGCGGTCAGTTTCGATCTCCGAGGGCCAAGCCTTGGGGTTCCTTGTCCTAAAGAATGAAAAACCTGCGGGGCACCTGCAGTTTGGCGAGGCCGTGGCTATTACAGAGTATCGCCGGCGGCCTCCGGGCGAGGCTCGCTCGTATAAGATGGGGTCGTCTTCGGGGGCGGGCAATTGATGAAAATGACGTTGAAGATGGCCGTTGCCTCAGTGTTCTCGGTCGCATTCCAATTCGGACTTGCCGTTCTGGGGTGGGGCGGGTTTGCGCCTTTCTTCTCCCATCCGGCCATGGTTGCTCTGGGAATCGTGACTGTCGTGCTTCTCTTCGCTGCCCTATTCACCAGCGGAAACCTGAGTTCAGGCGAACAGGAGGACCGCGGAAACCGCTGGGTGCTTGCCGTGTTTGGCTTGATTGCCATCCTCATCGCCTACTTGCCGGCCTATACCGATCGCAAGGGCATTCTTGTCATCGACGGAGATGCGACGCGCTGGGCAGGCATCGCGCTCTACTTTTGCGGCGGCGCGTTGCGGCTGTGGCCGGTCTTTGTGCTCGGCAAACGGTTCAGCGGACTGGTGGCGATCCAACCCGAACATACGCTGGTGACGACCGGCATTTACAGCAAGGTCCGCAACCCGAGCTACCTGGGTCTGATCGTCACGTGCCTGGGATGGGCGCTCGTCTTTCGTTCCTGGGTGGGATTGTTCCTCGCGGTGCTGTCGATTCCGACGCTGGTGGGGCGGATGAATGCCGAGGAGAGAATGCTGCGGGGGCACTTTGGCACCGAGTACGACGCATATTGCGCCCGTACCAAGCGGTTGATTCCGGGTGTCTACTAGCGTGGTGAGTCTGAAATTCGCGGTGGTACAACCGCAAATCTTTCGGCGCAGAAAGCCGCAAAGAGCGCGGCTTTCTGTGCTCCTGATGAACGGGCCGGTTGGGCGTCGTCGTATCCCACCCATGCGACGAAAAAAACTCGCATGGATGGGGCACGGGAGCTGGTTGCGAGAGAAGATGATCCGGGATGGGTTCATCGCTGAACACAACTCTCCGAGGCGGGTAAAGCTGCTCAGGATGACAGCTTAATTATTGAACGACCTTCAGACTCAACACTCCAGGTTGGAAGCGTGGTTACCACCGCTTGAAGAGCCGGTGCGGATGGATGATTGGAGAAAGCTATGAAGTTCAAGGTTCGACTCGCTGGTGCTCTAATGCCCGTTCTTTTTCTTGCGCCCCTGAGCCATGGGCAGTTCGCAGGCTTTGTCGATCCTCTCCTTGGCGCGTCCGGCGGAGGCAACGTCTTTCCCGGCGCCGTGGTGCCATTCGGCATGATCAAGCCCGGGCCCGACATGGTTGCGCCCGAAGGCCACGATGCCAACGCGGGATGGAGCGTTGACGGAGAGATTCGCGGCTTCAGCCAGACGCACGTGAGCGGCACCGGCGGCGGCGCCAAGTACGGCAACATCCTGGTGCAGGCGACGACGGGTGAACTTGAGCCGATGAACTCCACCTCGCCACGCGCAGAGGAGAAGGCCTCGGCCGGGCTCTACTCGGTTACGCTCGCTCGATACGGAGTGGGGGTTGAGGTTACCGCGGCACGGCGTTCGGCAATTTATCGGTTCCGCTATCCGCTGGGTGCGCAAGCCAACCTGCTCTTCGATTTGGGTCATTGCCTGCGCTCGGGAGAAGGGTCGGGCGAGGCGCAGTCACTGGTCTCGACTGATGCGGTGGTTCTGTCGCCCACCGAGGTGGCCGGGTCCACAACCGTTACGGGCGGATGGAACAAACAACCCAATACTTACACGGTTTACTTCTACGCAAAGACGGATACACCCGCCGCATCCTGGGGAACGGGGCTCGACAACCTGGAACAGCCATGCGGCAAATCAGCGAATGGACCGGCGAAATCCAATCCAGGTGCGTGGTTGACATTTAACACAAAGCCCGGCCGTCCAGTGTTGATGAAGATCGGCATCTCGTTCATCAGCATCGGGCAGGCGCGCCGGAACCTCGAGGCCGAGATCCCCGCATTCGACTTCGCAGCGACACACGCTGCCGCGGTGGCCAAGTGGAACCGGGCTCTTGGTAAGGTCGAAATCAAAGGCGCAACACCCGACCAGAAGCAGATTTTTTACACGGCGCTCTATCACACGATGCTGATGCCGACCGATCGAACGGGCGAGAATCCGCTGTGGAAGTCAGCAGAACCCTACTACGACGACTATTACGCCATCTGGGATATCTTTCGCACCTCGGGCCCGCTGCTGACGCTGATTGCACCTCAGCGCGAGACTGCGATCGTGCGGTCGCTGGTTGACATCTACCGGCACGACGGCTTTTTGCCGGATGCGCGCAGCGGCAACTACAACGGGCGCACGCAAGGCGGCAGCAACGCGGAATTCATGATTACCGATGCGTACGTGAAGGGACTGAAGGGCATCGACTGGCAGACCGCTTATGCAGCAGAAGTTCACGATGCGGAGGTTTCACCCGCCGACCATTTCAAGGAGGGCCGCGGCGGTTTGGAGGACTGGCATAATCTGGGATACGTTTCGATTGAAGGCTCGGACAGGCCGGCATCGGTCCACATGGAGTATGCCGCCGATGATTTCGAGATCGCGCTGCTCGCCAGGGGTTTGGGCAAGACGGAGGACTCCAAGAAGTACCTCGCGCGTTCCGGCAACTGGAAGAACCTGTGGGATGCGAATTTTACTCGAGAGGGATTTCAGGGATTCATTCGCCCGCGGCATCGCGACGGAAGTTGGCTGACGCCGTTTACCGCATTAGACGGCGGGTCATGGGGTGGAAATACCTTTTATGAAGGGAACTCCTGGACCTACTCAACATTTGTGCCGCAGGATGTGGCTTCGCTGATAGCAAAAATCGGAGGACCGGAGAAGTTTGTCGAGCGGCTGGACGCCTTCTTCCTGGTTCCTGGCCGCTATGACGTGGGCAACGAGCCTGGCTTTCTGGCGCCTTATCTCTACAACTGGGCCGGTCGCCCCGACAAGACCGCGGAACATGTGCGCGCGATCATTGCGAAGAACTACCACGCAGGAATGAATGGATTGCCGGGGAACGACGACTCGGGCGCAATGTCTTCGTGGCTTGCATTTGGGCAGATGGGGATCTTTCCGAATGCGGGGCAGGATGTTTATCTGATCGGTAGCCCCGCCTACTCACAGACCACTCTCCACCTCGAGGGCGCAAAAGACTTCGTCATCGAGGCGGACCAAGTCTCGCCTGAAGATATCTATGTCGCCGCGGCGACGCTGAACGGTAAACGACTTGATCGCTCCTGGCTGCGGCATCGCGAGATCGTGTCGGGTGGACGGCTCGTGCTCACGATGAGCGGGACGCCAGGGCATTGGGGCGAACGAAATCTGCCGCCGTCAACGTCTGCGAATCGTTGAGGGCGTTCACTGTTGATCCGGAGTCGATGAACGATTCGAGCTGTCAAAGGGAGAGCGATATTCGATGAAGAAAACATCCCACAGGGGCTAAGGCCCGCGTTTTTTGCGCGTTTATGGCCCGGGACCAATACTTTAGTCGGCCGTGCCCTTTCAAAGCTCATGCTTCAGGATCGGCTCTTTCCTGTTGCCTGATCCCAGTTTCCGGTGTTTCTCACTGCTGCAACACCACCTGGTCGCCTTCCTTCAGGCCGCTGGCGATTTCGGTGACTGCGCCGTTGGAGAGGCCCACCTTCACCGGGACCTTGCGCCAGCCTTCCTTTTGCGATTTGTCGGGAATCTGGACCGACGCGTTCTTCTGGGCGTCGTAGGTGACGGCATTCTCCGGCACTGTCAGCACGCCTTTGTGCTCGTCGAGCAAAATCTCCGCATTGGCTGTCATATTGGCCTTGAGCTCGCCGCCGGGATTGTTGATGGAGACGCGCACCTCAAATGTAGTTACGTTGTCCTTCTCGACGCCCATGGGCGCAATCTTGGTCACCTTGCCGTAAAACAGGCGGTCGCGGAAGCTCTCGACCTTGATGCGCGCCGGCTGGCCCATGTAGACGTGGGCAATGTCCGCCTCGTCCACCTTGCCCTGCACATACACTTCTTTCGTGTCGCCCTCGGTCATCACCAGGGTTGCGGTGGAACCCAGCACCAGGATCGAGCTGACCGCGTCGCCGATCTCCACGTCGCGTGACAGAATGACACCGTCCATCGGCGCTCCAATGGTCGTGTAGCCGAGCTGCTCTTCGAGTTGCTTCAGGCTGGCCTGGCTCTGCATCACCTGCGCCCGCGCCTGCTTCAGCTTGGCGGAATCGACGCCGATCTGGGCCCTGGAGCTGTCGCGCCGGGTAAGAGCGGCCAGGTAGTCCTTGTTGGCGTCATCCAGTGTTTGCCGGCTTACGATGCCTTCCTTTTGCATCTCGAGGTTGCGATCGAGAGTGGCCTTGTACATGGGCAGATCGGGCGCGGCCGCGTTCACCTTATCCTGCTCGATGTTGGCTTCCAGCGTGGACACGTTGGCCTGCGCCGAGGCCAGTTGGGCGCGCTGCGCGGCCACCTGCGCCTGAATCTCCTCCTGGTCGAGTTGCGCCAGTTGCTGGCCCTTTTTGACCACGTTGTTGATATCCACGTAGAGCTTTTCCACGATTCCCGAGGCCTTGCTCTTGACTTCGACCTTGGTGATGGGCTGAATCTTGCCGGTGGCCACAACCGACTTTGCTACATCGCCCCTAGTCACCTTGGCGAGCTTGTTTGGATCGAGGGTCGTTCCCCTTACGAGCTTCGCGAGTCCCACCCCTGATACAAGCAACACAACGGCTGCGCCCAGGCTCAGCCAAATCCAAAACCGTTTGCTCTTTCGCGACGCAGCCACAAAGCCTCCCAAATCGAATGAATGGCGCTCCCGGCGCCAGGTTACTGGTGCAACAAGGGATAATGACTAAGACGGCGCCGGCGCCGCGCTGTCACCCATTGCCTTCTACGCAACGGACCGCCGCGTGGTTCCGCAAAGTGATTCCGGGCGGAGCCTGGCGGGAACCGAAGGACCGGCCGCGGCGTATTACTCTCCATATCGTCTCGTCGTTGTCTAATCACCATGCAGAACTTCTCAGACACGCTCGGTCAGGTCTTTCGCGCAATGATGGCAAACAAGTTGCGCACGTTTCTGACCATGTTCGGGATTGCCTGGGGAGTGGGTTCTCTGCTGGTGTTGGTGGGGCTGGGGGAGGGTTTTCGCTCCGGGCAGCACCGCAACCTCTCCACCTTTGGCAACGATGTTGTAATGATGTTCAACGGCACCATCCCCGCCGTCGCCAACCAGCACAACGGGATGCGCCCCTATCAGCTTACCCTTCGCGACGAAGCCGATCTGCGCAGCCTGCCAAAGCTCCGCGCCGTCACGGCCCTGCTCAACCGCGGCGACCTCTACGCCGTCAGCGCCTTCTCCAACGCCTCGGGCCAGGTTTCGGGCGTGGAGCCCAACTTCACCGATATTCGCTTTGTTCCAATGGCCGAAGGCCGCTTCATCGACAGCAATGACATTCTGGAGCACCGCCGGGTGGTCGTACTCGGACTCAAATCCGCACAGTTGCTCTTTCCGGGGCGCCCGATCCTGGGCGAGACGATCACCATCAACGATGTCTCCTTCCGCGTCATCGGCAAGGTCGGCTCCATCTCCCGCGGCAACAATGACGGCGACAATCAGAAGTTCTACGTTCCGCTTTCGACGATGCAGGAGCTGTTCGCCATGAAGGGTGAAAACATCGCCCGCGACGCCGTCTCCTCCATCCAGTACCAGCCTGCGACCAAGGGAGACACTTCCCAGGCCGTGCCCGCCGTTCATTATGTGATCGCCCGCAACCACAGCTTCGACCCTTCCCTCAAAGACGCATTTGAAGAGTTCGACACCATCGAGGAAGAACACATGATCGGCGCCATATTCAACGCCATGGACGTTTTTCTTGGAGGTGTCGGCGTTGTTACGCTGGGACTGGGCGCTGTAGGCATCATCAACATCATGCTGGTTTCGGTGACCGAGAGGACCCGCGAAATCGGCATCCTGAAAGCCATTGGCGCAACCCGCAGCGCCATTCTCGCCCAGTTCTTCTGGGAAGGCATTTTTCTAACCGGCATCAGCGGCCTGATTGGAATTGTCCTGTCCGGCGGTTTCATGTGGGTGCTCGATCACTTTTTTACCGGCAAGGTTCCGGGCTTCGATCCCCCGCAGCTCGTTCCGTGGTCTGCTGCCCTTGCCATTGGTTCGTTGACTCTCTGCGGCATGGCCGCCGGACTTTATCCGGCCAGCAAGGCCGCCGCGCTCGACCCCATTGAAGCGCTGCGCAAGGAATGAGAAAAGCAGCTTCCAGCTGCTAGCTTCCAGCTGTTAGCTAGTTGTTGCATGACCGAACGATGAATTGGTATCAGCGTTGATTCAAGGCCGGAATGGCCAAGCTTTCAGCTAGGAGCTGTTTTATGTTGAGAGACATTCTAGGACAGGCCTGGGAAGCGATGGTCTACAACCGCCGCCGCACGGCCATTACCATGATCGGCATGGCCTGGGGTATCGCCACGGTTGTGCTGCTGCTGGCTTACGGCGCGGGCTTCTCGCGAGCCATCAACAACATTTTTTCCCAGTGGGGCGTGAACCACATTGAGGTGTATGGCGGCCGCACTTCCGAGCAGGCCGGCGCAGACAAAGCCGGCGTCCGCGTGCGCCTTACGCTGGACGACGTCGATCGCGTCTGGAATTCGGTCCCCGGGATCACCTCCATCACTCCCGCCATGTTCCAGGACGCCACGATCCAGAACGACATGCATACCTTCACCTGGTCGGTGAACGGAGTGCGCCCGGAAGGCCTGGACATCCTTGTTATGGACCCGGCCGAAGGCCGGCTATTCAACGGACAGGAAGAGCAGCAGCGCGCCCACGTCTGCGTGATTGGCAGCGATGCGAAAACCAGGCTCTTCTCCGGTGGCTACGCAATCGGAGAAACCATTCACGTAAACGGGATCATGTTCACCGTCGTCGGCGTCCTGCGCCCCAAGATGGTCGAAGGCGAGAACAACATCAACAACGCCATCTGGGTCCCCTTCTCCACCATGGGAGATCTCAAAGACACCACCTACCTGGACGGCATCTGGTTCAACTATCGCGGCAACAACGAAGTCGTTGAGAAGAATCTCCGCGATACGCTGGCCGCGGCCCATCACTTTCGCCCCTCCGACCATCGCGCCATCTTCGTGGCCAACCTGCAGAGCCAGCTCCACCAGTTCAGCATCGTCTCCATCGCTCTCCAGGTCTTGCTATCCCTGGTCGGCGCTCTCACCCTCGGCATCGCAGGCATCGGCCTGATGAACATCATGCTGGTCGCCGTGCAGCAGCGCACGCGCGAGATCGGCATCGAAAAGGCGCTTGGAGCGCGCCGGCACCAGATTCTCATCCAGTTCCTTGCCGAGGCCCTCGCCATTACCGGCGTAGGCGGCATCTGCGGCATTTCACTGGCCTATCTTGTCTCTGCGCTGGTGGGCCGCATCACGTTTTACAGCGCGCTTGCAAAGAACGCTGAAAATGCCGACATTCGCCTGCTGATTTCACCAACCTCGGTCATTGTGGCAACCGTGATCCTTGCCATCACCGGCTTGGTCAGCGGAATGATTCCAGCCATACGCGCCGCCAACCTCGACCCGATCGAGGCGCTGCGCTACGAGTAGGGAGTCCGATGAATGGGTGTACACGTTGCCGCCGGATGCGCTACCCTTTCGGGGCATGAAAAACCTTCATTCAAAAGTTACTGAATCGATTTTTTCCGTCGTCCTTGCATGCCTGTCGCTGATTCTCTGCGGTCACGTTCAAGCCCAGGCTCCCGTACCCGATTCGCCGGCCATAGAAGCGCAGGCCCAGGCGATGGTGGCCAAACTTACCCTCGCGCAGAAGATTGAACTCATCGGCGGCATCGACTCAATGTACACCCATGCCATGCCGGCGATCGGACTGCCACGCTTCAAGATGTCCGACGCCTCGGTAGGCGTTCGCACATGGGGTCCCACGACGGCCTATGCAGGCGGAGTGGCGCTGGCCGCCACCTGGGACACGGGGTTCGCGCGCTCTCTCGGCGAAGGGCTGGGCAAGGATGCCCGCGCGCGCGGAGTCAACTTCCTGCTTGGCCCAGGCGTGAACATCGCCCGCTCTCCCATCGCAGGCCGCAACTTTGAATACCTCTCCGAGGATCCCTACCTCAACGCGACGATCGTGGTTCCGTACATTGAAGGCGTGCAGTCGCAGGGAGTCATAGCGACAGTAAAGCACTATGCGCTCAACAATCAGGAATTCAACCGGCATAATGCCAACTCAGTTGTGGATGAGCGGACGATGCGGGAGATCTATCTGCCCGCATTTGAGGCGGCAGTCGTCAAGGGCCACGTCGATTCGGTCATGAACTCCTACAACCTGATCAACGGCGTGCACGCGACCCAGAACGAATTCCTCAACCTGAAGGTTCTCAAGGGCGAGTGGGACTTCAAAGGCGTGCTGATGTCGGATTGGGATGCGACTTATGACGGCGTGGCGGCTGCGAACAACGGCCTCGACCTGGAGATGCCCAGCCCCAAGTTCATGAACGCCAAGAATCTTCTACCGGCGGTTCAGGGCGGCCAGGTCAAGGAATCAACAATCGACGACAAGGTGCTGCGCTTGATCCGCACCGAGCTTCGCTACGGCTTCACGACTCGCCCGCAGTTCGATCCGGCGGATTCGACATTCTCGGTCGCCGGTCGAGCCATCGCCCTGAGGGGCGCTCTGGAAAGCATTACGCTGCTCAAGAACGAAGGAAATCTGCTGCCGCTGGATCCGGCAAAGATCAAGACCATCGCCATCATCGGTCCCGATGCATGGCCGGCTACGGTCGGCGGTGGAGGCTCATCGGAAGCCACACCGTTTGAATCCGTCTCGACACTCACCGGCATCGCCAACCTCCTCGGCCCCGAGGTGCATGTTCTTTACAGCCGCGGCCTCCCCGACTTGAACGAGGCCTGCCGCAGGACCAGGTGGGACGGCGGCGTGAAAGTGGAAACCTTCGCAGGCCGCGACTTTGCCGGTACTGCCGTCACCGGCAATCGTCGCAACGTGGCTGACTGGAAGCCCAACGAATGGGAGCCTGAAGATCCATCGCCGCGCAGTATCCGCTACACCGCCAACTTCAAGGCAACAAGCGCGGGCAAGTATCTGCTGATTGCCGCAGCCTCCGGCGAAGACGCGTTCAAGATTCTCGCCGATGGCAAGCAAGTGCTCGACCAGGCCCATGCCGAGGGACAGGTGCCGAAATACACCACAGTCGACCTCGCCGCCGGCCAGTCAGTGAGCATTCAGGCCGACTATCTGCCTCGCGGCGCCGGCACCCGTCTCGGATTCGGATTCGTCTACGAGCCCGAACTGGTCACTGCCGAGGCAAAGCAGATCGCGTCCATTGCCGATGCGGTTGTGCTTGCCATTGGCTTCGATGCCAGAACGGAAGGCGAGGGTCAGGATCGCAACTTTACGCTGCCCTGGGGCCAGGATGCGCTAGTTGAAGCGGTCTCCGCGGCCAATCCACACACCATTGTCACGCTTACTG
>Ga0075030_100004771_pt1 | contig 12249 bp, 7 predicted proteins | sample LitLauG_LLR_2012_FD_71393 | JGI IMG/M metagenome (GOLD analysis project Ga0075030, IMG submission 71393) | Freshwater sediment microbial communities from Pennsylvania, USA - Little Laurel Run_MetaG_LLR_2012 | ecosystem: Environmental > Aquatic > Freshwater > Creek > Sediment | place: USA... | reverse complement strand
GACCGTGCTGGTGGTGGACGACGAGCTCTTGATCCGCAAGTCGCTCGCCAAGGTGCTGCGCGCGCGCGGCTACGCGGTCGAGCTGGCCTCGACCGGCGCCGAGGGGCTCGAGAAGTGCGCCGCCGAGCGCCCGCAGGTGATGATCCTCGATATGCGTCTGCCGGATTCGGACGGTCTCTCGGTCCTCAGGCGCGTGCGCGAGCTGGATGCGCTCCTCCAGGTGATCGTGATTACGGCCTACGGCGACGTCCAATCGGCGGTGGACGCGATGAAGCTCGGGGCCTGCGACTTCCTGCGCAAGCCCTACGAAATGGACGACATCGTGCTCGCGGTCGAGGCCGCGGGCCGCACATTCCGTCAGGCCACCGAGCTCGATCTCTACCGGCGGCAGGCGTGGCAGCAGTACACCGGCGAGGAGATCATCGGGCATTCGGGGCCCATGGACGAGGTGCGCGAGCTGATCGAGAAGGTGGTGCGCAGCCAGGCCACCTCGGTGCTCATCACGGGAGAGAGCGGCACCGGCAAGGAGCTGGTGGCGCGCGCCATTCACTACCGCAGCGATCGCGCCCAGGCGCCGCTCATGGAGGTCAACTGTTCATCGTTCCACGAAAACCTGCTCGAGAACGAGCTGTTCGGCCACGAGCGGGGCGCCTTCACGGACGCGACCGACACCAAGAAGGGCCTGGTCGAGCTGTGCGACGGGGGCACGCTCTTCCTCGACGAGCTGGCGGACATGCCGCTCGCGACCCAGGCGAAGCTGCTGCGCTTCATCGACCATCGCAGCTTCAAGCGCGTGGGCGGCGCGCAGGACATCACGGTCGACATCCGCATCGTGGCCGCGACCAACAAGGACCTCGAGGCCGAGGTGCGGGCCGGGCGCTTCCGCAGCGATCTCTATTTCCGTCTGAAGGTCGTGAGCATTCGAATGCCGCCGCTGAGAGATCGCGGCGAGGACATCCTGCTGCTGGCGCGCCACTTCATGCGGGAGTTCTCGCGGCGCTTCCAGAAGCGGTTCTCGGACGTCTCCCCCGAAGCGGTGGTGGTGCTGGCCGCCTACGGCTGGCCCGGCAACGTGCGCGAGCTGAGGAACCTGATCGAGCGCATCGTCCTGCTGGAAGAGGGCGCTCGCATCGAGGTCCCGCACCTCTCGCCCGAGGTGCTGGGACGTCCCGCGCGCGCGCAGAGCGCCGGAGCGAGCGAGTATCCGCTGCCGACGCTCGCCGAGATCGAGGCCGGTCACATCGCGGAGGTGCTGCGACTCACCGCCGGCAACAAGAGCCAGGCCGCGCGCGTGCTCGGCATCTCGCGCCAGGGTCTGATCGAGAAGCTGCGCCGCCTGCGCACCGAATCCGAGGCCGGTCGTCAAGTCTCTCGCATCAATATACTTGACACACCCAAGAAGACGGGGTAGTCTCTGGGGCATGAAAAAGCCCACGAGAGTACCCGCCACGCTGGTCGAAGCGATCCGCTACTTCTCCGATCCCGATGTTTGCCTGTCGTTCCTTTCCGATCTGCGATGGCCGGACGGAGTGCGCTGCCCGCATTGTGGCGGCGAGAAGCACTCGTTCCTGTCCACGCGGCGAATCTGGAAGTGCAGCGCGTGCAGGAAGCAATTTTCCGTCAAGGTCGGGACCATCTTCGAGGACTCGCCGGTTCCGCTCGACAAGTGGCTTGCGGCCCTGTGGATGATCGTAAACGCGAAGAATGGCATCAGCTCGTACGAGGTCGCGCGGTCCATCGGAGTCACGCAGAAGACGGCGTGGTTCATGCTGCATCGCATCAGGCTGGCGACGCAGACGGGATCGTTTCGCAAGATGAGCGGCGAAGTCGAGGCCGACGAATCGTTCATCGGCGGTAGAGCCCGTAACCGTGGCCACGCCCTTAGGCGCTATGCCTCGCCGCTCAAGACGCACAATCGGCTCGCCATGACAGCGGTCATGGGTCTGCTTGAGCGTGGCCCCAAGGGTAAGAGCCGCGTGCGGACAAAGGTTGTGCGCAACGTGCGCCGCGCCTCGCTCGCCCCCGAGATTCGGGAACACGTCGAGCCGGGATCGGTCGTCCTGACGGACTCGCTCCAATCGTACAGCGGGCTGAGCAAGGACTACGTTCACGAAGTCATCAACCACGCCGAGTCGTACGCGCGCGGTCGCGTCCACACGAACGGGCTCGAAAACTTCTGGTGCCTGCTCAAGCGCACGATTCGCGGGACGTACGTGAGCGTGGAACCGTTCCATCTTTTCCGCTACCTTGATGAGCAAGCTTGGAGGTTCAACATGCGCACGCTCTCGGATGGCAGCCGTTTCATGGAAACGCTTCGGCAGATCGTCGGCCGTCGCGTTACGTATCGTGCGCTCACCGGAGCCGAGGCCGGACAAACCGCCTGAGCAAGACTCAGGCAAGCCGCGCCAGAAGCGCGGAAAAAGGACGCCATGCCCAAAGCCAAAGACGCGGCCGAGCGAACCCCGTTCGAGCGAATGAGCGAGTTTGCCGGGAAGATAGTGCGCGTGCCTAAGCTTGACATTCCGAAGCCCGGCAAGAAGCGCGTGCGCCCCAAGCGTCATAGCAAGACCCGCGGCTGAAGAATCGGAACGTTTTCCCTAAGGCCGGCGAACCACTCGGCGAAATCCTTCAACCCCTTAGAGTCATAGTCCACGTAGTAGAGCGTGGTTGGCTCGGGCTTGCGGTACTTGGCCTTTCGGCCAAGGCCCCGGATTAGATTCCCGTAACTCTCGCGTCTGATGCCGGCTGTATCGCGCGCCACTTTGTCGAAGCCGCATTCCCAAGTGACGAAGTCGGCGACCTGGAGCAATGGGACTTCCTTCGCCGAGCCCATTGTTTGGGTGGAATATCTGTAAATCTCCTTCATCTCTTCGTCTTGGTGGATGCGCTCAAAGACCTCGTTCAAGGTCCGTTCCGCTTCCCCCTTTCTTCCTTGGTCGAATAGGTACGCGATTCGCTCTTTACGCCCTTGGCTGCGAAGGTAGTAAGCCAAAGCAAACGCCGAGATGGCGGCGCATGTGAGGTAGGCTTTTGCCTGTGCATTCTTGCCCCCCCCAAAGGCCTCAAGCGCATCCGCCGCCGAACAGGTGACACAGGAAACGTATTCAGCTTCCTTGCCGATCAGGGCGCCGGCGACGAGGTTCTTGACCTGTTGTTGACGCCTCATCCGTCCAACGCATTGTGCGTTGAACTCTCTGCCATGATATCCGGCTGGGAAGATGCGTTGCCACTCTCGGGCGACTCTCTTGGCTCGTCGCGGGTAGAAGAGCGTCCCCGTCGCCAGGAACCGGTCCGGGCAGCCCGACACGTCCCTGTAGCTCTCATCAAGGTAGGCCTCGACTATCTCCACCACGCAGATCAAGTCCTTTTGGTAGCGCGTGACGCAATCTACCCATGAAACCCAGCCGTCATTCATAGCCGATCCAGTCTTGGTGCGTCAAGTATGTTAGTGCCAAGTCTCTTGACACCCTCCAAGAAACTGGACAGTTCGATCTAACTCGAACATCCGCCGACGCTTGCGCGGCGCCCGTCGCGTAATCCACCATTAAATTGACACTTACATCGCTTCTCCACCGCGCTCACCGTGACCTCGAGCGCTCGCTCGCGCCGAGCGATGGAAATTCATCTCTCATTTTCACAATCGGATGCGGCGCGCGATACGGCAACTTGTAGCCAACTGGCACGCCGGGTGCTTCAACGCTTTGCAAGGCCGTCATGGGCACTCGGGAGTCCCGTGGCTCGGCCGCACGGGCCTGGTTTTGGCCCCGCAGCGCACTGGCGGCGAAGCTGACTTTCGCCAACCGCAATGAAAATTCCGGGGAGGTGATTCTCAGTGGCGAAGAGGAAGGCTGCCAAGAAGAAGGGCACGAAGAAGAAGGCTGCGAAGAAGAAGAAGTAACCATTTTGGACCTGGCACGTCCTCAGGGGATTGGTCGGCGCCCTGTCGGCCAATCCCCGAATGATTCGAGGACTCGCGCGATCGCGTGAGTCCATGAGGTGAAGCTCGGCTTGAGACGCGATGCGCTCTCGCCTCCGCGCCGCCGCCGCAGACGGCGATGCGAAGTCGAGAGACCGTGACTGGGGGCATCGGGTCAGGGCTGGCCGTCTTCCCTCAGTGACGGCGGCGGCCCGCCTAGGGATGGGCGGGCCGTTCGCGTTTTCCCGAATCGGCGCCCCGTGAATCTCACGGCCAGCCGCTCGAGTGTTATAGTCCAGCGGCTTTCGGCATCCCCGCCGGCCGCGTTCCTTCACACGATTTGGAGCCTCCGTGGCCCTTCCCGCCGAGCCGGGAGAGGCGGCGATCCGCATTCGCGGCGCCCGTCAGCACAACCTCAAGAACCTCGACGTCGATCTGCCCCGCGGCCTGCTGACCGTCATCACCGGTCTCTCGGGCTCGGGCAAGTCGTCGCTCGCCTTCGATACCCTCTACGCCGAGGGGCAGCGGCGCTACGTCGAATCGGTTTCCGCTTACGCCCGCCAGTTCCTCGAGCGGCTGCCGCGCCCGGATGTGGACGCCATCCACGGCCTCACGCCGGCGGTCGCGATCCAGCAGGCAGCGCCCTCACGCAGCGCGCGCTCCACGGTCGGCACCGCCACCGAGCTGCACGACTACCTGCGGCTCCTCTATGCACGGCTCGGCGAGGTGCACTGCCACAAGTGCGACACGCTGATCCGCGTGGACAGCCCGGAGTCGGTGGTGACCGAGGCCGCGGCGTGGCCCGAGGGCGAGGCGGTCGCGCTGCTCGCGCCGGTCGCGCTCGGCGGGCGCGCGTGGGCTGAGGTGGCCGCCGATCTTCTCCAGGCCGGCTTCACGCGCCTGTGGCAGGGCGGCGAGCCCGTGGCGCTCGAGCCACTGCCCCGGATCGGACGCGCGAAGGAGGTGCGCGTGCTCGTCGATCGCTTCAAGTGGAGCGCCGAGGAGCGATCACGTCTCGCCGAATCGGCCGAGCAGGCGTTTCGCCGCGGCGAGGGGGTAATGCTGCTCGCGCGTGAGGGCCGCGAGAGCGAGCGCCGCAGCGAGCGCTGGGCGTGTCCCAAGTGTGGAACGCCCGCGATGCGCCCCGAGCCCGCCCTGTTTTCGTTCAACAGCGCGCTCGGCGTCTGCCCGCGCTGCCGTGGCTTTGGCGACGTGCTGACGTTCTCGCGCGAGCTGATCGTGCCCGATCCCAAGCTCAGCCTGCGCGCCGGCGCGCTGCGCCCGTGGGCCGGCTCGTGGCATCGCGTGGCGTGGCCGCGCCTCGAGGCCTTCGCGCGCGAGCGGAAGATTTCCCTGGATGCGCCGTGGGAGAGATTGCCGGAGGCGGCGCGCGAGCTGCTGCTCGAGGGCGGCGAGGGCTTTCGCGGCGTCATCCCGTTTCTCGAGCGGCTGCAGAAGAAATCCTACAAGGCCGGCAATCGCTTCATCGTGAAGAAGTATCAAACCGCGAGACGCTGCGAATCCTGCGGCGGCGCGCGCCTGCGGCGCGAGGCGCTCGCGGTGCGGATCGCAGACCGATCGATCGCCGAGCTGTGCGCGCTGAGCGTCGTCGAGGCCGCCGCCTCGCTGCGCGGGCTCGCGTTCGAGGGCGGGCGCGCCGACATCGCGGCGCCGGTGATGCACGAGCTCACCTCGCGCCTCGAATTCCTCGAGCGCGTGGATCTCGGCTATCTCACGCTCGATCGCCTGACGCGCACCCTCTCGGGCGGCGAGGCGCAGCGCATCGAGCTGGCGAACGCGCTCGGCGCGCACCTCGCCGACACGCTCTACGTTCTGGACGAGCCGACGGTGGGGCTCCATCCCCGCGACACGAGTCGCCTGATCAGCATCCTCGAAGACCTCGCGGCGCGCGGCAACACGCTGGTGGTGGTCGAGCACGAGCCGCTCGTGATGCGCGCGGCGCAACATCTCGTGGATCTCGGCCCGGGCGCCGGGGAAGAGGGCGGGCGGATTCTGTTCGCGGGCTCCCCCGAAGCACTCGCGGACGCCGACACGCTGACCGCCCGCTACCTGCGCGGCGAGGAGCGCGTGACGCGCGCGCGTGCGACTGCGCCGGCGCAGCGTTACCTCACGATCGAGGGCGCCCGTCATCACAACTTGAAGGACGTCACCGCGCGCTTTCCGATCGGCCGGCTCACCAGCGTCACCGGCGTTTCGGGCTCGGGCAAGAGCAGCCTCGTGGACGAGATCCTCTATCGCGCGGCGCGCCGTCACTTCGAAGGGCGCGAGGAGGAGCCGGTGGGCGCGCATCGCGCCATCCTCGGGCTCGACTGGCTCAAGCGCGTCCTGCTCGTGGATCAGTCGCCGATCGGACGCACGCCGCGCTCGTGCCCGGTGTCGTACATGGGAGCATACGCACCGCTGCGCGAGATCTTCGCGCGCCAGCCGGCGGCGGTCGCGCGCGGATTCAAGGATGGAGCGTTCTCGTTCAACACCGCGGGCGGCCGCTGCGAGCGCTGCGAGGGGGCGGGCTGGGTGAAGGTCGAGATGTACTTCCTCGCCGATCTCATGGTGCCCTGCGACGTGTGCGACGGCGCGCGCTTTCGCCGCGAGGTGCTCGAGGTCCGCTATCGCGGCGCGAACATCAAGGACGCGCTCGACATGACGGTGGATCACGCGTTCGATCACTTCTCGCGCGAGCTGCGCTTCACGCGCGCCCTTCACCTGCTGAGGCGCGTCGGGCTCGGGTACCTGAAGCTCGGACAGCCCGCGAACCAGCTCTCGGGCGGCGAGGCGCAGCGCCTGAAGATCGCTCGTGAGCTCTCCGAGCGGGGCGCCGGCGCCGCGCTGGTCCTGATGGACGAGCCCACCGTGGGGCTCCACTACGCCGATGTTCAGCGTCTGCTCGAGGTGCTCGACGAGCTCACCGCGCGCGGCGACACCGTCGTGCTGGTCGAGCACAACCTCGACGTGATCGCCGCCAGCGACTGGGTGGTGGACCTGGGACCCGAGGGCGGCGAAGCGGGCGGGCATCGGGTGGCGGAGGGCCCGCCCGAGGAGATCGCGAAGGCCGAGGGCTCATGGACGGGCAAGTTCCTGCGCGAACACCTCGAGCTGCGAGCCGCGGCACGCTGAGGCGCGCGTCGCTCAGGGCGCGCCGGCCAGCTCGTCGGGAAGCGGCCGCTCGCGCGCGAGCGTCGCGCTCTCGCTCAACCCCAGCACAGCGTCCTCGACCACGATGCCGCGAAAGAGCGGCAGCGGCACGAGCTCGAAGTACACGTTGCGCGGACGCACGCCGTTCGCGGGCGAGTCCCAGACTTCCGCGGGCGGCTGCTCGACGATCCTGAGCGCGGCGGTCGAAGAGGGCAGAAACTTGCGCCGCGTCGTGAGCGCGTAAACCGGCACCGAGTGCTCGCGCGCGGCGAGCGCCGCGGCGTAGGAGCCCACCTTGTTGAGCACGCCGTGATCCGTGACCGCGTCGGCGCCGATCCACAGCATGCGCGCGGGCGAGAGCAGCAGCGGCAGCGCGGCATCCACCACCAGCCACACCGGAACGCCGGCGGCGGCGAGCGCCCTCGCCATCGCGCGTCCTTCGAAGTTCGGTCGGCCCTCCGCCACCACCACTCGCGGCGCGAGCCCGGCGCGGTGCGCGGCGAGGATCGCGTCCTCGACCGCGCGGCTCGCCGACAGCGTCGCGATCCACGACTCGGACTCGCTGAGAAGAGCCTGCGCCTGCGTCACCACGGCACGCGTCGAGCTCTCGAGATCGTCGCGCTCCGCCGCGCACGAGTGCGCGAGATGCGTGCGCAGCTCGACCGGAGGATCGCCGCGTCGCACGCCGGCGTCCGCCACCTCGAGCGCGCGTGCCGCGAGCTGATGAACCAGCGCCATCGAAGGCTGCGCATCCTGCGCCGCGCGCAGTCGCGAGAGCAGCGCCTGGCGCAGCGCGGGCGCCGAGCTCGACGTGTCGGTCGCGATCCAGCGCTCGAGATCCGAGAGGAACGCGCGGCCGACGTCGGTCGAGCCCGACGTACGATCGGAGGCGAAGTCCGGCACCGGTGTCATCCTCCCATCATGCGGCCGAGCCACAGGAACGTCGTCTCGCGCGCGAGCGTGCCGAGCGCCTCGGTGAGCGGGATGCGCTCGGGGCAGATTTCGACGCAATTCTGCGCGTTGCCGCAATCCGCGATGCCGCCGCGGCCCATGATGGCCGCGAGGCGCTGGCGGGCGTGCGCGCCCCCGGCGGGCAGCGCGTTGAAGAGCAGCGCATGGACGATGGGGGCGGGCCCGACGTAATCGGAGCGCTCGTTCACCTGCGGGCAGGTTTCGAGGCAGAGCCCGCAGCGCGTGCACCGCGCGATCGCGAGCGCGGGATCGGAGGAGGCCGCGACTACGCCGCCCGCGCCATCGCCGCCCTCGGCGCCCATTCTCAGGCGCTCGATGTTCTCGATCATCGGCTCGCGGTCCACCATCAGGTCGCGGATCACGACGAATTTCACGAGCGGCTCGAGCGTGATGACGTCCGAGCCGAGCTCATCCACGCGGGCCGTGCACGCCGGGCGCGCGGCGCCATTGATGCGCATGGCGCACGCGCCGTTGCAGCGCCCGGTGCACTCGGTCCACGCCAGCGGCTCACGCGACTCGCCTTCGGCGCCGCGGGTGCGCTCGCGAAGCTCGGCGAGGCAGGCGGCGACGCTCAAGTCCGCGCGCCACGGCAGCGTGAAGCCTTCCCAGCGCGGCGCCGCCGTGGGCGAGCTCTGACGCAGCACGCGCAGCGTGATCGCGGGCTCGCTCATCGCTCGACTCCCGCATGCAGCGCGAACGTGTCGGGCGGGTGGCCGAAGAGCCGCAGCGGGTGATCGGTGAAGGAGAGCAGCGCATCCACGCCGAGCGCCGCGAGGATCACGAACACCGCGAAGCCGATGCGCGCCGCGCGGCGCTGCGCCTCCTTCGTGGCGGCGAAGCCCCAGTGAACGGCGAAGCCGAACAGCCCGTTGCCGAGATGGAAGCACGCGGCGATCGTGCCGAGCAGGTAGATCGGCAACACGCCGCGCTCGCGCAGGTGCCCCCGCATGAACGTGTAGAGATCGCTCCGATGCAGAGCCGCGGCGGGCGAGAGCCGCGTGCCCCACACGTGATAGATGATGAAGAACGCGAGAAAGACGCCGCTCACGCGCTGCAGCAGATACATCCAGTTGCGCGGGTAGCGGCCGCGAAAGACGCTGGCCTCGCCGCTCGTGGCGATCAGGGCGCCCACCAGCATGTGAAAGAGGATCGGTACGCCGATCAGGAGCACCTCGATCGCCGGCAGGAACGGCAGGCCGCCGATCGCCGCGACGCCGCGGTTGTAGGCCGCCGGGCCATCGAGCGCGATCGCGTTGGTGGCGAGGTGCTCGAGCAGGAACGCGCCCACCGGCACGACACCGGACAGCGAGTGCCATCGGCGCAGCGTGTAGTACTGGGAGTCGGAGAGCTTCACGAATTGGCCCCGTCCATGGTCGCGATCGAGCGCGTACTATAGCGCAGCGGACCATCGGGATCGGCACGGAACGCCCGCCGAAGAGCGGGGCCCGCGGCCCCGCCCTCGAGAATCGCTCGCGCGAGCTACTTCAGAATCGTTAGCCTGCGCGCGTTCACGATCCGCCGGTTCACGTACTTCACCTGCGTGAAGTAGATGCCGCGCGGCGCCAGGTGGCCCTGATCGTTCACGCCGTCCCAGGTCAGGATGTGCTCACCGGCAGCGAACAAGCGATCGGCCAGCTTGCGGATCTGGCGGCCGCCGATGTCGTACACCACCACCTCGACGCGGTCGGCCTGAGCGAGGCCGAAATGCACCGCCGCCTGACCACTTCGAAGCGGGTTGTTGGTGAAGTTCCCCAAGAAATCCACGTACTGCTGGTCGTTGCCAATGCCGGGCACACCCGTGAAGGGCCAGCAAAAATTGGTGCCAACGGTGCACAGCGATCCAAACACGTTCGTTAAGACGTTGAACATGTAGCCGGTGCGACCAATGGTGTCCATTCCCAAGCGGCTCCTGAGGTCGTAGATATCCCAACCTTCGGTCTCGGTCTTCCACGGATGAGCCGGATCGCCGGGATTGACGACGCTGGCGATGTACGGACCGTTCACGCCGACGTTCTCGTAGGTGGCGCCGACCACCGCATTGGGCGTGGTGGTGCCGTTCAACACCGCGAGATTGTCCAGCGAGAAGGTGCAGAAGTTCTGAACGCCAAAGATGAAGTTGCTGCTCGACGGATTGACCGCCGGCGCCGGAATCAGGTCAGCGACCTGATTCGGGTTGCCGGACACCTGCCGGTAACCCTCGCGAGCGAACGTGGCGTTCAGATCCACGCCTTCGTACGTGCTGATCAGGTCGTACTGCGGAGTACCCGGACCATCGTTCCACGAAGCGTCCTCGACGTACCCGTTGCCGCCCGCCAGGAGGCCGTACGGCTTGGCCACCGTGGAGCCCAGCAGGTAGCTCTCGAGGAGGGTGACGTCGTCACCCGAACGATTCGCGAACGGACCCAGGATGGCCACGTTCAGAGGACCCGAGAGCAGCATGATCATGCGGTAATAAGCCGCCAGCATGGCCGGGCTCGGACCCAGCTTCGAGTCCATGCCATCGGTCAGGTTCAGCGGCGAGTGATTCAGGTAGCTGAGACGCGAGCCGAGATTCCCCGCCGTGGCATCGATCGACTCCGAGGCCTTGACGCCGAACATGTCCCACGTGGTGCCGGCCTGCTTGTTCTTGTAGGTACGGCTGGCCGGATCGTTGACGTGACCAAATGCGTTGCCGGCGCCGCCAGGCGCCGCATAGCCGTTGTTGTTGCCGCGATCGATGGTACGGGTCGCGCTGCAAGCCGTATCCGCAACGGCGACCCAGGCGAGCTCATCTCCCAGCCGGTCGCTCCAGTCCACGAACAGCATGCAAGCCGCGTTCGTGGACGGATCGTATGCGTGTTCCTTCCAGCGATCGGGCAGCACGCTCACTTCCATCCACCGGTGACCGTCCATGCTTCCCTCTCCGCCCTGTGGCACCACGACCGTGGTATCCGGGCAGAGGTAGGCCTGGCCAGCGCTGGGGCCCGAGAGATCCTGGCGGCGGAAGAAGTACTCGATGTGTGTGCCGGGCGTGAAGATGCCGTCCGGAATGATCGAGACGCCTTCCGAGCTCATGACATCGCCGCTCCAGCCGGTGTAGCTGTGCGGCAGCGCCGTCATGTAGCCCGGCGCCGATTTGCACTGCACGTTCGAAGCACTCAGCGAAGACAGCGTGGTGTCGATCACGAAGCATTGCGGACGCTTGTGAGCGAGGATCCACGCGGTGCGCTTCGGCTGATTCGGCAGCAGCTCGGCTTCGTGGAATGTGCTCATCCAGGTGGCGGACTGGCCGGCATTGCTGGCATCCAGCCCATCGCCCAGGCTGCTGAAGTACACCAGCTTCGCGGTGTCGCAACGAGCGCTATTCCATACCAGCGAGCTGAAGCCGGACGGCGCCGCCGCGTGCTGAGCCACCGCACTCGGGATACCGGAGGCCATCGAGCCCGGCTCGGTCTTCAGCATGTCCCAGAACGAACCGTCGCCGGACGAGACTGCCGTCGTCGAGGTCGGCACCATGCGCAGACCGCTGGAGACTTTGCCCGGGGTCACGTAGTTGCCGGGTCCCGGGTTGATGCGGAACAACATGTCGACGCGAATCGAGTCGCCGGCTCCTACGGCCTTCACCACCACCGAGTCTCCGGGGATCGTGGAGCGAGTGAGATCGCCGGTGGATTGAGCGATGTTCAGACCCACGCGCATGAGAGCCGACGTGGTGTCGAATGCCAGCGTGCCCGGGACTGCGTAGTTCGGCGCGCTCGGATCGTCGTTGAATGGGAAGGTGTCGTTGTAGGGGAACCAGATGTCCACCGCAATGGGCGCGGGGGCGCCATCCACGATCGCCAGAGCGAGGTTGTCGAACAGACCCAGCTTGCCACCCAGACCGCAGTTCGCATCGAGGACCCCAAACCGGTAGCAGGCCTGATACTGATAGAAGAAGATGCGAACCGAGTCCGGCACTCCTGAAGAGTTGGAAGTGGCGAGCAGTCCCTGGGTCATGACGGCCTGGTCACGCGTGATCTGCGGCCCATTGATGGTGCAGGCGGGATCCGTGAAGTAGAGCAGGAACGAGTCGGTGCGAATCTCGCCCCAGCTCTTCGTTCCGTCCGGCTGCAGCGCTGGATAGCTCTGGAACCCCCACCCGAACAGCGCACCCTCCGAGAACACGTCGAACAGCGAGGCCATGACGTCCGCCTGGATGTAGAAGTCCTCGGTCGGCGTGGCTTCGGCGG
>Ga0075030_100004770_pt1 | contig 12253 bp, 12 predicted proteins | sample LitLauG_LLR_2012_FD_71393 | JGI IMG/M metagenome (GOLD analysis project Ga0075030, IMG submission 71393) | Freshwater sediment microbial communities from Pennsylvania, USA - Little Laurel Run_MetaG_LLR_2012 | ecosystem: Environmental > Aquatic > Freshwater > Creek > Sediment | place: USA... | reverse complement strand
ACGTCGGTGATGACGATGCCGCGTCCGCTCTTGGCGACCAACGGATAGGAGCGAGTGTAAGACGGCGAGATGTGCTTGCCGTCGCCTGCGACGATGCGGGCAGCGTTGGGCCCGGGCAGGGCGGTCTTGATTTTCGGACCAGTCATGGTTTTGGTGGTCATGGGAGCTCTCCGATCGATGAAAGTCGTTCGTGGTGTTTCGGGAATCCGGAGCAGGCGTTACGGCGTTGCTGCGGACTTCGGCCCGTAAGGGCCACAGGAACTGGATTGGGAGGCTGTAACTAGTCGCTACCGAACAGGTTCGGTCGAAGAGAGGAAGGCAGCACACAGCGATACCGGCGCGGACAGACCAGCATGTGCAGCCAGCATTCGGGCAGGTGCGTATTGGGACGATTGCGCATCATCGCTAACAGTCGGCATTACACGATGATTATAGCTTGAGAAGGCTGATCGCGTAACCCCCTAAATTGCACCAGCTTGATCGAAGGCTGTGTAGTTGCGCGCGAGATCCCTCGCCCGGCTGGTGAGGACGCGGGGCTTCGGGATGACGCATGATTTTGGAGCGATGAAGCGACATTTAGAATCCGGGCGCGTCCGCAGCACATCTATTTGGTGGTACGAGCCTTCTGTTTCCCGCAAATTCACATGACAGCGCAGCATCCAAAACGGTGGATGGTGGCCCTCGCCTTTGGTCTGGTGTATCTCTTCTGGGGCTCGACTTATCTGGGCATCGATATCGCTGTGCAGACGATTCCGCCTGCCCTGATGTGCGGTCTGCGCTTCCTGGTCGCCGGTGTCGTGATGCTGGCCGTGTGCGCGCTGACGGGACGCAAGACGTGGTACTCGGGTAAGCAGCTAGCCCTGACCGCGGTTGTGGGTGTGCTGTTGCTGATGGGCGGCAACCTGACGCTCTCCTACGCCGAACTTACCGTCTCGTCTGGGCTGGCTGCGCTGATTCTGGCGATTACGCCGATCTGGTTCATGGTGCTCGACGCCTGGCTGCTGGGCGACCATCACATTTCTTCGCGCGGGAAGGCCGGGCTAGTGTGCGGAATGCTCGGCTTGGCGGTGTTGTTCTGGCCGGAAGTGCGGACGTCATCTTCTCTCGGGCACAAGGAATTGTGGGCATCGGTCAGCCTGATCGCGGGGTCATTTTTCTGGGCGCTGGGATCGGTACTCTCGAAGCGTTGGCAGTCGGGAATGGACATTTTCAGCGCGACGGGATGGCAGGTAACGGCGGCCGGAGTAGCCAACCTGCTGGTGGCGATTATGATCGGCGATTTCTCGCGTGCAGTCTGGAGTGCGCGCGGGCTGGGCGCAGTGGCGTATCTGGTCGTGTGCGGATCGTGGATTGGATATACGGCTTACATCTGGCTGCTGGAACATGTGCCGACTTCCAAGGTTTCGACGTATGCGTACGTGAATCCGGTGGTGGCGGTGTTTTTGGGCTGGCTCATCATGCACGAAAAAGTGGACCGCTTCATTCTGGCGGGCAGCGCGATCGTGGTGCTGTCAGTGGTGCTCGTGACCAGCGCAAAGGTCAGGAACAAGACAGTCGCGGAGGAGTTGCCGGCGCTGGAAGCGGCGGGGGACTGACTTCAGAAATCGCACCTACTGCGAGCCTTCCGCTTCCTGTTCTTCTTCGACCACGACGTCGACGATGTGACCGCGAACTGCATAAGTTTGCTTCGCGCCGACCGGAGGGGTAAAGCTCACCTGCACCGGACTGCGCTGCCAGGCCGGCGCGACACAAGCGGAATCGGGGGCGGCGTCTTCTCCAATTCCATCTCCGCTCAGCGGCTTCTTCAACACCGGCTTGCGGCGGTTGATCTGCGCTACGACCGCGAACAACTTTTTGCCATCGTCGGACACGCCGCAGTATGCCGCGTAGTCGCGGTACCAGCTGGCTGAAGAATAGAGCGCATCGAATTCCGGCAGATTTAATGCGGACAGGCGACCGGTCGTACGATCCACCAGCAACCAACCGCCACGTTGCCACTGCCAGCGCAACAGGCTAGGCGGATCTTCCGGCAGGCTGTCGTTTACCCGAAATATCCGCCTCACTACGAACAAGCGGTCGGTGATTTCGTGGGGCAGGCCAGTGGTGAATTCCTTCAGTCGTCCGTCAACAAAGAGCCCGCGGATTTTTAAGCTGAGCGCTTTGTCGTCACCAGCGCCGGTTAGCCAGTGCGCGCTGCTCCACTTGCCGAAGGTGATGACGTGGGGTTTGGGCGCAGCGAGGCTCGGGACAGCGGCGAAAGTAAGCAGACAAAGCAACAAAGAGTGCTTCATGGGGAAAGGATTAGCATCGCGGGCAGGCCGGGACAAGTGCGGACGTCACATTCACACATTTTTCTGTCCCGAAGCGGGAAGAGCTGTTGGCTGGCATGCCACAGCAGCGAGAGGAGAATCCCATGATTGTGGAGGGACGCTGGCCTGGGATGACTCAGCACGCGCTAGCTACCGCCCGCAGCAATCCGTACAATAGCGAATCGCTTGTACAAGTTGGAGCCCTCTTGCCAGAGCCTGTCTACAGCATTGTGATTCCGGCCTACAACGAAGAGGCACGCCTGCCGGCCACGCTGGAAAAAGTGCTGGCGTTTGTGCGCGAGCGAAAATGGGCGGCAGAAGTCATCGTCGTAAACGACGGGTCGCGCGACGGAACCGCGGATTTCGTACGAAAGCTGGCTGCGAAAGAGCCGGTCCTGCAACTGGTGGAAAACCCGGGCAATCGGGGCAAGGGCTACAGCGTCCGCAATGGGATATTGCACGCGCGCGGAGGCATGGTATTGTTCAGCGATGCGGACATGTCGTCGCCGATCGGCGAAGCGCCAAAACTGTTCGACGCGTTGGCGAGCGGCGCGGACGTAGCAATCGGATCGCGCTGGATGCGGGCCGAACTGCAGACGCGGCGGCAGTCGTGGCTGCGGCAGATTCTGGGCCGGGTGTTCAACCTGCTGGCCCGCGTGATTCTCGGGTTGCGGTTTCACGATACGCAGTGCGGGTTCAAGGCCTTCAACCGCGAAGCCGCACAGGCCATCTTTCCACTGCAGAAAATCGAGCGCTGGGGATTCGATCCGGAAGTGTTGTTTCTGGCGGGAAAGCTTGGGCTCAAGATCGTTGAGATTCCGGTGCTATGGGGACATTCCGGGGGAGAGCGAATCCATCCGTTGCGCGATGGAACGAAAATGCTGATCGAGATGCTGCGGATACGCTGGTATTCGATCTGTGGGGCCTACGACGCTCCGCCCGCGCGCGAACCTTCGCACCCCGAGCCCACTTCGAAAGCGTCTTAGTTGGCGCGGATCTCATGGACGACAAACTGTCCCATCTGGGCGGTGGAACTGCGCCGCTGCGCTGACGTGGCGAGATCGGCCGTACGATGACCCGCGTTCAACACGGCCGAGACTGCCGCTTCGATCCTTGCGGCTTCCCTTTCCAGCAGAAATGAATGACGCAGCATCATTGCTACGGACAAGATTGCGCCGAGCGGGTTGGCGATTCCCTTTCCAGCGATGTCCGGCGCAGAACCGTGCACCGGTTCATAGAGTCCAACTTTGCCGCCGATGCTGGCCGAGGCGAGCAATCCGAGCGACCCAACCACGCCTCCGGCCTGGTCGGAAAGAATGTCGCCAAACATGTTCTCGGTGAGGATCACGTCGAAGTCCGTGGGCCGCTGCACCAGGAGCATCGCGGCGGAATCTACATACTGGTGCGTGACTTTCACTCCGGGAAAGCTTCGCCCCACGCGAGTGACGACTTCGCGCCACAGGCGCGAACATTCGAGCACATTGGCTTTGTCTACGGAGAGAAGTTTCTTGCGGCGGCGCATGGCGAGCTCGAACCCTACGCGTGCGATCCGCTCGATGTCGGTCTCGCCATAAGTCATCGTGTTGACGGCGAGCCGCGTGCCCTCCTCGCCGGTCATTGAGCGCGGCTGCCCGAAATAAAGTCCGCCAAGTAGTTCGCGCACGATCAGAAGGTCCGTACCGCGCACGATTTCGGGGCGCAGCGGCGACGAGCTTTCGAGTGCCGGGAAACAGACCGCTGGACGCAGGTTCGCAAACGCTCCCAGTTCCTTGCGCAGGCGCAGTAAGCCAGCCTCCGGACGAACATGGCTTGGGTTAGTGTCAAACGCTGGATTGCCGACTGCGCCCATCAGGACGGCGTCCGACTCATGACAAGCCTTTATCGTCGCCGGCGGGAGGGGATCATTTGCCGCGGAGAGCGCCGCACCGCCAATCAGTTGCTCATTGAGCTTGAGGTCATGACCAAAGCGCGAGGCTGTCGCCTGGAGGACTGCAACGGCCTGTTCGGTGACTTCAGGACCAATGCCGTCACCGGGGAGAATCGTAAGGTTCAAGAGCATGGGAGGGAATTGAGAAATTGAGAAATTGAGAAATTTTGTAATTGGGTAATTTGAAATCCTTGCTTATGTCTCCACCTATGACGTCACATAGTTCTGCACAAAACAATTACACAATTGCTCAATTCCCCAATTACCAAATTACTACACGCCCCAGAGGTAGTCTTCCTGCTCGGGATGCTCGTGCGGCACAGGAATGGAAATGCCTTCCGGGCCAATGCGAGGCACGAGCGGGAAAGGCCGCGGCGCAGCTGGAACCGCAGCGTGGACCGGAGCCGGGGGCAACGGCTCGACCAGAGGAGTCGCCGAGGCAACCGGCTTGTGCGTTTCGCGGATCAGTTCGAGCAGATGGTGATCCTCAACATGCTTGATTTTGTCCGCCAGGCGGACGAACCGGCGATACACGTCGTCAAGCGCACGACGGTCGAACTGATACCCAAGCTGTTCGCAGCGCAACGCCAGCGCGTGGCGGCCGGAGTGCTTGCCCAGCACCAAGCGTGAATCAGGTACGCCCACCGATTGCGGCGTCATGATTTCGTAGGTGAGAGGATTCTTGAGCATCCCGTCCTGGTGAATGCCAGCTTCGTGAGCGAACGCATTGCGTCCGGTGATGGCCTTGTTTGGCTGTACGGGCACACCCGTGATCTCACTCAGCGTCTGGCTGGCCGGGAACAATTGCTCGGTGACGATGCCGGAGGCGAAGGCGTGGCGGTCGGAACGAACCCGCAGCGCCATCACAATTTCCTCGAGAGCAGCATTGCCGGCGCGCTCCCCAATGCCGTTGATGGTGCACTCCACCTGACGAGCGCCGGCGGCGATGCCGGCCAGAGAATTGGCCACGGCAAGGCCGAGATCGTTATGGCAGTGGATCGAGATAATAACGTTCTCAATCCCTTTTACGCTGCGGCGAATGGTTGAGATCAGCTCTCCAAACTCGGCTGGCACGGTGTAACCGACGGTGTCCGGGATGTTGAGCGTGGTGGCACCGGCGGCGACCACGGCGTCGAGCACCCGGCAAAGAAAATCAGGATCGGTACGAGTAGCGTCTTCCGGTGAAAACTCAACGTCGGGACACAAGGAGCGGGCAAATGCGACTGCTGAGCCCACCTGCTCCAAGCACTGCTCGCGAGTGATTCGCAGCTTATATTTCAAATGAATGTCAGAGGTAGCCAGAAACACGTGAATCCGGGGATGTTCAGCATCTTTTAGTGCTTCCCAGGCGCGTTCGATGTCAGGACGGCAGGCGCGAGCCAGACCCGCAATAATCGGCCGGCGGATGACGGCAGCAATGGCCTTTACGGCTTCGAAATCGCCATCCGAGGCGATGGGGAAACCGGCTTCGATGACGTCCACGCCGAGCCGGTCAATCTGCTGGGCCAGGCGCAGTTTCTCCTGTGTATTCATGCTGCAACCGGGCGATTGCTCGCCGTCGCGCAGGGTGGTATCGAAGATTCGGATGCGGACTCGTTCGCTGGTCATTGCGCTCCCCTGAGTGCACTGCAAGTCTCCATGCTACGAAGGGAAGGGCAAGAAGGAAAACTTATAATTCTTCACAGTTACTGCTATATTTCTTATATAATAAGTAAAGCTAATACTAATTGAAGGTTTCTGTAGTAAGGCAAATCCCATGGAACTATCACAACTGGAGGTTTTCCTGGCGGTGGCGCGGGAAAAAAAATTCTCCCGGGCGGCGGACAAGCTGTTCCGGACTCAGTCGGCGGTAAGCCAGACCATCCGCAAGCTGGAAGATGAAGTGGGCGAGCCGTTGTTCGACCGCTCGTCCCGTGATGCCGTCCCTACCGACACTGGAAGGGTGCTCCTCGAGTATGCGGATAAGCTGGTGAACCTGCGTGGCGACGCTCAGCAAGCGCTGCGTGAGGTGCGAGAAGTACTGGCCGGCAAGCTGGTCATCAGCGCCAACGAATTTACCGCTCTTTACCTGCTGCCGGTACTAGCAGAGTTTCGGCGCCTGCATCCCGGCATCCGGATCACAGTGCAACGGTCGCTAGGAAGCCGGATCCCGGACGAAGTGCTGCGGCACGGCGCGGAGCTCGGGGTTTTGTCCTACGATCCCGAAGATCCGCAATTGCGTTCCTACGTGGTGTATTTGGATGAGCTCGCGTTCGTGGTGCCGCCGAACCATCCCCTGGCCAGTGCGCCCCAGGTCAGCATCCGACAACTCGGGGCGGAGTCCTTCGTCGCGCACATCGTGTCTTCGCCTTACCGGGACAAAGTATTGCAGGCGTTCAAGCGTCACCGGACACCGTTGCATATGGATGCGGAACTGCCAACGCTACAGGCCATCAAACAGTTCGTCGCGATGGGCAACGGAGTCGCCTTTATGCCGGCGATCAGCATCGAAACAGAAGTAGCGCGGGGAGAGCTAGTGCGCATTCCGGTGAAGGAGTTGCAATTGGAGCGAAAGTTGCGCCTGGTACATCGTAAAGGGGGGGAGCTTTCGCACGCCGGCCGTGCATTCCTGAAAGTGGCGGAATCAGCGGCCCAGAAACTGCAGGGCCGCTACCGCTTCAAGGTTGACAGTTAGGCTGGAATCGCGGCCCGGAGAGATCCGGGCCGCTTTCAAAGAATGAGTTCAGCAATCAGCGGGAACGGCTTCATCCAGTATTGACTCAACAGCTTCGGTCAAGGTGTCCCTGACCTCAAGAACAGAGTCCAGATTGGTGATCGACAACAAATGCCGAAGTACGGCATTGGGAGCAGCGAAACACAGCCTCGCTCCACTCTTGCACGCCCGGACCTGCAGCTGCGCCAGTTCACCGAGCCCGGCGCCATCCACGATGCTCAAGCCGCTGACATCCACGGCAACTCTCGAGGTATGCTGAAAAATGCCGGAAACCATCCGCACCAGGTCACTGGGCTCGTCGCGATAGACAAGACTGCCCTGGCAGTGGACGATGAGAACATCGCCCGAATTGCGTGTTTCTACCGTGATCTTCAACTGCGCATTATCTTCCGTCCGCGGGCTGTTGACATTCGGCCGTACGGGTACTCTCACTGCGTAATTCATAGTTTTTATCCTGATACTTAGATGCGCGAGACTCGATTTCGGCATCATAAAAGCTTGATGAAAAAACCGCTGCGCTCAAACCATGGTAATGAAAAGGTTTACCAAGCAGCTTTTTGTGGCCACAAGCAGCAAAGACGTACATTACACTTTTAACGAACTCTTAATAAGACCAAATGGCTACCGGCTCAGGCCGGACGGAGGAATTGCGTGTCCAAGATAGCGGCGGCACTGTTGGTGATTGCATGTTTTGTGCTGGGTTCGGGAAGAGCTTCAGCTCAGCTGATTCCGACCGGAAATATCTACGTGGGCGGCAGCCTCGGAAGCTTCGAGACACTCTCATACGGGCGGGTCAGCATGAGAGGCTGGAACGGCGGGGCGGAGTGGATCGTAATTCCTCACGTTGGAGTCGCACTTGATGCCAGCGGTTACTACCGATCGGGCGTAACCGAGTACGACTTCCTGGTCGGGCCTCGAGTTTCGGCTACGTTCGGGAAAGCACGGCCATTCGCGCAGCTGTTGTTTGGCGTGACACGTGTCAACGAGAACGGGTTGACGGAAAATCCGCTTGCCGCTGGCGGTGGTGGCGGGGTGGACTACAGGATCTTCCACAACTTCTCCTGGCGTGTGCAGGGAGACTACATTCGCACGCACTACCTGAACGCCAACCAGAACAATATCAGGGCATCGACAGGGCTGGTCTTCCGATTCTGACGGCAGTTTTTCTGACTGCAGATTCAGAATCGCGCCGGTCGAGTCACGGTTCACGCCTGCCAATACTTGTGGTCACGCAGGAAGTAGCCCGTATTCCAATAATTGAACGCCGTCTTGAGGAAGAGCCGCGCTACGCGGAAATGCCCCATCCTTTGGAACCGGCGATTGGTGGTGTAGACCCCACCGCGAACGATGCCAAAGCGGCTGCGGCGCACTTGCTGCGTGAGCATGTAGTCTTCTGCGAACGCGACTCGTTCATCGAAGCCGCCGAGTTCGCGAAACTTCGCGGTGTCGAACAGCATGAACATGCCGGTGGCAAAGGGACGGTGCACCTGCGAGAGATACTGAAACAGATTGTTGCCGAGATAAAGAATACGGTCGATCCAATTACCGCCGCGGCAAAGAATGTTCGTCGTCACGCAGTCGAGGTCCTTGCGTCCGGCAAGGTCCACTGCACGCCGCACCACGGAGGGATGAGCGAGTTCGATATCAGCGTCGAGAAACAGGACGTAGCGCGTGTTGGCAAGCGCGGCTCCCTGATTGCGCCCCGCGGATGGCATGCCACCAGGGATAACGGCCAGGTTCAGCCGGTCGCGATAGCTCAGGACAATGTTGGCCGTGTCATCCGTGGAGTTGGCATCAGCGACCAACACCCTCGTACTCGGCATCTTCGAATAGTCCTGCTTCGTCAGAGAGGTCAGCAGATTCCCAATCAGCTTCGCCTCGTTCTTCGCCGGAATGACGATCGTGAGATCGCTCGTTGTATTCATGGAGTGATACTCCCTGTTGACTGATGCTGATGTAGGTTAGATGCGAATCGACCCACCCACCGCAGTTGTAGTAGTGAATTCCGTCTTCGACGACGTGCATGGCGGCGTGGGTGTGCCCGCAGAAAACCCGGTCAGCACCTTTTTGCCGCGCGTATTTCAAGGCACCACGCGCCACTTTTTCTGACATACGCAGCCAGCGCGTGTTCAGCCGGTCAATCATGCGCGTGACCGGCTTGCCCTTTAGATCAAGCTTCTGCAGTTGCAGGTAGAGCATCGTCCCCACCCGACTGAGCCGGACGTTGCTGACCTGGAACCCGTCAAACTGGTGGCCGTGGATGGCAAGGTGACGAAGGCCGCCATATTCCCAGGCGTATTCCTGATAGACGCGGACACCCACGAGGTGCGACATCACGTTGGTGAGACCGTGGTCGTGATTGCCTTCCACCCAGACCACTTCCACGCCGCGGCGGGGGTTTGACAATTTGCGGATCAGGCCCAGGAATTTCCAATGTTCTTTTTTCAGGCGGGCAAAGTTGAGGTCGGCAAAAATATCACCTAGGAGAATGAGGCGCCGGAAGCTGGTTTGCTTCAACAGGCGCGCCGCTTCGCGGGCACGGCTGGTCTCGGCGCCAAGGTGAAGATCCGACAGGATCAGCGTGTTGTAGGACGGCAGATCCATGCTCAAGTTGTAACAAGGGGGTGTTACAGGATGATGAAATATGCACTAACTTTGGTGCACTAGGTTAACTTCTTCGGTAACTATAGCTTGGCGGGTACGCAAGCCGGAATTGCACAGACGTGACTACTTCTGCGCGGGAGCGACGTATTCCTGGGGCAGCTGCGAGCCTTCCCCGAAGAAGTATTGCTCGAGTTGCTTGACGATGACTTCCTGATCTTCCCGGCGCGCAGGGTTCAGGCGGTATTCGTTCAGTAGCATCTTGCAGTGTTCCATCCACATGCTCCAGGCTTGCTGCGACACGTTGTCGTAGACCTTGCGGCCGAGGTCGTTGTCGAACGGCGGCTCGTCCAGGCCGGGGAGTTCTTTCTTTAGCTTCACGCACTGCACCATGTGGGCCATCGTTGGTTCCTCGGGTTCTTGGTACGCTCGCAGCCTTCGCTGTCACTGTTATTTTAGCGCGAACTGAAGAAACTGAACCTTAAGATTCAAGACCAATGTGTTCCAAGCCGCTCCAGTACCTTAACGATTCTATTTACAAGGGATCTCGGCACTGGATTCGAACTCCCGGGCAACGGATCGTCAAGTGTGAAAGTCTTTTCACACTATCGCCCTCAAACCCAGGGGTGTACTATTTAGCCGTTTGTTCGGACTGAGAACGAGATCCCGTGTTTCAAAGGAAACTTCCTCCCATGCGGAAGCCGCTACATCTGGCAGTAGTTCTCGCTGCGGCTCTGACTCCTCTGCAGGCACAATTCAGTTTTACTTCTCTCCAGTTCCCCGGAGCGGATTTGACGCGTGCTTTTGCTCTAAACAATCGGGGTCAAATCGCGGGCGCCTATGAAACTGGGGGACCGCGGCATGCGGTGCTCATCAACAAGGGACACTTTGTAAAAGTCGATCCCTTCGGCGAATTGGGAACGAACTGGAGCCAGGCACACGGGATCAACGATCGGGGAGACCTGGTTGGAACCTATCGCGACAGCAGCGGCGGTCAGCATGGGTTTCTGCTCACTCACCACCTGCTAGTAGATATCGACTACCCGGGCGGTGCGCTGCCTGACGCGTTTGGGATCAACGATTCCGGCACGATTGTGGGGGACTTCTTCGATTCTGCCGGCGTACTCCACGGCTTCGAGTGGAGTGGCGGCTACTTCACTCAGATTGACGTCCCTGGAGCAGTGGACACACAGCCTTTCGGAATCAACGCCCGTGGCGACATTGTAGGCAGTTGGGACACCGACATCAACACCCAAGGGCACGGCTTTGTGCGGACCAAGGATGGGACCTTCGTCACGTTTGACGCGCCGAACGCAGCCCCCGAAAGCACATCGGCAACTGGTATCAATGACAAGGACCAGATTGTAGGGACTTATACCGATGCGGCGGGAGTCACGCACGGTTTTTTGGCAGTGGGAAACCAGTTCACAAGCGTGGACTTCCCCGGTGCTGACGTTACGATCTGTTGGGGAATCAATAATGCAGGCCGGATCGTGGGAAATTACAGCGCGGGTGCTCTCCGGGCGGGTTTCCTTGCGACTCCAACGCCTCCACCAGCTGAATTTCTTTACGGCACCGCGAATGGTATCTCCAGCTTCGGGCTCAGCGCGACCGGGGTACCAACTTCGTTGCAAAGCCTTGCGGGCCCGAACTCCAGCCTGGGAATTCTCGTTGATCCGTCTGCGAGGTTTCTGTACGTCTCCGATTTCGCGAACGCAAGCGTAGATGCTTTTGCAATTGCCTCGAACGGTGGATTGTCCGCAGTCGCGGGCTCTCCATTCTCAGCGGGCTCGCCCCCTGGAGCCGGGGGCATTGCGGTGGACCCGGCCACCAAATTTCTTTACGTGACACTCCTGAATGCGTCCTCGGTCGCGGCGTTTTCGATTAACTCAAGCAGCGGGGCGCTCACGGCGATCCCTGGCTCCCCGTTCCCTGCGGGAAACACACCATTTCAGGCGATCGTGGATCCGTCGGGAAAGTTCCTCTTTGTGAGCAACCTCAATGACCAACAGGGGACGATATCGGCCTACACCATAGATTCCACCAGCGGTGCGCTTACTCAAGTCCCGGGCTCACCGTTTGCCACCCAACCCAATTATCCCGGCCCTAACTCGCTCGCGATCGGGGGCGGAGGCAAGTTCCTTTATGTGGGCATGTCCGGCACTGCAAATGCGAACCACGTTGTCTCCGCCTTTTCCATCAACTCCACGACCGGAGCGCTGATGCAACTCGCATCTTCGCCATTTGCCGCGGGGAATGATCCGCTCCGCATCACCAGCGATCCGGCCGGCAAATTCCTGTTCACTGTGAATTTCTTGGACAACACTGTGTCCGCGTTCAGCATTGAGGTCAATGGCAATTTGACTCCAGTCGCAGGCTCTCCCTTTGCAGTCCTTAACCTGCCGGACGCGCTTGCCGTGGATCCGACCGGAGGGTTTCTCTATGTTGCAGACTCCTCCGGTTCTGGCGGCGATCTTTCCGTTTTCAGCATAAATGCGGTCACCGGAATCCTCACTGCGATTGCAGGATCACCGTTTTCGACAGGACAACAGAGTATTACCGGGTTAGCAATTGCACGAGGGCATTGATCTTGCTGAAAGACGTGGATGGCGGTGGTGGGCCCGCAAGGATTTGAACCTTGGACCAATGGATTATGAGTCCACTGCTCTAACCGCTGAGCTACGGGCCCCCACTGTGAATCTA
>Ga0075030_100004768_pt1 | contig 12258 bp, 8 predicted proteins | sample LitLauG_LLR_2012_FD_71393 | JGI IMG/M metagenome (GOLD analysis project Ga0075030, IMG submission 71393) | Freshwater sediment microbial communities from Pennsylvania, USA - Little Laurel Run_MetaG_LLR_2012 | ecosystem: Environmental > Aquatic > Freshwater > Creek > Sediment | place: USA... | reverse complement strand
GAATTCAAGGCGTGCTCGAAATGAAAGGACTCGATCTGGGAGCGGATCACGCGCACGCGATCGCCCAGCGCCGCTGCCAGCAGATCTTCGCAGCTGCGAAACTGGTCGACCGCACGAAGATCATGCTCGGCCAGCAATGATGCCAGCGCATCCACGCTTGCCGCCGCACGCGCCCAGTCCACCGGCACCGCCTGGCTCGGCGCGGCCGCGGCGGGCGCCGACCCCAACAATGACTTGAGCTCGTAATGCCCGGCAGCCATCTGGCGCGAACGCTCCAGTACCGTATCGCGCGGCGCCTTGTCGCGCAACGCCTGTTCGAGGTTCTGCGCGTGCCGCGCGATCGCGAGCAGGCCCAGCGTGGCGGCGCCGCCCTTGATGGTATGCGCCAGGCGCTGGACACGATCATCCTCTCCCTGCCCGGCCAGCTCGACGATCTGCTGCATGTCCGCTTCGTGCAGGGCGACGAAGCGGTTCAGCAGGCGTGCATACAATTCCGTACTGTGGCCGAGAAATGCCAGGCCCGCATCAACGTCAATACCAGTGACGCCGCGCAGGCGCTCGAGCGTCGCGCTGTCCTGGTCTGCGGCATTCGGTGTTGTCGGCATCATGTCCTCCGCGGGTGCCTGACCCTCGGCTTCGTTCGGAACCAGAGCGGATCCTAACCCGATACGAACAGCGGGGCCGACAGCGCAATCGCCTGGCCCGAGAAGCGGTCGGCGAGCACGTTCATGTCCCGAGGCATGAGAGAATCAAGGTTGCGACCGTGGCGTAACTGGTAGCCGCAAGGGACTTGAAAAATTGAGCACCGGGTGGCGAAAGCGCCCGCGTGAATCCCGCCAAATTCAGCGAACCCCCTGCGCGAAGTCGCGCGAGGCAACGCTGAGCGAAGCCCCGCTCGCGGGGAACGTGCAGAGACTTGACGACGGGGACCTACCGCCGCCCGGGAAGAAGCTGGCGGCCATGGTCAAGGCAAAGTCCAGCCGACAAACGCGCGCAAGCCCGCGTGGCGGCGAAAGCCGTAGCTCGGATGAAAATCCCTGGCCTCAGGGCGTGCGGGTTCGAGTCCCGCCGGTCGCACCAGCGCGTATCCGCTCCCGGCGGAGCGCCTGGGCATGCCTATCGATACATCCGATTTACAGCTGATTGAGGTTCGTCAATACGACGCCCATCGCCTCCTGCGACGCTAGCACCTGCGTCAGCGTTCACTGAGTAGCGCCCCGGCAGTCCAGCTCCAGACTGGCGCCGCGGCCCAGACGATGCGGAGGGTTGAATCGATGCCACAAGGCATGGTGCGTGGGCGCCTGCGCCGCGCGCGGCCCCCGGTTTGCCCGGATCCGGGCCTTGGCAGCGATGCCTGAGGTGGCAGGAATCAGCCATGTCGAGCCTCGTCACCGGACGCAAAGCTGCCGAAAGTCCCGCCCGAGCTGATCGGCCAGATTTCCCCTGGGTCCGGCCGACGCTACGTGCGAAAGGCATCGCGGTCCTGGCGCTCGTAGCGCTCTATGCGGCAGGCGCTGGAATGTATATCAGCCACGAAAAAGCCCGCCTGCTGCATATCGTCCAGCAATTGGAGTATGGCAATCGCCAACACGAACTGCTCAGCCGATTCAATGACGGACTGACACGAACCATTGTCGGCATCCAACAGGCGCTGAACGCTGAGCACCCGGACCTACTGCTCGACCCGGTCGGCGCGGATCTGGCCGTGATTTCGTCAGCCCTGCCCTCGCTGCAGGAGGCATTTCCGGGTGCCCTCACCTCGCTGTCCGCGTTCCAGCGCCAGATGACACGTTTCCAAGAGGCACCGGCCATCAGCGCGCTGGAAGGCACGCGCGACAGCGCACAGGAGCTCGCTGCCCAGGTCGCCCGCCTGGAGGGCCAGATCCAGCAGCGCGACGCGCGCCTGGAACTGCAGTACGTCGACCTGAACCACCGCATCACGGTGACGCTGCTGTTGATCAATGGGCTGGGCCTGGCCTGCTTCGGCGCTGCGGTGATCGTGTTCTTTTCCAAGCTGGCTTCCGACATCAGCAAGCTGGAGCGGCGCGCCATGGCGGTGGTCGGCGGCAATGGGCTGGCGCCACGCAACTTGAGCCGGCGCGACGAGCTTGGCGGCCTGATGCAGGCGTTCAACCGGATGCAGGAAACCCTGCAACGCCGCGAGCAGGCGGAGGAAATCTCGCGCCAGCAGCTGTTCCACCGGGAAAAAATGGCTGCCATCGGATCGGTGGCGGCCGCGCTCGCGCACGAGATCGGCAATCCGATCAATGCGATCTCCGGAATCGCCCAGCATACGGTCGATGAGATCAGGTCCGGCCGGCCTCTGGATCGCGCGACCCTGCTTGCCGGCGCCGAATCGACGATCCGGCAGTCGGAGCGCGTCGGATCCATCGTCCGTCAGCTGGCCGACCTGGGGGCGCCGCCGCGTCCCGACCCCGAACTGCTGAACCTGAACGAGTTGGCCCAGACGACTTGCAGCTTCATCCGCTACGACAAGCGATTCTGCAGCGCGGACCTGGTGCAGGACCTCGACCGCAACCTGCCCGCCGTGCGCGCCGTGGCGGATCATCTGACCCAGGTCCTGATGAACCTGCTGATAAACGCGGCCGACGCGCTGGAAGGGCTGCTGGGCGCCAAGCCCACGATCCGGGTGTCGACGCGGCACGTCGACGGCGAGATCGAACTTTGCGTGCACGACAACGGGCATGGGATGGGGCCCGGCGTGCTCTCCCGCGCATTCGAGCAGTCGTTCACCACCAAGCCCGCGGGCAAGGGCCGCGGCATCGGCCTGTACCTGTCGCGGGCGCTGATCGAGGATCTCGGCGGTCGCATCGAGCTCGACTCGACGCCCGGCCTGGGCACCGCTGCGCGTGTCCGGCTGCCGAGCGCGAACATAGGCAGTGCCGCCTGAATCGCCATGGCCAACCTTCACCTTCTGGTCGTAGAGGACGAGGCGGCCAGCTGCCAGGTGCTGGCCAGCGTGCTGGCCAGGGCCGGCCACACGGTCGATGTCGCGCGCGACGTGGCGACCGCACAAGGCCGGCTGGCGCGCGGGGATGTCGACGTCGTCCTTTGTGACATGCAGCTGCCCGACGGCAGCGGCATCGATCTGCTCAAGCAGAACCGCGCCGCCGGCCTCGAGACGACTTTCGTCATGGTCACGGCCTTCGCCTCGGTCGAAACGGCCGTCGAAGCGCTGCGCGCCGGCGCATACGACTACCTGATCAAGCCGGTGCGTCACGCGGAATTGCTCCATCGCCTTTCGCAGATCGAGGCGGTGCGCGGGCTGCGCGATGAAAACCGGGCTTTGCGTCGCGCGGTCAAGGATGCCAAGCCGGTCTGCACGTTCACGTCCCAGTCGATGCGGAGGATCGAGCGCCTGATCGACAAGGTGGCGCCGACCGACAGCACGGTCCTGATCACCGGGGCCAGCGGCACCGGCAAGACCGTGGTGGCGCACGCGCTGCACGAGCGCAGCAGCCGGTGCAACCACCCGTTTCTGGCGGTCAATTGCGCTGCGATCCCGGATCAGCTGTTGGAGAGTGAATTCTTCGGCAACGTCAAAGGCGCGTTCACCGGCGCGGATCGCACCCGCAAGGGTCTGTTCGTCGAGGTCGAGCGCGGCACCCTGTTCCTGGACGAAATCAGCGAGTTGCCTTTGCACATGCAGACCAAACTTCTGCATGCGATCGAGGACAAGCAGGTCCGTCCGATCGGCGGCAGCAGCAGCCGGCATGTCGATGTGCGAATCGTGGCCGCCACCAATCGCGACCTGCAGGCGCTGGTGGCGCGCGGGGGATTCCGGGAGGATCTGTATTTCCGCCTGAGCATGTTCGAAGTCTCGATACCACCGTTGCGCGAAAGGCCAGAGGACATCAGGGCGCTGATCAGCTTCGCGCTGCAGGCCAACCAGCACATGCGCGGCACCTCGAAACCGTTCGAGCTGGATCCGGAAGCCGAACAGATCCTGATGACGCACGACTGGCCCGGCAACGTCCGGGAACTCGAAAACGTGATCAACCGGGCCTGCATCCTGGTGGAAGACCACCTGATCACGGTCGACGAGCTGCCGGCCGAGCTGAGCCGCCGGAGCCTGGCGTCGGCCGCGGCGGCCGATTCGAGCTCGCTGCGCGAGCGCCTGCGCCGGGTCGAAGCCGAGATCGTCATGCAGGCGATCCGCGACGCCGGCGGAGACCGCAAGCTCGCGGCGCAGAACCTGGGTATCAGCCTTTCGGGCCTCTACGCCAAGGTTACCGGCCGCAACGGCGATTCCGCTGCCTGAAAACGGGGAGACACAAGTGCAAGCGAACGAAACGAGCGCCATTGTGAAAAGGATCCTGGCGGCACATGCACTGGCGGCCTGCTGCGCGGTCACGCTGCTGGCCGGCTGCGCCACCGCTCCGCCCGAGGAAACGAAACTGGTTTGGCCGCCCGCCCCCCTGGCGCCGCGCATCGAGTTCGTCCGCTCCATCGTCAGCGACGAGGATCTCGGGCGCGACACGACGACGACGCAAAAGCTGCTGGAGATTCTGGCAGGCGAGAAGCCGCCGCCGAACCGGGTCGCCGAGCCGATGGGAATCGCGACGTCCGACGACGGCACGCGCATCTACGTCTCCGATTTCGCGCAGGCGGCCGTCTTCATATTCGACTTCGGATCGAAGAAGTTCACCAAGCTCGGCAAGGACGAGCCGCTGGCCCGGCCCAGCGGCATCGCGCTGGACGGCGAGGAAAACCTGTACGTCGTCGAGCAGGAAAAGAAAGCCATCACCGTCTTCAACCGTAAGGGCGAGCTGCTCCGGTCGATCACCGACCCCAGCATCGACCGGCCGACCGGAATCGCGATCGACCGCCCCCGCGGACGCATCTACCTCACCGACACCGGGCACAGCAAGTCCACGGCGGCGCACATCGTGCGGATGTTCGACCTGCAAGGCAAGCTGCTGGGTACGGTCGGCAAGGGCAAGGGCAGCGATCCGGGTCAGTTCCTGTTCCCGACCTTCGTCGCCGTCGACGCACAGGGCAATCTGTACGTGACCGACACGCTGAATTCGCGGGTGCAGGTGTTCGATCCCGACGGCAACTATGTCAAGAGCATCGGGGAACGCGGCAATGCCTGGGGCATGTTCGACAAGCCCAAGGGCGTCGCGACCGACAGCTTCGGCAATGTCTACATCGTCGACTCGGGCTGGAGCAACGTGCAGATCTTCAACCAGAAGGGACAGGTGCTGCTGTTCTTTGGAGGGCGCGGTCCGATACCCGGATTGCTGAAGAACCCGACGGCGATCGCGATCGATCCGAAAAACCGCATCTACGTGGGCGACTACCTGAACCACCGGATCGAGGTCTACCAGCTGGTCAATACGCTGGCACAGGACAGCTACCTCGCCGCCGAGGCGCAGGCGGGCAAGGGCCCCGAGCCGGAGCCAGCTGCGGACGACAAGGCGCGCGCCGGAACCGCCGACAGGCCTACTCCCGCTGCACCGGTTCCGAGCGCCGGTGCGGAGAAGCACCCGCAACAGTGATCCGGGTGTTCGGTGATGCATCCCGCCCTCCGACTCGGCCTGCTGGCGCTGCTGGCGGCCTGCGCATGCTTCGTATTGCTGAGCGCCTGCGGATCGTTGAGAACGACGAAGACCGCCTTGTTCGTGCCGCTGCCTCCGCCGAAACCGGTCGTGCGGGAGGCCCGCCGCAAACCCTACGCGCCGCCGAAAGCCGGTCCCGTCGTCGAATTCAAGGAAGCGCCCGCGCCGATCGACTGGAGCGAGCGGGCCGCGCTGTTGCCGCGCGACGCCGTGGGGGGTATCGATTGGGTGACTGCGCTGAACGCCAAGGCCATCGAGCCCAAATCGTCCCTGGCCACTGACGGCGAGCCCGAGCCCGAGCTCGACCTTGACGTGGAACTGGTCCCGCAGGACACGCCGGATTTCAAGGTGACCTATCCGCACAAGATCCACACGTCGCTTCTGTCCTGCGCAAGCTGTCATACCGAGATATTCCAGATGCAGGCCGGAGCGGATCCGATCACGATGGAAAAGATCCTCGGCGGGGAATACTGCGGGCGCTGTCACGGCAAGGTGGCTTTCGACCCGACCACGGCCTGCCAGCGATGCCACAAGGCAATGCCGCAATGAACCATGCTCGTGCCCCTGCGCCGCCGCGGCGGGCCCTGTCCTGGCTGGCGGCACTCGTTCTGGTGCTGGCGCCGCTTCCGCGGGCGGGAGCCGAGTTCGGCGACATCCTGTTCCCGCGCAAGGTGGCGGGCGCGAGCGAGTATCCACCCGCGACCTTTCCGCACTTCGTCCACCGCATGCAGTTCAAGTGCTACGTATGCCACGACTCGATCTTCCAGATGAAAGCCGGGGCCGACGAGATCACGATGGAGGCGATCAGCGCCGGAAGATTTTGCGGGCGCTGCCACGATGGCAAGACCGCATTTGCGGTCACGTTCGAGGCCTGCCTGCGCTGCCACAAATCGGGGCCTGCCCCATGAGGGCGGCGCTCCCAGGCGCGCCGCTCGCGGCCGCCTGGCTTTGCATGGTGGCGGCCGCCCACGCCCAGACGGTCGGCAGCTTCACGTTCGGGACCTGGGAGGGCTCGCTGCAGACCGAACTGGACTTGGACCGCGAGCGCGAACGGTCCGACAACGGTCCGGAGGCGGTGCTGGATCGCCGCCGCATGCTGGAGCAGCTGACCGTCGGCAACGACGGCTACTCACTGTTCGATCCGCGACTGTTCAGCGGCAACCTTCGGGTCACGCTCGGCATGCTGCAGGACTCGAGCCGGGAAAATGGCGAACCGATTTCCACCCATGCCCGCATCGACGGATATTCGTTCGATGCAACCGCGTTCGGCGGTTTTCCGTATAGCGGCAAACTGTTTGCCGACCGTGCACAGAGTTTCTTCACCCAGCCGTTCGGACGCACCGACACCACCGCGGAGAACCGCGGCGTCGGGATGCACCTCGCCGAAGACAGCCGCCTCAGGGACATGGGACTGCCGTTTCTGAGTGGCAACCTGCGCGCAGAGCAGCAGCATGTCACCGAAAATACCAGCGGAATTTCCGGTCAGCGTTCCTACCTGGACGAACACCGCGACATCGTCACGCAGGATGGTCACAAGGGCTTCGAGACGGCCGACCTCGACTGGCGCCTCGAATACGAGGATTTCCGCGATACCGGAACGATCGCGACCGAGTACCAGAGCCATGCCGGCAACCTGAACTACAGCCAGGATTTCGGCACGACGAGGAACGGGCGTTGGGACTCGCGCCTGTCAGCCTATGAGCGCGTCGGCGGCTCCAAATACTCCCTCGACAGCGCAGACGAGAGCGTTCACATCGATCACCGATCGGACCTTTCGAGCGATTATCACTACCTGATGACCCGGATCGCCACGGACGCCGGAATCAGCCTGAGCCACAACCTGACCGCCTCCGTGACTGACCAGCTTTTCAAGAACCTCTCCGGCACGGCCCAACTCACAGGCCAGCGCCAGGCGATCCCGACCGGGCGCCTGACCTCCTACTCCGCCCAGGGCGGATTCAATTACCAGCACGAGCTTCCGTACAGCGGGCGCCTGAGTGCACGGATGGGCGTGCGCGAACAGTTTCAGGACAACCAGCTCGTCTCTTCATCGATCGACATCGTCGAAGAATCGCATGCCGCGCCATCGTCGCTGGGGGCCGGCGCGGGTTTTGCGCTGAACCAGTCGTTCATCGATCCGGCAACGATCCTGGTGGTCGACACCCGCGGCGGCGCGCGCCTGACAACCCTGGCCGGCGTGGACTATGACCTCGTCCAGGAAGGCAACCTGGTCCGCGTGGTTCCGATCGCCACCAGCCTGGTGATCCGGGCAGGCGACCCGCTGGTGGTCAGTTATTCGTATCGCACCGATCCGAGCATCAGGTATCGCACGGACGGCAACTGGGCCAATCTGACGCTCGACTTCGGCTGGGTCTCACTGGCGCTCGGACATGACCAGGCCGACCAGAGCCTGCTGTCGGGGCAGGACAGCCGCTTCCTGCAGGATCTTCGCCGGGACACGGCTCAGCTCGACTTGCGAGGACACTGGCGCCAGATGCAGGCGCAGGGAGGCGTGGCTCTCACGCGTTACGACTCAACCCACCTCGTCTACGACGAGATGCGCCTGTACGAGAGTGCGACCTACCGGCCTTCCTGGCCCTGGATGGTCGTGTTGTATTCCGACTGGACCCGGGACGATTTCACACTGCCCGAGCGACATACCGATCGCCGCTCCACGCGGTTGACCGTCGATCACTATGGCCCCGGCCGCTGGAGCACCAACGCGCAGCTCGGCTACCGCGCGACCTCCGACAGCGATGGGCCGACCGAGTCGATCGAGGACGCAACCCTCGGATCCCGGCTCACCTACGGAAAGTTCTCGCTGTCGAGCGACCTCTCCTACACGAAGCGCAAGCGGGATGGGTCACAGCTCGATACCTGGCGCTTCGACCTTTCGCTGGGCAGACGCCTCTGAGGTTCAACATGGAACGTTTCCGCAACCGGAGCGCGATCGCGCTTTGCATCGGACTGCTGCTTGCGACAACCGGCTGCGCCGTCGACACGCCAGCGGCGCGTCCGGAACCGCTGGCCGCCGATGCACCGGTGTGGCCGGCTCCACCGGCGGCGCCTCGGATCCGCTACCTGCGCAGCGTGACGACGCCGGGCGATTGGGGCATCACGCGATCCTTTCTGAGGCGCACCCTGGACGCACTGGCGGGCCGACCGGAGGACGGATTCGTGCGTCCCTCCGGCGTCGCTGCCAGCGATCGGGTCCTTTACGTGGCCGATCCCGGCGCGCCGGCGATCTGGATCCTGGACGGCGGACGCAACCGCGCCACCAAGGTCACCGAGGTCGGCAGCGACACGCTCGCATCGCCCGTGGCGGTGACGCCCGGCCCGGCCGGTACGTTTTTCGTGGCCGATACCGGGTTGAACAAAGTATTCCAGCTGAGTGTGGACGGCAGACTGCTGCGCAGCGCCACCACCGTTGCACTGCAGCGGCCGGCCGGCCTCGCCTACGACACCGACACCGGCGAGTTGTACGTCGCGGATGCAGGATCGGCCCGAATCGACGTCATCGACGCCCACGGTGCCCTGGCAAGGTCCTGGGGCCGGGACGGCGGCAACGACGGCGAGTTCAATCATCCAACCCATGTGACGCTGCAGCGCGGCACCGTCCTGGTGAACGACGCGCTGAACTTCCGCATCCAGGCGTTCGACCGCCAGGGACGCTTCCTCTGGAAGCAGGGCCATCACGGCGACGGTTCCGGCGACCTGGCAGCGCCGAAGGGCATTGCGTTCGACGCCGAGGACCATCTGTTCATCGTCGATGCATTGTTCGACGCCGTCCAGATCTTCGACCGCGATGGCACGTTCCTGCTGGCCTTTGGCGAACGCGGAACGCGCGCCGGGCAGTTCTGGCTGCCGGCCGGACTCTTCATCGATTCGACCCAGCGGATCTTCGTCGCAGACGCCTACAACCGGCGGGTGCAGGTGTTCCAAGGCACGCTGGGTGCCACACCGGAGGCACGCCGATGATCCGAATGGAATCCCTGGCGGCTCGTTGCTGGATGCGGGCGGGCGCCTGCGCCATCGGCACCTTGCTGCTGGTGCTCTCACCCGGCCGATCCCAAGGACAGACGCAGGTCGCGCTGACCAAGCACAACTTGAGTCCAAGCGGCGTAGGCACGGTGAAGGCGACCGAATCCACCGGCGTTTGCGTGTTCTGTCACACCCCGCACAACGCCAATCCCACGCTGGCGCTCTGGAACCGGGATCTGCCGGCCACGACGTACACACCGTATTCGAGCTCGACCTTGAAAGCGCAGCCGAACCAGCCCACCGGCAGCTCGCGACTTTGCCTGTCCTGCCACGATGGCCTCCTGGCCCTGGGCAACCTGCGCCGGCCCGGTGGACCCGCGATCACCTCGTTGAACACACCGCTCACGGGACCCACGGTTCTGGGAACGGATCTGTCCGGTGGCCACCCGATTTCGTTCGTCTACGATTCGGCACTGGCCTTGAGCGACCCGGGGCTGATCGATCCGGCGCTCACACCGCCTGGCATGCATCTGGATGGCGCCGGGCAGGTCCAGTGCACCAGCTGCCACAATCCGCACGAGGACCGTCAGCCCAATTTCCTGCGCGCCGACAACCGTTACTCCGGGATCTGCACGTCCTGCCACCAGCCGGGTCTGTGGAAGGGCTCGATTCATGCGACGTCCGTCGCCACCTGGAACGGCACCGGCACGTCGCCCTGGCTTGTCGGAGCCTATACGACCGTCAGCGAGAACGGTTGCGAAAGCTGCCACCGGTCGCATGCGTCCGGACACGCTCCGCGCCTGCTGGCGCAGTCCGATGAAGCCGGCAACTGCACCGTGTGCCACAACGGCGCCGTGGCTCAGAAGGATGTCGCCACCGATTTCCTGAAGCCCTCGCATCATCCGGTCGAGATCAGCCCATGGACCCATGATCCGGCCGAGACCTTCGCGACGATGCCGCGACACGTCGCATGCCCGGACTGCCACAACCCGCACGCCGCCACGGCCGTGGCCGGAGCGCCGCCCGCCGTGTCCGGCATGTTGCAGGCCGTCCCCGGGATGTCGATCAGCGCCACCGCACTTGTCAGTTCCGCCAATGAGTTCGAAGTCTGCAACAAGTGCCACGGTGTGACCGAGCCGACCACCCTGGGACTCGCGCGCCAGGGTGCCACGCGCAATATTCGACTGAAAATCGATCCCAACAATCCGTCCTTTCATCCGATCGCATCCGCTGGCAAGAACCCGGCCGTGCCCGATCTGCAGGCCGGCCTCACGACATCGACCATCATTGGCTGCACCAGCTGCCACGACAGCGATGCATGGACCGCCACCGGATCGAGCCCCCGCGGGCCGCACGGATCGATCTATGCGCCGATCCTCGCGGCGCAGTACAACACCAGCGATCCGCAGGTCGAGTCCTACGCGGTCTACGCACTGTGCTACCAGTGCCACAACGAGACGTCCGTGACGAGCGACGCCGCTGGAACCTTTCATCACCGATCGCATGTCATCACCGGGCAGACCCCCTGCGCCGCCTGCCACGACGCGCACGGCTCGCGGTCGAACCCTCACCTGATCGATTTCGAGCTGCGCGACGGCACCGGCGCGACGGTCGTGACACCGTCGTCCGGCGGGCAGCTTTCCTACACGCAAACCAGCACCGGACACGGGCAGTGCTACCTGACCTGTCACGGCGTCAACCACAACCCGCTGAGCTATTGATCGACACAGCGAAGCGGCACGAGGAGAAGGACGATGATGAAAGATCGCAGGACCCGTGTTCCCGGGCGCTTCAAGCCCATGGCCGTCGCGCTGGGCGCAGCGCTGGCGTGCACCACCCTGCCCGGTTCCTCGCCTCTGGCCGCCTCAGCCCATGAACGCGGCAAGGCGCTGTACGAAAGCCATTGCGCCGTCTGTCACGGCACGGATGGCCGATCGGATACCCCCGTCGGGAGGCTGCTCAAGCCCCATCCGCGCAACTTTGCCGACCCGGTCGAAATGGCGCGCGTGACCTCGGACCGCATGGTTCACAGCATCAAAGACGGACGTCCGGGTACGGCCATGGCGGCCTGGAAGGACCAGCTCGGCGAGACCGAGATTGGCGACCTGATCGACTATATCCGCGAGCTCACGGCCGCCGGCAGGACTTCATCCATGTCGCCGGAAGCGCTGAGCCTGGAGGTCGGCCGTCGCATCTTCGAGCGCGAGTGTGCCGGCTGCCACGGCAAGGACGGCAGCGCCGACACGGAAGTCGCCAGGGTGCTCGATCCGCCGCCCCGCAAGTTCGCGGATCCGGTTGCGATGGCGCGCCTGGACGACGGCCGCATGTACCTGGCAATCTACCGGGGTCGGCCAGGAACGGCCATGGGCGGTCGCGGCGAACTGCTCGCACCGACCGAGATCATCGATGTGATGCGCTACCTGCGCACGCTGGCACGCCCCCTGGCGCAAGGGACCACGCCCGCCCAGCTCGACCGCATGGTCGGAGAACAGGTCTACAAGCAGAATTGCGTTGCGTGCCACGGCGAGGGCGGGGACGGCCAGACGCCGCTAGGTCAGGAACTGCGACCACACCCGCGCAACTTCACGAAGACCGAAGACATGTCAAAGCTGCCGGACGAAGCCCTCGCGCAGTCGATCCTGCACGGCGTCTCGGGCACGGCGATGGCGCCCTGGGAGGGCGTGCTGAACAAGGA
>Ga0075030_100004767_pt1 | contig 12259 bp, 10 predicted proteins | sample LitLauG_LLR_2012_FD_71393 | JGI IMG/M metagenome (GOLD analysis project Ga0075030, IMG submission 71393) | Freshwater sediment microbial communities from Pennsylvania, USA - Little Laurel Run_MetaG_LLR_2012 | ecosystem: Environmental > Aquatic > Freshwater > Creek > Sediment | place: USA... | reverse complement strand
GCCCAAGAGAAAGATCTGCGATTGATCGCCGGCGATCAATCGCAGATCTTTCTCTTGGGCGAGCGGCTGGACCAGGTGGAGCGCGCATTCGACGCATTTCGCCAAATCGCCTTCTTGCAGCCGAGGCTGTTGTTCGCTTTGTCCGGCAATGCTGAGTTCAAACATCGCCGTGGTCATGCGCGCCATTCGGGCCACGCTTTGCTGCATGCGGCGGAGCGCATCTAATTGATTGGAGTTCAATTCGCCCAGTTAGCCAGCCGACAACAAGCCACAAAATCCGCTGAGGGCGGTCAGGGGAACGCGGAATTCATGAACCGCCCGGGCGAGGAAATTGGTGCGGCGTCGATCGTACTCCTGTAACTTCAGATTGGCTTCGAGCAGGCACCCGAGCAGTTCATCCCGCTCGGCTGCCAGTGAACTCGGAAACGAAGCGGGCACCATGGAGCCAAGAAAGGCGTGGAGGACAGCTCTGGTCACTGGTTTCAGCAGGATGCTACCGTCCGCCAGGGGCACGGCCTCTCGAAACGCGTTCAAATCCTTAGGGCTCACCACGAACAGGTGCTTCGCGTCGGTAGAAGGCGAGGGGGTGATGGTTTGTCCGGGAACGAAGTCCCAAAGACAAACTCCGGAAATCGAATCCGGGCATTCCTTGGCTGTCACGAGTTTCCAGGTATCCGCCGGTACGAGATCGCGAAGCGCTTCGCGGCACATCGCAATCAAATTGGCATCCTCGGAAATTACGGTGAGGGTGGTGGACTGCATAGGAATCACCGGATGGCCCAAAAGATTTCAATTTGATTCGATCCGCGGTGCATAATGCCAAATTCTGGGAAGCTCCCAAGAAGCTTGAGGATAAAGGTCTAAGTAGCTCGCTGTCAATCATTTTTGGGGTTAATTATCTCTAGTAAGTACTACTTCTGAGTTAGATCCCCTTGGGTTACTAAGATACCGTTACTGGGCTCTCAGATCGGGGCTGATTTAAGGAGGTACTGTGAGTTCTGATGCCAGGGTTGGTTGGAAGCCGAGGCACACTCCTGTTACCATCCAGAGCCATGAATTCACAGTGGGTCGAAAATTGCTACTGGCAGCGTTGCGATCACCCTCATCACCCAACGCATGGATCCGTCACTTCACCCGAACCTTGCGGAGCGGCGAAAATACGCACGCATAGACTTGCAAGTACCCGCGCATATTTTCCGGGGATCGGAGGTCATCCGGTTGACGACGCAGAACATCAGCATTGGCGGGTTTTACAGCGTGTGCGAAGAACGATTTGCGTGCGGCGAGCAGTTCGACTCCATCCTGGAGATCGCGGGTTTGACCCGAGCATCGCGGCTCCGGGCGCACCTTCGATGCAACCTGCGTGTGATTCGAGTGGAGACCGTGCATGCGGACAGAACTGAAGGCGGCGGGGAACGATTTGGCGTTGCCTTTTGCATCGAAAGCTATCACGTGGCTGGACCGGCGAGCGAGAGTGTTGAGTAAGCAGAAGCCTTGCCATCAATTTGTTGGCAAGCGTATTGCTTACACTCTCACCAAAACTATGCGCCAACGAAATCGACAATCCAGTTCCTTGCGTGCTGCGACGTGCCTTTATTTATGCGCCATGGCTTGCATACGCACCGCGCCGGCAGCCGATCCTCAAGCGGCACAAGCTGGTTCCCACTATGTGATTGGGGCGGGTGACGTTTTGGCAATCAATGTCTGGAAGGAGCCTGAGGCATCGCTGCAATCCGTGGTAGTGCGGCCGGATGGGTTCATTTCGATGCCTATGGTGAAGGAGGTGGAAGCGGCCGGGTTGACTCCTATTGAGCTGGAGAAGCAACTGTCGCTGAAGTTCGCTCACTTCTTTCGGGAGGCGGATATCTCCGTAATCGTCAAGGAAGTGCACAGCGAGAAGGTGTACCTGATTGGCGCGGTGAAGAAAGAGGGGCCGATCACGGTGAAAGGGCCGCTCACCGTTCTGCAGGCCGTGGCCGAGGCAGGTGGACTTACCGACTACGCCAAGCGCGGCAAGATCTATATCCTGCGCCGGGACAATGGCAAGGAAGTGCGCTTGCCGTTCGATTATGCGGCCGTGATCCAGGGCAAACACAGCGAACAAAATATCATTCTGCTGCCCGGGGACACAGTGGTCGTGCCGCAATGAAGATTCCGGGAGTCTGAGAAAAAAATTGGGATGTTGTCCGAAAAGGTTTCTGTCCGGGCCGAGTCTCGAGGAGGGTTATGAAGATTTCCAACCTGGTTGCACTTGCCGCGCTTTTCACGGGTGGCTCGATCTTGGCTCAAGATGCAATTCCCGAAGCCGATGCGGCTGATGGTGGCCCTCCCGCCGCCGTCACCAAGAACGGATTTCACGTCTACCAGGTCAGCGGTTCGGCCGGGTACTCGACCGTCTCCGGGTTCCTGGGCGGCGGCTCGGATTTCCGCCAGTTGGGTTGCGATTGTTACGGCGTCGGAGCGGTGACAACCGGCTATTCGCACACAGGCCCAGTCAATCGTTTCGATGTAGTTTACACGCCTTCTTATTCCAACTACTACGGTCTGACAGGGCTGCAGGGCTTCAATCAGAACATGCAAGTGGTGTTTGAATCACGCTTCTCGGCCAAGTGGAAGTTTTCGTTCGTGGCGACTGCCGAGGACAGCAGTGTTGTGGAATTCGCTCTCCAGCCCACTAACGCTTTGAGCGGGGGCCAGGACCTGGGCACGTTTGTCAACACCACGATGTCGGCCGTCACACCTGGACAGACGCTGTTGTACGGAGGGCGGGTCTTTTCCACTGGCGGCCGAACGGGATTGACTTACCGGCCCACCACTCGTTTTCGAATCTTATTTGAAGGTGGCTTCTTTCAGTCGGAAACACGCAGCGGCGGCTCCGGCCAAGGTGGCAATAACCTCGGCTATGTGATTCCACGGGCTCGGTTTGAAAACGTAAACATGAACGCGACATATTCGCTGAGTCCGCGGACTGAAGTCGGCGGAGAAGTGTCATTGCTGGAATACCACACGGTGCTGGGCGACTACCGCGCCACGGTCGTTGCCGGTACCTACGCGCGGAAGTTGTCGCGCCAGTGGTCGGTTTACGGCGAAGCGGGTGTCGGTACGTATACGCCGACTAGTACGCCCGCGGGACTGCCGAAAATCTCTCTCGCCGGTTCGCAATTCACAACCGGCCTGAGTCTGGGCTATCACGGCCGGGAAAACTCGTTCATCACCAGTTATCACAGGATGGCGGGCGACCTGTATGGTCTGGCGTCTTCCTCGAGCCAGAGTGTGGAGAGCATGTGGAAATGGCACGAGGCTGACCGCAAATGGTCCACCGCTCTAACGCTTGACTATCAGCGATTGACTGGTGGTCCTTTAGGCGACGGCGCCAACTGGCAAGCCAGTGCGGTTTTAACGCGCGAGCTGAGTCGCAGACTGTCCATGAGCCTGAGCTACGGCTATCTGAGGAGCAGCCTGGGCAGCCTGGGGCCGGTGGCCGCGTACAACAACAACTTGAGCGCGCAAGTGGCGCGGCTGACATTTATCTTTGTTCCCGTTCCTACTCAACTGAGAAATGGTGGTCCGGTGGGCGGAGGCCAGCCCTAACGACGAGATTCCCAAATCTTGGGAGCAATTCCCACGCTCTTTCTTTCTCATCCGGAGTGAAGCGGGGAAGCTGCTGAAGCGACTCATGTTTCCGCTTGGACTGCTAAATGCAAAGGCGAGACCTCGACAACAAGATGTTGACAACCCTTCAGAAAGGCAGGTGCCAACCACGTGCCACCAGCCACTAGTTCGTTCGTAGCGCAGCCTCGTTTTCTGCCCCTCTCCATCATTCGCATGTTGTGGAAGCAGCGATGGCTCGCCTTGCTCATCTGGATCGTCATCAGCGCGATCGCCTATTTGATCGTGCATAGCTTGGCTGACGTTTATCAGGCGGAAGCGATTATTCTGGTGGATTCCCAGAAGATCCCCGAGAAGTTTGTCGCCTCCACGGTTCAGGTATCGGTGCAGGACAGCTTGAACTCCATTAGCCAGCAGGTTCTCACCGTGTCGCGCCTGGAGCAGATTCTCGACAAATACAACTTGTATTCGGGCATGCGCAAGACCAAGCCCAAAGAAGAGCTGGTGGAAAAACTGCGGCACGACCTGGATATCACGCTGGAGCGGGGCTTCAGCCTCGGCCGGCCGGGCGCGTTCCGCGTGGCGTACGAAGCGCCCAGCCCCTCGGTTGCCGCGGGTGTGGTGAATGAGGTAGCGGATCTGTTTGTCACGCAAAACGTGAAGACTCGGGAACAGCGCGCGGAGGGAACCTCCGAGTTTATCGAAAACCAATTGAAACAAGCCAAGAAGAGTTTGGATCTGCAGGAAGCACAACTGAGCAGCTACAAGTTGAAGTGGGCGGGCGAGCTTCCGCAGCAGGAAACGGCACTGATGGGCGCTTTATCGCGCCTGCAGCAGGAATTGCAGGGCAATCAGGATGCGACCGCGCGGGCCGAGCAGAACAAACTTGTGCTCGAGAACAGTCTGCGTTTCGCCGAGAGTTCGGTGTCCACGCTGACGCGCGCGGCCACGGCGGCGGCTAACCCGGCGATCCCCGCGATGCCAACCAACAACGCGCCCGCGCTGGCTTCCGTTCGGCTGCGAGCGCAGCTGAACGACCTGAGCCAGCGTTACTACGACGACCATCCCGAAGTTCGCCGGGTCAGGCGGGAGTTGGAACAGGCGCTGGCCGATGAAGCCAGGAATCCTCCCGCCGTAAGCGGCGAGACACCCGCAGTCGCTGTTGCCGCGGTGACCGGCGCCGAGGGTACTCCGTTCCAGGTGGAACTGGACCGGCAGAAGGAACGCGCCGCGGCCACGCGCACTCAACTGCAGGTTCTGGACCAGGAAATCAAGGGCCGCATGTTGGAACGGCAAAGAATCCTGAAAGACATGGCCGAGTATCAAACTCGGGTTGAGAAGTTACCGATCCGCGAGCAGCAAATGTCGGCTCTCACTCGCGACTACGAAACGTCGAAGGGGAACTACCGATCTCTTCTGGACAAGAAGATTTCCGCGGAGATGGCTAGCGAGATGGAGAAGAGTCAACAGTCGGAGCGCTTCACGGTTCTGGAACGGGCGCGTCCGCCGGAAACGCCGATCAAGCCACGCCGTCGAGCAATGTATATTGCCGGCGCGTTGGGAGGTCTCGCCCTGGGCCTGGCGCTGAGCCTGGCTCGTGAGTTGAAAAAAGACGTGTTTCTGGGCGAGTGGGAGCTGCCCGCAAAGGTCCTGGTATTGGGCCGCATCTCCGCCAGGACAGAGCCAGCCGCGTTCAGTTGGGGAGGGCGAGAGTAGCCGCAATGTATTACCAATTCTTCGGACTCAAGAAAAACCCGTTCTCGATGACCCCGGATCCGAGTTCGTTGTTTCTAACAACAGCGCACCGCGAAGCGATTGCCGGCCTCACCTACGGAGCGTTCAGCCGCAAGGGTTTTGTGGTGTTGACCGGCGAAGCGGGCACCGGTAAAACCACGCTGCTGCGGCGGCTGGTGGAGCTTTCCAAGGAATCCAGCGCCCGTTGTAGTGTTGTATTCAATCCGCTGCTTTCACCGGCGGAATTCCTCGAGCTCCTGCTCTTCAACTTTGGCTTGCGCGACATGCCGGCGAGCAAGACCCAACGGCTGCTCAAGCTGGAAGAACTCCTGACGGAGACGCACCGGGCGCGCAAGACGGCTGTATTAATTGTCGACGAGGCACACAAGCTGAGCCACGACGTGTTCGAGGAGATCCGGCTGCTAACCAACTTTGAGACCGGCGAGGACAAGCTGCTGCAAATCGTGCTGGCCGGACAACCCGAGCTGAAGACCGTTCTCAGTCATCCGGACTTATGGCAACTGAAGCAGCGCATTGCCGTGCGGCTGCAAATCGATCCTTTGGCCGCGCGCCAAGTGGAAGCGTTTATCGCCTATCGCTGGACGCGATTTGGCGGTACGGAGCCACACCCGTTTACCAACGACGCCGTGACGCTGATTGGCCAGTGGTCGCGCGGTATTCCGCGGCTGGTGAATTCCATTTGCGATAGCGCGTTGTTGCTGGCGTTTAGCCAGCAAGTAAGAAAAGTGGACGCCGACGAAATTCTCGAGGTGGTGCGCGACCTGGACCTGCCCGTGCCGCTCGAGGAGTTCCCGCCGGAGGAAGCTCCGTCCGGCGAAGCGGTCGCCCACGAGGTTCCGGTTCGCGTGGTCAAACACCGGATTCCCGAAACCAACGGCCACGACCATGGGAATGGCAACGGGAACGGCCACAAGCCGGCTCACGCGGCGAACGGAAAAGTGGCCGGCGTTGTTCCCGAGCCAGTCAACGGCGAACCAATGGAGGCCGTGGCTGAAGCCGCCCGCCCGCCCGCCATTAAACCCGACATGCTGGTTGATAGCGAAAGAGTTCGTGCGCAAGCAGCCACCCGGCCGCGGCCCTCGGTGTTTCAACGATCCGAGCGTGCGGTGAAACCAGTCGCGTCCTCGCTGCCAGCGCCGTCGCTGCCGGCATCGCCGGTGGCCCCAACAACCCACGCGCTGCGCGAACCAGTGCGCGTGCGCAAACTGGTCCGGCGCGATGCCGAGCCACCCAAGGTTTCGCTCGTGAAAAGTTGGCTTGCGCGACTGAGACTGGTGACAGCTCACACGAACGGTAAGCCGCCGAAGGGCAATTTCGCCGTGCAGTTCCTGACCAACTGGAGGAAGAAGTGAGTCGATTTTTTACCGCGATGAAAAGGCGGGACGATGCAGCGATGACTGCGCTGGTGGATTCCATCGAGAACGGAGACGGACCCAGCCTGGATACCGAGATTCCCTTTACCGGCAACCCCGATTTGCTTGAAGTCAGACCGGCTAATTACCGAACAGTTAGTCTGCACTTGCAAACCGGGCCGCTATTTCCATTTGATGGCAGCGACAGCAGGACCGCCGAGCAATACCGGATGCTGCGCACGAATATTCTTCTGCATCCAGCGCATCCGAAGATTATCGCCATTTCGAGCGCGAGTCCGGGCGATGGGAAAACGGTGACGTCGATCAACCTGGCCGGCACGTTGGCGTTGAAGACCGACGCCAGTGTGCTGCTGGTGGACGCCGATCTGCGGCAATGCCGAGTCGCCACTTCTCTGGGAATTCCCGCTTCTCCCGGCCTTACTGAAGTGCTGCGCGAGAAATGTTCGCTGGAAGAGGCCATCGTGCGCGTGGAGGAAATTCCCAGCCTGCACGTGTTGCCTTGCGGCGAAGTCGGCGGAAACCCCGCGGAGCTGCTCGATTCCACGCAATGGAAGCGCATCGCAAAGAACCTCCGGTCCTCGTTTTCATACATCATTATCGACACCACTCCCGTGGCCGCGGTCGCCGACTTTCAACTGGTGCAGGACGTGAGTGACGCAGTGCTGCTGGTCTTGCGGCCGGATCATACCAAGCGCTCATTGTTTCAAAAAGCTCTGGAGGATGTACCGAAGGAAAAGTTACTGGGGACCTTGCTCAACGCTGTGCCCGACTGGTTTCTGTGGGGCAACCGCGACAACGATTATTACTACGCTCAAAAGGAGCCGGAGCTTTCCTGAACCATGTATCCAAACCTGAAATTGCAGTTGTGGAGGTCCGGCATTCGGCAGAACCGGCTGGCGAAAATCCTGGCAGTGGACGAAACGGTCTTGAGCAAGGTGGTGAATGGTTTTCGCGAGCCTAGCGCCGACTTGCGTCTGCGCATTGCCACGGCGCTGGAGAGCGATGTCGAGTGGCTGTTTGAGCGGCAAGAAGCCGCCAACCGCGGTCTTCCGCTGAAGACGGCTACCGAAGGGAAGAACTGCTAGTTTTCCGTCATGAGTCTACCTGTCACCAGTAGGGAGCGTTTGCCGGATTTGTCCGCGTTGCCCGCACGCGTTCCGCTGGAGCGAATCGTTGAGCCGGCATCGAAGTGGCCTCAGTTTGCGCCCCGTTGGGAAAAGCTGGCCGAAGGCGCCGAATACTCCGTTTTCCTTTCTCCGCTTTGGATGGAGACCTGGCTCGAAACGTTCGGCGATGTGGTGGACGCTTCCATCGTATCGTTCCGTTCGGCGGGCCAAGACGTCGGCGCCTGCTTGCTGGTCCGCAGCGCACCCACTCTCACCCAGCCCTTGCGCAAGGTCTCGCTGAACGCTTCCGGGGAGCCGTCGGCGGACACGCTTTACGTGGAGTTGAACGATATTCTGTGCCGCCCCGGCTGGCAAGGCGAGACGGCGGGCGCATTGGCTGAATATCTGATGCAACAAAGTTGGGATGAATGCAAACTGGATGGCTTTTGTTCCGGACCCGCCTACGACGTTTTGAAGTTGCAGTTTGCCGGTTTGGAAATCGAGGAACAGTGGCAAGCCAGTTATCACGTGGATTTGGCCGCGCTAAGAACAGCCGGCATTTCCTATAGCAAAGCTCTCGGACCGGGTCGCGGCAAATACGTGCAGCGGAAGATGGGCTACCACTCGCACCAGGGCGAGCTCAGGGTGGAAGCGGCTGCAACCGTGGAAGAAGCGATTTGCATGCTGGAGGAACTCGCCGTTCTCAATTGCCGGCGGTTTGAAGCCTTGGGCCGCCGCGGAATCTGGAGTTCCAGCCGCTTTACCGCCTTTCATCGCAGCTTTGTTCGCAGGGGCTTTGCGGCGGGCAAAATTCAGATGCTCCGGATTTCGGCGGGATCGCAGACGGTTGGCTTGCTCTATAACCTGCTGCACCAGAACAAGGCATATTTTTACCAGTGCGGATACAACTATACCGATGACAAACGGCTGAGCCCGGGCGTGGTCACTCTGGCCATGGCGGTGGAATACTGCCGCCAGGCCGGTCTGGACGAATTCGATTTTCTCGCCGGAGACTCCGCCTACAAAGAATGGATGTCTACTGGCCGCCGCCAGTTGGTCTGGGCACTGATTCGCCGGCCGGGGCCGCGGGTGTGGATGTACACCCGTCTGCGCACTCTCAAGCACAGGATTGCTTCATGAGAGCAGCACCGTTCGATTGGCTGTTTTACATCGGGCGTCTGATGGATGGCGTGCATGCGTTGGCACAGGCTTTGTGGGTGCGCGCGCTGTACATCTCGGGCGCCATCTGGTGGGCCAAACGGGAACTGCGGCGCCGCGGAGCGATCGTCGTTTTCACATTTCATCGCATCCTGGACGACACCGCATTTGAGGAAACCGACAGCTTGCCGTTCATCGTGGTGCGCGAGCGCACGTTTCGAAGGCTAGTCCGCTACACGTCAAAACACTACCAACCGGTTGATGTTTTCGACGCCCAGCCGGGCGAGATCAATAATCGTTTGCGGGTTGCCTTCACCATGGACGACGGTTGGCAGGACAACTACGTCAACGCGCTGCCCGTGCTGTGCGACTTCGGGATTCCGGCCACGGTTTTTCTGTGTACCGGACTGACTGGCCAGAGTTCACCTTTCTGGCCGGAGCAGGTGCGACGCGTCCTCCGTCCTTGTTTACGCCAGCGATGCGGCAGACGCGCCGAGGCGCTGATCGAAGCATTGGTCGAGAGCTTGAAATACTGCTCGCCGGAGGCGCGCGATCGGCATGTCCGGATGGTGCTCAACCAAACTGGCGAGCAGGACGATCCCAAGACCCAGTGTGTGGATGCGACGCTCGAATGGACCCAAGTACGGGAGATGCTGCGGCACGGCATTCGCTTCGGTTCGCATAGCCACGCACATCCGATTTTGACCGCAGTCTCACTCGATGTCGCGGCCGAGGAAATTACGAAGTCGAAGCAGACCTTCGAGGCGATGCTGGACCACGAATGTGATCTTTTCGCTTATCCGAACGGAGACTGGTCGGCGGATGTACGCGAGCAACTGGCCGCCCGCGGTTTCCGGCGGGCGTTTACCACGGAACGCGAGGCCTGGCTGCCGGAGACAGATCCGTTGACGATTCCGCGCGCGCACATCCAGCAGGAAGATCTGGTGGGTTTGAGTGGACATTTTTCTGCGGCGATGTTCGAATACGCGACGTTTTGGAAAATCTGGCAGGCGATGCGGCGTCGCACGAATAGCCCCGCCCCGAGAAGCGTGAGTCAATCCGCGATCGTGGTTGGGCAGGAGACCGCATGATCAACTTCGGCCTGGAGGGGTATCTCGGCGGTACGTTGTACGTTCTGGCAGTCTGGCTGATGTTCTATAGCATCTTCAAACGCCCGATGGCCGGGCTATATGTCCTGGTGCCGATGATTCCCCTGCAAACGATCCGGTACCGGCTACAAGATTATCCGCTGGGCAGCAGCGTGGTCGGCCTTATTTTGCTGGGCGTCGCCCTCGGTCTTTTGCTCAAGCGCAGGTCCGTTTTGGGGCGAACGCCGTGGAATACCGTGCTGATCGTCTTTTGCGTTTTCACATTTGCGTCGTTGTGCTGGGGTTCGCTGTATCTCAAGCAGCCGCTTCCTTTCTTTCTGGCCAATGACGCTCGGTTTGCCGACTGGCGCGAATACATCCTGATGCCCAGCTTTCTCTTTCTGACGGCCGCGGCCGTCGAGAACCGAAAGCAGATTCTGATTCTGATCGTGCTGATGTGCTTGGGTGCCCTAGCTCTGGACAAGAGTTTCTGGAGCACGATTTCCGGCCGCGACTTTTCCGAGTACAACGACGATTTGCGCGATCCGGGCGCCATGGGCTATGCGGGCGTAAACGGTCTGGCCGCGTTTGAGGCGCAGTTCGCCACTCTTGCCGTGGCGCTCGCCGGCTACGAGAAGCGGCGGCTGCTCCGCTGGGGTTATGCGGCACTGGCGCTGGCGTCGCTGTTCTGCCTTACCTTCAGCCTCTCTCGCGGCGGATATGCCGCGGTGGTTGCCGGATTTCTCTTCATCGGGTTGGTCAAGATGCGCAGGTTGCTGGTGTTGATGCTGGTCTTCGGACTGGTTTGGACAGCAGTGGTGCCGAACGCCGTGCGCGAACGTGTGTTCATGACCTGGGACACCAAGGATGGGGGGCTGGACCATTCTTCGGAGATTCGAGTGGATCTTTGGGAGGACGCGATGCGCGTCTTCGACACCAGTCCGATTATCGGAACCGGCTTCAATACCTATTCCTACATGGGCCGTGTCGGCATTTACAAAGATACGCACAACTACTTTGTCAAAGTTCTGGTGGAAACGGGCGTTGTGGGATTGTTGCTGTTCCTTTGGCTGTTGTTTCGTTTGTGGTGGGTCGGCCTGGTGATGCATTGGAGAGCGGCCGATCCGCTGGTGCGCTCACTGGGTTTGGGCCTGGCGGGATGGGTGGTTTGTGTTGTGGTGGCCAATTTCTTTGGAGACCGTTGGAGCTTCTTGCAGGTGAACGGATACATGTGGGTGATTGCCGGTCTGGCTGCGCGCGGCTGGACGCTGGAACAGGAACAACCGCTGGAAGAAGAGGAAGAACCAGCCCAACCGGATGGGATCTTTGAGCCGCAGGCGGCGCTGACATGAACGTAGTCCAGTTGATCAGCAGCGAAGGATTTTATGGCGCCGAGAGCATGCTTTTGTCGCTAGCGGAAGCCCAACTGCGCGCCGGAATGCGGACCACGGTTGCGGTGTTTGACGATTCTCGTGCGGATGCGCGGGAAGGGATCGTCGAAAAAGCGGTCGAGTGTGGAATTGAGACACGCCGCATTCCCTGCGCCGGCCGCGTGGATTGGAGCGCTGTCGGCCACATCCGGCAACTGCTGGAACACAAGCAGGCAAGCGTGCTGCATTGCCACGGGTACAAAGCGGACGTGTACGGTTATGCCGCGGCCCGGCACCTGCGAATATCTTTGATTTCCACTTGCCACAATTGGCCGGACCAGCGCCTGACCATGCGCGCCTATGCGGCAGCCGACCGGTTGATCTTGCGGAGGTTCGACCAGGTGGCCACTCCCTCGCGGCAAGTGGCGTCGATTCTGGAGCGCTCCGGAGTGCCGCTGACGAAGCTTTCTGTCATAGCCAACGGAGTCGATGTGGCGCGATTCCAAGGCGCCCGGCCCACTCTGCGAGACGACTTGCCCGGGGCTCCAAAACATGTTTTCGGCTGCGTGGCGCGGTTGATTCCGGGCAAGGGCGGGGCGGTGCTATTGCAGGCTGCCAAAACCGTGCTCTCCATCTGTCCGGAAACCGCATTCGTCTTTGTGGGAGAAGGGGCATGCCGTCAGGAGTGGCAGGCGCTGGCCCAACGGTTGGGCATTGCCGGCCGAGTGTTTTTTGCGGGGACGCGATCGGACATGCCTGGCGTTTATGCTTCGCTCGATGGCCTGGTGCTGCCTTCCTTC
>Ga0075030_100004765_pt1 | contig 12259 bp, 7 predicted proteins | sample LitLauG_LLR_2012_FD_71393 | JGI IMG/M metagenome (GOLD analysis project Ga0075030, IMG submission 71393) | Freshwater sediment microbial communities from Pennsylvania, USA - Little Laurel Run_MetaG_LLR_2012 | ecosystem: Environmental > Aquatic > Freshwater > Creek > Sediment | place: USA... | reverse complement strand
GAGCTTCCAGGTAACCAGCGGAGGGGCATCCCTCGCTTTCACAACCGGTGTGACCACACTCTCCGGCGGCAGTTGGCTGTCGGCGACCGCTGGAGGAAGCACGCCCCTCGGAGTCACCGTGACCGCGAATCCCACAGGCCTGGCGAATGGAGCTTATACGGGTACTGTGACCGTGACCGCACCTGCCGCCAACAACAGTCCGCAGACGGTTGCGGTTACGCTGAACGTAACCTCCGCTGCGCCGCCACCTCCTCCGGTGATCACACTTTCCGCGACGCCAAACTCCCTTAGCTTCAGCTCTTCCGCGGCACAGTCGCAGACTCTTCATCTGGCAGCCAGCGACGGGTCGAGGCAGGCCTTCACTGCTTCGGCGGCGACGGCGACGGGCTCGTCGGGTTCGTCGGGCTGCAGTTGGCTTTCGGTGTCTCCGGCCTCCGGTACTACGCCGGCGACGGCGAAGATTTCTGTGAATTCCTCCTCTCTCCCCAACGGAACCTACACGGGAGAAGTAATCTTTACTTCGACCGCGGTCTCGATCAGTCCGGTATTGGTGGGCGTTACGCTGGTGGTGGCGGCAACTCCAGGAAGATCGGGAAACCAGGGAGCGTGCGGCCAATGGACCACGCCGGCTGGCACGATCACAGGCACCCGTTTCAGTTCATTGAGCCAGATCACTTCCGACAACGTCGGGCGAATCACAGAAGAGTTCCGTTTCGCGACCGGCGTGTTGGCCGGGCATCAGGGCGCGCCCCTGGTGGTGGGCAACACGATGTACGTGGTGGGTCCGTTCCCCAACAAGCTTTTCGCCCTCGATCTCACAAGACCGGGCCAGACGCGGTGGGTGTTCGATCCGATGGCGGATGAATACGCAATGGGGCAGGCGTGCTGTGACATCAGCAATCGCGGAGCGGTCTTCGCCGATGGCAAGATCATTTACAACACTCTCGACAACACGACAGTCGCCGTGGATGCAGCGACAGGGACACAAGTCTGGCGTACCAGTATGGGAGATGTGCACACAGGGCAGACCATGGTTATGGCGCCCATCGTGGTCCGCGACAAGGTGTTCGTGGGGAACAGCGGCGCAGAACTCGGTATACGCGGCTGGGTTGCCGCGCTGGACCTTAAAACGGGGCATCAGCTCTGGCAGGCCTGGAGCACCGGCCCCGACTCCGACGTGTTGATCGGAAGCCGGTTCAAGCCGTATTACAAAAAAGATCAGGGCACGAACCTGGGAACCACGACCTGGCCGAATACGCTTTGGAAGCAGGGCGGCGGCACGGTATGGGCCTGGCTGACCTACGATCCTGAACTGAACCTGCTGTTTGAAGGCACCTCGAACCCGGGGACGTGGAATCCCGACGTCCGTCCGGGCGACAACAAGTGGGGGTCGACGATCTTCGCACGCGATCCCGACACCGGAGAAGCGATATGGGCCTACCAGATGACTCCTCACGATGCCTGGGACTTCGACAGTGTGAACGAGAACATCGTAGTGGACTTGCCCTTCAAAGGCGCGACGCGCAAGCTGCTCGTGCACTTCAACAAGAATGGATTCGCTTACGCCCTGGACCGGGCTACGGGCCAGGTTCTGGTCGCCCAGCCCTTCCAGTTTGAGAACTGGGCCGATCACATCGACCTCACAACAGGGGCGCCCGCTGTAAACTCCTCCAAAATTCCCCACACCGGGGTGGTTACGACGAACATCTGCCCCGCCCCGCCCGGCGGAAAGGACATGGAGCCTGCCGCCTTCTCGCCCCTGACAGGGTTGTTCTATATCCCGTCCATCAATATCTGCGCGGACAACGAGCCGCTCGAGGTCAACTTCATCGAGGGTACGCCATTCGTCGGCGCTGCGCCGACGATGAGGGCGGGTCCGGGGGGAGGCGACCGGGGAGAACTCATCGCATGGGATGCGGTGAACGCAAAGAAGGTCTGGGGCATCAAGGAATTCTTTCCGCTATACAGCGGAGCCCTTGCGACAGCCGGGAACCTCGTGTTCTACGGAACGATGGACCGGTGGTTCAAAGCGGTCGATGCGACCACGGGCAAGCTGCTGTTCCAGACGCAACTGCCGTCCGGTATTATCGGCAACCCGATGAGCTTCATCGGTCCCGACGGCAAACAGCGAATCGCCATCTACGCGGGAGTCGGCGGTTATGTCGGCGCAATTGTTCCCGCCGGTCTGGCCCTGGACGATCCCTATGCGGCATTCGGAATCACCGGCGCCACTTCCGATCTTCCGCGGTACACGCCGCCCGGCGGCACGGTGCATGTGTTCAAACTGCCGGTTCGCGGGGATGAATGACGCGACCAGCCCGCAATGCTTCCCGCATGCTCCGGTTGGCGGGCGTCTTCATAATCTTCGCAGTCGGCCGGGCGATTCCGGCGTCCGCGGGGGAATCTGTTCGGGATCTGCGCGTGTGCGCAGACCCGAACAACCCTCCGTTTTCCAACCAGCGACTTGAGGGATTCGAGAACAAGATTGCTCAGATCATCGCCAACGACCTGAATGCAACAGTGCGATACACGTGGCTTTCGCAGCGGGGCGGATTTATCGGCAAGACGCTGACGGCGGGTAAGTGCGACGTCATTATGAGTGTCACCAGCGGAACGGACCGCGTTCTCTCCACGAAGCCCTACTACCGTTCCAGTTACGTGTTCGTTTACCCGAAGAACAAGAATCTGCAACTGCGGTCGTTCGACGACCCGGTACTGCGCCAGATCCGGATCGGTATACATGCCTTCGGCGAGGATGGCTCGTCGCCGGCCGCGATCGCCCTCGGCAACCGCGGAATTGTGGACCAGATCGTCGGGTTCACGATCCTGAACTCGGCTGAGAGCCCGCCTGGAAAAATCATCGACGCCGTGGCAGCGGGCGAGATCGATGTTGCGATCGTCTGGGGCCCGTTCGGGGGCTACTTCGCCAGGCGGCAGCCGGTCGAGCTGGAAGTAATACCGGTTGACTCCAGCCCGGACCGGACGCCTCTGCCTTTCGCATTCGAAATATCGATGGGCGTGAGGCGCGGCGATACAGCACTCAAGACAGAACTGGATGGTGTCCTCGATCGAAGGCGCGATGACATCCGGAATGTCCTCGAAGATTATGGTGTGCCGCTTGTCGCGGCCCCGCAGGCCGTGCTTCGGCCGTAAACAGCGCCCGATAATTATAAATTATTTATATCGAAAAGGAGAAATAACATGCGAACCAGATTCAATTTTTTCGGCGTGGCAGCGGGACTTGGTCTGCTGTTGACGGCGACGGCGGCTTTCCCGCTGAGTCCGGCCGGAGAAGGCCGGCGAGTCTATCTTAGCCAGAACTGCTACGGCTGCCACGGCGGCCGCGCGGGAGGCGGTATGGGGCCCAACTTCAGGGACAACGTACCCGCGCCCGCCGATGTCACCGCCGCAGTCCTGGGACTGAGCGGGGGTATGCCGCCCTACCCCGGCCTGACGTCCACGGATATTAGTAACCTCTCGGCTTACTTCCAATCGCTGCGCACAGCCGGGGAGCCGACGTTTACTCGCTGGTGGGAGGCTGTTCCGACCCAGTAGATTCTCAGGCCATACTCCACAGGCCTCGCGGATGGACATACCAAGGGTTCGGCGTGGATTGTCCAACGACACGAAAAGCAGGATTTCGGGTGCGACCACGCCAGCAACTTTGCGGATGCCCTGAATCGACCCGTTTCCTGCCATTCCCACACTCCATCCACCAGACAGTTCCCGGTCGATGGCGTAGCGGTCGAACGCGGTTGGTGAGCCGAAGCCCGGGTTTTCGCGGCAGACTCAAGTTTCGAGTCTGATGTCTCGAGGAATTTGAATCGACCCACTGCGGCACGGTGACGGCTCCCGACAAAAGAGGGGAGGAGCGCGCCCGGTTCCGAACGCGGACGCCTTTTTCACGCTGTATTCCAGTCGGGATTTAGCGCGGCGGAAAATGAATTCCGGAAGTAACTGCAGCGATCACAGAACGATAGCGCGGGAAAAAGACCAGAACGCATTCCACCACTTAATAGTCCACTAACCCTGCTTTGCTGCCGGATGCCGGTTGCTGACTGTTCGCCGACGGGCCGCCGCCCAAAAACGCAAAGAGCAACATAGTGACACCTCTCGTAAAGTGAGGGAATCAGGTACGATAGTGAACGGAGGAATGGCAGAGCGGTTGAATGCGCCGGTCTTGAAAACCGTTAGAGTCGAAAGGCTCTCGGGGGTTCGAATCCCTCTTCCTCCGCCATTTTAACTATATTATAATCAATATTTTAGGGTGATTTTCACTCATAAGTGTGATCACATCCATCGCTCCGTTCCGGAAGCAGAGCAAGGAGATTTTGTGCAGGAGTAAAAGAGCCTGCCTGTGGCCGCTCCCTGTTCAGACGGGGCCGTTCCGGTGTTGGGGTGGCGTCCCGGCCTGAAGCAGGACAGGTACTACAGGCAGGATGAAAACCGGCCCCCACGTAAAATAAGTGTTTATGGAAAAGCTCGAATTTCAGACGGAAGTGAACCAGCTGCTTCAGCTGATTATCCATTCACTGTATTCTCATCGTGAGATTTTTCTGCGGGAGCTGGTCTCGAATGCATCGGACGCCCTGGACAAACTCAAATACCTGACCCTCACGGAAGAGCCGTACAAGTCTCTGGTCTTTGAGCCGCGCATCGATCTTGACCTCGACGAGAATAAAGGCACTCTGACGGTCAGCGATACCGGCATCGGGATGAATCGGGACGATCTGATAGCCCACCTGGGCACGATTGCCCGGTCGGGTACGAAGAACTTCCTCGCCAGTCTCTCAGGCGACGCCAAACGCGATTCGAACCTCATCGGGCAGTTCGGCGTGGGCTTCTACAGCGCTTTCATGGTGGCTGACACAGTCGAAGTGGTGTCGCGCAAGGCTGGCGAAGATGCGGCGTGGAAGTGGACCAGCGACGGCAAGACGGGTTTTGAAATAGAACCCGCGGAGCGCCCTCTGCCCGGTACCACGGTTACGCTGTTTTTCAACGATGAGGGCAAGGAGTACGCCAACGGCTACAAGCTGCGTGAGATCGTCAAGAAGTATTCCAACCATATTGCGTTTCCCATTTTTCTCACCGCCGACAAGAGCGAGTGGAGTGAAGAGGCGAAGAAATCGGTCAAAACGCGCGCTACAGAACAGATCAATTCGGCCAGCGCGATGTGGAGGCGTTCGAAGGGTGAGCTTCGGGACGAAGACTACAAGGAGCTGTATAAAACCATTTCCGGCGATTGGGAAGATCCGCTCTTCTGGTTCCACACCAGGGCAGAAGGAACGTTGGAATACACCACTCTGTTTTACGTCCCTTCGCGCGCGCCGATGGACATGTACCAGGCGGACTATAAGCCGGGCGTGAAGCTCTACGTGAAGCGGGTGTTCATCACCGACGATGCCAAGGAACTGATGCCCGGGTACCTGCGTTTCCTGCGGGGGATTATCGACAGCGAAGACCTGCCGCTGAATGTCAGTCGCGAAATTCTGCAGCAGAACAAAATCCTGAGCAGTATCCGGACGGCAAGTGTAAAGAAAGTGCTGTCTGAGCTGAAGGCGATTGCATCCGGCAAGCCGGAAGAATATCTGAAGTTCATCGATCAGTTCAATCGTCCGCTGAAGGAAGGTCTCTACGGCGACTTCGCAAACCGGGAGACGCTGCTGGACCTGATAAGGGTGAAGTCGACCAGGGTCGACGGATGGACGAGCCTGGCTGATGTGAAGGCCCGGATGCAGGAAGGCCAGAAGGGCATCTACTACATCATGGGGGCGTCAGCCAGCGTGCTGCGGACCTCGCCGCTGCTTGAAATCTACAGGAAGAAAGACATCGAGGTGATCCTCTTCGACGACGAGATCGACGAGATTGTCTTCTCCGGAATCGACAAATATCAGGATATTGATCTCAAAGGGGTAAACAAGACCTCAGCAAGCGAGGACCTGAAGGATGAAACGGCGGCCGACAAGAGTGATGCGCTGAAGCCGCTGCTGGAGAAAATCAGGAATGTACTGGGCACCAGCGTAAAGGACGTGCGGGCTTCGGTGCGCCTGGCTGACAGCCCGTCATGCATTGTGTCGGATGAGGACGAGCCATCCATGAAGATGCAGCAGATGCTGCGCGCCATGGGCCAGATGCCGCACACGGATATGAAGCCGGTGCTGGAGATCAATCCCGATCACGAAATCGTGAAGAAGTTAGAAGCCGCAACCGACGATGCCCTTCTGACGGACGCATCCTGGCTACTGCTGGAACAAGCGCTGCTTATCGAGGGTGTACCGGTGGAAGATCCGGGGCTGTTCGTACAGCGATTGAACAGAGTACTCAACCGGGCGGTTTAAGAATGCCGGGAGGGCGCCGTCGGGTGGCTTGCACTTTGGTGAACCGCGCTCAGGAAGCCGTCCGCAAGCGAGCAGTGTTTCGGCGTGAAATCCCCGGGAAACGTTAAAAAGGTTAATAGTGAAGCGAGCCCGACCGTTCGTTCCTATTCGTGCACGACGCGGAATTGAAGCAGCAACGTATCCTCCAAACACGTAACCTAAGAGCATGCTGGCAAGACTTCTGTCGCTCGTTCTGCTCGTCGGTATTCTGCGTGCGCAAACGCCTGCTGCCGAGACGACCGACCCTCTGGGCCGCGACTCCCCGCAAAGCTCCGTCTTCCGGTTCCTGGAGGCATGTCACGCGCGCGATTATTCCAAGGCGGCGTACTATCTTGATATGCGCCGCCTGGCTCCGGCCGAGCGCGCCACGGCGGGTCCTGAGCTTGCGCGTCAGCTGGAAGACCTGCTGGACGATACGCCCTTCGATATCGCCACACTCAGCCGCGATACCGCAGGCGATCAGTCAGACGACCTCGGCGCAGCACAGGAACACCTCGATACGTTTCACGTGGACGGGCAGACGCTCGATATGCAACTGGAAAGAGTTGAGCTCAAGCCCGGTCTAAAGGTTTGGCTCGTCTCAGCCGCCAGTGTCGCGATGATCCGGACAGCCCACCAGATAGTGGAGGAGACGCCATTCGAGAAGAAACTGCCCCAATGGCTCGTTACCTTTGAGATCCTGGACACTCCCGTTTGGCGCTGGATTGCCCTCCTGCTCGCCGCTTTCGCCCTCTGGTTTTTCGCGGGAGCCGTCGCGTGGGCGAGCACTGCAGCGGCACGGTCCCTCGTGGCATCAAAGGGTCCTTTGCGACTCTGCGTGGCGGCTGGTGGCTTCTGGAAAATGTTGCAACTGGTCCCACCCGCGTCGCTGTCCCGTCTCGTCCTCGAACGTGCGGTTCAGCTCATCTTCTTCCTTGGGCTGGCCTGGGCCGGGACCTCTATTGTCGACCTGGTCGCGACACGCTGGCATTCAAGGCTCGATCCGCGCGTGGAGGCCCTCAGTTATTCCGTTCTCCCCCTCGGCCGGCAAATACTCAAGCTTTCCCTCTACCTGATCGCTTTCCTGAGTGTCCTCAGCGGATGGGGTTACAGCACCTCGACGATCCTCGCCGGGCTCGGTGTGGGTGGCCTCGCCGTGGCACTTGCGGCGCAGAAGACAATCGAAAACCTGTTTGGTGGAATCTCCGTGATTGGCGACCGGCCGGTGCTGGTCGGCGACGCCTGCAGGTTCGGCGACCGAACCGGTACGGTCATGCACATCGGTCTCCGCTCCACCCGCATCCGCACTGCCGATCGCACAGTGATCAGCGTGCCCAACGGTCAGTTCTCAACAATGGCGCTCGAGAATATTTCCGGGAGGGATAAGATCTGGTTCCATCCCACGCTGAATTTGCGCCGCGACACCACGTCAGAGCAGTTGTCGCAGGTATTGGCATCGTTTCGCGCGATCCTTGCCAGCCAGCCCAAAGTAGAATTGGGAAAGATACCGGTGCGGTTTGTCGCTGTCGGCGCTTATTCCCTGGACGTTGAAATCGCCGTCTACATTACCACCGTGGACTATGATGAGTTTCTGACCCTGCAACAGGAACTCCTGCTGCAACTGCTTCAGGCAGTCGAGCGTGCCGGCGCGGCGCTGGCAGTACCGTTACAGGAAAGCTTCGATCCGCAACGGGCGCTCGAAAAAGGGCACGGATAAACTCCCGGCGTGCTGACCGGGGCTGAGTTTATCTCACGGTAATAGTAACGGAGGCGCTGGTTTGCAGTGCCCCGTCGGTGGCCAACGCACGCAGTTCGTAGGTTCCGGCTGCGGAGAAATATGCAGTCGTGACCGCCTTACCGTTCGTGACCGCGATTGGCCCGGCGCCGTCAAAGGTTACCCTCGCCGGTCCCCGGTATTCGAACCAGGTTACGGAAAGTCCGGCTTTGGGAAGCGCCTCGGCGTTGTTGGTCTGCGCCTGTGGAATTCCCGCCGTACGCGTCTCGCGCGGAGCACGCGGTTTGGGCAGTCCATCGTCGGTAACCAGCGCTGTTAATGTGACCGGATTCGCAACGTTCGCCGCAGCAATCGGGGCGATCGAAACCGATGGCGGCTTGTTGGGATCGTCTTCGCCCGGACTCAGATTGCCTCGGGTCATGATCAGGCGCTCCAGCATTTCCTCTTCGGGCAGGAGCTGCGCGTATGCCTTTTCGGTGCGGCCATGCGCCGTGATCGACCAGACGAGTTCCTTCTGACCCCAGTCCGCGGGCACCTGAACCCGAAAGAGCCAGGGCTGCCGGCGGGGCCGGAAATACGTCGGCTGGCCTTGATCCGCAGCGCCGGGTTCCAGCTTATTGTCGGGACCGGCGGGAATGGTCAACTCCTCTTTCCAGTTCCGGTTAAAGTAGCCGAAGACGAAGGTGAACGTGCCGTCCCTGTTTCGAAGCCATCCCTCATACACCGGCACGACGTTCTGGCCGCTGGAAAACTGCGTCTGGGGATTCACCGTCGGAAGCTGGGTCTGCGCCGAGGCGGGTAATAATCCACCGGCAGCCGCAATAAGGATCACGGAGGGGAAGATCGCCCGCATTACTGTCGGCCGATGGCCTTATCCGGCTGTTTTCCCGCGAGGGCATTTCTGGCCACAACGCGTTGCTCGAAGTCGGACGGATCCAGATAGACCAGGCTGACCCACGCGAAGCTCATCTCATCGATGGTCCTTTGTCCAAAGCCCGTCCAGTTTTTGGGATTCGGGTTGTGCGGGTTGTTATCGGTGTTGTCGTGCCAGGTGGTGATGTGTATGATCGTGCCTGCCGGCAGCAGCGGCGCGACCTCTTCGGCGTACGGGTACGTAATACTCCAGCCAAACTGGTAATCGCTGACGCAGCTAAGTGTTTCGGTGCGGGCCGGGCCGGGCCGCGCCGAATCCGGCCGGACATCCGGATAAATGGCTTCCATGCACTGCGCCTTGCCTCGCGTGTGGAAGTGCGGCTGGAATGCGGAAATCAGTGCGGGCTTCTGCAAACGAAAGTAGCCGTCACTCCGCGCAATCTGACCGGCGGGAATGTCGAGTTCGGTTACATCGCCCATATGCTGCGTGAACACCGTGTACCGGGGCTTCACGTTCTTCGGGTAGAATTTGAATCCCACCGAAACCTGAACTGGCGTTTCTTCCCCGCCGGGGTGCAGATGGAGATTCAGATGGATCTTCGAGCCGGCCCGGATCATACGGCCTGAGTTTTCCGGAAACAGGTCGGCGTTCTTGCCCACCGCATATTCGTTCAGGAACAGCCCCACCGGATCGTCTTCCGGATCTTCCACCAGGTTGGTGGTCGCATGGTGGATAACTTTAAACCCGGAATCGGGCTTGGTCTCCACCGCCGAAACGTACATGTCTTCTTTGAAACCGGGATCGAGGTCAATGTCGTAATATTCGTCACCGCCTTTTGCTTTCAGCCGGTACGGTTTCGGCATGGTAACGACCAGATCGGGCTCCCCAATGTGCCACCTGTCCAGCGCGCCGAATTTTCGGGGGGGCGGCATGTCGGACGGATTGCCTTCGGGCGCACCCTGATCGACCCACCTGGAAATCGTCGCTATTTCCGCGTCCGTCAGGGACGGATCGTCCTTGAATTTGTTAATGCCGACGTTGCGGTCGATGTGCCAGGGCGGCATCTGCCGGCGAACAACCTTCTCTTTGATGGAACGGGCCCACGGCCGGGAGTCCTGATACGTGATCAGAGACATCGGCGCAATCGAACCGGCACGATGGCAGGTCTGGCAGGAGCGCTGAAGGATGGGCGCCACGTCTCTGGTGAACGTCACATCCGCCGGTTTATCGGAGTCGGCGGCATGTGTGGCTGTCACCGGCAAGAGCAACAAGACTACAAGACCCAGGCGCATATTCACCCTTCCTGTCGTCACAAGATTTCTCGCCGAAGTGTATTCCGGCGGATACGCGGAGTCAAGGCCCGTCATTCGGGCTGCCTGATCCAGTCTCAACTACTCTGATGAATACTTTCCGGATCGCGCCGACCGGGCGTTCCCTTCGTTGGAGTGAACAATTTTAAAGTGAGCTGGGAGCCAAATTTTCTGTAAGCTCGATGTAAGTGCCCCAGGGGTCGGTCAGGAACGCGACCTTCACTTTCGTGTTGGGGACCGTGCGGATGGGCGCCTCGAGTTTGATACCCTGCGCCTCGAGTTTTTTGGAGAAAGCTTCGAGATTCTTTACCTCAAAGCCGATGTGATCAAGCGCGCGGCCCTTAGTCGGAGCCAGCGCCGTCTTCTCGGTGGCGAAGTGCAGACTCGTTCCCGGCACCTCGCCGATGACCTGGAGGTTCTTGCTGGTCAACATCGGCACCTTCGTAACGGTGAATCCGAAGGCTTTCTCATACCAGGCTTCCATCCCGGCCTCGTCGACCGTGTGGAGATGGATGTGATTCGCCTGAAACTGCCTGGGGGTGGAGGGATCCTGGAGGATTTCCACGCGAATGCCCTCCGGCCCGACGACATAGCACTGCAGAGGATTATTGGCCTGCACGGTCTTCACGCCGGCCGCGTTCCACCTGGCCATCGAATCCTTGAGGTTTTTCACCGCAAAGCTGACGTGATCGACGGTCGACCCTTCCTGTGGCGCGGAAGGCTCGCCCTGGCGAAACATGATGTATGTGCCGGGCATCTGGATCAGTGACAGTGGACCATTGTGCACCTCAATCCCGCCGAGTTGCTCGATCCAGAAACGCTTCTGAGCGTCGACGTCTTTCACCGTGTAGTGAACGTGTCCCATGGTAACGCCGGCAGCGTTGGGCGCGCCGATCTGTGCCAGGGTGGAGACCGATGCGAAAACGGCGAGAGCGAAAACAGATAGAGTTTTCATTCCGGTACTCTATCAGCATCGGGCGACAAATATCCGGCCTGCAGGTTCTGTCAACTTCATGCCGACTTCAGCGGAATGCTCAACTCGCCGCAGGTGTCCGTTTATTTCCTGGTTGCGCCGTCCGGCGTACGCTGATTGAAGCCGATATGGATAACGGCGTTCCTGGCGAACTGAACGTCCGCGCCAGGCTCGATTACGGTCGAAAACACCGACCACGCCAAGCCATAGTAACCGAACGCGGCGCCAACGGTGCGAGAGCTCTGCGAAGCGATCGAGCCCAGAAGCCCGAAACCGATTCCCCCTCCCAGCGTTCGTCCTCCGATATTTGGCCTTTGGCCAGTGATCGCTCCGCCGGGAGCATGCACCGGGTCGTTGTCCCCGGCGCGGCTCGCAATCAATACAGCCAGCGCAGTCCCTATGAACCGCGTCTTCGGCTCGGTCGCCTGAACGCCACCTTCTTTATCCACCTTGACGGGCGCTCCTCCGCTTTCCGCCGCATCGAGGGTAGCCTGGGTCCGGAACTGCAGCCGCTCTGGTGACTGCGGAGGAGCACCGGCGGGCGCGCCGATCAGCAGCGCTGCCTGCGGCGTCAACTCGACATTCTGGAAATCGAACCTCAGGCGCCCTCCCCGGTGAAACCAGCGCGCTTTTTTCGCCATCGATACCGATCCGTTCACATGGGTACCCTCGGGCAAAACCAGCCTGTGATCGGCGGAGAACAGGGGTTCTTCGAGGACGGCCTCAACTTTCTCACCCTGCGTGGAACTCATCGAATCCAAAGCCGTGATCAGCCGCGCACGCACGATGCTGCCAGGCGGTGGCTGCGAACCCAGGAGAGCCAGGGAGTTGCCCGTAACGGTCTCGGTGCCAAAATCGAGCGGAGACTGGAGTTCCGCGTCGAAGCGGGTTCGGTTACGCACATATTGCGGGTGGTACGGCAGTCGGGACATCGCGTAGTCATAAACCCATTCCTTTTTGCCGGGGCTCCGCACGATATCCGGGATGCTCCTGATCCGTGCAATCCGGGCA
>Ga0075030_100004764_pt1 | contig 12261 bp, 6 predicted proteins | sample LitLauG_LLR_2012_FD_71393 | JGI IMG/M metagenome (GOLD analysis project Ga0075030, IMG submission 71393) | Freshwater sediment microbial communities from Pennsylvania, USA - Little Laurel Run_MetaG_LLR_2012 | ecosystem: Environmental > Aquatic > Freshwater > Creek > Sediment | place: USA... | reverse complement strand
GCGATAGCGCCAGCGATGACGTTAAACAGGATGTACCACTGCGTCCCTAATAATAGTAGGGCAATGGACCCTACGCCAAGCCCCCCGCCCACTTTGATCAGGAGAAGGAGTACGACCGGAAAGAGTGCAGTGGCCGGGACGGAAGCGGCGATCTGGGCGAGCGGCTGGGCGATCCGGGCCAGCTTGGGATTGAAACCGATCGCAACTCCAGCCGGAATGGTCCACAGCGCACCCAGCAGGAGTGCGAGGTTCACCCGGACGAAGGTTGCGACGAGTCCGATACCAGCCTCGTGCAACTCAGCCTTCTGCAAACCGCTAAGCAGCATGACCACGTGGACAATTCCGTAACCCATGCCCGCCAACAGCACGACAGCCAGCGCGCGCGCGAGCCAGACCTTCCAGGGGCTAGGCTGCTCGGCCTCATCCGTTTTGCGTTCCCGCGCAAAGAACATCAGGAGCCTCTCCCGCAGCGGCTGCACGGTGCGGCTGTGAATCTGCTGTAGACCAGGGGAATGTCGGAACACATTGAGCACCCAGGAGCGTGGAGCGTCACTGCTTTCGACCTGCTCGACCTTGAATTTCTCGGCCCACGCGATGACCGGACGCCAGACGAACTGATCGAGCAACACAATCACCGCAACCATGGTGGCAATGCCCCAAAGGATCGAGCGCGTGTCGCCGGCGCTGGCCGCGGTCTGCAGATACGATCCCAGGCCCGGCAGGCGAAAGTCGCGCGCGCCGAGGACAAACATTTCGCAGGCCATGAGAAAGAACCAGCCGCCGGCCACCGACATCATCGAATTCCACACCAGTCCGATCGCGGCAAATGGCAACTCCATCTCGACGAACCTCTGCCACCAGCTGAAGCGATATATGGTTGCGGCTTCGCGCATTTCTTTAGGAATGCTCTTGAGCGAGGCGTAGAAGCTGAAGGCCATGTTCCAGACTTGGCCGGTGAAGATCAGCAGGATGGCGCCGGCTTCGACGCCCAGTTGCCGGCCGGGGAACAGCGCCACCATCGCCAGCATGACGCCCGGCAGAAAGCTGAGCACTGGGATCGACTGCAAGACGTCGAGCAGAGGAATCATAAAGCGCTCGGCCTTGGGATTGTAAGCGGCAATGTATCCATAGACGAACGTGAAGGCCAGGCTCAGAGCATAGGCAACGCCGATGCGCAAGAGAGAGTATCCCGCATAGGCTGGAAGCGCCCAAGGACTGCGCGAGATTTCTACTTCGGGCGTGAAGGGACCGAGCCAGGTGCGGCCGACCTCGAGCACCCCATAGAACAGCGCCATGGCAGCTGCGAACATCAGCAGGTCGGGCAGAAAGGAGATCTCGACTCGGGGCAGTTGCGTCCAGAGGCGATAGGCGGAGAATCCTCGCAGGGTGATGCTCTTCTTCATGCGCTTTTGGTACGACTTGAACTTCAACGTCGAGTATCGGCTAAGGCCGGGGCAAAAATCTTAAACCGCTGAGATCGCCGAGGAAACCCGCAGAGGACGCGGAGAAAAACCTCAAGATCAACGGTGTTTCCCTGCTGCCGTCATGAGGGCGCGGCGGTGCTCACTGGCGCTTCTGGAGCGGAAGGCGGTTCGGTCTGGATCAGCAGGTTCTTCTCGCGGTCATAGTCGAAGATTTCGGCGTAGCGGCCCCAGTTCACAGCTGTTTCGAACTGGCGTTGTACTTCGTCCTCGGCGAAATGCTCGTCGAGGATATCGTGAAAGAACTCGTCGTTGATCGAATGATCCGCCTTGCGCTTGAGAATGCTGTCGATCTGCTTGAGGATCGTGACGTGCTCGAGCGCTGCCTGACGGAACAGGATCTTGCGGCGCTGAATGTCGGCGTCAGCGAATTCGATGCCTTGAGGCGTGATCTGGACGTCACCTTCTTTCAGCAGAGCGAATCCGAGCAGTACACAAGCTTCGAGAATTGGGAGCAGGTCTTCGACGTCCATCACGAGCTCTTCCGACAGTCTGAACAGATCTTCGCGGCCACCGCGATCGCGGAGCAACTCTACCAGACCCGCAATGCCGCCGACCCGGGCGTGAGGCAGCATCTGGTATCGCGCGGTGCGGATCGGGGCTTGCTGCTTTTTGATTGCCTCTTTGGTCAAGCCTCCGGGCGGCAGGATGATCTCAGCTGTCGTTTCCGCGTCGGGCAACGTGTGCTCGGAATCGGGCTCAGTCATGACTTTGTAGATATAGTCGACGAGCTCGACGAATCGTCCAGACTTGCGGTCGCGCGGATGCTTCAAACGAATATTGAAGTCAGAGCGAAGGCGCGCCGGATTTCTCCCCAAAACCATCACGCGGTCGGCCAGCATCACGGCTTCTTCAATGTTGTGGGTCACGATGAAGATGGCGCTGGTTGGCATCTTCTTGCTGAGCCAGAGTTCCAGAAGTTCATTGCGCAGGTTCTCTGCGGTCAGAACGTCGAGCGCCGAAAACGGCTCATCCATGAAAAGGACTTCGGGCTCGACCACGAGTGCGCGCGCGAACCCCACTCGCTGCTTCATGCCTCCGGACAATTCTTTCGGATACGCCGTTTCGAAACCATCAAGACCGACCGTGTCGAGCGCTCGCAGGGCGCGTTTCCGCCGCTCCACCTCGAGCACTCCCTTGGCCTCGAGCGGGGCTTCGACATTCTGGAGCACCGTCAGCCATGGGAACAAAGCGAAGCTTTGAAAGACGATGGCGACATTGGGCGTCTGCCCGTTCAACGACTTGCCGTGCCAGAGGAGCGTTCCCGATGATGGTTGAGAGAGTCCAGTCAACATGCGCAGCAGCGTCGATTTCCCGCACCCGGAGGGACCAAGCAGTGCCACGATCTTGCCCTGCTCGATGACGAGATTGGTTGTGCCCACGACCTGAATGCGGGTGCCGTCGGGCTGCGGATAGGATTTCTCGACCCCGACGGCTTCGATAATGGCTTCGCTCACGCTGAGGCTCCGTAAGTTCTATACACGATTTCCTGAAAAAGCGCGCCGGTTTTAACGGACCATTCACAATTGGTATTCGGATGATGGACAAAGTACCTTGAAGCGCTGGGCTAAATTGTTTCGCCGCTTCGCGGCTGCGTTCGATTCAATCCGTCAGCGCCATGCCAGCAGGAACCTAGTCTTCAGGCGAAGAAGCTGTCGTTCGCGTGGCCCGTGAAAGGCTTCGGCAGCCGATCACTCACTTCCGCCAGCAGCGCCAGCTTTGCTGCCAGTTCTCCATTCAACTGATTCTCGTGGAAACGCCAGCGCCAGTTGCCGCCGTAAACACTGGGAGTATTCATGCGGGCTTCGCTGCCGAGTCCGAGAATGTCCTGCATGGGAACCACGCTGAGGCAGCCTGGCGAACCTTGAGCGGCGCGAATGAAAGCCCAGTGAATCCCGTCTTCGCATCGTCCGAGATATGCTTCGGCGTTGCGGTGTTCGTGCTCGGCGGCGCCAGAGTGCCACCAGCCCTGAATCGTATCGTTATCGTGAGTTCCGGTATACACAACCTTTCCCGCCGCCCGATGCGGCAGGTAGATGTGTGCACCCTCGTCGCCGAAACCGAATTGCAGCACAGACATCCCGGGCATTTGCAGGCGGTCCCGCAAAGCGTGCACTTCGGGCGTGATGTAGCCCAGGTCCTCGGCAAAGAAGGGCAACCCACCCAAAGCCTCGCGCAGCTTGAGGAATAGGTCGTCGCGCGGGCCGTCGACCCAGCGGCCATTGACGGCAGTCGGGTCGGCCGCGGGAATCTCCCAGAACTGATCAAAGCCGCGGAAGTGATCGAGGCGGATGTAGTCGCAATTCTGTGTCGCCCAGCGCAGCCGCTGTATCCACCATTGATAGCCCTGCTGTTTCATCACATCCCAGCGATACAGGGGACTTCCCCAACGCTGTCCCGTCTTGCTGAAAAAATCGGGAGGAACGCCCGCCACCACCTCCGGTTCCAGATTGTGATCGAGACGAAAGAGTTCGGGATGAGTCCAGACGTCGGCGCTGTCGTGGTTCACAAAGATGGCAACGTCGCCGACGATGCGAATGGCACGCTCGGAACAATACTGGCGCAACGCGTGCCACTGCTCAGAGAAGGCAAACTGCAAGACGCTGCGGACGCGGATTTCATCCGCAAGCTCCTGACGCGCTGCTTCCAGGGCAGCAGATGCACGAGCAGCGAGTTCCCGCGGCCATCGATTCCAGGTTTCGAGCTTGTGGCGGGCGCGCAGAGAGTCGAACAGGACAAAATCATCGAGCCACCAGGCATTCTGTGCCCGAAAAGCTTCGAAGCGACCAAGAGCTTCCTGGGAAGCCGATTTCAGGAAACGGTGCGCCGCTTCAAACAACAGCGGCAGCTTTTGCGCGAAGACGTGTTCGTATTCGACCGCGCCGGAGTCGGACGAGAGCGAATCAAGCTGTCCGCGGTCGATCCAGCCATGGTCGGCCAGCCGTTCGAGGCTGATCAGCAATGGATTCCCTGCAAAGGCGGAGGTCGAGGAATAGGGAGAATTTCCGTAGCCCAGGGGTCCCAGAGGCAGGACCTGCCAGACACCCTGGCGCGCGGACGCGAGAAAGTCTACGAAGCGATAGGCGGCGGGACCGAAATCGCCGATTCCTCCGCGCGACGGCAACGACGTCGGATGCAGTAAGATGCCAGCGGCACGTGCAAAGGACATGACCCGCCGCTACATTCCGGACTCGCTGCCGGCGCGGGTGAGCGCTTTGAGCTCTTCCTGGTTCCTCTTGATCTTGCCGGACTTCGTCATCTCATCGACGAGGTTCGATACAAACAGGGCGAAGCGCTCCTGCTGTTTGCCCTGCAGCAGAGCATCACGAATCTGATCGCGCTTGGCGGCAAAATCCGCGTCGGTGGGCTGCTGGTTTTCGAGGATCTGCAGCACCGCTGCGTCACTGCCGCTGGTGATCGGCCCGCCAATCTCCCTTGGCTTCAGGGTGAACGCCACCGAGGCCTGGCCAGACATGGAACCGACTTCGGGAACCTGGCCGTCAGGCAGGACGAGATCACTGGTCTTCATGGTCGCGCCCAACTCTTTCGCAGCCTTCTTCAGATCATGGGCAGCCTTGGCGCGATCGGAAAGTTCCTGAGCCTTCTGCGCCAGCAGAATCCTGGATTGCTCGGTCTTGAATTCATCCTCCACGCGCTTCCGGATTTCTTCAAACGTCGGAGTTGCCGGCGGCTTAACTGCCAGCAATTCAAACACGGCGCTTCCCTGCGAAGTGGGAGCAACATCCGGCGGAGATTTCTCCTGCGCCAGGAACACTGCTTCCATGAACTGGGGGGACGGGCCCAAGCCCGGCAGCATGTCGCGGCGGGCGAAGAAATCGGAGGTGATTAGCGGGACGCTTTGTTTGGCGGCGGCTGCGTCCAGGCCGTTGGCCCGGGCGTCCCTCAGCAGGCTCTCCGCCTGGCGCTGCGCGATCTGCTGCGCTTTCTGATGCTTGAGAGCCGGCTCGATGTCGGCCTTCACCTCGTCCAGCGACTTCATGTGCGCATCCTGCTTGTCGTCGAGGCGGATGATGTGGAAACTGTAGCTGCTCTTGACCAGGTCGCTGATCTGGCCTTTGGGGAGCGAGAAAGCAGTCTTCTCAAACTCGGGGACCGTCTGCCCGCGCCCGATCCAACCGAGCGATCCGCCCTCTTTCGCGCTGCCCGGATCCTCGGAATATTTCTTCGCCAGATCCTCGAACTTCGCGCCGCTCTTCAACTGTTTCAGCAGATCTTCGGCGCGGCGCTGGGCTTCGGCCACGCCCTTCTCGTCGACCTTGCCGTCGGGGCCGGGCAAAGGAGTCTTGATCAGGATATGGCTGACCTTTACCTGCTCGGGGACGCGGTAGGCATCGCGGTGCTCGTTGTAGTAGCTGCGCAAATCGTCCTGCGTGACTTGCACGCTGGCCTCGATCCTATTGGTGTCGATCACCGCGCATTTTATCTTGCGCTTTTCGGGAATTGAGTTCGCGTAGGTGGAAAGATGGCTCTGATAGTAGGCCTTCAACTCGCTTTCCGTCGGGTGCAGGCCCTTCTTGATGTCGTCCTGCTTTAACACGGCGTAGTCGAACTTGACCTTCGTATTCTGCTTGACGAATTGTTCGTGAATCTCGGCGTCGCTCACGCTGGCAGTGCCTGAGATCAGCGCCTGGAGTTTCGTCAGGAGAAGGTCATGGCCGACGGACTCTTCAAACTTCGCGGGTGTCAAGTTCGCCCGGCTCAACATGTCTTCGTATTCCTGTTCCCCGATGAAGTTGCCTCCGGGGAAGAAGGTTGCGGCGTAACGCCCGTGCTGTAGTTCTTCTTTTACCTCTTCCGGGGTCACGCGCAATCCCATACGGGTAGCTTCGCTGAGCAACGCTTGCCGGGTAATCAATTGCTCAGCGGCACGTTGCGAAAAGAAAGGCAGCAACATGCTCATGTTGGCAGCGTTCCCCTGCGGCATCTGCTGCTGCAGCATCTGTCTGGCCGTGGTGCGCACGTCATCAGTGGAAATGTCGTTGCCGTCGACTTTGGCGACAATGCCCTTGCCGGGAGCGTTGCCAAAGACGTCTCCTCCGAGGCCGCCAGGAATCAGCGTGATCACCATCGAGGCGCAGATGATCAGCAACAGCCCCCCGAGGATATACTTCGTAGTTTGGCCAGACGTTTGCAGAAAGCGAATCATGTTCTTATCACTCCAGAGTAGACAGGCGAATTTTTAATTATAAACTACCCCGCTGGGAAGAACGGGCCAGTCCCGGCGCCCGTTCTCCAAGATTCAACGAGCTGATTGAACCCGGGCGCCGCAATCCACAGCCTTCAAAAAATCGGCTATTGAAACGAATTAATAGAAGTGTTATCCATTTCTTCGACACTTTTCCAACAGTCTCTGTGCCCAATCACGACGCGCACCTGCAAAGGAGCCCCATGCAATCAGGCAAGCCGCTATCGATTACTGTCTTCATTCTGGCGCAATTTGTATTCAGTTCGTTCCTGGCAGCCCAGCAGAATACCTCTGCCGCACCTGCCGCAAGACCCCCGGCGGAAACCAGGCTGATGCTGCACGAAGGCTGGGCCGTGCAAACTTCTGCGAAAGTCGAAGCCAATGGTGAAGTGATCTCGACGCCGGCCTTCTCTCCAAAGGGATGGCATGACGCAACCATTCCCAGCACAGTGGTGGCCGCACTGGTGAAAGACAAGACTCTGCCCGACCCGTTCCCCGGAATGAACCTGCGCAGCTTCCCCGGGGTGAACTATCCCATCGGCGCGAACTTCTCGAACATCGCCATGGCGTCCGACAGCGCTTACGCCGTGTCGTGGTGGTACCGCAAGGCGTTCACGGTTCCAGCCGGGTACAAAGGGAAGACGATTTGGTTGAAGTTTAACGGGATCAACTATCGCGCCAACATTTTTCTGAACGGGAAACAGATTGCGAAATCGGACGACGTAGCCGGAGCCTGGCGGACCTACGAATTCAACATCACTTCTTCTGCCAAACCCGGCGCGGAGAATGTGCTGGCGGTGCAGGCGTACGCCCCGACGGAGCACGATCTCGCGATCACATTTGTGGATTGGAACCCGGCGCCGCCGGACAAGAACATGGGGCTGTGGCGCGAAGTGTATGTGACGGCCAGCGGGCCGGTGGCGCTGCGTTATCCGACGGTGGTTTCGAAACTGAATTCACCGACCAATGACAGTGCGCAACTCACCGTCACGGCGCAGGTGAAGAACGGAACCGATCAGCCGTTGAAGGGCAAGCTCAAAGGTCAGATCGAGAACGTCGCGTTCGAGCAGGATGTGGACCTCGCGGCCAATGAGTCCAAGGACGTCGCGTTCGCTCCCGACAAGTTTTCGCAGCTTGTGTTCTCGAATCCGCGGCTGTGGTGGCCGGCGCAGATGGGTACGCCGAACCTCTACAAGCTCAGCATGGAATTCGACGTCAACGGGGTGGTCAGCGATAAATCGAGCTCCGAGTTCGGCATTCGCGAGATCACTTCGGATCTCAATTCTGTCGGCGGGCGTGCTTTCCACATCAACGGCAAGAACATCCTGATTCGCGGCGGCGGTTGGACGCCGGACATGATGCTGCGCCAGACGTCGCAGCGTTTGCGAGACGAATTCCGTTACGTGAAGGACATGGGGCTGAATACCATACGGCTCGAGGGCAAGCTCGAAACCGAGGAGTTCTACAATCTCGCCGACCATCAAGGCACCCTGGTGATGGCGGGATGGTGCTGCTGCGATTTCTGGGAGCGCTGGCCGCGCTGGCAGCCGCAGGATTTTGAAATCGCCAAGCAGTCGCTGCGCGACCAGATCTACCGGCTACGCAGCCATCCTAGCCTGGTGATGTGGCTGAACGGCAGCGACAACCCTCCGCCGCCAGACGTCGAGCAGATGTATCTCGATATCGAGAAGGAATTGCTGTGGCCGAACCCCGTGGTGTCCTCTGCAACTGGAAAGAAGACGAGTGTGACCGGGGACAGTGGCGCGAAGATGTCGGGGCCCTATGAATACGTCGCGCCCAGCTACTGGCTGGTCGACACTCCCGAAGGCCAACCGGGACGCAAGCTGTGCAATCCTGGAGGCTGTGGCGGCGCGTACGGCTTCAACACCGAAACCAGCATGGGACCGGCCGTTCCGCCGGTCGAGAGCATTCGCGAGATGGTTGGCAAGGATCACATGTGGCCGATCGATGATGTGTGGAACTATCACGCGGGCGGCGGCGAATTCAAGACCATCAACGTATTCAGCGAGGCGCTGGCGAATCGTTACGGAAAGTCCGACAACGTGAACGACTTCGCCATCAAGTCGCAGATGCAGACCTACGAAGGGGTGCGCGCCATGTACGAGGCGTACAGCCGCAACAAGTATCAGGCGACCGGCGTGATTCAGTGGATGCTGAACAACGCCTGGCCGTCGATGATCTGGCATCTGTACGACTACTACTTGCGCCCGGGTGGCGGATATTTCGGAGCCAAGAGGGCAATGGAGGCGCTGCATCCGATCTATGGCTACGACGATCACGCGATCTGGGTGGTCAGCAGCCAGTACACCGATACGAAAGGCTTGAAGCTGATTACCAAGATTTACAACCTCGATATGACGGAGAAGCTCACGCAAGAGAACCCGGTTGATGCTGGGGCCGACAGCACGGCGAAAATCTTCACACTGCCTGACGTCTCCGGATTGAGCAACACATACTTCCTCGCTCTGAAGTTGGAAGACTCGACTGGCAAGATGGTGGGATCGAATTTCTACTGGCTCTCGACCAAACCGGAAACGCTCGACTGGGCAAAAACTACGTGGTGGATGACACCCACAGCTTCATACGCGGACTTCACCGCGATTTCGCAGCTGCCGAAAGTGAAACTGAAAATCACCGACCGCACCGAGCGAAAGGGTGAAGATGCGATCACGCATGTGACCATCGAGAATCCAAGCAAGAGCTTGGCATTCTTCGTGCGCCTGAAAGTCGACAAGGGCTCGAAAGGAGAAGAGATTCTTCCAGTCGTGTGGGAGGACAACTACATTTCGCTGCTGCCCGGAGAGAAGCGGGAGATCACGGCTACTTATCGCGCGAGCGAGTTGGGCGCGGCCAAGCCCGCGGTTGAAGTGAGTGCCTGGAATGTGGACTAGATCTGAGTGAAGTGAGATGGTCCCGCAGGGACCACCTCTGGTAGCCGCCGCCAGTTTCACTGGCGGGCACAATGGTAGAGCTTATCTTATGGGCGAGGTTCGGCTAAAACACCCCGCCACGTCATTGGTACCATTTGAGCCGTCCCTCCGGGACGGGACTCGCGTTCGATTTGCCGTCCCGGCGTTGGAAACGCCGGGCTATTCTCAGATGTCCCTACGGGACAAAACCACTCAATCCAGTGCAACGCGCAGCGTTCGCCCCACGCGAACCGGGCGTTAGTTCCGTGTCGACACGTGCTGCGAGACGGAGAGAATATTGCCGTCGGGGTCCTTGAACCATGCCACTTTGTCTCCCGTAGGGGCGGTCCAGATGCCGAGGTCGTCCTGCTTGAAGAATCCGAAGATCTCGAAGTGAACACCCTTTTTTACGAGCGCATGCACCACATTTTCAATTTCTGAAACCTGCCATCCCAACACGGTGTACTGCGCCGGCGTAAAGTCTTTCATCTTCGCCGCCCGGATCATGATTCCATTGGCTTCGAGGACGAGGGCGAACCCGTCATCTTTGACGAAGCGAAGGCCCAGAACGCCTTCGTAGAATGCCCGTGCTTTTTCCGAATCTTTGATCGGAACAAATGCGATGATGTTCGTCGTTCCCAGCATGGTTGATCTCCTCATTGGAGCTGAACCGCGAGGCACAGGCTACGCTATTGCTGTTGCTGCGTCATTACGCTATTGTGACAATCAATGTCGAGAAAGCGACAAGGCGTCCACATCTGTCCCAGGCTGCCTTCGCCGGTCACAGCGCTGTCGTACGAGCTTGATCACGGACAAGTGATCCCGGAGCACATGCATCCGGAGGATCAACTGGTTTACGCCTGTCAGGGCGTGATGACGGTCCGCACGAGCGCGGGAACCTGGGTCGTACCCGCTCAGCGGGCGGTCTGGATACCCGCTCGGACTCCGCACAGCATTCTCATGTCAGGGGCAGTGTCGATGCGGACGGTCTACCTGCGGGCGCGTCTGGTTCAGCGGCTTCCACGGGAGTGTTGCGTGGTGAACGTTTCTCCTCTGGTGACGCAGTTGATCGTTCATCTTTGCACGGTGGGAAAGCTGAGTCGGAAATCGAAAACCCACGCACACTTGATTGATGTTCTCATCGATCAACTTGATAGCGTGCAAGAAGTTCCGCTACAGCTACCTGCTCCGTCCGATCGAAGAGCCGCGCGCGTTGCAGCAGCGTTGCAGGGAACGTTGGAGAATTCCCGTTCACTAGCGTGGGCGTGCAAACAGGCTGGGGCGAGCAAGAGGACGATCGAAAGGCTGTTCCAGCAGGAAACGGGGATGTCGCTGGGAAAGTGGCGACAGCAGCTGAGACTTCTGAGGTCGCTGCAGCTTCTCGCCGCGGGAGAAAAAATCAGCCACGCCGCGCTGGAAGCGGGATACAGCACGCCCAGCGCGTTTATCGCGATGTTTCGGAAGGCACTGGGTACGACGCCGCGGTACTTTGAGAACAGCCTGGCTCGGTCTTAAGCTTGGCTCGTTTTTCTACTGGTCGCTGAAGTCGATCATCACCGGGGCGGAGCGGAACCAATTGGTCTTGTACCCGACGTAGAGGATTCCGATGGCGAACCAGATGCCGCCGACGGTCTTGGCGATGATGTTCAGGTTGATCCAAATCAGGAGGCAAAACAAAAAACCGATAATCGGGAGCAGCGTATCGGTCAGAAACTTAGTCTGATAGCCCTGCTGGCGCTTGACCGAGAATTGCCAGAAGCAGGCGAGATTGACTCCCATAAATGCGAGAAAGGCGCCGAAGTTCAGCAGTTCTCCGGCATGTTCGTACGCGCTGCCGATGCGGTTGAGAAGGACCGCCCCCAGAAACGCCAGCCCCCCAATCAGCAGGATGTTGTTTGTGGGAGTGCCGCTGCCGGGCTTAAGCTGACCGAAGAACTTCTTCGGGAGTACACCATCGCGCCCCATTCCAAACAGCAGGCGTGCAGCGCCGAGCGTGCCGGTCAACCCACTGCCGAAAGCTGCGACGATGAGGATAAAACCCATCGCATTGAAGAGGACTGCACCACCGACGCGGCTGCAGATATCCATGAAAGCCGTCTCAAGGTTTGGAAACGAGTGCCAGTCGGGCCATACTCGGGCGCCGAGATAGGATTCAAACGCGCTGCATGCTCCAGCAAAGATACAAGTCAAAACGACAGCCAGCAATACGTTGCGCTTAGGATTCTCCACATCCTCGGCCAGCGTCGTGACGCCATCAAACCCGATGTACGTCAGAGCCGCAAATGAGGTCGCTGTAAGTATCTTGTGAGCATTGAAAGTCTTGGGATCGTAGAGCGGCTGCAATGAGAACAGGCCCGCCCATCCCTGCCCGCCGTATAGAAACTTGACTGCAAGGACAACGAAAAATACGACTACGACCGACATGATTGCCAGCAGAACTTTGTTGGCGTTGGAGGAAGACTTTACGCCGGCCAGGTTTAGAACGGTCATGATCCCGACGATGATCGCAGCCCAGACTTCGAATGGAACCTGATGCACGTAGCGTTCATGCAATGCGGTCGAGATCCAAACGGTATTGATCAGCGGCTGGAGCAGGTAGTCGAGGATCATCGCCCAACCCGCCAGGAAACCGAGATGCGGATTC
>Ga0075030_100004763_pt1 | contig 12262 bp, 7 predicted proteins | sample LitLauG_LLR_2012_FD_71393 | JGI IMG/M metagenome (GOLD analysis project Ga0075030, IMG submission 71393) | Freshwater sediment microbial communities from Pennsylvania, USA - Little Laurel Run_MetaG_LLR_2012 | ecosystem: Environmental > Aquatic > Freshwater > Creek > Sediment | place: USA... | reverse complement strand
GGCGCGACCAGCGACCGACTCAGGCCCCCTGCACCCGATGCTGCAGGTCGCCGTCCTTCTCCTCGTCGTCGTCGTCGTGCTGCAGGCGTGGGCGCTGGTCGCCATGAACAGCAAGATGAACACGCTGCAGCACAGCGTGTCCCAGGTGTCGACCACCCCGGACCTGTCCTCGGTGGCGGACTCCCAGACCGCGTACGACGCCTGCCAGCTGCTCGGCGCGCTGGCCAAGCGCGCCGGGGTGGACCTCGCGGCGGTGTTCCCCGCCGACCAGCGCCAGGACACCTGCGTGGGTTTCGCGCGCACCGGCTCGGGGGCGGTGCGCGCCCAGCGTTGAGCCGCCCCCCTGCCCCGGGCCAGCGGCATCCGCCCGCCCACGCGCCGGGTGGCGCGGACCACGGTGGGAGCGGTGGCGCGGGCCGCGCCCGCTGCACAGGGCCCTGCCCGAGCGCGCTGCTACCCTGACCTCACCGGGCCAACGTCGTCCCACCTCCATCCGCACGGACGACGTCACGGAGAGTGCAAGTGGCTGCCCCCGCCCCTCTGTCCGCCCACGCCCCGCAGCCCGCCCCTGCCGGGGCGCCGGGCGCTGTCGGCCTCTACCGGCCGCAGTACGAGCACGACGCCTGCGGGGTGGCGATGGTGGCGACCCTCACCGGGACGGCGGACCACTCGATCGTGCAGGCGGCGCTGGGCGCGCTGCGCAACCTGGAGCACCGCGGTGCCTCCGGGGCTGACCCGAACTCCGGTGACGGCGCCGGCATCCTCGTCCAGGTGCCCGACGCCTTCCTGCGGGCGGCCACCGACGGGCTGCTCGCCGCGCCGCTGCCCCCCGCCGGCCACTACGCCACCGGTCTGGTCTTCGAGCCCGCCGATACGGCCACCGCGGCCGCCGCCCGCGCCACGCTGGCCGCCCTGGCCGCGCAGGAGGGCCTGAGCGTGCTGGGCTGGCGCACGGTGCCGACGGCGCCCGCCCTGCTCGGCCCCGCGGCCCGCGCGACGCTGCCCGGGGTCTCCCAGGTGTTCCTCGCCCTGGACGGCGTGCTCCCCGTCCTCGCCGACGACGGCCTGGAGCTGGACCGGCGCGCGTGGTGCCTGCGCAAGCGGGTCGAGGCGGCCACCGGGGTGTACCTGCCCTCGCTGTCGAGCCGGACCATGGTCTACAAGGGCATGCTCACCGCCACACAGTTGGAGCCGTTCTTCCCCGACCTGTCGGACCGGCGGTTCGCCTCGGCGCTCGCGGTGGTCCACTCCCGCTTCTCCACCAACACCTTCCCGTCCTGGCCGCTGGCGCACCCGTACCGCTACATCGCCCACAACGGTGAGATCAACACCATCCGCGGCAACCGCAACTGGATGACCGCGCGCGAGGCGCTGCTGCGCAGCGGCCTGTTCCACGGTGACCTGGCGCGGCTGCTGCCCGTCTGCGCGTCGGGGGCGAGCGACTCCGCCTCGTTCGACGAGGTCGCCGAGCTGCTGCACCTCGCGGGGCGCTCCCTGCCGCACGCGGTGCTGATGATGATCCCGGAGGCCTGGGAGAACCACCGCGGGATGGACGCGGCGCGCCGCGCCTTCTACCAGTTCCACGCCACGCTGATGGAGCCGTGGGACGGCCCCGCGTGCGTCACGTTCACCGATGGCACGCTCGTCGGGGCGGTGCTGGACCGCAACGGGCTGCGCCCGGGCCGGTACTGGGTCGACGACGCCGGACTGGTGGTGCTGGCCAGCGAGGTCGGGGTGGTCGACATGGACCCCGCACGGGTGGTGCGCAAGGGCCGGCTGCAGCCGGGCCGGCTGTTCCTGGTCGACACCGCTGCCGGGCGCATCGTGGAGGACGAGGAGGTCAAGGGCCAGCTGGCGGGGGCCGCCCCCTACACCGAGTGGCTGCACGCGGGGCTGGTGCACCTGGAGGACCTCCCCGAGCGCGAGCACGTCACCTACACCCACGCCTCGGTGGCGCGGCGCCAGCAGACCTTCGGCTACACCGAGGAGGAGGTGCGCCTGCTGGTGGCGCCGATGGCGTCCACCGGGGGCGAGCCGCTGGGCTCCATGGGCACCGACACCCCGCTGGCCGCCCTGTCCGGGCGGCCCCGGCTGCTCTTCGACTACTTCTCCCAGCTGTTCGCCCAGGTCACCAACCCGCCGCTGGACGCGATCCGCGAGGAGCTGGTGACGTCGCTGTCCACACTCATCGGGCCCGAGGGCAACCTGCTCGCACCCGGCCCGGCGTCGTGCCGGCAGGTGGTGCTGCCATTCCCGGTGATCGACAACGACGACCTGGCCAAGATCCTGCACATCAACGCCGACGGCGACCTGTCCGGGTTCGGCGCCCGCCGGCTGTCCGGGCTGTACCGGGTCGCGGGCGGGGGAGCAGCGCTGGCAGACGCGCTGGAGGAGCTGTGCGCACGGGCCAGCGAGGCCATCAGCGACGGCGTGCGGTTCCTGGTGCTGTCCGACCGTGACGCCGACGCGGAGCACGCGCCGATCCCGTCGCTGCTGGCGACGGCCGCGGTGCACCACCACCTGGTGCGCACCCGGGAGCGGGCCCAGGCGAGCCTGCTCGTGGAGGCCGGCGACGTCCGCGAGGTGCACCACGTCGCGCTGCTGGTCGGCTACGGCGCTGCCGCGGTGAACCCCTACCTCGCCCTGGAGACCGCCGAGGACCTCGCGCGCCAGGGCGTGCTGGGCGCGCTGACCCCCCCGCAGGCGCAGCGCAACGTGATCAAGTCGCTGGGCAAGGGGCTGTTGAAGGTGATGTCGAAGATGGGCATCTCCACCGTCGCCTCCTACCGGGGCGCGCAGGTCTTCGAGGCGGTGGGGCTGTCCCAGCAGATGGTGGACCGCTACTTCACCGGGACGTCGTCCCCCCTGGACGGGGTCGGGCTGGACACCATCGCGGAGGAGGTGGCGCGCCGCCATGGCGTCGCCTACCCCCCGACCGGGGTGTCGCCGGCCCACCGCACGCTGGAGGTCGGCGGGCACTACCAGTGGCGCCGGGAGGGCGAGGAGCACCTGTTCGACCCCGAGACGGTGTTCCGGCTGCAGCACGCCACGCGCAGCGGGCGGGCGGACATCTTCGCCTCCTACACCGCCCGGGTGGACGCCGCGGCCGCGCGCGGGATGACGCTGCGCGGGCTGCTCGGCCTGCGGACCGGTACCCGCCCACCGGTCCCCCTGGAGGAGGTGGAGGCGGTGGAGTCGATCGTGCGTCGCTTCTCCACCGGCGCGATGTCCTACGGGTCGATCAGCGCCGAGGCGCACGAGACCCTCGCCGTGGCGATGAACCGGCTGGGCGCGCGGTCCAACACCGGCGAGGGCGGGGAGGACCCGGCCCGCTACCAGGGGGAGAAGCGGTCCGCGATCAAGCAGGTGGCCAGCGGCCGGTTCGGCGTGACGAGTGCCTACCTGGCCTCCGCGGACGACATCCAGATCAAGATGGCGCAGGGGGCCAAGCCCGGGGAGGGCGGCCAGCTGCCCGGCCACAAGGTGTACCCCTGGGTGGCCGCCACCCGCCATGCCACGCCGGGGGTGGGGCTGATCTCCCCGCCCCCCCACCACGACATCTACTCCATCGAGGACCTCGCGCAGCTGATCCATGACCTGAAGAGCGCGAACCCCGCGGCCCGCGTGCACGTCAAGCTGGTCAGCGAGGTGGGGGTCGGCACCGTGGCCGCGGGCGTGGTCAAGGCGCACGCCGACGTGGTGCTCATCTCCGGGCACGACGGCGGCACCGGCGCGGCCCCGCTCACCTCGATCAAGCACGCCGGCACCCCGTGGGAGCTGGGGTTGGCGGAGACCCAGCAGACCCTGATGCTCAACGGGCTGCGGGACCGGGTCACGGTGCAGGTCGACGGCCAGCTGCGCACCGGCCGCGACGTGGTCGTCGCGGCCCTGCTGGGGGCGGAGGAGTTCGGCTTCGCGACCGCGCCGCTGGTCGTGATGGGCTGCGTGCTGATGCGGGTGTGCCACCTGGACACCTGCCCGGTGGGCATCGCCACCCAGAACCCGGTGCTGCGGGAGCGGTTCGCGGGCACGCCCGAGCTGGTGACGACCTTCTTCACCTTCCTCGCGCAGGAGGTGCGCGAGCACCTCGCCGCCCTGGGGCTGCGCAGCCTGGACGAGGCGGTCGGTGCCACCGAGCTGCTGGACACCGCGCCGGCGCTCGCGCACTGGAAGGCAGCCGGGCTGGACCTGTCGCCGCTGCTGGCGCCACCCCCGCCGGGGGTCCCGCGCCGGCGGACCACCGGGCAGGACCACGGGCTGGACAAGGCGCTGGACCACCAGATCATCGCCCTGGCGGGCGAGGCGCTGGACCACGCCCGCCCGGTGCACCTGGAGCTCGCCGTGCGCAACACCCACCGCAGCGTGGGCACCCAGCTGGGCCACGCCGTCACGACCCGCCACGGCGGGGACGGCCTGGCCGACGACACCCTGGTGGTGACGCTGCACGGCTCCGCCGGGCAGAGCCTGGGCGCCTTCCTGCCCGCCGGGGTCACCCTGCGGCTGGTCGGTGACGCCAACGACTACGTGGGCAAGGGGCTGTCCGGCGGGCGGATCATCGCCCACCCGGACCCGACGGCCCCGCTGGTGGCGGCGGAGTCGGTGATCGCGGGCAACGTGTGCCTGTACGGGGCGACCGGCGGTGAGGCGTTCCTCGCCGGGGTGGTCGGGGAGCGCTTCGCGGTCCGCAACTCAGGCGCTGTCGCCGTGGTGGAGGGCGTGGGGGACCACGCGTGTGAGTACATGACTGGCGGGGTGGTGGTCATCCTCGGGCCGACCGGACGCAACCTGGCCGCGGGGATGTCCGGGGGGCTGGCGCTGGTCGCCGACCTCGACCCCTCCCTGGTCAACCCCGAGCTGGTGGACCTGGCCAGCCCGGACGAGTCCGAGCGCGCCGTGCTCGTCGCGCTGCTGGGCCGCCACGTCGCCGAGACCGGGTCGGCGCGGGCCGGCGCCCTGCTGGCGGAGCCCGACCCCGCTGCCCGCTTCACCGCGGTGCGGCCCCGGGACTACCAACGGGTGCTGGCGGCCCGCGCCGCAGCCCGCGAGGCCGGGGTCGACGAGCTGGCGGCAGTGATGGCGGCGTCTCGTGGGTGACCCCCGTGGCTTCCTGACCACCCCGCGCGAGGGGCTGGTGTCCCGGCCGGTCGAGCTGCGGCTGATGGACTGGCGGGAGGTCTACGCCCCCACCGACCCCACCCGGGCGGCCCGCCAGGCCGGGCGCTGCATGGACTGCGGCATCCCGTTCTGCCACTCCGGGTGCCCCCTGGGCAACCTGATCCCAGAGTGGAACGACCTGGTCTACCGCGAGGACTGGCGCGACGCCGCGGACCGGCTGCACGCGACGAACAACTTCCCCGAGTTCACCGGCCGGCTGTGCCCCGCGCCGTGCGAGGCGGCCTGCGTTGTCGGCATCGCCGCGGACCCGGTCAGCATCAAGCAGGTCGAGCTGGCGATCATCGACCGCGCGTTCGCGACCGGGGGGATCAGCCCCTCCCCGCCGGCCCGGCTGTCGGGGAAGTCCGTCGGCATCGTCGGGTCCGGCCCGGCCGGCCTGGCCGCCGCGCAGCAGCTGACCCGCGCCGGTCATACCGTCGCGGTGTACGAGCGCGCCGACCGGGTGGGCGGGCTGCTGCGCTACGGGATCCCGTCGTTCAAGCTGGAGAAGTCCCACCTGGACCGCCGCCTGGCGCAGCTGGAGGCGGAGGGCACCCGGTTCCGCACGGGGGTCGCGGTCGGGCTGGACGTCACCGGGCCGGACCTGCTGCGCCGCCACGACGCGCTGGTCCTGGCTACCGGGGCCGGCGTGGCGCGCGACCTGCCGGTGCCGGGTCGCCACCTGTCAGGGGTGGCCCAGGCGATGGACTACCTGACCGCCGCGGCGCGCGCCGTGGCCGGGGACACCCCGGGCTCGACGCTGTCCGCAGCCGGGCGACACGTCGTCGTCGTCGGGGGTGGGGACACCGGGGCGGACTGCGTGGGCACCGCGCACCGGGAGGGCGCGGCGTCGGTCACCCAGCTGGAGATCATGCCGACCCCCCCGTCCTCGCGGGCCGCGCACCAGCCGTGGCCGACCTACCCGACGCTGCTGCGGGTCTCCAGCGCGCACGAGGAGGGCGGCGAGCGGCGCTTCGCGGTGTCCACCACGGCGCTGCGCGACGACGGCCACGGCCGCGTCGCCGCGCTGGACCTGGTGGAGGTGGACCTGGTGGACGGCCAGGTGGTCCCTCGCGACGGCTCGGAGCACCAGCTGCGCGCCGACCTGGTGCTGCTGGCGATGGGCTTCACCGGTCCGGAGACTGACGGCGTCGTCGCCCAGCTGGGCCTGGCGCTGGACGCCCGCGGCGCCGTCGCCCGCGACGAGCACTTCGCCACCTCCGTGCCCGGGGTGTGGGTCGCCGGGGACGCCGGGCGCGGCCAGTCGCTGATCGTGTGGGCGATCGCGGAGGGCAGGGCCGCTGCCGCGTCGGTCGACGCGGCGCTGTCGGGGGCCAGCGCCCTGCCCGCGCCGGTGGTGGCCACCGACCGACCGCTGGCGGTCTGAGGGCCGGCGCCCGGTGGGCCGCCTCCCCCGCCTCCCCCCGCCTGACCGCCGCCACGTCGATAGGGTTTTGTCATGCGCCGCGCAAAAATCGTCTGCACTCTCGGTCCCGCCACCGCCTCGGCGGACTCGCTGCGCGCGCTGGTCGACGCCGGCATGGATGTCGCGCGGCTGAACCTCTCCCACGGTGCCCACCCCGTGCACGAGGAGACCTACCGGCTGGTCCGCGAGGCCTCGGACACCGCCGGGCGTGGCGTGGCGGTCCTGGTCGACCTGCAGGGCCCGAAGATGCGGCTGGGCCGCTTCGGCGCCGGTCCGGTGCTGCTGCGCGCCGGCGACGAGTTCGTCATCACCGTCGACGAGCACGTCGGGGACGACCACAAGGTGTCCACCACCTACGCCGGCCTCGCCGCCGACGTGGTGGTCGGCGACCGGGTGCTCCTCGACGACGGCAAGGTCGCCCTGGAGGTGGTCGGGGTCGCCGGCCCCGACGTGGTGACCCGGGTCGTCGAGGGCGGGATGGTCTCGGACAACAAGGGGCTGAACCTGCCCAGTGCCGCGGTCAGCGTCCCGGCGATGAGCGAGAAGGACGTCGAGGACCTGCGCTGGGCGCTGCGGCTGGGCGCGGACCTGATCGCGCTGTCCTTCGTGCGCTCCGCCGACGACATCACCCCGGTGCTCGCCGTGATGTACGAGGAGGGCGTGCGCATCCCCGTCCTCGCCAAGATCGAGAAGCCGCAGGCGGTGGACAACCTCGAGGCGATCATCGACGCGTTCGACGGGATCATGGTCGCCCGCGGGGACCTCGGCGTGGAGCTGCCCCTGGAGCAGGTGCCGCTGGTGCAAAAGCGCGCGGTGATGCTGGCGCGCGAGGCCGGCAAGCCGGTGATCGTGGCCACCCAGATGCTGGAGTCGATGATCGGCTCCTCGCGGCCGACCCGGGCCGAGACATCGGACGTCGCCAACGCGGTGCTCGACGGGGCGGATGCCCTGATGCTGTCCGCGGAGACCTCGGTCGGCTCCTACCCGGTGCAGGCGGTGGCCACGATGGCCCGCATCATCACCGCGGTGGAGGAGCAGGCACTGGACCAGCTGCCCGTCCTGCACTCCACCCCGCGCAGCAAGGCGGTCGCGATCTGCGGGGCGGCGGCCGACGTGGCCAACCTGCTGGGCGCCAAGGCGCTTGTCGCGTTCACCGAGACCGGTCAGTCCGCGCGCGGCGTGGCCCGGTACCGGTCCCCGATCCCCCTGCTGGCCTTCACCACGTCGCGGCGGGTGCGCAGCCAGCTCGCCCTGACCTGGGGGGTGGAGACCTTCCTGGTCGACTCGGTCACCCACACCGACGAGATGGTCCGCCAGGTCGACATGGCGCTGCTGGACATCGGCCGCTGCGCGCGGGGGGACCTGGTGGTCATCGTGGCCGGGACCCCGCCGGGCATCCCCGGGTCGACCAACGCGATGCGCGTGCACCGCATGGGCGACGCGGTGTCCGGGGTGTCACCCGCGTACCGGATGTTCTGACCGCTGTCCCGGCGGCTGGTCGTGCGGCGACGCGCCGCCGCTGGGAGCAGGCGGGCTAGCCCAGCTCGGCGGTGGAGGCGGCCGGGTAGCCGTTGCTCGCCTCGTCGGCGAGCAGGCCGCTCGCGTCGCCCTCCAGGACCCCCCACGCCCGCAGCTGGGCGACCAGGGTGGCTGGCGTGACCCCGTACAGCACGGCCAGGGTCCGCATGTCCTCGGCGCGCACGCTGAGCACCCGCCCGTTGTAGTCCCCGCGCTGGGACTGGATGCTGGCCACGTAGCGGGCCAGCGGGCCGGCCTTCTCCGCGGGGACCGCGCCGAGGCGCTCCAGGTCGAACACCAGCCGGGACGGCGCCGCGGTCCGGGGGGCGCCCCCACCCGCCCCGCCGGGCAGCAGCTCACCCAGCGGCACCCCGTAGAAGTCGGCCAGCTCGGCCAGCTTGTGCACGGTCACCGCGCGGTCCCCGCGCTCGTAGGAGCCAACGACGACCGCCTTCCAGCGACCGTGGGACTTCTCCTCCACCCCGTGCAGGGAGAGTCCCTGCTGGGTACGGATGGCACGCAGCCGCCCGCCCAGCGCCCTGGCGTAGTCCGTGGCCACCGCACCCGCTCTCGCTCCGGCGGCGGCCGGTGGCCGCCGTGCCCGCCGCCCCCCCGGAGCGGTTACCGAGGGTGACGTTAGGCACCACGCGCGTGAGGGGCAATCCGCTCGCCCAGCTACGGGCCGTTCGGCCGAGGGCGGTCTGGCCGCATGGTGCGCGGGGTGTACCGTCCGGGGGACAGACATCCTTTAAGGCCCGTCCTGTGAGGCGGACAAGGAGGTCAGCATGGCTGACGGTGTGCCCGGCGAGGCACCCGTGGACCGCGGCAGGGTCGTCCTCGACGCCGCCGACGTGTCCCGGGCGCTGACGCGGATCGCGCACGAGGTGGTGGAGCGCAACCGCGGCGTCCACGACGTGGTCGTTCTGGGCATCCCCACCCGCGGCGCCACCCTGGGCAGGCGCCTGGCCGCCCGGCTCGCCGAGGTGGAGGGCGTCGAGGTCCCCGCCGGGGTCCTGGACATCACCTTGTACCGCGACGACCTGCGGCTGCGCCCGGCCCGACCGCTGGCCCGCACCGAGCTGCCGGCGCGCGGGGTGGACGACGCGGTGGTGGTCCTCGTCGACGACGTGCTGTTCTCCGGGCGCACGGTGCGCGCGGCGCTGGACGCCCTGGGGGAGCTGGGGCGCCCGCGCTCGGTGCAGCTGGCGGTCCTCGTGGACCGGGGGCACCGCGAGCTGCCGATCCGCGCGGACTACGTGGGCAAGAACCTGCCGACCTCCACCCGGGAGACGGTGCGGGTGCTCACGCAGGCCGACGACGGGGCCGACGCGGTGCTGCTGGGTCCGGCGGTGGCGTCGTGAACCGCCACCTGGTCTCCGCGGCCGACCTGGACCACGACGAGGCGGTCGCCGTGCTGGACACCGCCGCTGAGCTCGCGCGGGTCGCCGACCGGCCGGTGAAGAAGCTGCCGACGCTGCGCGGGCGCACCGTGGTCAACCTGTTCTTCGAGGACTCCACCCGCACCCGGATCTCCTTCGAGGCGGCCGCGAAGCGGCTGAGCGCGGACGTCATCACCTTCTCCGCGAAGGGCTCCTCGGTGTCGAAGGGGGAGTCGCTGAAGGACACCGCGCTGACCCTGGAGGCGATGGGCGCGGACGCGGTCGTGGTGCGCCACTGGGCGTCGGGGGCAGCCCACCGCCTGGCCTACTCCGGCTGGATCCGCGGCAGCGTGCTCAACGCCGGGGACGGCACCCACGAGCACCCGACCCAGGCCCTACTGGACGCCTACACCCTGCGTGCCCACCTCGGGGGCGGCAGCGGGGACCTGGCCGGGCTGCGGGTGGGCATCGTCGGGGACATCCTGCACAGCAGGGTCGCCCGCTCGAACGTGATCCTGCTCGCCACGCTGGGGGCGCACGTCACCCTGGTCGCCCCGCCGACGCTGCTGCCCGTCGGTGTGGACACCTGGGGGGCGGCGGTCAGCTACGACCTCGACGAGGTGCTGCCCGCCCTGGACGCGGTGATGATGCTGCGGGTGCAGCAGGAGCGGATGGCCGCCGCGTACTTCCCCTCCGCGCAGGAGTACTCGCGGCGCTACGGCCTGGACGCCGCCCGGGCTGCCCGCCTGCCCGCCCACGCCCGCGTGCTGCACCCCGGTCCGATGAACCGGGGCATGGAGATCGCCGCCCAGGTCGCGGACGGGCCGCGGTCCACCGTGGTCGAGCAGGTGACGAACGGGGTCAGCGTGCGGATGGCGGTGCTGTACCTGCTGCTGGGGGGCGCCGGTGACGGCGACGGACCCTCCGGGCCCGCCGCGGCGCCCGGGCAGGACAGCCGGGGGGTGGGCCGGTGAGCGCCCTGGTGGTGCGTGGCGCGGACCTGGCCGGGCGCGGTCGCGGCGACCTGCTGGTGCGCGACGGGCGCATCGAGCAGGCCGGTGGCCGGGTCGACGCCCCGCCCGGCGCGCGCGAGCTGGACGCGGACGGGCTGGTCGCCCTGCCCGGGCTGGTCGACCTGCACACCCACCTGCGCGAGCCCGGCCGGGAGGACGCCGAGACCGTGGCCACCGGGTCCGCCGCCGCGGCGCTCGGCGGGTTCACCGCGGTGCACGCCATGGCCAACACCGACCCGGTCGCCGACACCGCCGGGGTCGTCGAGCAGGTGTGGCGGCTGGGCCAGGCGGCCGGGCTCGTCGACGTCGTGCCCGTCGGGGCGGTCAGCGTCGGGCTGGCCGGCCACCAGCTCGCCGAGCTCGGCGCCATGGCCGGGTCCGCGGCCCGGGTGCGGGTGTTCTCCGACGACGGGCACTGCGTCGCCGACCCGCTGCTGATGCGCCGTGCCCTGGAGTACGTGAAGGCCTTCGACGGGGTGATCGCCCAGCACGCCCAGGACCCGCGGCTCACCGAGGGTGCCCAGATGCACGAGGGGGAGCTGTCCGGGCGGCTCGGCCTGGCCGGGTGGCCGGCCGTCGCCGAGGAGGCGATCATCGCGCGCGACGTCCTGCTCGCCGCCCACGTCGGCGCCCGGCTGCACGTGTGCCACGTGTCCACCGCGGGCTCGGTGGAGCTCGTCCGCCAGGCGAAGGCGAACGGGGTCGCGGTCACCGCGGAGGTCACCCCGCACCACCTGCTGCTCACCGACGAGGCGGTCGCCGGGTACGACCCGGTGTTCAAGGTGAACCCGCCGCTGCGCACCGCCGCCGACGTGGCTGCGCTGCGCGCCGGCCTCGCCGACGGCACCATCGACGTCGTGGCCACCGACCACGCGCCGCACGCCAGCCAGGACAAGGACTGCGAGTGGGCGGCCGCCGCGTTCGGCATGCTCGGGTTGCAGACCGCGCTCGGGGTGGTGATCGAGACCATGGTCGCGACCGGCGCGCTGGACTGGGCCGGGGTCGCCGACCGGATGAGCGCCGCCCCGGCCCGGATCGGGCGGCTGGCCGGCCACGGGCGACCCCTGGCGCCCGGTGAGCCTGCCCACCTGGTGCTGGTCGACCCGGCCGGGCAGCTCGTGGTGCGCGCCGACGCCCTGGCCTCCAAGGCCACCAACACCCCGTTCGCCGGGCGCACGCTGCCCGGCGCGGTCGTCGCCACGCTGCTCGCCGGCCGCCCGACGGTGTGGGACGGGGCACTGGCGTGACCGGGTGGGCACCGGGCAGCCTGGCCGCCACCGGCATCACCCACGTCGGGGAGCGCGCCCTGCTCACGCTGGTCTGTCTGGTCGCCCTCGGGCTGGCCCTGGCCGGGATGCGCCTGGGCTGGGTCCGCAGGGCCCGCCGCGACGGCGACCTGCTGGCGCCCCGGCCGCTGCCGGACAGCCTGGGGGGCCCGCTGCTGGCGGCCCTGCCGGTCACCTACCTGGGCACCACGACCGCGGGCAACATGCTGGACCGGGTGACCGCGCACGGCCTGGGCCAGCCGCGCACCGGCGAGGTGTCCGTGCACCCGCAGGGCCTCGTGCTGGCCCGAGACGGCGCCGAGCCGGTGCTGCTGGCCACCGAGGTGCTGGCCGGGGTCCGTACCGACCGCGGCCTGGTCACCCGGGTCGCCGAGCCGGACTCCACCGTGGTGGTCACCTGGCGCGCGGGCCGCGCCCTGCTCGACACCGGCGTGCGCCCGCGTCTGGCCGCGGACGTGCCGGCCCTGGTCACCGCCCTGTCCGCCC
>Ga0075030_100004762_pt1 | contig 12262 bp, 9 predicted proteins | sample LitLauG_LLR_2012_FD_71393 | JGI IMG/M metagenome (GOLD analysis project Ga0075030, IMG submission 71393) | Freshwater sediment microbial communities from Pennsylvania, USA - Little Laurel Run_MetaG_LLR_2012 | ecosystem: Environmental > Aquatic > Freshwater > Creek > Sediment | place: USA... | reverse complement strand
GGCGGATCCGCCAACGTGATCGTCATGCGCCTGGCTGTTCAGCAGTACCTTGATATCACCCCAACGAAACCCAAGCTTCTCGACACTGGCGCGGATCAGCGCGGGGGAGACCTCGAGGTTTGCATCGATGAGGATATTTCCTGCCGGTGTAACGACGAGGTACGAAGCAAGGTCACGCGTACCCACGTAGTAGAGGTTTTCAGAGATCCTGAACGGAGCGACCGGCGCCGTCCAGTCGGAAGGTAAGGCAAGGCACGAAGCGCTTGAAAGAAGCGCAATCAATGGGATGAAAAAGACGCGCAGGTATCTCATGGGTGTAGGCATTTTGGAAGCGGGTGTCCCGGCGGGACCGCTAGGCCGCACTGACCGGCGCGCCGTGCATCCTCCGCAGCAGGATGGCCAGCATCAGCATGGAAAGGGGTGCCGTGACGGCCCATGGAAGACCAAGAAAGAGCAACGCGACGGAATACGTCGGTGAAAAATACACGATGCCGATGAGCGGGGTCACCAGCGCATGCGCCATGAGTGATCGCCTGACCCAGCGGTCAAAGCCGACGCTCTTGATCGCCGGAACGGCAAGCAGGCATGCCCATCCCATCGCGACGTACCCGAGCGCATCGAAATTCCAGAACAGGGAATGTGGAGTCTGCTCCAGGAACCGCACCGCCTCGGCATCCCCTCTCAACTTTGCCGGGATCACGGTCGAAAGCTGGACAACATAGTTCGCACTGACAAGGACGGCATACATGATCGTGAAGACCACCGAGCCATGGGTCCAGAACTGCCTGGCCGGCGCCGTCAGATGATGAAGGGCCAGCATTTCCAGGGTGTACGGGACGACGATACAAAGCGAGGTGCCGTAGATCAGAGTCTCGTCGGCGGGGAACCGTAACAGATCGGCAACCTGCAGGATCTGCGCGACGACATATGCCACGGTCGACGCGAAAGCGACCAGTCCCGACCCATATCCAATTTTGCTGATGCTCTTGTCCAAGGATTCTGGCTCGGTCCGTCGGCAGCCCGACGAAATGGCAAATCGATCCGTCGTATCCGTACACCGTGTTCGCTCAGGCGTTTCGAATTGCACGATGGCTGCGGTCTCCTTCCTTCCCAACGCAAGTCACTCGGCAAAGTGGAGAGGCGCAAGCAAGCGCTCCCAGCAGCAATCATTTTCGGAGCGATCGCGATCCATCGGAAGGGCGAAGCGAAGCGTCGCAAATTGGCCGGCGGAAATCAAGTTGCCGCCCTCGCGGGGGACCCCGGACCTTGTCGCTCGATCCCGCAATCCGACCTATGGTCGACGAACCGGCCCATCGCCGGCCTGGGAATGCGACTGGACCGAACCTTGGCCGCGCCATTCCGTTGCGGCATACTTTTGCGATGGCAACCAAGCCGGAACCCGCAAGCGAACGCGAGGCGAAACGCTTCGCCAGGCCACGTTCCTGGGAAGCGTGGCTGCAAAAAAATCACCGGATCTCCGCCGGACTCTGGATGCTCATCGCGAAGAAGGGTGCTGCCCGAAAATCGCTTGCCTACATCGAGGCGCTTGAAAGCGCGCTTTGCTTCGGCTGGATCGACGGGCAAAGGAAGGCGCTGGACGAAGACTTCTGGCTGCAGCGCTTCACGCCACGGCGCCCGCGCAGCATCTGGTCCCAAGTCAACAGAACCAGGGCGCTGGCCCTCATCGCACAGGGCCGCATGAAGCCAGCGGGGCTCGCGGAGGTCGAGCGGGCCAAGGCGGACGGGCGTTGGGATGCCGCGTATGAGCCGGCCAGTTCGGCCCAGGTGCCGCCGGACCTGCAAGCCGCGCTCGACGGCAATGCGAAGGCGAAGTCCTTCTTCTCCACTCTCGACGCGGCCAATCGGTATGCCGTGCTCTGGCGCGTGCACACGGCGAAGCGGGCCGAGACCCGCGCAAGGCGCATCGCCAAGTTCATCGAGATGCTTGCGCGCGAAGAGAAGCTGCATCCCTAGGATTCGCCGATCAGGCGCGACGCCCAAGCGGCGCGTCGCCGGCATCGCGGCACGGGCCTGCAACGGGCGTCAGGGCGCTCCTCCGGACGGCGGTGGGCGCTGCCCGCAGTCGATCCCGTCTGCCGTGCTGCCCAGTCCGAGCGCGAGATACAGGTCGGCCTGATTGTTGAGCTGGTTCAGCCGATTGGCGACCAGGGATCTTTCGACGCCGCGCGCACGCTGCTGGGCGTCGAGCCACAACTGGACATCGCTTGCGCCGGACTCGAATCGGATGCGCGTCATCGATTCGGCGAGGTGGGCCTGCTCGACCGCGACCTTCTGGATCCGCTCGTCGGCTTGAAGCGAGGCGCGGGCCGAGAGCGCGTTCTCGACTTCTGCCAGGGCCGTGTACAGGTGCTGGCGGAATCCGAGCACCGCTTCCTCGTACTGGGTCCGCGAAATCGCGGTCGTCAGTCGCGCGGTCGGCCATTGCACGAACGGCAGCAGCAGGCCGGCGCCCAGGGTGCCGAACGGATTGCGCAGCAGATCGAGCAGACCGGAACTCGCCGTGCCCAGGCCGGCCGTCAACGTAAGGCTCGGGTAGAAGCTTGCCCGGGTTGCGTCCACGATGGCCGCGGCCTCGCGCAGACGCAGTTCGGCCGCCTCAACGTCGGGCCGGTTGGCGAGGATCTCGGCCGGGATGCCGGCGCCGATCGGCGGCAGTTCGCCCTCGGGCAGCGCCGCGCGCTCGCCGCCAATCGCGGCCGGCGGCTGGTCGAACAGCAGCGCGAAGGCGACGCGGGTCTCGGCGCGCTGTTGCAGCTGCTGGGCACGGACCGAACGCAGGGTGGAGAGATTCAGCGCCGCCTCGGCGGTGTTCAAGCCCGAGATGGCGCCGGCCTCGTGGCGCGTCCGCGTCAAGGCAAGCGTCTGCTCGGCGTAATCGATGTCGGCGTCGGCCATGCCGAGCAGCTGGTTGAGGTACGCGAGTTGCCAGTAGAGCTTTGCGGTCGTCCCGACCAGTGCGGCGGCATAGGATCGGCAATCGGCCTGCGTCGCGCTCGCCTCCCAGCGGCTGGCATTGCGCTGGCTGGCGAGTTTGCCCCAGAGATCGGCTTCGTAGCCCACCGATGTGGCGACACCGCTCGCGCGCACGTTCGCCACGGGGTTGCCGCCTCGGGTCAAGCCGCTCGAAGCACCCGCGACGATCGACGGCATGCGATTGGTGTCCGTCAGGTCTGCCTCGAGTTGCGCCCGGCGTACGCGCACCACGGCGGACGCGAAGTCGTTGTTGGAACGCAAGGCGCGATCGACCAGCGTCGCGAGCTGCGGATCCTGGAAGTTGCGCCACCATGCCTGCGGCTGGTCGATCCCGCCGGCGGTCGCCGACTCCCAGTTCGGCGGCAGGTTCACCTGCGGTCGCTGCCAGTCGGCGGGTCCGCTGCTGCATCCGGCCAGGATGACCGAAGCGCCGATGAGTCCGATGGCGGCGCGTCTACTCACGGCGCGCGTTCATGCCCGCGCCAGCGCGGTGCTCGGATCCAAATCCGCCGCCCTGCGCGCCGGCACGAAGCCGAAGGTCAGGCCGATCGCCATGGCGCAGCCGAAGGCCAGGACGAAGGATGCGGGGGTAAAGACCATGCGCCATTCGTCCACGAAGAGCGAGAATACGGTCCCCGAGACCAGGGCGAGCAGGACCCCGGCCACCCCGCCGATCACGCAAATGGCGACCGCCTCGCTGATGAACTGGCGGGAGATGTCCGAACGCCGCGCGCCCGCCGCCATGCGTATGCCGATCTCCCGCGCACGCTCGGAGACCGCGACCAGCATGATGCTCATGACGCCGACGCCGCCCACCAGCAAGGCGATCGAGGCGATCAGGGAAAGCATCAGGGTGACCGCGCGCGTGGTGCTCTCATAAGCCCGGGCGAGAGCGTCCATGTTGTTGACGAAGAAGTCCTTGGCGCCATGCTGGTAGGCCAGCAGTCGGCTGAGGCTGTGCTCGACCAGGGCGCTGTCCAGGCCGGCACCGGTGCGCACCACGATGCTGTCGAAATACATGCGGCCGAACAGCCGTACCCCGGCGGTGGTATACGGCAGCAGCACATTGGGACCCGGGCTCGAAAACATCTGCTGGCTGGCCGCGCTCGCGACACCGATCACCGTACAAGGAACATTGCCGACGATGATGACCTGGCCGACCGGATCCTCGGCCGGCGTGAACAAGGTGCGCCGCGTCTCATGGTCGATCACCACCACCTGCGTCTGCCGGGCCAGATCATCGGCGCTGAAGGGCCTGCCGTGCGTCACGGCGACATTGCGGACCGCGAAGAACCCCGCGCCGACGCCGCCGATCGTCGCCAGGACGCTCGTGTCGCGGTGGCGCACCGTGAATGCGCCCTGGGTCAGCGGCGTCAGGGACGCCACGTAGTCTTGCGCCTGCATCGCCGCGAGGTCGACGGGCAGCAGGGTATGGACCGCGCCGGCCCGCCCGTCGCTCCAGCCCGTTCCGCGCCGGAATTCGATCAGGTTGCTGGTCAGGGCGCCGATCGTCGCCTGCATATGGCGCCGGCCGCCCTCGCCGACCGCCATGATCGATACCACCGCGGCGATGCCAATGGCGATGCCGAATATCGTCAGGCCGGTGCGCAGACGGTGGGCGAGCAGCGCCTTGCCCGCCAGGTCGAAGGCGTCGATCAGGGCGCGCACGGGCGACGCGCGCCGTTGCCCGCGCCGCGGCAGCGGCGGGTGTTCGCCCTTTTCGACGCGCACGACCGTGCGCATCGGATTGGCCCGGTCGGCGACGATCCTGCCGTCACGCAGCTCGATGATGCGTTCCGCATAGGCCGCCACATGCGGATCGTGGGTGACGATGACGACCGCGTGGCCCAGCGCCTGCATCCGGCTCAGGTGGCGCATGGTCGCACGCCCCGTCCGGCTGTCGAGGGCACCGGTCGGCTCGTCCGCGAGGATGACCGCGGCACCATTGATGATCGCCCGCGCGATCGCGACCCTTTGCTGCTGGCCGCCCGAGAGCTGGTTCGGCCGATGCGCCATGCGCTCGCCCAGCCCCAGGCGCGTGAGCAGTTCCACGGCCCGCGCGCGCCGCGTGCTCGGCGGCGTGCCGGTATAGATCGCCGGCATCTCGACGTTCTCGAGCGCGGTCAGGCGCGGCAGCAGGTGGCATTGCTGGAACACGAAGCCAAAGTGACGCCGGCGCAGGCGCGCCAGGGCATCGCGGCCGCAGTGACGCACCTCCAGGCCGCCGATCCGGTAGCTGCCGACGCTCGGGCGGTCGAGGCAGCCGAGGATGTTCATCAGGGTCGATTTGCCGGACCCCGACGGGCCGACGATCGCCACCATGACCCCCGCATGCAGGGTCAGGTCGACGTCCTTCAGGACATCGAGCGGCTTTCCTCCGACCACATAGGACTTGCCGACGCCGCGCAACTGCAGCACGGCGCGCAGCGGCGCCGCTGAATCGGCAGGCCGGAGGGCGCGTCCGGCAACGGGTCCGTCGAACATCCTTGCCTCCTCGGGTCAGCGCACCAGGGCGCCTTCATCGGCCACGATGACCCGTTCCCCTTCGCGCAAGCCGTCGAGCACCTGGACGTTGATGTGGTCGTTGATGCCGATACCCAGCAGCCGGCCTTCGGGCGCCGCCCCGGCCCGCAGCACGCGTACCGGATAGCGGCCGTCCGGGGTCCGCTGGCCCAAGGCGGACAGCGGCACGAACAGGGCGCCCTTCGCCTGTTCCAGGACCACCGTCACCTGCGCCGTCATGCCGATGCGCAAGCGGTGCTGCGGATTGGGCGCGTCGAACAGCGCGTTGTAGAACACCGGTCCACCGGGCTTGGAATCGGGACTGGAGAAATCCTGTGGCGCCGGCTCGATCGCGCGCAGCGCGCCCGCGTGCTGCGCCTCGGCGTCGCCGAGTATCGTGAAGTAGGCCGCCTGGCCGGCCTCGATCCGGATGACGTCGGCCTCCGAGACCTGCGCCTTGACCGTGATCGTGTCCAGGTCGGCGATCTTGAGTATCACCGGAGCCTGCTGCGAGGCGACCACGGTCTGCCCTTCCTGCGTGATGATGGCAACCACCTGGCCGCCGATCGGAGCGGTGATCTTGGTGTAGGCGAGGTTGGTCAGTGCGGTGTCCACCTGCGCCCGGGACTGCGAGATCTGCGCGTCGATCGAAGCCAGATTGGCACGCAGGACTTCGCTCTGGGCCTTGGCCAGTTCGAGGTCCTGATGAGAGGTGGCATCGCGCGCCAGCATGAGCTTCTGGCGCGTCAGCGCGAGGTCGGCCTGCCACAGGCTGGCCGCCGTCGCGCGCCGCTGGGCCTGCAGGCTTTGCAGGTTGGCCTGGGCCGAGCGCAGCGCCGCGCGCGGCAGCGCCGGGTCGATCTCCGCGAGCAACTGCCCCTTCTGGACGGGTTCGCCGAGCCCGACCAGCAGGAGCCGCAACTGGCCGGACACCTGGGCGCCGACGTCGACCTGGCGATGCGCCTGGATCGTGCCCGTGGCCATGACCACATTGCGCACGTCGCCGCGCGCGACGGGTGCGGTGAGGAAGGTCGCCCGGCCCGATGCGACGTAGCGCTTGGTCGCCGAAGCGACCGCGCCGAGCGTGAAGACCGATGTCAGCACGAACAAGGCCGTGGTCAACCTCTGCCCTCGAGCGGTCCCCACGCCCAGCGCGCGCAATATCGAGCGGACGGACACATCGATCTCCCGGCAAGAATGGCAAGGCCCGCGACGATGGCATCGTCGCGGGTTTTCGAAACGCCCGTTGGCCTGGGCGATCGGTGCTAGTCGTCCGTCCTTCCGCCGGTTGACGCGTGCGGAGCCGGCGTCGATCCTGTCCCGCTCGCGGAGCCGGCCGTTCCACCATCATCGTGATGGCGATGGTGATGATGGGTCGGCGGCGGTGCCGGGGTAGGCGTCGGCGTCGGCGGTGGCGTCGGCGTCGGCGTCGGCGTGGGTGTCGGCGTCGGTGTCGGTGTCGGCGTGGGTGCCGGCACGACGTGGCACGCCGCGCAGGTATTGCTTTGCGGGTGCGGCGGCGGCGGTGGCGGAGGGACGCAGGCCCCACAGCTTTGCGCCCATACGCTGATCGGTATCAAGGGCACCGCGAGCAGCGGCAAGGCCTTCGCGATGAAGCCGATCGTTCGCGGGTCGATGCGTCGTTTTTTCGATCGCGTCGATATGACGGTGACGGGAGTGAGGGAAGATTTCAACGGCGTGCTCCTGGTTGCGACAGCAAGATGCCGTGTCCCGTGAATTCGATCGCGAATCCGCAGGTCAACGGCGCAGTCACAGTAGCTGGCCATGCCGTCCTTGCCTGCCGCATCTTCGAACTAGCGGCATCCCTTCTTGGCGCGGAACGGAATGGACGACCTCGGATACAGGAATGCGCGATGAAGCATTCGAGACGCGGACCGACGTGGCCGCCGTCCGACGCCCCGGGATCTGCTACGTGCACAGAGTGCAGCGCGATGTCGTCCGGATGATCGACCCGTGACGCGCGTGCGCATCGACACGCGCGCGCGTGGTCGCGGCGCGCTAGTCCGAACGCCCGCGCCAGCCTTGCGCAGGACGAGCGAGAATCCGCTCGCCTATAATCCTTGGACCCGTGTCGGCTCGCCGCAGGACCGATGGATCGCCGCGCGGCCCGACAGAGCAGGCAGCCATGGCATGCGACGAAGCGCTGGTCATCCGAGTGCGCGAGCAGTTGTCCGGGATCGCGGGCCGCGGCGAGCGTCGCATGTTCGGCGGCGTGTGCTTCACGCTCGATGGCAACATGCTGTGCGGCGTCGTCAAGGACGAAATCATGGTTCGCGTCGGCGATGAGGCGTATCCGGCGGCGCTGCGCAAGGCGCACGCGAGGTCCATGGATTTCACCGGCCGCCCGATGAACGGCTACGTGTTCGTCGCGGCGCAAAGCATCCGGACCGCGACGTCGTTGAAAAGCTGGATCGATCCGGCGCGCGCCTTCGTCGCGACGCTGCCCGCCAAGGCAGAGGGCCGGCGCGCCAAATCCCGCGCGCCCCGAGCGACAAAGTGAGCAAAGCGCTTGCCGTGCCGCGGTTCCGGCCCAGGTCCGGCTGGCTATGCCTGTTCGCCGTCGCGCTCGGCACCAGCGCGTCGGCGCGCGATCCGGTCGATCGCTGGCGGGTGACGACCCGGATCGATCTGGGCGGCTTGGCGCTGCCCGATCTGCCGAACATGCCGCCGGGCTTGCGCCTGCCGGCGCCGCCACCGCAGGTGCAGGAGATCTGCACGCCGCGGCGGGCCGACGCGGCACCGGTTGCGGATCACGATGGCCGCTGCACGGTGAGCGACGTCCACCGCGAAGGCGAGAGGCAGACCGTGCACCTGGACTGCGGCGGCGCGCGCGCCCTGCACGGCACGCTCGAATTGGTCTACGACTCGCCGGACCATTACGTCGGGCGCATGGAGGTCGCGCCCGAGCGGGCCGACGCGCGGGCCCGCCTGCCGCCGCACGCCGTGACGCTGGTCATGGAGGGGCAGCGCATCGGCCAGTGCGAAGCCGGCGACACGGCAAAGTCGGCGGACCAGGAAAACCCGCGGCAAGAGCGCACGCCGCAGGTCGAGGCGCGCGACGCCTGCACGCAAAGTGCGCTGGCCGCGGAGTTCGAGGCCTTTCTCGGCGCGCATCCGCGCTGCCAGGAGCGCACGGCGGTGCGCACGTTTTGCGGTGCGGTGCAGGAATTCGACGGTTTCCTGGGCGCCGCGACGCGGGAAGCGGACGCCATGGCGCCCGGTGCGGCGCAGGCGGCCACAGCGACGATCACCCAGCCGCTGACGCTGGCCGCACGGCTGTGCGACTTCTCCATTCCCGAGGTGCGCCTGGGTCTGTGCGAGCGCGCCGGTGCGCTCGGCCGCTTCGATTTCCTGCTTGGGCAATGCGCGGCGCAATCGCGCTCGCTGGCGCAGCGGCTTTGTCCGGTCGGCGCGGCGCCGGGCGCGGGCGCCGAGGACTTCTGCGCCAGGTATTCGGCACAGGCCACCCGCGCCGGCACGACGCCGGTGCCGGCGCCAAAGACCGTCGAACCCTGATCGCGTCCTGGTGCTAGCCCGGAGCGACCGGCGGCAAGGCGGCCAGCCAGGCATCGTAGCGCGCGACGAATTCGGCCGGCCGCTCGAAGTGCGGCAGCGCGCCGGTCTGCATCACTTCGACCTTCCAGCCGGGCTGTGCCGCGAGCTGGCCCAGGCCGCGATAGTCGACGAAGTCGCCGCGCACACCGTGCGCCACCCACACCGGCCGGGCGAGGCCGCGGTACAGCGTGCCGCTGTCGCCGCTGAACAGATAGCCGCTCAGGAAGCTCAGCGGCGCATGTTCCGCACCGTCCTGGCGGGCCAGCTCGACGTCGTAGTCGAGCAGTCCTTGGTCGATGTCCGCGGAACCCCAGGTGCGGCGCAGGAAGTAACGGATCACCGGACGCCGCGTCAGCAGGCCGAACAGGCGCCGGCCCAGCCATCGCGCGGTGAGTACCCGGTACACGCCGGCCCGGCCCAGCGTGCTGCCGGGCGGCCCCAGGCGCAGCGCGGCGCGGTTGAAGCCGGTCGGGCTGACCAGGGCCAGGCTGCGGTAGCCGGCCGGGTCTTCGGTCGCCGCGCGGGCGAGGAATTCCGCGGCGAGCGAGAGCGCCAGCGCGTCGACCGGCACGCCGCCGTGAGCCCGCCGTGCCTCGGCGACGACGGCGTGCACGGCGTCGGTCATGAGGCGCGGCGTGTAGCGGCGCGCGGCGCGCGCCGACAGGCCGAATCCCGGCAGGTCGGGCGCGTAGACCGGGCGGTGGCCGCGATAGTGATCGAAAAGCGGCTTGACCTCGTAGGCCGAGCCGACCGCGTTGATGCTGTGGATCAGGACGAGCGGCGCGGCGGCCGATGCGGCCGGCCCGTCCTCGTACCATGAGACCCGGCCGCCGCCGGGCAGTTCGAGTTCGCGGCGCCGGCCGGCCAGGGCCGGCGGGGCGCCACGCGGCGGCGCGGGCCGTGCGGGGGCGCTCAAGGCAGTACGGGCGGCGCCAGCAACGGCAGGCGGAAGTTGATCACGCCGACGTCCTCCGGATCGCGCTCGGCGACGTAGCCGCGCGCCACCATCATGCCGCGCATGGAGTCGTTGTCGGCCAGCACGTAGCCGTGGATCTGGCTGATGCGCCGCTCGCGGGCGCAGGATTCGATGGCCTCCATCATCTGGAAGCCCAGGCCGCGCCCCTGCCAGCTGTCCTCGACCGCGATGCCGAATTCGGCCTCGTCGCCGCCGAAGATGCGGTTGTACTGGGCGAAGCCGCGGATCTCCTCGCCGCCGCCCTCGCCGTCGGCGGCCGCGGCATCGATCGCGACGAAGGCCATCTCGCGGTCGTAGTCGATCTGCGTGAAGCGCACCAGGCGGTCGAGCGACAGTTCGCGCACCGGGGCATGGAAGCGCCGGTAGAGCGTCAGGTCGGAGAGGCGCGCGACGAAGCGCTTCTGCGCCTCGGCGTCCTCGGGCCGCACCGGGCGCAGCAGCACGGTATGGCCGTCGCTCAGGTGCAGCGGGCGCTCGAGCGCCTTGGGATAGGGGTGGATCGCCAGATGCGAATACACCGGGTCGGGCGCGAGCGGGCCGCGATCGATGACGACCCGCGCATCGAGCGCGATCACGCCGTGCTCGTCGACCAGCAGCGGATTGATGTCGAGCTCGGTCAGGCAGGGGAACTCGCAGGCCAGCTCGGAGACGCGCAGCAGGGTGTCGACCAGCGCATCCATGTTGACCCCCGGCATGCCACGGAAGGGCCTGAGCATGGTCGCGACGCGGGTGCGGTCGATCAGGTCGCCGGCCAGCATGCGGTTGAGCGGTGGCAGCGCCAGCGCCGAATCGCGCACGATTTCGACCGCGATGCCGCCCATGCCGAAGCTGATCACCGGGCCGAACGAGGGATCGCGGGCGATGCCGACGATGAGCTCGCGGCCCGAGCGGCGCGTCACCATCTGCTGCACCAGGACACCGCGGAAGGTGGCGCCGGGCGCACGCTGCAGCACCCGCTCGTGGATCAGCTCGAAGCCGAAGCCGACCTCTTCCGGCGTCTTCAGACCGAGCAGCACCCCGCCGACGTCGCTCTTGTGCGTCACGCCCTCGGCGCGCACCTTGAGCACCACCGGGTAGCCCAGCTCCGCCGCCAGGGTCTGCGCGGCCAGTGCGCTGGTGGCCAGGCGGCCCTGCGCCACCTCGATCCCGCAGGCCTGCAGCACCGACTTGGCCTCGTCCTCGGCCAGCAGCATGCGCTGCTGCAACTGGGCCTGGGCGAGGATGGCGCGCACCGTATCGAATTTAAGCGGCTTGTTCGATTCCGGGTCCGGCACGATGGGCGGCGGCAGCTGCAGGCGCAGCTCGCGGTGCTGGACGAACTGGGCCAGATAGGAGAAGGACTCGACGCCCTGCTCCGGACTGCGCATCGCCGAGTAGCCCGCCTGGCGGAACAGGCTGCGGCCCTGGGCGGCATCGGCCTCGCCCAGCCAGGCCGAGACCACCGGCTTGTGGCTCTTGGCCGCGGCCGGCAGCAGGGCGCGCGCCAGGTCCGCCGAGGCCAGGGGCATGGTCGGCACGAACAGCACCAGCACGCCGTCGTTGGCGTCGTCGGCCAGCAGCAGCTCGAAGGCCCGGGCGAAGCGAACGCAGTCGGCGTCGCCGATGACATCGACCGGATTGCCGTGCGACCAGATGCCGGGCAGCAGCGCGTCGAGCTGACGCAACGTCGAATCGCCGATGCCGGCCAGCGTCAGGCCGGCATCGGCCGCGGCGTCGGCGGCCAGGACGCCCGGACCGCCGCCATTGGTGAGGATGGCCAGGCGCGAGCCCTGCGGCAGGCGGCCGCTCAGCAGCGCCTCCGAAGCCGAAAAGAGCTGGGCGTACTTGTTGATGCGGATCGCGCCGGTGCGCCGCAACGCGGTGTCGAACACGGCGTCGTTACCGGCCAGCGCACCGGTGTGGCTCAGCGCGGCCTTCGAGCCGGCGGCGCGCCGGCCGGCCTTGAGCACGATCACCGGTTTCATGCTGGCCGCGGCGCGCAGGCTGGAGAGGAACTGGCGCGGCCGGCGCACGCCTTCGACGTAGAGCACGATGCTGCGGGTCTGCGGATCGAGGGCGAGAAAATCGAGCAGGTCGGAGAACTCGACGTCGGCGCCGTCCCCGGTGGAAACCGCCGAGGAAAAGCCGAAGCCGGCGGACCAGGCGTAATCGAGCAGCGCCGCGGCGACGGCACCCGACTGGGAGATCATGCCGATGTTGCCGGCGCGCGCCGGC
>Ga0075030_100004757_pt1 | contig 12269 bp, 10 predicted proteins | sample LitLauG_LLR_2012_FD_71393 | JGI IMG/M metagenome (GOLD analysis project Ga0075030, IMG submission 71393) | Freshwater sediment microbial communities from Pennsylvania, USA - Little Laurel Run_MetaG_LLR_2012 | ecosystem: Environmental > Aquatic > Freshwater > Creek > Sediment | place: USA... | reverse complement strand
GCGAGACGGCCCTTATGATGGCGGCGCGCACCGGCCACCTGGATGCCGTCAAAATGCTGCTCGACCACGGCGCCAACGTGAACACAACGGAAAACCTGCGCGGCACCAGCGCCCTCATGTGGGCCGCAGAGCAAGGCCACGCCTCGATCGTTCAGTTGCTGGCTGATCGCGGCGCCGACCTGCGGCTGCAGTCGAAGGTCCTGACGCCTCCCGGCCGGCGGGGACTGGGGTTTGCCAGCAGCAACATCGTCTTTGGGGCCAGCGGCCGGGCCGCCCCGTCGGTGCCCGTCAAAGGCGGTCTTACCGCCTTGCTGTTTGCGGCGCGCCAGGGAACCCTGGACTGCGTGCGCGTCCTGGTTAAGGGAGGAGCCGATGTCAACCAGCCCGCCGCAGATGGATCGAGCCCGTTACTGGTAGCCATTCAGAATGGCTCCTGGGACATCGCGCGCTTCCTGTTGGACCACGAAGCGAATCCCAACCTGGCCAACTCCAAAGGATGGACACCGCTCTACCTGGCAGTGAAAACGCGCAACCAGGAGACCACTGCCGTCCCCGGACCCGGCACCGACGGCGCTCTGGACTTGATCCGGGCCCTGCTCGACCGGGGAGCCGAGCCCAACGTGCGGATCAAGGCCGCCACCGAGGTCCATCAGGGGATGACGGCCGTCTGGTTAAAGGAACCCGGCGCCACGCCCCTGTTGCGCGCTGCGCTGTGCGGCGACCTCACGGTGGTCCGCCTGTTGCTGGCTCACGGCGCTGATCCGCAGATCCCCACCTTGGACCATACGACACCGCTAATGGTCGCGGCCGGTGTAGGCTGGGCCGAGGGGCTGATGCACGAATATTCGGAAGACCAGACCGTCGAACTGTTGAAACTGCTCCTCGATCGCGGCGCCGACGTGAATGCCGCCAACGACCATGGCATGACCCCGCTGCACGGCGCCGCCTATAAGGCCGCGAACAAGGCCGTGCAACTCCTTGTGGATCGCGGCGCCAAACTCGACGCCAAAGACAAAGGCGAGGACTATGGCTTCGGGGCCCGCTCCGTCAAGATGACCCCTCTGAATTGGGCCGAGGGTGTGCCCATCGGCATGTCCTCCGCCATTTATCACGCCGAAACGGTCGCTCTGCTTTCCCGCTTGATGCAGGAGCGCGGCATCCCGGTCGTCAGCAACGCCAGCGCGAAGCAGTGATTGGAGTCCTTTCCGGGTTGCCGGAGGAAACGCGTTCATCCGCGGTGGGGGTGGGAATCGTCAGATCCAAATGGACCGCTTCCGCCTATTGACGCTCCTATCCAGGCTGGATAGCGCGCGCATGGCTGTCCGCTTTCCGCTGGCAGCGATACACATGTTCGGTGATTGCATGACCGGGACGGCAGCAACTGCTTTCCCCCGCCGCCTCGGCCTCTTCGTCACGAACCGGTGTAATTTTGTCTGCCCCATGTGCGCGGTACAAGACGCCCGCGATGAAGGTCTGGCAAGAGGCGGAGATATGCCGTTTGAAGTTGTAGAGAGAGTGCTGGCCGAGTGCTCTCCGCACCAGCCGGTAGTCGATTTCATCGGCGGAGAGCCCCTTCTCTACCCACATCTCGTGAACGCCGTGGAACTGGCTTCCCAGCGGAACGTGCTCGCGGCGGTGACCACCAACGGGCTCAAGCTCAAAGCAACAGCCGAGGCTTTCGTTCGGGCAAAACTGCCCCTTCTCCAAGTCTCACTGGACGGTTGGGATGAGGTATCCCAAGCGGCGCGTGGCGGTGTGAAATCGTCGTTCGAGCGCCTTTGCGACGGCGTGCGCGCGGTCCAAGAAGTCAGAGGCCCACGTCCTTTCCCCATTATTCGCATTTTGACCACGATCACCAGGGTTAACTACAGTCACTTGGATCGCATACAAACCGTAATCGCGAAGCTGGGCGTTCGCTACTGGGGCATCTCAAACTATTTCTACCTCAACCGGCACGCTCATGAGAGACACCAAGCGTTCGCACTGTTCCACGGATTAAGCGGGCCGGTTGTGGCGCATCCAATTGCAGATGACGTCTATCTGGCGCCGGACCCGGTACGGGATCTCAAATCCTGTTTGCAGCGTGTACGGCAATTGAATCGCCGGCTTGGCCTTGGGATTGCTTACGCCTGGAAGATCGAACTTGAGAAATACTATTCCATCCGCGAGGCGTCCCGGTCTTGTGTATGCGAGTTGCCTTTTACGCGGCTCGATATCCAAACCGACGGCCGCATGGCGGTCTGCGTTAGCGGAAAACAAGTCGGTCAAGTCGGGCGCGATTCGATCGCCGCGGCTTGGCGCGGCAGGCTTATGGCTCGATATCGGCAGATGTATGAGCGAACCAGGCCCATGCCCATGTGCTTTCGGTGTTGCGGCCTGTCGCAATCCATCAAGTTCGACCGGCGTGATTAGTGGCGCGTTCCGGCATCTGCAACCGAAGTCGTGAAGCTTGATGGCATTTTAAGCTATGCTTGAATCATGGCCCCGAAGCCCGGCCGAAAGAACCCCGCGGTGGCGGCGGTTACCGCGGCGACGGCGGCGGCCAGCGGCAGAATAAGCGCTGGTAATAGCGTCAGATTCGATTTGGGAGCCGGCCCGCAAACGGTCGGCCTTTTTTTATCGGGAGGAACCCTTTATGGCGACGCGATCGCGTACTACGTTCCAGAAGCGACAGAAAGAAATGGCCCGCGCCGAAAAGCAGCGCGAGAAAGCGGCTAAGCGGTTGCAAAAGAAAGATGGGGAGCGCCCGTCCGAGCCAGACGAGCTCACTCTCGAAGAGGCAGCCATTCTTCGTTCGTTATAAACCTCACGGTTAACGGGTATGGATAAGCGACTTGCCAAGCGCCACAAACGCCAGGTTGCGCGCGCACGAGAGAGAGTCAGGCTCTCTGAGCCTGATGCCAGGACTCCGGAACAAATTGCCGCAGCCCGGTTAGCGAGTCGCCCTAATCTGCGCCGCGATACCAACTCGTGGCCGTCGCTGCCCAGTGATTCTGGCGTCCCTGTCAAGACCGAAGGTTCGCAGTAGATTCGCCGATCGCCATCCCCATCTGCCTGGGATGGCACATCCCGGGCAGGTAGTGTGTTTGCTGCGCGTGGGCACTGCCGCCCGTGTTGGACCGGCCGGAGACTTGTTCTCCTATTTCACAAACACCAATTCGCCGAAGTTCGCGGGGGCGTGCGGGTGCGGCCAGTTCAGTTTGGAATCGGCCCACACACTCAACCGGCGGTGGGGCTCGGTGCCGTCCCAGCGGTTCAGATTGGCCGTGAACACCGTGCCGATGTGCGGCGGCGGCGCCATGTCGGCAAAGTTTTTCCAGGGAATGGCCAACTCCATGCTCCAGCCCCGGTCGCGATCGCCGCGCATGTTCAACGTCCCGTCGATGTGTACTCCGACCTGTAGTCCCTCCAGGTCGAAACGCCGCATGTAATACTGCCCATCGATGCAGACGTAGTCCATCACGACGCCGCGGACATTGACCTCCACGCAGTAGTACAGTCTGGTTTGCGAGGGCTTCACGTTCAGGAAGATTTCGGCCGTATCATCGCGATAGACGAAATCGTCGCGCCCTTGTACCTGGGCGGTGACGTCGTTGTCCTCGGCTTCATAGGCGACGTATAAATAGTTGTCGTCCCAAAGCAGGCGTGCGTGCGTCTTTTGTTTCTCTCCAGTCTGCGAATCCCAGGGAAAAAGGAATTCGAAGGCTGGGCTGGCAGCCGACCATTCCGGGGGATCGATCTTGCCGTCGATCGTAATCGGCGCCGTCGCGCGGTGGACCTCGTATCGCGGCGCGCCGTAGAAAAGCGGCGCGTTCAGCGCCAGCAAGGCAGCTAATTTCGTCATTTCACGAATACCAGTTCGCCGAACTGATCGAGCGGCGGTGGCGCGGCACTACCCCGGCCCCAGTTTGCCGTCCAGGTGCTCCCCGCGCCGTGCTGCCGCGACAGATCGTCGAAGTTGTTCCAGGGAATGGCGACTTCAGCAGTCCAAGCGTGCCCCTCCACATACGTGCTCAGCCGGACTCCCTGCAAATGAAACTGCCGGAACACGTATTCCCCAACGCGTAGGAAGGCCCGTCCCGTAGCGCGCCGATCGATTTCTAGACCGATGTAGGCGTCGGTTTGAGGAGGCTTAGGATGGATCTGAATGACGACGGAATCCGAGTCCTCACATTCGAATGCGAGGTACAGGAAGTTGTCATCCCAGAGCAATCGGACGGTGGTGGGCGAGGGAGCGGGAACTTCGATTTTTCCGGCCGCCTCCCAAGCGGGTTCGTCCGCCTTGCCATCGATCTGGATGGGAGAAGCCGCGCGCTTCACTTCGTAGCGCTGGGGAGGCGCCGCCACCAGCGCCCCGGCCGCGAGCAGCCAAGCCAACCGTTGCATTGCTAGTCCAATCCGCGGTACTTGAAATTTCGGAAAGTGACCTGTCCCTCGCCGGCCGCGTAGAGAGCGAGCCTCCGGCCGTCGGTTACATGCGTGGAGTTTTCAAACGGAGTCCAGTTCTTGCCGTCCTCGCTGTAAAAGGCGGATACATCGTAGTTCCGGTTGCGCAGCCGCACGAACATTCGATTTTCATTCCACTTCTTGTAATTGGCCTGGCCGGCCCAGGTCGCAAATGCCGTTCCTTTGCGTAAGCCGGCAGTGGCCCAGGTACCGCCTCCACGGAAACCGCCGCCCACCATCAGGCCGCCCTCAGCTCCGTCCGGCACGGAGATTTCCACTTCGGCCTCATATGCGTGATTCACGGGCATGACGCCCAGAGACTCCGCATCGGCGGGCAGAATCGCCGCCGCGCCGGGAAGTTTCCCTTTGGCTTTCATGATAAGTCTGCCGCCGCCTAACTCGAACGCCTCGGCGGGATTGACTCGCTGGCCGAACTGCCATTGAAGTCCCAGCGTGGAGCCCGAAAAGTCGTCGGAGAGGGGCATCCCGTGGCCGACGTTTTCGCCGGCCGGCTTCGGAAACACGTCGGTGGCCGCGGCCCCGGGAACTATGCGCGGCCAGTCGTCGGCGGTCCACTCCACCGGCAGAAGCAGGCTCTGCTTGCCGAGCACCGTGTAGCCATTCTCGTAGCCGGTGTAGAGGAACCACCACTTGCCATCCGCGTCGTCGATGAGCGTGCCGTGCCCCTGCCGCCACCATTTCTCATCCTGCGTCCAGGTGTGGACGAACGGATTGGACGGCGAGTTCTCCCAAGGCCCTTCCACCGATTTCGAGCGCGCCATGATCGCCATGTGCGCGGTGGTGGGGCCGGAGGTTCCCCCTTCTGCCGATGCCAGATAAAAATAACCGTTGTGGAAGGTCAACTTGGGCGCTTCCAGGCATTTGCACTCGGCCACCCAATCTTTGGGATAATCCCAACCGTCGTAAACCTGCTTCAGGTCGCCCACGGTGCTCAGTCCGTCGGGAGCCAGCCGGATCATCATTCCCTTGTTGAAGTAAAGATACCGGTTGCCGGCCTGGTCGACCACGTGTCCCGGGTCGAAAACGCCGTAGACACCCAGTTCGATGGGATCGCTCCATGCGCCCGCCGGATCGTTGGCCCACAGAACGATATTGCTCCAGGCGCGATCGCCGCGGTCTTTGAAGGGGACGCCCAGGAGACTCCGCTGCGACGAATTGAGCGGCCCCACATTCCCGCGTGTGGCATCCACCTGCGTGGTGTAGATGTAGTATTTGCCCCGGTAATACGTGATGTCGGAAGCCCACGCGCCGCCATTAAATTTGCGCAAGGCGCGGGTGATTGGCCGCCAGTTGACCAGGTCGCGCGAGTGCCAGACCAGTTGATCGGGCCAGCCGCCGCCGCCCATCATGTAATAATCCTTGCCGACCCGCACAATGGTGTTGTCGCTGCCTGGACCCACCAGAACGGGATTGCGGAAGTAGCCGTTGCCGAGGTCTCCCTGCGGGATGCGCTCCAGGCGGGCCTGCGGGACGCGCCGCATGTCGGGTGACGTCCCCTGCGGCTCCACGATCGACATGCCGGCAATGGCTACGGCCAGCACGAAAAAACTCAGGGGGAGAATGCGCTTCTTGTGCATGACGGACTCCAGTTACCCCTGTACGACAGGGTAGCACAATACAGGCAGTTTAAGACCCTTAAATTATTATTAGCGAAGGGTAAACACGGCGCTCGGCAGTGCCGCCAGCGATGGTATTGGTGCCCAAAGCCCTGGCGGCGCTCACAACCGGCGCCACGTCATTTCCACACGCACCGGTATTTCATTCTTAGTCGGGATTGCCAGAAGCGAGGGCGGTTCGATTTTGAAATCGGACAGCGTCGCTGGAACCGTGCCCGATATGCGAGCCTCGTTTCCTTGCGTCACTTGTTGGAAGGGGACCTGTTTGTACTCGACGGTCTGGCCGGCAAACTGGACCTCCAGATCGGCGTGAATCGTCGCAGATGAGGCTGCATCCTCTGGCAGTCGCAGACGCACCGTGACTAAAGGAAATTGCGCGCCACGCACGACTTGAATCATGTGAAGATCGCGGTTGCTATCTCCCGATACGAACGACTTAACGGGCACTGCGGCCAAAAAATCGCATTGCCCAGCCTGGCATACCCCTTTGCCACGCGCCTCGTGGCTGACACCGTCGACCTGATGCAGCGGGTGAGACACATGATACGCGAGAGTGGACTGTTGCAGGGCCCACTGGCTGTCCGCCCCGAAAGACGCGGGTGGGACGAGGAGTAAGAGAGCCGCCAGGGTTGTGTTCGTATTCATAACCCGCTCAGAATTTGATGGATACCGACAGAATCGCGAGCCCATAGGCCGCGCCCGTTACGACTCCCACTACCGAGTGCGCCTGGGCGATCCCATGAACCTTCTCACCGCGGCTTCGTTGCTCATAGGCGAGCGCGCCCAGGATGGGAGTCAGAATCATCCCGGGGCCATGAATCCAGGCCAGGGCCCTGTGCACGCGGATCGGCCCGCGGACCGTGCTGCCGGGAATCTTGGGCGCGAAAATGGCAAAGCTGGCGGTGGTTAAATACATGCCCGCCGTTATGCCGCCCAGCGCGGCATGTAGTTCGCGGCCGGAAGCGGTGCCGTGCCTTCCCGCCGCGCCGCTGGAGGTAATGAGCGTAGCGAGCAGAGGAGCGGTCGTGATCAAACCGAGCCGTTGATGCGTCTTGAGCATGTGCGACCGCCGGTCCAACCGCGCCTGGTCCTGGGCGCTGCCCTTGGCCGCCTCGGGCGGGAAACCGAGGTCGCCCAGGGAAGGTGCTTGGGAATTGCCGGAACGGTCAGTGATAGCCAGGTCCATCGTCTGCTTCGCTCCTGCCGCAAGCGTGACTCTTGCCACTTTGGTGCTGAACGCTTCCGCTGTTGCTGAAACCTCGTAATCTCCCGGGGCAAGGTTGGGTACCGAGTAGAGGCCGGCCGCATCGGTTTGGGTCTCCGTCGATTGACCGGTGGCCAGGTTCTTGACAGCCACCCTGGCGTTGGGAACGCCTGCCGCCGACGGATTGGTGACCACGCCGGAAAGAGTGGCGCCACTCGCCTGCGCCCACACTGGGCCGGAGATAAGAAGAGCGAGCGTCAGCATCTCTGCCAGGAACTTCACGGGTTTCGCATTCATCGGGGGTTCTCCGTTTGAGCTGGAGCGCCTGTTTCCACCGCTAGCCAGCCGCCTCGCTGGACCTGCACCGCAATAGCCACCATCTTCATCATTGCCACCCAGAGGGCGGCTTCCCGGCGGCGGAATGCCCCCGCGTCTTCCTAATCGGAAATTATCGGAGCCTATTTTTCTGGCCCCAGATCCGCTTGCAGGATTTCCGCGTACAAATCAAAGTTCCCGTACTCCGCGACACGAACTTCGACCTCGCGAAGCTGCCGCAAGACACGAAGGCGTTGCTCGCCGAGATTCTCCGCCTCACACATCGCAATAACGCGCAGCAGGTACTGTCCTCGCTGGATCGCCTCGGTCAGACCGGAGGGACACATGGCACAATTGTGAGCCTAAAATGGGCAATTATCATCACCCGAAAGAGCCATCTATTTTTTGGAACTTACCGTTTCCGAGGAAATGCCAAGGTTGCTGCCCTGCCGGCGAAAGTATTGCTCACCACCCTATCGGCTTTGCGGCCCGCTTGGAATCATTGAGCGTAGTATGTCATAGGGCAGACCGGCCTAGGCTATCATATCGTCACATTTTGCGATATAGTGGCCTGGATATTGGTTCAAATGCCGATCCCCCGGTCTGGGTAACAGTCCGATGGCAGTCCGTGGCGAAGATAAAATGGCCAATATGGCGTCAAGCCGAAGCCGGCGCGGGTGCCGCGCCTTGTTCTGCGGAGGATGCCTGCAGGGAAATTGGGGCGGGCAGGCGTCTCCTGCCTGTGAGTGCGAACCTGACATCGAGGAGAAGTTGCCGGGTTTTCTCGAGGCTTCGGATTGACGCCACCGCGGCGCATCGCCTTCTTCACGGATTGCTTTCGTGAGGCGAATGGAGTAGCGACGCTCAGCCGGGAGTTCGCTGCGTTCGCCCAGCGACGGCAGTTGCCGTTCCTCTGTGTTCACAGCGGTCCTCAAACGCGCGTGACTCAACAGGAATCCGTGACCACCTTGGAGCTCAAACGAAGTCTGGCGGCATTTCCGCTGGACCACGATTTGTCTTGCGACCCCTTGCTCAGCCGCTACAAGAATTGGGTTACCGCCCGAGTGCGCTCCTTTCAGGCCGACTTGGTGCATATCACGGCGCCGGGGGATATCGGGATTCTGGGCCTTTGGGTGGCGCATTCCCTGAGGATTCCTCTTGTCGCGTCCTGGCATACCAACCTGCACGAGTATGCCTCCCGCCGGCTGAACAGGCTTTTCTCCTTTCTGCCGCCTACCTGGCGGGCGCGGGTCTGCGATACGGCCGAAGAGCAGAGCCTGCGCGCCTGCGTCCGCTTCTATGGCCTGGCCCGCTTCCTCCTGGCGCCGAACGAAACCATGGTTCACCTTCTCCAGGAGCGAACCGGTAAGCCGGCATTCCTTATGGCGCACGGGGTCGATACCGAATTGTTTTCCCCTCGCCGGCGGCGCCGGCGTGGCGGCCCCTTTTGCATCGGGTATGTGGGCCGGCTCACGCCCGAAAAAAATGTTCGGCTGTTCGTGGATTTGGAGCGAAGCTTGCTTGCCGCCGACCAGCGAAATTTTCGCTTCGTGATGGTCGGAGAGGGTAACGAGAGGGACTGGCTAAAGAAGCACCTTGGGCTTGGCGAAACCTTGGGACCCCTCCGCGGAGAGGCTCTCGCCGAAGCGTTTGCCGGCATGGATGTCTTTGTGTTCCCTTCACAGACGGACACGTTCGGGCTGGTGGTGCTCGAAGCCATGGCCTCCGGAGTGCCGGTGGTGGTCAGTCCCCGGACCGGCGCCTGGGTCGGCGTACGTCACGGTATCGACGGATTTCACGCGGAAGGCTTAAACTCCCTCACGCAAAGCGTGCTGTGCCTGATGAACAGCGACGCTCTGCAGCGAAGGATGAGCTCCGCGGCTCGCCTGTTCGCCTCTTCCCGAGTCTGGGATGGGGTGTTCGAGCAGTTGTATCGTACCTACCAGTTGGGTCTGGAAGAAACGGGCTTACCGGCAAGCGGGTATGCCACAGTAGCAAGGCCGGTAAGCGAATCTCATAAGGAAGCGCCATAAGACGCCATGCTCATGCTCCCGTCTCTGTTGTTCCTGGTGAACCCGTTGCCGGCTCGGCAGGTGCCGGCTGGCACGCAACTTCACGTCCGGCTTACCACTACAATCGGTTCCTACGCGAGCAAGGTGGCCGAACCCGTCCAAGCGGTTCTCATCGCGCCGGTCATGGTGGATGGCGAGACGGTTCTGCCGGCCGGAAGCACGATATTGGGAAAAGTGAAAACGGTCGCGCGAGTGGGCCTCGGAATTCGCCACGAAACAGCCGCGCTCGAGTTGGAATTCGACAGCCTGATGCTGCCCGGCAAGAACCAAGTCCCCGCCTCCGCGCGAGTGGCCGAGGTCGATAACGCCCTGGAGCGGGTGACTCGCGATGGGCACATCCGCGCCCTCCGCGCCACCGACAGCGGCGGCTATCGGGTGAGCGGCTATGTCCGGATGTTGCTTCTTCGCTGCGAGTTGCACAGCACCATCGCCGTGTGGCTCGTGAGATCGGCGGTGATCAAGGTCCCCGAGCCGGAAATCTATTTCCCTGCCGGCGCCGAACTCACGCTGAGGGTCACCGAGCCTCTGCGCCCGAACTCTTCCTTCCTGGACGCGCCCTCTGGAAATGAATTGTCCGATGAGGAGCACGGAGACTTACACCGTATCGTTACGTCCATGCCCAATCGGACTTACGCTCCCGACCTACACCGCCCATCGGATCTCACGAACGTGCTGCTCATCGGCTCTCACGACCAGGTAGCGGCTGCCTTCTCGGCTGCCGGCTGGGTCGAGGCTCTCCCCTCATCCTTTCGCCACCGCCTGCAATGGCTTCGAGCCATTGGCGAGCGGCGCGGATTCAGCTCCGCGCCCATGTCCTCTCTATTGCTTAATGGAGTGGAAGCGGATATGTCCTGGGAGAAGAGCCTCAACGACGTTTCGAAGCGTCACCATATCCGTTTGTGGAAACAACCTGGCGACTGGAAGGGGCGGGAGCTATGGATTGGCGCCGCGACCCGGGACGTCGATCTGGGCTATTTGCGTCCCGGCCGGACCTTCACTCATAAGATCGCCGGGGACGTGGACCAGGAACGCGAGAAGGTCACCAACGATCTCGAATTTACCTCTTGCGCGAATGTATTGGACTGGATCGATCGGCCCGACGTTCCGGCCGTAACTCAAAACGCCACAGGCGACTCAATGACCACGGATCGGAGGCTCGTAATCATCCAACTCAATGATTGTCGAACGCCCCGGCTTGCTACTGAGACGGTAGATACCGAGCCAGTCCCAGTTCATGGCGGTAAATGGGAGATGTTTGCGCGGCGTGGGATCCTCAGTGCACGAAGCGAACTGCTCCGCGACAACTGGTATTGGAGGGGCTACGAGACGGCGCGGTACCTCGTTCAGGTCGTCCGCGAGCACGCGCGCTCCAGTTCCGGGGTTGGCTCGTTTCTCGGCAGCTTTCGTCCACCGGGTCTTGGTAAACCACCCGTTCAAGCGGAGTCGTTCGCCGTGGCCGGCCCATAGAAGTTTAGGGTGGAACCATTGGGACGGAGCCTCAATCACCCGCCTGCATGGCCGGCTGCAGCGGCTGAGGTGAACCGCGCACTCCCCGCCAGCGCTCGAGCAGCGCTGCCATGTAGGTGTAAACAACCGGCGTCAGATAGAGCGTCATCAGTTGCGAAAAGGCCAGGCCGCCGACCACCGCTGCGCCCAGAGGCTTGCGCGTTTCTCCTCCCGCGCCCCAGCCTAAGGCCACCGGGATACCGCCTAACAGGGCCGCGATGGTGGTCATTAAGATGGGACGGAAACGAATCTGGCAGGCTTCGTAAACCGCCTCGACCGGAGATTTTCCGGCGCGCTGCGCTTCTACCGCGAAATCCACCTGCATAATCGCGTTCTTCAAGACCAGCCCCACCAGCATGATCAATCCCACGAAGCTGTAAATGCTCAACTCGATTTTGAACAGCAGCAGGGTGGTCAAGGCCCCCAGTCCTGCCGAAGGCAGACCGGAGAGAATCGTCAGCGGCTGGATGTAACTCTCGTAGAGGACCCCGAGGACGATATATACCACCAGGATCGCGATCAGCAACAGCAGTCCCATGTCGCGCATGGAATCCTGAAACAGCTTAGCCGAGCCTTGAAATGTGCCGGTGACCGTGGCCGGGAGGTTCGCCTTAGCGGCCTCTTCGATCTCGTCGGTCGCCTGGCCTAGCGCCGAGCCCGGACGCAATCCAAACGAAATGGTCACCGAGGGCATCTGCCCCGAGTGCGCGATGCTGGTGGGTCCGGCGTCGAGCCGGAGGTGGGCGATGGCGTCCAGGGGAACGAGTTGGCCGGTACCGGATTTCAGATAGAGCAGCTTGAGGGAATCCTCATACCGCTGGTACTCCGGCAGCAGTTCCAGCAGCACCCGGTACTGGTTGTTCGCGCCGTAAATGGTCGAGACCAGTTGAGGACCGAACGCGTTATACAGCGTGCCGGCAATGTTGTTCCAGTTGACCTGCAAGGCTGCGGCACGGTCGCGATCCACCTCGACATTGATCTGGGGATTCTTGATTTGCAGGTCGCTGAGCACGTCCACCAGGCTCGGAAGGTGGGACATGATCTGTTCCATTTTCGGCGCCTGGCGATAAAGCTCGTCGATGTCGGGAG
>Ga0075030_100004756_pt1 | contig 12275 bp, 8 predicted proteins | sample LitLauG_LLR_2012_FD_71393 | JGI IMG/M metagenome (GOLD analysis project Ga0075030, IMG submission 71393) | Freshwater sediment microbial communities from Pennsylvania, USA - Little Laurel Run_MetaG_LLR_2012 | ecosystem: Environmental > Aquatic > Freshwater > Creek > Sediment | place: USA... | reverse complement strand
CGCTCAATCCTTTCAACTTCCGTGCCAGCCGCGCGCTCTCGTTGTTCAACTCCAAGCAGCGCTTCGTGATCAGCTACGACTGGCAGCTTCCCATCCGCAAGTACTCCGGGTTCGCTGGCAAGTTGTTGAACGACTGGGAGGTCTCGGGCATCACTCAGTTCCAGAGTGGATTCCCCATCCGTCTGGACACGGCCAACGACAACGAACTGATCAACAGCTTCTTCTTCCTGGGCACCGAGGCGCCGAGCCTGACGGGCCCTGTGCAGAAGCTCAACCCCAAGACCACCGGCGGTTTCTATCTCAACTACAACCAGTTCTCCGATCCGACGCTCGGTTCCTTCAACAACGGTACCCAGCGCACGATATGTTGCGGACCCGGACTTGAGGACTGGGATTTTTCAGTGCATAAGAAAATTCCCCTGACCGAGACCAAGTACCTGCAATTCCGCGGGGAAATCTTCAACCTGTTTAACCGGACCAACTATTCGAACCCCGATGGCCACTATTCCGATGGTCCGACCGAGTTCGGCAAGATAACTACGGCGGGCGATCCGCGCCTGGTGCAATTCGCGTTGAAGCTGTTTTTTTGAGCCGCTAGAGTAGACTGAAAGCAATACCCCCTGGGACCGCCTCATCGGTCCCGGAATTCTAATGGCCCGCACATGCCGGGCCTGAGCATCCTCGGAGACCTCGATGTACCCCGATCTGGAGAAAGAACTCGCCACTTTCGAGCGGCGAACGCCCAAGTCCGCCGACGCCCACAAGAAAAACCTCAAGCGAATTCCCCTTGGTGTGGCCAGCAACTACCGCGCCTACGATCCCTGGCCGATCTTCGTCAAGGAAGCCAGCGGCAGCAAGTTTCGCGATCTCGATGGCAACGAGTACATCGATCACAACCTGACCTTCGGCGCGCTCATGGCCGGTCATTGCCATCCGGCGGTGATGAAGGCGGTGGAGAAGCGGCTCTCCACGGGAACGATGTTCGGGATGCCGCACGACATGGAGTGGGAACTGGCCGAAGAAGTCTGCAGCCGCTTCCCGGTGGAGATGTGCCGCTTCGGCAACAGCGGAACGGAAGCGACCATGCATTCGGTTCGCCTGGCACGCGCTGCCACCGGACGCGACAAGATTCTCAAATTCGAAGGCGCCTACCACGGGTTGCATGACAGCGCCCTGGTCAGTGTGAAGCCGCACGCTCCGGACTACGGCGATATCAACGCACCGACGTCGGTGCCGGGCGGGCTGGGAGTGCCGAAGTCGGCCGTCGCCAACGTGGTGATTGCGACCTTCAATAATCTCGCCACCGTCGAACGCCGGTTCAAGGAAAATCCCGGCGAAATTGCTGCCATCATCCTCGAACCGATTCTCATGAATGTCGGCCTGTGCATGCCGCAACCTGGCTTCCTCGAGGGGTTGCGCGACCTGGCCACGAAGAACGGCGCTTTGCTGATTTTCGACGAAGTGAAGACCGGCGCCAAACTCGGCTGGGGCGGCGCCAGTGAATATTTCGGGGTCACGCCCGACATGATCTGCCTGGCCAAGTCGATCGGCGGTGGTTTGCCGCTGGCGGCATTCGGCGCGCACAAGTCGGTGATGGACCTTATCACGCAGCACAAGGTCTTTCACGGCGGGACTTACAACACGAACCCGGTCTCGATGGCTGCCGGCCTGGCGACGTTCCGTCACGTGCTGACACGGGAGAACTACGCGCACGTCGACCAACTCGGCAAGAAACTGGCGGACGGGTATCGCAAGACCATCCGAAAAGTCGGCTTGCAGGCTTACATTGCGCAAGCCGGGGCCAACGGCGCGTTGATGCTTTACCCGAAAGAAATCGTCAACTACCGCGACTGGGAGGCGATCGACATCGACCTGTGGCGGCACTACTGGTTTGGCATGGTGAACCGGGGTGTGATGGCTCAGCCTTATTGGTGGGACGAGCAATGGACGATTTCGGTCCAGCACACCGAGGCGGATATCGACCAGCACCTGGCGGCGTTTGACGACATCGCCGAATCGCTGGCGAAGGCGCAGCAGGAGCGCTCCGCACCGGTCGCAGTCGCGCACTAGAAACACGGACAGCCGGGGCGGCTGTCTTCACATGGAATATCGGTGGAGCATGCGGGGGCGGACGAATGCGTCCGCTCCAGCAAGCCGAGCTTGCCCTATTCACCGAGGAAAATTGCCGACCGAGACACAAACCGCCGAGCAGACTCACCTGATCCGCGCCCTGGGGCGCCGCGACCTGGTGCTGCTGTTTGTGGTGGCGGTCTTCAATCTCAACGTCGTGCCTTCGATCGCGGCCAACGGCGGCGTCACCATCTGGCTGTGGATCGTCTCTCTTCTCCTTTTCTTCTGGCCGCAAGGGATCGCGGTCATCGAACTGGCCCACCGCTATCCCGGGGAGGGCGGCGTGTATCTCTGGGCCAAGGAAGTTTTCGGCGACTTCCATGGATTCCTCTCCGGCTGGTGCTACTGGACCAACAACATGCTCTACGTGCCGACAGTGATGCTGTATTTCGTCGGCGTCTCGGTCTATGTGCTCGGACCCGGCCACCAGGGATTGGCGGATAGCAGGGCCTTCGCTTCGACCGCCTCGGTTGCGCTGCTGATTTTCCTCACGGTGCTCAACATTCTTGGTTTGGGGGTCGGCAAGTGGATCAACAACCTGGGTGCGGTGGGCACCTTCATCGCGGCAGGCGTGTTGATCGGGCTGGGAGTGGTAGTGTGGTCGCGATTCGGAACCACGATCACCGCGGCTGACTTCAAGGTTCCTGCCGATCCAAGATTCGTGCTGAACTCGTTCGGCGTGATCTGCTTCGGCCTCGTCGGTCTCGAACTGGCTTCCGTGATGGGCGATGAAATTCAGGATCCGCGCCGCACTTTGCCGGGTGCGGTCGCCTGGGGCGGCGTCCTTTCCGGCATCCTTTATGTTGGTGCGACGCTGACGCTGCTCATTGCCGTCGGGAAAAACGTCAACGTCCTGCAAGGGGTCGTGCAGGCCGTCACCCACATGGCGGGACAAGTCGGCGTTGCGTGGATTTCCATTCCCTTCGCCCTGATGCTCAGCCTGTCGATCGCCGGTATCGGTTCGGCGTGGATGGGGGGCTCTGCGCGCATCCCCTTTGTCGCCGGACTTGATTCCTATATGCCGTCGTGGCTGGGGAATATTCATCCCCGTTATGCCACGCCCTACGCCGCGCTCGTCGTGCAAGGAGTCGTGTCGGGACTTCTCGTGCTCGGGAATTTTTTCGGCTGGTGGTTCTGGGACAAACTGATGGGTTTTCTGGGCCTGCTCCCGCGCCTGTATTTGAGCCCTGCCGGCGCCGGGGAAGTATTCCAGAAGCTGCTGTCGCTCGCAGTCGTGCTGCAACTGGTGCCCTTTATTTACATGTTCGGAGCGCTGGTGAAGTTCGCGGTGACGGAGTCTTCTCCCAGAGGCCAGTACGGTCGGGTCGCGATGTTGCTGGCGGGTTCAAGCGGGTTCCTGACCACGATTCTTGGCATCGCGCTGGTGTTCTTCCCGACGCAACAGATCACGTCGCTATGGTCGTACGAGATCTGGATGTTCGGCGGCACGCTGTTTTTCGTGGGGCTGGCCGGTTTTTTCTTTTTTGTCTACGGCCGCCGAAAGGTGCCGAAAGCGATTCATTTGGGGACAGCCGAGGCGCCTGTGCCGGCGAGCGAAACCCGCCCTTGATTTTTCCATGAGATTGGGCCATCGAGGCCTTGAGGCAAGCGAGGAGGACGGAAATGCCCAGCGCAGTTCAGACCGAAGTGAAGACCTACCAGATGTTCATCGACGGGGAATGGGTCGACAGCCAGTCCCAGAAGACTTTTCCCGTGTACGATCCTTCGACCGAGGAAGTCATTGCCGAGGTTCCGGACGCTTCGGCCGCCGACGTGAACCGTGCCGTTCTGGCCGCCAAGGCCGCATTCGAAGAAGGGCCATGGGCGTCGACCACGGCCCAGGAGCGCGGGCGCGTGCTGTTCCGCCTTTCCGACAAAATCCGCCAGAACCTGGCTGGGTTGGCGGAACTCGAGTGCCGCAACACGGGCAAGCCGATCGTGGAAGCGGAATACGATCTCAACGATGTCGCCACTTGCTTCGAGTACTACGGCGGCCTCGCTACCAAGGTTGTCGGCCAGGTCAATCCCGTGCCCGACAACGCCATGTCGCTTTCGCTGAAAGAGCCGGTTGGTGTTGCCGGGCAGATCATTCCGTGGAACTACCCGCTATTGATGGCCGCCTGGAAACTGGCGCCGGCCCTGGCGGCGGGCTGCACTTGCGTGCTCAAGCCGGCCGAGCAGACGCCGCTCACCGCGCTCGAATTTGCCCGCTACTTCGGCGACTGCGGCCTGCCGGCGGGTGTGGTCAACATCGTGACCGGTTTCGGCGAAACCTGCGGCGCACCGATCGTGCAGCATCCTGACGTCAATAAGATCGCCTTCACCGGCAGCGCCACCGTGGGCAAGATTATCGTGAAGCAGGCTGCCGACACGGTAAAGCGTGTCACGCTCGAGTTGGGCGGCAAGTCGCCCAACATTTTCTTTGCCGACGCCGATTTCGAGGCGGCGATTGATGGAGCGCTGTTCGGTGTGTTCATCAACCAGGGAGAAGTCTGTTCGGCGGGAAGCCGCATCCTGGTGCAGAAGTCGATCTACAAGAGCTTCGTCGAGGCCATGACCGAGAAGGCGAAGAAGATCAAACTCGGTCCGCCGTTAGAACGTGACACGAAGATGGGACCGCTGGTCAGCAAAGAACAATACGACCGCGTGAACCAGTATCTGGAGATCGGCAAGAAAGAAGGGAAGCTGGCTTCGGGCGGCGGACGGCCGGAGAAATTCGCCAAGGGTTACTACGTTCAACCCACGATTTTCTACGACCTGGACAACAGCTCGCGCATTGCCCGTGAAGAGATCTTTGGACCGGTCGCCGCCGTCATTCCGTTCGAGGATGAAAAAGACGCGCTGAAAATCGCCAACGATTCTCCTTACGGCCTGGCTGCCGCTGTCTGGACCCGCGACATCTTCAAGGCCATGCGCGCGGTCAAGGCGTTGCGCGTCGGGATCGTCTGGGTCAACCACATGCAGCCGACTTACGTCGAAGCGCCCTGGGGCGGTTTCAAACAATCCGGCTTCGGCCGCGAACTCGGGCCCTGGGGCATTGAAGAGTATCTGGAAACCAAGCAGGTCCACATCAATCTGAACGAGGCGCCGATTGCCTGGTACTGAGAAGCTGGTACTGAGAAGAAACTGGCCAGCGGTCAGTGACCAGTGACCAGCATAGTTGCCTTATCATCCCGAGCGCAGCGATGGACCGATCGAAGGCGCACCAGGATGAATCCAACAACCGAAGACGAACCACCAAAAACGAGACCTACGATGTCGACGATTGAACTCCGCACCCCAATCCCCGGGCCAAAGTCAAAGGCCCTTTCTGAGCGCCGCGCGAAAGCCGTGCCCCGCGGGCTTTCTCACGGAACGCCCATCTATGTGGCCAAGGCCGAAGGCGCCTGGCTGGAAGACGTCGACGGCAACCGCTACCTCGATTTCGCTGGCGGCATCGGCTGCCTGAACGTGGGCCATCGCCGCGACGAAGTGGTCGGTGCCGTTAAAGATCAGCTCGATCGCTTCCTCCACACCTGTGTGCAGGTCACGCCCTACGAGAGCTACGTCCGGCTGGCCGAGCGCATGAACGAGGTGACGCCGGGAAAGTTCGCCAAGAAGACGATCTTCGTCAACAGCGGCGCCGAGGCGGTGGAGAACGCGGTCAAGATCGCGCGCGCGTATACCAAGCGCCCGGGCATCATCGCCTTCGAAGATGCGTTCCACGGGCGCACCATGATGACGCTGGCGCTGACCAGCAAGACCCATCCTTACAAGGCAGGATTCGCGCCGTTTCCCGGCGAGGTGTACCGCGTCCCGTTTGCGTACTGTTATCGATGCTCGTACTCGATGAAGTACCCGGCATGCGACCTGTACTGCGCGCGGCATCTGGAAGACACGTTCAAGCGCGTGGTGGCCAACGAGGAAGTGGCGGCGGTGATTGCCGAGCCGGTACTCGGAGAAGGCGGGTTCATCGCGCCTCCGCCCGACTACTTCGAAGTTCTGATCGATCTCTGCCACAAGCATGGGATCCTGTTCATCGCTGACGAGGTGCAATCCGGCTTCGGACGCACCGGCGCGCTGTTCGCCAGCGAACGCTATGGGATCGAGCCGGACCTTCTGGTGACCGCGAAATCTCTGGGTGGTGGATTGCCGCTGGCCGGGGTTACCGGGCGGGCTGAAATCATGGATGCTCCCGGTATTGGCGGGCTGGGTGGAACGTTCGCCGGCAATCCGCTGTCGTGCGCTGCGGCTCTGGCCGTGCTCGACCTGTTTGAGCGCGAAAACCTGCTCGAGCGCGCCAACCAACTCAGCGACCGCTTTCAGACCCGCGCCCGCGGCTGGCAACGCCGCTGGCCCATCGTTGGCGACGTACGCGGCCTGGGCGGAATGCAGGCCATCGAGCTGGTGCAGTCGCAGGAAACCAAGGTGCCGGCGGCCGAGGAAACCAAGAAGATCACACAATACTGTTATGAGCACGGGCTGATCACGATCACGGCCGGATCCTACTCGAATGTGATTCGCCTGCTGGTTCCGCTGGTGGCCACGGACGGGCAAATTGACGAAGGTCTGGATGTGCTGGAGTCCGCCCTGGCCGCGGTTGCCGACAAAAAAGGCGCGGTCGCCCAGTTGGTATAACCGGGAACTGCAGTCCTGTCATCCCGAGCGCAGTCGAGGGATCCTTATAACGCTGTATCATGAGATACGGGCCGGGGGAATCCTGGTGGGTAACGACCCCGGGTTCGGGCTCGAGAAACTCTTCACGACAACAGGGAAATCATCATGACCGTAGCCGCACCGCCTATCACCCGCCTGACCAACTTCATCAACGGCCAGTGGACCGACTCGCACTCCTCGGAGTGGCGCGACGTCGTCAACCCCGCGACGGGAGACGTTCTTGCGAGCGTCCCGCTGGCCGATGCGGCTGACGTTAACGCCGCCGTCGAAGCCGCCGCCGCGGCGTTTCCCGAATGGCGCCGCACGCCGCCCGAAGACCGCATCCAGCCGCTGTTCAAGCTGAAGATGCTGCTCGAAGAGCACATCGACGACATCGCCCGCATCATCACCATGGAAAACGGCAAGACCTTCACGGAAGCCAAGGCCGAGATGCGCCGTGCCATCGAAAACGTGGAAGTGGCCTGCGGCATTCCCATGATGATGCAGGGCTACAACCTCGAGGATGTGGCCCGCGGTATCGACGAAATGATGATCCGCCAGCCGCTCGGGGTCGTCGCCGCTATCGTGCCGTTTAATTTTCCCGGCATGATCGCCTTCTGGTATCTGCCCTATGCTATCGCTACCGGCAATACCTTCATTCTCAAGCCGAGCGAGCGGGTGCCGCTCACCATGCGCTATGTGTACGAACTGCTTGAAAAAACCGGCTTGCCCAAGGGTGTGGTCGGCCTGGTGAACGGCGGCAAGGCGGCGGTGGACGCGCTCATCGATCATCCCAGGGTTCGAGCCATCAGCTTCGTGGGATCGACGCCGGTGGCCCGCTATATCTACTCGCGCTCGGCAGAGAAGGGAAAGCGCTGCCAATGCCAGGGCGGGGCGAAGAATCATGTGATCGTCCTCCCTGACGCGGACATGCCGATGGCGACGCAGATCATCAGCGACAGCGCCTTCGGATGCGCCGGGCAGCGCTGCCTGGCAGTATCGGTGGCGGTCACGATCGGCGAGGCGCAGAAGACGTTCCGGGATGCAATCGCCGATGCCGCCTCGAAACTCAAAGTCGGCTACGGGCTTGAAGAGGGCGTGCAGATGGGTCCGGTCATCACACCGCAGAGCAAGGAACGCGTCGAATCGCTGATCGGCCTGGGCGAGAAGCAAGGCGCGAGAGTCCTGCTCGACGGTCGCAACGCGAAGATCGCGAAACATGAATCCGGCAACTTCGTGAAGCCGACCATTCTCGACGATGTACCTGCGACCAGCGATCTGGCAGACACCGAGATATTCGGTCCGGTGCTCAGTCTGGTGCATGCCGATCACCTGGATGAAGCCCTCGCCTTTCTCGAGCGCAGCGCCTATGGCAACCAGGCTTCGCTATTCACCTCGAGCGGATCGGCGGCGCGCCGGTTCCGCTACGAAGCGCCGGCGGGCAACATCGGCATCAACATCGGAGTTGCCGCCCCCATGGCCTACTTCCCGTTCAGCGGCTGGAAAAACAGCTTCTTCGGCGATCTGCATGGGCAGGGCCGCGATGCCATCGAGTTCTATACCGACAAGAAAGTTGTTGTCGAGCGCTGGGCCAAAGAGCACAGCCGGAAGTTTTGATGAATTGAGTGATCGGGGAATTTGGCAGGTGGGCAAATGAAAATCCCTCCGTATGCCGTTACTCAATTGCGAAATTACTCAATTGCCGAATAATCTGCGAGGACTTCGCACTCTGAATTGAGGAATCCATGACCACGACGCTGACTACTCCCGCCATGACCGGGCAAGAAATCGTTGATCTTACCAAGAAGCACACTCTCTACGAGTGGTCGGCGCAGTCCAAGGTCGATCCCATTCCGGTGGCCAGGGCCAAGGGCATTTACTTCTGGACGCCGGAAGGGAAGCGCTTTATCGACTTCAACAGCCAGTTGATGTCGGTCAACATCGGGCATGGCGACGAGCGTGTCATTCAGGCGATCAGCGAGCAGGCGGCGACGCTCTGTTACGCCAATCCGTTCATGGCGACGGAGCCCCGCGCACGACTGGGGGCGAAACTGGCGCAGATCACTCCGGGAGACATCGACACCTTCTTCTTCACCAATGGCGGCGCCGAGGCCAACGAGAACGCCATCAAAATTTCACGCTTCTTCACCGGGCGGCACAAGATCATGGCGCGCTACCGTTCGTATCACGGCGCCACCGCTGGAAGCATTTCGCTGACCGGTGATCCGCGGCGCTGGGCAGTCGAGCCCGGCATTCCGGGGGTGGTGCGGGTGCTCGACCCTTACCACGGCATCGAGCGCGGGTGGGAGTCGGCGGAGACGTCGCTGGCCATGATCGAAGAGACCATGCAACTGGAAGGCCCGCATACCATTGCCGCGTTCATTCTCGAAACCGTGGTCGGCACCAACGGCATCCTGGTTCCGCCGGACGGTTATCTGGAGGGCGTGCGCAGACTTTGCGACAAGTACGGCATCCTGATGATTGCCGACGAAGTCATGGCCGGATTTGGCCGCACCGGCGAGTGGTTCGCCGTCGATCACTGGAAAGTGGTGCCGGACCTGATTTCGATGGCCAAAGGACTGACTGCGAGCTACCTGCCGCTGGGAGCAGTTGGGATGCGCCATCACATCGCGCAGCATTTTCAGGACAAGGTCTTTTTCGGCGGCTTGACCTACAACTCCCATCCCATGGGATGCGCCGCCGCCCTGGCCACGATTCGCGTCTATGAGGAAGATCACCTGATCGACAACGCGAAAAAGATGGGCGCGATCATGAAGGACCTGGGGGCTGAGCTTCAGGCCAAGCATCCGTCGGTGGGAGCGGTGCGGTCGATCGGTTTGTTCGGCATTGTGGAGCTGGTCCGCAGCCGGAAGACGCGTCAGCCCATGGCCCCGTTTAACGGCACGTCCGAAGAGATGGCCGCTCTAGGCCGCTTCTTCCGGGAGCAAGGGCTCTACACCCTGGTGCGGTGGAATACCTTCTATACCAATCCTCCACTGTGCATCAACGAGCAGCAACTGCGCGAGGCTTTTGCCATCATCGACAAAGGGCTTGAGATCACCGACCGGGCGGTCAAAGACTAGCGCCCCTTCACCATTCACCATTCAGCGGCAGAAGGGTGGACCCCGGCGGGCGGGTGGAAAGTAAACGTCTCACCAACACACCTGTTCTGTAGGCCGGGTCTGTGTTGAAGTGATCCGGATAACCGCAAAAACAGACGTGCTGGGGTCAAGGTGATTGGCGCCACCTGGCGGGGTTCGTGCCGATAGCACTCAACTCTTGCGGCTACTCGGCGGTGGTTGGATCGATAACTGACTTGACTTCCGAGACACGGTTCGCGGGGAAGCCTCCTTGTTGCGCGTGGTCTCGAACCATCTTTTCGTCCGGGGCTATATAGACGCAATAAATCTTGTCTGCTGTTACGTAGCTGTGCAACCACTGGATCGTCGGTCCGAGTTTATTGAGGACATTGCAGGATTTCTGCGATATGGTCTGGACTTGGTCCTGCGTTGCATTTCCAATTCCCGGAACGTCGCGCTCGATGATGTATTTCGGCATGTCTTAATCCTGTCCTTTCTCGGTTGTTTGATCTCTTGTGCTCTAATCTCTAACAGCGCAATCGCGCGGCGAATCACATCATAGCTTGAGAAAACTTTCTCCGCTCGGCGGGCCCTCACGTGACCCCAGGATGACACGTGCAGGCTGGGCTAGCTCGCAGAATCTCGGTCCTGAGGCGTTACGCGATCTGAGGCTTGCGACGCGGCGGGGGTGGATGCAAAACTCACCAGCCGTGACGATTCAACGACAATGAGACTTCGTGTGAATCTGAGTGGCCGTGGATGCTGAGTTTTGAACCGTCTAGCTGGAAGTTCGCCTGTAGAGGCGCATTCAAACCACCGACAGGCAGTGCAGTCAGCTTTATCGTGTGTTGGCGGCCATTAATTTCTGCCATACACTTCTGTTTGACTTCTGCTGGAAGGTTGTTTATTTGGCAGGAACCATCGAAGTTGAAGTAAATTTGCGGGGTGCTCTCGCCTCTCGGTAGATCCGCGGGCTTGTGGTCGATTTCAAATGTCGTTATATCCCACGTGCCCCGTCCATTGATCTGCGGGAAACCGAGGATTTCGCCGGAATTAGCTTTCCGGCTGTGTCCCAGCTGATATATCGACACGAACATTACTAGCACCAAAATACAGTTGAATGCGAGTTCAAGTGGCCACCTCCTGTATTCCGGCGCAGAGCCCAAGAAGAACAACTCCCGAATCCATTTGCGTGTCTTCTGATCCAGCAGCAACAGACCTACGTCTGCAATGAGCATGCCCGTGATTACCGCCCGGACATCCCAGTAATAAGAAGATGACAGGTATGCGTAGTCCGTGATCGCAACGAACGAAATCGGCCCCAGCAGCAGAATCGCCCCAATCGAGCGGGTTCGCCGGAACAGTAACAATATTGACGGAATGGATTCAACCAAGCCTAGCAGAACTTCCAACCAATGAAACCGCCCGAAAAAGGCTGCGATTGCGAAAAAGTTCCGCACTTCAGCGAGTGGTTCGACATACGTCGATGGGAAGACCTGGAACTGGAGCGCCATGATCTTGCTTATCCCGTAAAGCAACATCCAAAGCCCGAGGGCATACGAGAGCACGGCGTAAATTACCCGAACCGCTGTCGAACTTTTGGTCTTCTCAGCCGCTGATAACGTCGCCATATAAACCTCCAAATCCGAGTCAGCGTTTCCTGCTGCCCTGTTCGGAGGCAGAGGTGCCCGTCCCCAAACAGGGAGTTCTGCTGTACCTCAGCTCATTTCGTGCTTCCTTGAGGCAGTGCAGCAGATTTGGGTCAGCCGTGCCTGTTTCTCCTTCATCTGTTCCTCGGTTTGCTGCAGGTTTTTACATCATCCCCGGATTGCCGCGCCCATTCAATCTGCTTCTCGGGCTGGCGCTCCGTACAGCTCCGGATGAAGGTAGAAGCCCTTCAGCTTCGCGTCCTTCTCTTCTGCGACGGGAATGCGATGCGCGTTCGCCCACGGGTCCTGGCGAATGCCGGTGACCTGCCAAGACACTCGCATCCCGGCGCGGCCACCGCCCAATCTTGAATTGATTGTTGGCCAGCTCTTCGGCGATATACACCGGAGCAAAGCCGCCGATACAGGTGAGTGGGTCGCGGAAGTCGCGGAAACGGTCGGCGGACGACCAAGCGCTCGGGTATGCTTGGTCGTTCGCCCCCAACATCCTCTGCCTACTTTACGTTGACGGTTACGCGCATCCAGGGATGGATACAGCACTGGAATCGGTGTTCCCCTTTCTCCAGATTTGGAATCTCGATGGTGCTGCCCTGAATGATCCGTGTCCTGGCCACGTCTACCGTAGAAAAGCCGCCGGCGCATTCCGGTACCGAGGTTTCGCCCGGCCCATTCAGTGGAGGGAGGAACCCTCCACCAAACTGTTCCACTTCTGTGAATGTATGGGGCTCGCCACCCTGATCCGTCACCTTAATCACAGTGCCCT
>Ga0075030_100004753_pt1 | contig 12282 bp, 10 predicted proteins | sample LitLauG_LLR_2012_FD_71393 | JGI IMG/M metagenome (GOLD analysis project Ga0075030, IMG submission 71393) | Freshwater sediment microbial communities from Pennsylvania, USA - Little Laurel Run_MetaG_LLR_2012 | ecosystem: Environmental > Aquatic > Freshwater > Creek > Sediment | place: USA... | reverse complement strand
CGCACCGCTTCCCGCTCGAATACTGCGATGACTGCGGTGCGCCGGTGTTTCCCAATCCGTCGGGCCATTCGGTGCACACGGAACCACCCGAGGACGGTCCGGAGCAGCCGGCCAGCCCACTGCACTGACGAGGCTCATGCCGCCATTGCTGGCGCGGCGCCCGGTCCGACAATCTTGACTTCGCGCACCGCCGTCTTGAGTGCTTCCAGGCAGCGTGGATCGAGCGCCGATCCGAGAGATTCGGACATCTGCTCCAGCGCCTCGTTGGGGGCAAGCGCCCTGCGATACGGGCGTTGTGCAGTCATGGCATCGAAAATATCCGCGGTAGTGATGATGCGGGTCTCCAGACTTATCTGCGAGGCGACCAGCCCACGCGGGTAGCCCTTGCCGTCCAGGCGCTCGTGATGAGCGCCGGCGGTGCGCGCCAGTTCCAAAAACCCGTCAATGCGCGCCAGGATGTCCTCGGTATGCTGGGCGTGGCGGCGCATGGCGATCCATTCGTTTTCGTCCAGCGGGCCGGGCTTGTCCAGCAGCGTGTTGCTGACACCGAGCTTGCCCAGATCGTGGAGCAAAGCGGCGCGTTTTAGCCAGCGACGCCTGCCTGCCGCCAATCCCAGGGTATCCGCAATCCGGTCGGTGTAGAGCGCGACCCGCTCGCTATGGCCGCTGGTGTACGGGCTTTTGGCGTCGACGATCTGGCCAAAGGCCGCGGCGATGTCGTCCAGACATTGATCATCCAAAGTACGCACGTCCTGGGCCGGTTCCAGGGCAAAAACCATGCTTTCCAGCTCCGGCAGCGCGAGTGTCTGCCAGAAGGACGGAACTTCGGCTAGTGCAAAAAATGCCGCAACCAGTTGCGGATCGAACCAGGAGCCGCTGCGCCGGCGCACCTCGGCCTTGGCGAGGTCGACTCCGCCGCTGGTGCGAAACACATCGACCACTTGGGCCAGCAAGGCAATTCGAGAGCCGATCGGAATTTCGCCGGCGCGCAAACCGCGCGGCTTGCCACCGCCATCCCAATGTTCGTCCAGGCATTGGATGCCGTCGGCCACGTCCCGCGAAAATTGCAGCTGCAAGGCGATTTGCGCACCGCGCTCGCAGCGGGTCTCGATTAGCTCGCGCGCGATTTGACCGCCATTTTGGAGAATGTTCAAAATGCCGCGAAAGCGCCGGGAAAGGTTTTCCTGCAAGCCCGTGTGATCCAGGACGAAGCCCAATACCTCGGGCAGCCCTTCGCCCATAAGCTTGTAATCGTGCTTGAAACGCAAATCGTCGGTCAGGTATAGCTGGCAGATACGCGCGGCGTTGCTGCTGCAACCCAGATCCTTGAGAAGCAGCGTGTAATACAAGTCACGCATCTGGCAGCTATCCAGGCCCAGCTTGTGGCCGATGCGCGTACCGATCCAGCAGCAGCGCACGCAATGTCCCGCGGGCTGGCCCTCGGTGAGATCCAGGGCGTAGCTGAGCGCCCCGAGCAGCTTGGCTAAGCCGATACCCGCCGTTTCGCCCGTGGCGGGGGAATTGGTTGGGCTTGCGCGGTTGCCGTCCATCCACCCCTTATCGGCAGTGGCGGGCCAATATTTCCCCGTACACGCTCATGGGTACCCCGGGCGCGACTGCTGAACTGGTCAGTGGACCGTGCGCTCGAAGGTGAAGGCACCATCGCGAAAATCCAGCGGGACGACTTCCTTGGGCCCGATTTTGCCCTCCAGGACGAGTTTGGCCAGCGGATTCTCGATCTGCTGCTGGATGGCCCGTTTCAATGGGCGTGCGCCGTACTGCGGGTCAAATCCGGCTTTGGCAATCTCCACCAGCGCGGCATCGCTCACGACCAGCTTCATCTCCTGTGCGGCCAGGCGTGCTTCCAGGCGCCGCAACTGAATTCTGGCGATGGCGGCGATTTGCGATCGATCCAGCGCGCCAAATACGACGATCTCGTCGATGCGGTTGACGAATTCAGGCCGGAAATGAGCACGCACCTCGCCCATCACCGACTCACGGATGAGTTCTGGGTCCTGACCGGCTAGGCGCTGAATCTCGTGCGAACCAAGGTTGGAGGTCATCACGATGACCGTATTCTTGAAGTCGACGGTGCGCCCCTGCCCATCGGTCATGCGCCCATCGTCGAGCACCTGCAGCAATACGCTGAATACGTCGGCGTGCGCCTTTTCCACCTCATCGAGCAGGATCACGCAGTAGGGCTTGCGCCGCACCAGCTCCGTGAGCTGACCGCCCTCCTCGTAGCCGACGTAGCCCGGGGGCGCACCGATAAGGCGTGCGACCGAATGCTTTTCCATGTATTCGGACATGTCGATGCGGATCAGGTGATCCTCGCTGTCGAAAAGGAATTCGGATAGCGCCTTGCACAATTCGGTCTTGCCAACGCCTGTCGGCCCCAGGAACAGGAAGGATCCATAGGGCCGATTCGGATCAGCCAGTCCGGCGCGCGAGCGGCGGATCGCATCCGAGACCAGTCGCACCGCTTCCTCCTGCCCCACGACGCGCTCGCGCAGTCGATCCTCCATGTGCAAAAGCTTCTCGCGCTCGCCTTGGAGCATCTTGGCCACCGGAATGCCGGTTGCCCGCGAGACGAGTTCGGCAATCTCCTCGGCCCCCACCTCCTTGCGCAGCAGCTTGAACTGGCGCCCATGGCTCGATGATTCGGCCGAGCGCAGTTGCGCCTCGAGCTGGGGCAACTTGCCGTACTGGATCTCGGCCAGCTTGTCGAACTGTCCGCCGCGCTGCAACTCGGCCATGCGCGCGCGCAATTTGTCGATCTCCGCCTTGATATTGGCGGCGCCTTGAACAGCCGCCTTTTCCGATCGCAGCACCTCATCCAGGTCGGCATACTCGCGGCCCAGCGTGCCGATCTCTTCCTCAATCAATGCCAGGCGCTTGCGGGACGCCTCATCGGTTTCCTTCTTGACCGCCTCGCGTTCGATCTTGAGCTGGATCAGGCGCCTGTCCAGCCGGTCCATCGACTCGGGCTTGGAATCGATCTCCATCTTGATGCGGGCCGCCGCCTCGTCGATCAGGTCAATTGCCTTATCCGGCAGGAAACGATCCGTGATATAGCGGTTGGACAGCTCGGCAGCAGCGACGATTGCCGGATCGGTGATTTCCACGCCGTGATGCAATTCGTACCGCTCCTGCAGACCACGCAGGATCGCGATGGTCGATTCGACCGACGGCTCACCCACGATGATCTTCTGGAAGCGCCGCTCCAGCGCGGCGTCCTTTTCGATGTACTTGCGGTACTCGTCCAGGGTCGTTGCGCCAATGCAATGGAGTTCGCCGCGCGCCAACGCGGGCTTGAGCATGTTGCCCGCATCGATGGCGCCCTCGGCCTTGCCCGCGCCAACCATCGTGTGCAGCTCATCGATGAAGACGATCGTGCGCCCTTCGTCGGCGGCGATTTCCTTGAGCACCGCCTTGAGTCGCTCTTCGAATTCCCCGCGAAATTTCGCCCCCGCCAGGAGCGCTGCCAGATCCAGCGTCAATACCCGCTTGTCCTTGAGCGTTTCGGGAACCTCGCCATTGACAATTCGCTGCGCAAGACCTTCGACGATTGCTGTCTTGCCCACGCCGGGCTCGCCGATGAGCACCGGATTGTTCTTCGTGCGGCGCGCCAGGATCTGCACCGTACGGCGAATTTCGTCGTCACGACCGATCACGGGGTCGAGCTTGCCGTTGCGCGCCCGCTCGGTTAGGTCGATCGTGTACTTCTTGAGCGCTTCCCGCTGGCCTTCGGCCTCGGCCGATTCCACATTCGCGCCGCCACGCACAGCGTCGATCGCCGCCTCCAGCGAACGTCGGCTGGCACCGTGTTCGCGCAACAGGCGCCCGGCTTCGCCCTTGTCATCGACAACCGCCAACAAGAATAGCTCGCTGGCAATGTAGGCATCCCCGCGCTTTTGCGCTTCCTTGTCGGTTTGATTGAGCAATCCGAGCAGCTCGCGGCTTACCTGCACCTGGCCGTCGGAACCTTGAACCTGCGGCAGCCGCTTGGCGGCCGCCTCAACGGCGCTGCTCAGGGGCCCCACGGCCACTCCCGCCCGCTGCAGCAGCGAGCGCGGTGAACCGTCGCTCTGGCGCAGCATCGCCGCCAGCAAGTGCACCGGTTCCATGTATTGCTGGTCATTGCCCGCCGCAATGGATTGGGCGTCGGCAAGCGCTTCTTGAAAGCGGGTAGTGAATTTTTCTTGGCGCATCGTCTGAGTCTTGTGCTGGCGGGCCGGGCGGCACCGGATGCCCATGAACATGGGGTGTTTTGCGCCTTTTTCAAGAGCGCGTTGGCGCCTCCCAGCGCTCAATTGCGCGCTCGTCGCTCTCCCGTTCCTGCACCCAGCGTTGGCCCTGTGCCCCCGATTCGCGTTTCCAAAATGGAGCCTGGGTCTTGAGATAATCGACGATGAAGCGGCAGGCATCGAATGCAGCGTCCCGGTGCGTGCTGGCGACCGCTACCAAAACGATGCGGTCGCCGGGAAGCAATGTTCCGTGACGATGAACGATGCGCACCGCGTCCAGGCTCCAGCGCGCCAGCGCCTGGCTGGCGATCTGGTGCAGGCTGCGCTCGGTCATTCCGGGATAGTGTTCCAGGGTGATTGTTGCAACCGCAAAGGAATCGCTGAAATCGCGCGCGATGCCCACAAAACTCACAATCGCCCCGGTGTGCCCGGCGCGCAGACCCTCGATCTCGGCCCCGGGATCAAAATCCTGCTCCTGCACCCGGATTACGGGCTCGGATGAATTGCTGATGCGCGACGCCGGCATTGGGTCAACCGCCAGTCACCGGTGGAAAGAATGCCACCTCCGCGCCATCGCGCAGCGGTGTCTGGTCGCTTGCAACCACTTGATCCTGAGCCACCCGCACCGGCTGCACACTGGCAAATCCTTGGGCCCAGGGGTCGCCACGACCGATCAGCCAAGCGCGCAACTGCCCCAGCGTGCGCACGCCATCGGGAGGCTCCACGGTCTCGCTTGAGTAGCCGATTGCCTCGCGCAATCGAGCAAAATAAAGGATCGATATCTGCATCGGTTTGCCAACCCTACAATTTGACCTCAGGGCGGCCCAGTGAGTTCGGCCAGGGGAAGATACCGGACAGCCTGGCCGCGCGTAACGGTTTCACCCGCCGAAATTTGGGCCAGGCCGTCGGCCCAGGCGAGTGAACGCAACAACGCCGAATTCTGGTTCGCAAACGGTTCCAGGCGCCCTGCGCTGTTGCATCGCACCCGTAGGAATTCGCAGCGTATGGGGTCCGCCGGGCGTTCAAAATCCGCCGGCATGGCCAAACCGAGCGGCGCAAGGTCGCGCACACCGAGACAGCGCAGAAGAAACGGGCGCACCAGGGTCACGAACGTCACGAAACTCGACACGGGATTACCGGGCAGACCGATAAATGGGGCCAACCCTATCCGACCGAAGGCCAGTGGCTTGCCCGGTTTCATGGCGATGCGCCAAAGCTGCAGTTCACCCAAGGATTCGAGCGCCGCGCGCACATGATCCTCCTCGCCCACCGAAACGCCTCCCGAACTGATCACCACCTGCGCATCGCCGGCGGCGCGCTCCAATGCCGCAATGGTTGCGGTCTGGGAATCCGGAACGATTCCCATGTCTAACACTTCGCAACCCAGCGACTGCAACAGGCCGCCCAGCACGAAGCGGTTGGAGTTATAGATGCATCCCGGCCTGGGAGCCGTACCCGGCAAGGCAAGCTCATCGCCGGTGCAAAATAGGGCTACGCGCGGTCGGGGCACCACCCAAAGACGATCCACGCCCACCGCCGCAGCAATACCCAGGTGCTGGGGTCGCAAGCCCTGGCCGGCCGCCAGCACCACGGACCCCTCGGAGTAATCATCGCCGCGCCGCCGGATCCATTGGCCCACCCGGGGCGCCTCCAGGATTTGTACGCCCTGCTCCTGCGCGCGTGTGATCTCCTGCATGAGAACCGCATCGCAGCCCTCGGGAATCGGTGCACCGGTAAAGATGCGCGCGGCTGCGCCGGCGGGCAATACACCCGGCGCATCGCCGGCCGCAAACCGCAAAGCCACAGGAAGCAGCGCGGGTACCGTCGCAATGTCGCTGCAGCGAACGGCATATCCGTCCATTTGGGCGTTGTCCAGCGGCGGCACATCGACGCGCGCAACGACGTCTTGGACAAGCACGCGCCCAGCCCCCTCTTGCGTCAGAACCGGTTCTCGCCCGGCAAACGGCCGGGCGGCGGCCAGCATTGCCGCGCGCGCCTGATCCAGGCTCAACACAGGGGCACCGCGAGTTTCTGCGCAATGAATCGCGCAATGGCATCGACATCGTCCAGATCCAGCAGCGGAACGGGCAGGCCGGCGCATTCGGCAGCGGTACGCGCGTCTGCGGCCACCGCGATGACGCTAGCCGCTGGGGCGCGTGCCCCCGGTGCACGGTCGACTGCAAAGCGCCGCACTTCAATGAACGGTATTGCCGCGTCGTTGCGAAAGCCTTCGACAAAGACCAAATCGCACGGCGCCAGGCGCGCCAGATATTGCGCCAGCGCGGACGCTTCGCCCCCGGCGGGTTCGTCGCATAACAAGGCCCAGCGTTGGTCCGAGGCGATCAGCACCTGGCCGGCGCCCGCCGCGCGCAAGCGAAAGGAGTCCTTCCCCGGCCGGTCGATATCAAAGCCGTGGTGGGCATGCTTGATCGCCGCCAGTCGCAGTTCTCCCCGACCGAAGCGTCCGAGCAGGCGCTCGATCAAGGTCGTCTTGCCAACGCCCGAGTCGCCGAAAAAACCAATGACCTTCATGAGTGCGCCGGCAGCGGCAGCAGGAGCACGGCGCGCTAGCCCGCGTGCAACTGCAGGAAGGCACGAACACGGGCGGCGTCCGCGGGCATTTCGGTGCATCGCTGGGGCAATTCCTCGATGCCCCGGAATGCTGCGGGCCGTTCGGGCTCGCGCCCGATGGCCTCGCGGATGGTTTCGGAAAACTTGGCCGCCAATGCGGTTTCCAGGCAAATCATGGGAACATCTGCCCGGCGCTGCTCGCGCGCAACTTTCACGCCGTCGGCCGTATGCGGATCCAGGACGCGGCCATCGCGCGCGAACTGGGCGCGAATGGTCGCCAGGCGATCGGCGTGTGTGCTGCGTCCCGAGGAAAATCCACTGGCCGCGACTGCATTCCAGAATGGACTTTGGCGCAGATCGAACCAACCCTGGGTGTCGACCTGCCACCAGAGCTCACGCAGCGCCTGCGAATCGCGCCCCACCATGTCGAAGATGAAGCGTTCAAAATTGGACGCCTTGGAAATGTCCATGGAAGGCGAACTCGTCACCTGGGTCTGCGCACCACTGCGCACTCGGTAGCATCCCGTGCGGAAGAACTCATCGAGCACGTCGTTCTCGTTGGTAGCCACCACCAGGCGGGCAATGGGCAGGCCCATGCTGCGCGCGATCCAGCCGGCGAGCACATTGCCGAAATTGCCTGAGGGAACGCAAAAGTCCACCACCTCGTCTTGCCCGCGTGTGACGCGAAAGTAGGCGAAGAAATAGTAAACAACCTGCGCGACGATGCGCGCCCAGTTGATCGAGTTGACCGCACCGAGCCGATACTTGCGCTTGAATTCCAGGTCCGAACCGATCGCCTTGACGATGTCCTGGCAGTCGTCAAAACTGCCGGCAATTGCCAGATTGAAGATGTTGGATTCTTGCAGCGAATACATCTGCGCGCGCTGAAAGGCGCTCATGCGCCCTTGGGGAGAGAGCATGAACACGTTCACGCGGGCGCGCCCACGCAAGGCCACCTCGGCGGCCGATCCGGTATCGCCTGAGGTCGCCCCCAAGATATTCAAGAACTCACCCCGGTGCGCCAGTTCGGCCTCAAAAAGGCCGCCCAGCAACTGCATGGCGATATCCTTGAATGCCAGGGTTGGACCTTGTGAAAGACGCAGCAGATGCAGGCCCGGCTCCAGGGCAACCACCGGCGTGATCGTGGCACTTCCGAAGGTCGCGGCCGTGTAGGTCTTGGCCACCAGTTGTCCAAGTTCGTGCGCCGCGTAGTCATCGGCAAAGAGCGCGAGAATTTCCTGGGCCAGTTGTGGATACGCCAGCGGGCGCCAGCGCGCCAGCAGCGCATCGACGCGAGGGTACTGCTCCGGAACGACCAGACCGCCATCGGGCGCCAGGCCTTCGAGCAGGACCTGGCGAAAGCGCGCCGGCGCCATCGTTCCACGGGTGGATAGATATCGCATCGTGCGGGCCTCAGGCCAGAGATTCCTGGCGGATCCGGATGACCGGGGCCAGCACCGTATTCAGGCTCTCGATGCGCTTGAGCGCAACGTTGACGTCGCGCTCGAGCGCTTCGTGCGTGAGCATGATCACGTCGGCCTGGTGTTCGCCTTCCCCGGGCTCGCGCTGGAACAGCGCGTCGATCGAGATGCGCGATTCGGCCAGGATGCGCGCAATGTCGGCCAGTACGCCGGGCTGGTCGGCAACGCGCATGCGGAAATAGTAGGACGTGACGGTATCCTCGATGGAGAGCCAGGGCAGATGCACCAGGGAATCAGCCTGGAACGCCAGGTGCGGCACCCGGTCATCGGGGTCGGCGGTATGCATGCGAGTGACATCCACCAAGTCGGCAACCACGGCGGACGCCGTGGGCTCGGACCCGGCGCCGGGGCCGTAGTACAGGGTTGTGCCGACCGCGTCTCCTTTGACCAAGACAGCATTCATGGCCCCTTCCACGTTGGCCAGCAGGCGCTGCATGGGTACCAGTGTCGGATGCACCCGCAGCTGTACTCCGGCCGTCGTGATGCGCGTGATGCCCAATAACTTGATGCGATAGCCCAGCTGCTCCGCATAGCGAATGTCGGCCGACGCCAGTGTCGCGATGCCCTCGACATGGGCCGCATCAAAGCGGATCGGCACGCCGAAGGCAATTGCCGAAAGGATCGCGATCTTGTGCGCAGCGTCCGTGCCGTTGATGTCGAAGGCGGGGTCGGCTTCGGCGTAGCCCAACTGCTGGGCCTGGGCCAGCGCATCGGCGAAAGCTGCGCCGGTGTCGCGCATGCGCGAGAGGATGAAGTTGCTGGTGCCGTTGATGATGCCGGCGATCCATTCGATGCGATTGCCGGTCAGTCCCTCGCGCAAGGCCTTGATGATCGGAATGCCACCGCCCACTGCAGCCTCGAAGGCCACCATCACGCCCATTTTGCGCGCGGCATCGAAGATTTCATTGCCGTGCACGGCCAGAAGCGCCTTGTTGGCCGTGACGACGTGCTTGTCATGCGCGATCGCATCGAGCACCAGCGCCCGTGCTGGTTCATGGCCGCCGATCAGTTCCACAACGATGTCGATATCCGGGCTGCGCACCACGTCCTGCAGCCGATCGGTAATGGGCAGGCTGCCACCGATGAGCGCGCGCGCGCGCGCCACGTCGCGCACCCCGATCATCGCGACTTCGATGCCACGGCCGGCGCGCCGCCGGATAACCTCCTGGTTGCGCAGCAATACATGGTAGGTTCCCCGGCCAACCGTGCCCAGGCCCAGCAATCCGATACGTATGGGTTTCATCAACCTTCTTTCCGCCGGCAAATTCAATTTCGCTGCATAATTTACCTGAACTGCGCCGCACACCCCGGGGAAACCGGTCCAGGCACGGCGCATGGAGAACGATTGAAGCTGCACGCCCAGGCAACGTCGAACCTCAATATCGTGACCGCATACGGTCCCGATTACATCGATGTCAATCGATCACGCCATCACGGCTCCCTGATCCTGGCGCCGGACGCACCGGCGCAGCCTTGGGATGTGACCGGAGACGACCAGATGCTCGCGGAGCATTTTGCTCCGGTGCTTGCGCTGGCGCCCGAGCTGGTGCTGGTCGGGACTGGCCCGCGGCAACGGTTCCTGCCCGCCCAGGTCACGCGGCCGCTGATCGATGCCGGGATCGGCTTCGAAATGATGGATACTGGGGCCGCGTGCCGCACGTTCAACATACTCACGGCGGAAGGGCGTCGCGTTGTTGGTGCCTTTTTGCTGGCTCGCCCGGCACACCGGCCTGGAGAGGAAGATGCCCAAGAGCAAGACCGTAGTTCTTGACGAAACAGTGCCCGATTTTGCGGCGCTGTCCACCGCTGGAGAATTTCGCCTTTCCGAGCACCGGGGGCAGATTGTCGTCCTGTACTTTTACCCGAAAGACAATACGCCCGGCTGCACGACCGAATCACGCGACTTTGCCACGGCCCACGCCAGGCTGCGCAAAGCCGGCGCCCGCGTGGTCGGTGTATCGCGCGATTCGCTGGCATCGCACGAAAAGTTCCGGTCACGTTTCGAATTACCATTCGAACTGATTTCGGATCCAGACGAAACGTTGTGCGCGCTGTTTGGTGTCATGAAACAGAAGAATATGTACGGCAAGCTGGTTCGGGGCATCGAACGCAGCACCTTTCTCATCGATTCCCATGGGATCCTGCGCCGCGAATGGCGCGGTCTCAAAGTGCCCGGTCACGTTGACGAAGTGCTCCAGGCCGTTACGCAATTGCCCGCATGACCATGTATCGCCACGCCCCAACGCAATAGTTCGTTCCTCAACCCCCTAGACGAGCCACATCCGCGCATGCCCCTGCCCAAGGCACCTAGCAAGCCCGCAACTGTCCTCGACCCCGAATCCCCCAAACCGGCAAGTGCCGTGCGGCGCCCGGCGCCACCGTCGCGTGCGCTGGCGCCCCTTCCGGCAGCGCCCCTCCCCGTGGAGACGCGCACGGGGGACGCCAAGCTGATCCTGATTGACTCGAAACTAACCGCCCCGGCGCGCCGGCGCAATCGGGCACCGGCAGCCAATGCCCGGCGGCGCCTTTTCGTCCTGGATACCAACGTGCTGATGCACGATCCCAATAGCCTGTTCCGCTTCGAGGAGCACGACCTCTTCCTGCCGATGATGACGCTGGAAGAACTGGACGGACACAAGAAGGGGATGTCCGAGGTGGCGCGCAACGCGCGCCAAGCGAGCCGGTCGCTGGATTCCCTGGTTGCCGCGTGCAAAACGCCGATCGAGGAGGGCATTCCGCTGGCCGCATTGGGCAACGTCGATGCCACGGGCCGGCTGTTTCTCCAGACCCAAGCCATCGGCGCGGCATTGCCGCCAAGCCTGCCAGTGGGCAAGGCCGACAATCAGATCCTGAGCGTCGTGCGCGCGCTCAAGGAATTGCATGCGGACCGTGATGTCGTTCTGGTGTCCAAGGACATCAACATGCGCGTCAAGGCGCGCGCGCTGAACCTGTCCTCGGAGGATTACTTTAACGACAAGGTTCTGGAGGACACCGACATCCTCTACTCGGGGGTGTACCCCCTGCCCGCCACATTCTGGGACCGGCACGGCAAGGGAATGGAATCGTGGCAGCAGGCCGGCGTCACCTACTACCGCATCAGCGGCCCGGTCGTGGCCGAGCTCATGGTCAACCAATTCGTCTATCTGGAAGAAGGCGCCCCCTTTTACGCGCAGGTGCGCGAGATCCGCGGCAAGACGGCCGTCTTGCGCGTCTTGCGCGACTACTTGCACGCCAAGAATGCGGTCTGGGGCGTGACTGCGCGCAACCGCGAGCAAAGCTTCGCGCTTAACTTGTTGTGCGACCCGGAATGCGATTTTGTGTCCCTCATAGGCCAGGCGGGCACGGGCAAAACCCTGTTGGCGCTGGCGGCCGGGCTGGCGCAGACCTTCGAGGCCAAGCGGTTCACGGAAATCATCTTCACCCGCGCTACGGTACCTGTTGGCGAGGACATCGGCTTCTTGCCAGGAACGGAAGAGGAAAAGATGGCGCCCTGGATGGGCGCCCTCGAGGACAATCTGGAGGTGCTCAATCGCAGCGACGAGTCCGGCGGCGAATGGGGCCGCGCCGCCACCAACGACCTGATTCGCACGCGCATCCGCATTAAATCGATGAGCTTCATGCGCGGTCGGACTTTCATCAACAAGTTCCTCATCATCGACGAGGCGCAAAACCTTACGCCCAAGCAAATGAAGACCCTGGTGACGCGCGCCGGCACCGGCACCAAAGTCGTCTGCCTGGGCAACATTGCGCAAATTGATACGCCCTACCTCACGGAGGGTAGTTCGGGTCTCACCTATGTCGTCGATCGGTTCAAGGGCTGGCCCCATGCGGGCCATGTCACGTTGCAGCGCGGCGAACGCTCCCGTCTGGCCGATTACGCGGCCGAGGCGCTGTAGCCGGAAGAACGCAAAAAATCAACCGCCCATATGGCCCAGGACGATGGCCTCCAGGTCGGCGGCCACGTCCTTGCAGATGTCGGTGAG
>Ga0075030_100004751_pt1 | contig 12283 bp, 11 predicted proteins | sample LitLauG_LLR_2012_FD_71393 | JGI IMG/M metagenome (GOLD analysis project Ga0075030, IMG submission 71393) | Freshwater sediment microbial communities from Pennsylvania, USA - Little Laurel Run_MetaG_LLR_2012 | ecosystem: Environmental > Aquatic > Freshwater > Creek > Sediment | place: USA... | reverse complement strand
CCCGTCCCGCGCGCGCCCGCGGCGCGCGCCCGCGCCCGCGTCCGGCACACCGGCGCGGGTCGCCGCCCCGCGCGCTTCCACGAGCCACGCGCGCGGCCCGCAGTCGGGGCACGCGTTGGGCTGCGCGTGAAAGCGGCGGTCGCGCGGGTCCCCGTACTCGGCGGTGCATGCGTCGCACATGCGAAAGCCGGCCATCGTCGTGAGCGGCCGGTCATATGGGACGGCGCGCACAATCGTGAAGCGAGGCCCGCAGTCGGTGCAGTTGATGAAGGGGTAGCGATAGCGCCGGTCGCGCGGGTCGCACAGCTCGAGCAGGCATCTTGGGCACGTCGCCGCGTCGGGCGCGACGGGCGTGTCAGCCCCCCCCTCGCGCGCGCTCGGCGCGATCTCGAACGCGCGCTCGCCGCGCACGGGCAGCGCCTCGGTGCGCACCCGCTCGACCCGCGCGAGCGGCGGCGCGTCGGAGCTGAGGCGCTCGAGGAACCCGTCGAGCGCGGCGCTCGCGCCCTCCACCTCGAGCTCCACGCCGTGGCTGTCGTTGCGCACCCAGCCTCCCAGCTGCAGCTCGCGCGCGAGCCTGTAGACGAACGGGCGAAAGCCGACTCCCTGCACTGTGCCCTCCACGCGCAGCCTGAGCCGCGCGGCGCGCGGCTCAGCGGCGGCGCTCATCGCGGGAGGTCCCGCTCGAGCAGCTCGCGCAGCACGTGCCAAGCGCTCGCGTGCGCCTCCTGGATGCGCGGTACGTGCTGCGAGCGCGTCACGATCACGTGGTCTGCGAGCGCGTGCGCTGCGATGCGCCCGCCGTCGTAGCCCACGAAAGCGATGCTCAGCATCCCCTGCGCGCGCGCCTGCGCAAGCGCGGCGAGCACGTTGCGCGAGCCGCCGCTGGTCGTGAACGCGAGCAGCGCGTCCTGCGCGCGCCCGTGGGCGATGAGCTGTCTGGAGAACAGCGGCTCCACGCCGACGTCGTTGGCGATCGCGGTGAGGATCGCGGGATCCTCGGTGAGGTCCAGCGCGGGGTGTGCGCGCCAGCCGCTCGGTGGAGTGCGCAGATCGGCGACCGCGTCCATGGCGTCGGTCGCCGAGCCGCCGTTGCCGAGCGCGAGCACGCGCCCGCCCTGCGCGAGGCGTGCGCGCAGCGCGTGCGCGGCCGCGCGCAGCACCCCCTCGCACTCCTCGAGCGTGCTCGCGCGCAGCTGCGCGGTCTCCGCGGCCTTCGCGAGCACCGAGCGGCGCACGTCCGCGAGGACCGCGTCGAGATCGTGCTCGCGCTCGTCGAGGAACGGGTAGAGGAAGCTCGCGGCGCCGCTGTCGTGCAGCGCGCGCTCGCTGCGGCCTTCGAGCAGCCCGCGATGCTCGAAGAACACGTGTACCAGCTCCCACAGCACGTGGTAGAGCGTCTCTGTCAGCTCCTGCGCCACGAACGGGTCGTGCACCGCGGGGACGAACTCCCACTCCGCTCCGAGCGGCGCGCTCGCCAGGGTCAGGCAGCCGCGCTCGCGCGCGAGCGCGATCGCGGCGGCTGTGCGCGGGTGCGCGCCGAGGCCGAGTGCGATGTCGTGCTCCTCGGTCAGCAGATCGACCTGCGCGACGAGCTCGCCGCCCTCGGCGGTGAGCGCGAGCGCGGGCAGCGCGCGCTTGCCGACGATCACCGGATGCACGAACTCGACCGCGACGTGGCGCGCATCCGAGCGCGCGACGGGGCCCTCGCCGAACGCGAGCAGGCGCCCTCCGCGCGCGAAGCGCTCAGCCATGCGGTGGCACACGCGCGCGATGCGCTCGCTGTGCTCGGTAAAGAAGTCCTCGCCGGCAGCCGTGCGCCGCTGCGAGGCGTCTAGCGCGAGCGCCGCGATCACGCCGACCACGCCCTCACACGCTCGCGCGCGCTCGCACGAGGCCCAGCAGCCATGCGCGCAGCGCGTCGATGCCCTCCCCGGTGCGCGCGCTGCACAGCATCGTCGCGATGCCGGGGTGCGCGCTCTGCAGGTTGGCGAGGAGCTTCTGCAGGTCGGCGTCGACGTGCTCGAGCAGGTCGATCTTGTTGACGATCGCGAGCTCGCACGCGCGGAACATCAGCGGGTACTTCAGCGGCTTGTCATCTCCCTCTGCGACCGAGCACACCATCGCGCGCACGTCCTCGCCGACGCGGAACTCCGCGGGGCACACGAGGTTCCCGACGTTCTCGATCACGAGCAGGTCGATCTCATCGAGCGCCAGAGAGCCGATCGCCGACCGCACCATGTTGGCGTCGAGGTGGCACTCGCCGCCGAAGCCCGCGCCCGTGTTGATCTGCACGACGGGGACGTGCAGGCGCGCGAGACGCTCGGCGTCCAGCGAGCCCTCCACGTCGCCCTCGAGCACGCCCACGCGCACCCCCGCGGTGTCGGCGAGCACGCGCTCGAGCAGCGCGGTCTTGCCGGCCCCAGGCGCGCTCATCAGGTTCACCACGGTCACGCCCGCGCGATCGAAGTCCTCGCGGTTTGCGCGCGCGATCGTGTTGTTCGCGTCGAGCGCATCCTCGACGACCCTCACCTTCACGCGGTGCAGGATTCCTCCTCGAGCTCGAGCGACTGTACGAGCAGCTCCTCGCCGGCGATCAGCTCGACGTCGGCGGAGCCGCACACGGGGCAGTCGAGCGGGAGCTGCTCGAGCTCGCTGCACGCCCCGCAGCTCAGGCAGCGCCCGCGCACGGGCACCTGCGTGATGCGAAGCTCGGTTCCGTCGAGCGCGGTGCCGTGGGTGAGCAGCTCGAACGCGCGCGTCAGCGAGTCGGGCACCACCTGGCGCAGATGGCCCACGTGCAGCTCGATCGCGACGACGCGCCTGCCGGCGGCGTGGCGCTGGGCGATGTCGAGGACGGCGGCTGCGACCGACAGCTCGTGCATCAGCAGATCCTCGGCAGCGGGTCGCCGACGAGCTCGTCCATCACGCGCCGCCCCCCGAACGCGGTCTGCACGAGCACCATCCCGGGCGGCTCCGCGCACACCTCGCCGATCTCCGCCGCATGCTCGCCGGCGGGCATCGCGCGCAGCGCGGTGAGCGCATCCGCGGCGAGCTCCGGCGCGACGAACGCGATCAGCTTGCCCTCGTTGGCGACGTACATCGGGTCGATGCCGAGGATCTCCGCGGCGCCCGCGACCGCGGGAGCGACCGGCACGTCGGCCTCGCGCACGAGCATCCCGAGCGCGCTCGCGCGCGCGATCTCGTTGAGCGCGGAGGCGACGCCGCCGCGGGTCGGGTCGCGCATCAGGCGAAGCCCGTCCCCGGCCGCGTCGAGCAGCGTGTCCACCACCGGCCACAGCGAGCGCGTGTCGGACTCCACGTCGGCCTGCAGTCCGAGCTCGCCGCGGGCGAGCATGATCGCGGTGCCGTGCTCGGCGATCGCGCCCGAGACGAGGATCCTGTCGCCCGCAGCGAGGCGCTCGGCACCGAGCCGCGCGCGGCGGTCGCGCACGCCGAGACCTGTCGTGCATATGTAGATGCCGTCGCCGTGACCGCGCTCGACGACCTTCGTGTCGCCGGCCACGACGGCGACGCCTGCACTCGCGGCGGCGGCCGCGATCGCGTCGACCTGCGCGCGCAGCTCGTGCGCGTCGAGACCCTCCTCGAGGACGAGCGAAAGCGTGAGCGCGAGCGGCCGCGCGCCTGAGACGGCGAGGTCGTTGACGGTGCCGTTGACTGCGAGCTCGCCGATCGAGCCGCCGGGGAAGCGCAGCGGGCGCACCACGAAGGAGTCCGTGGTCAGCGCGAGCTCGGCGCCATCGACGTCGAGGCTCGCCGCGTCGCCGAGCTGCTGCAGCGCGGGCGAGCACAGCGCGGGCAGCAGCAGCCCCTCGATCAGCGCGGTGCTCGCCTTGCCACCCGCGCCGTGCGCCATCGTGATGACGGGGTCGCGGAAGCGGGCGCGCTTGGCGCGCGCGGTCTGGATGATCGACAGCACGCGCGCGTGCCGATCGGGGGCGAGCCCGGCCATCACGCGGGCACCGGCTCGCGCGCGTGGCGCCCGTAGGCGTAGTAGGCCGCACACGCGCCCTCAGGTGAGACCATGCACGTGCCGATCGGGCGCTCGGGCGTGCACGCAGTGCCGAACACCTTGCACTCCCACGGCTTGATCACGCCCTTGAGCACCTCGCCGCACTGGCACGCCTTGGGGTCGGCGACGCGCACCCCGGGCACGCTGAAGCGCTGCTCGGCGTCCCAGCGCGCATAGGCGTCCGAGAGCCGCAGCGCGCTCTGGGAGATGAAGCCGAGCCCGCGCCACTCGAAGTGCGCGCGCAGCTCGAAGACCTCGCGCATGACCTCGAGCGCGCGCGGGTTGCCATCCCACGCGACCACGCGCGCGTACTGGTTCTCGACCTCCGCGCGGGCGCTCGCGAGCTGGCGGATGATCATCAGCACCGCCTGCATCACGTCGAGCGGCTCGAAGCCCGAGATCACGACCGGCTTGCGGTACTGCTCGGGCAGGAACGCGAACGGCCGCGCGCCCACGACGCTCGCGACGTGGCCCGGGCCGATGAAGCCGTCGAGGCGCAGGTCGGGAGACTCGAGCAGCGCGCGCAGCGGCGGCACGATCGTCACGTGCGAGCACATCACGGAGAAGTTGGGCACGCGCTCGGCACGCGCGCGGCGCAGCGTGAGCGCGGTGGACGGGGCGGTCGTCTCGAAGCCGATCGCGAAGAACACGACCTCGCGCTGCGGGTTCTCGCGCGCGATGCGCAGCGCGTCGAGCGGCGAGTACACCACGCGCACGTCCGCGCCCTGCGCCTTCGCGTCGAGCAGCGTGCGCTCGGAGCCTGGCACGCGCAGCATGTCCCCGAAGCAGGTGAAGATCACCTCGGGGCGGCACGCGAGCGAGATGCCGTCGTCGACGCGGCCCATCGGGATCACGCACACGGGGCACCCGGGGCCGTGCACGAGCTCGACGTTGGGCGGCAGCAGTGCGTCGATGCCGTACTTGTAGATCGCGTGCGTGTGCCCGCCGCACACCTCCATGATCTTGTAGTGGCGCTGCGGGTCGACCGCGGCGAGGATCTCGCGCGCGAGCGCGCGCCCGAGCTGGGGGTTGCGGAACTCATCGACGTACCTCACGCGCGCTCCTGGCGCGCGTGAGCGGCGGGGCTCGCGTGCGGCGCGATGCTCGCGCGCGCGATCGCTGTGCCGGCGTGCACGAGCAGCAGCTCGCCGACGGCGACGGGCTCGAGCAGCGCGACCTCGACGCTGACACGCTCGCCGCGCTCGCCGCTGCTGCGGCGCGCGCCGAGGCACACCGCGAGCGCGCTCGCGCGGTCGACCTCGAGCACGGTCATGGGGACGGCCTCGTCGCTGCAGGTGATGCAGGCCTCGGCGAGGTGCGGCGCTCGCGCCATCAGCTCACTCGATCGCGCTCGCGCGCAGCTCTGCGAGCTCCTGCTCATACTCGGCGCCCATCTGCTCGAGCAGCGCGAGCGTGGCGCGCGCCTCGCGCTCGTCGATGCGCGACAGCGCGAAGCCGACGTGGATGAGCACCCAGTCGCCGGCGCGCACGGGGCGCTCGCCGGCGTCGAGCAGCGCGACGTTGACGGTGCGCCTGACCCCCGCGATCTCCGCGGTGGCGAGCCTGTCGCGCTCGTCGAGCATCTCGAGCAGCCGTCCGGGGATCGCGAGGCACACGGGCGGCGGGCGCCTACCGGCGCGAGGGCCGCGACGGGCTGTTGCCGCTCGCGATCCTGCGCAGGTCGATGGTCTCGTCATAGAGCTTCGCGTCGACGCCCTCCTCGAGCGCGACCTCGCGCAGCGGGCGCCCGGAGGCGGTTGCCTTCTTGACGATCACGGTGGCCCTGTCGTAGCCGATCGCGCCGTTGAGCGCGGTGGCCACGGCGAGCGTCGCGCCGGCGGAGGCGGCAGCGCCGGCCCTGTTGGCCTCGATGCCGTCGACGCACTTCGCGGCGAACACGCGCGAGGTGCTCGCGAGCAGGCCGATCGACTGCAGCAGGTTGCGCGCGATCAGGGGGATGCGCACGTTGAGCTCGAACTGCCCCTGCAGACCACCGATGGTGATCGCGGTGTCGTTGCCGATTACCTGCGCGGAGACCTGCAGCACCACCTCGCAGATCACGGGGTTGACCTTGCCGGGCATGATCGAGGAGCCCTTCTGCAGCTCGGGCAGGAAGATCTCGCCGATGCCTGCGCGCGGGCCGGAGCCCATCAGCGCGAGGTCGCCGGCGATCTTGGTGAGCGACACGGCGAGCACCTTGAGCGCCCCGGACAGCTCGACGAGCGCGTCGCGGTTGGCCTGCGCCTCGAAGGGGTCAAGCGGCGCGTCGATCTGCTTCAGGCCGGACTGCTTGCGCAGGCGCGCGCGGACCTTGGCTGCGAAGCTCGGGTGGGTGTTGAGGCCGGTGCCGGTGGCGGTGCCTCCGAGCGGTATCTGTCCGACGTGCACGAGCGCTGAGACGATGCGCTCCTGCGCGAGCGCGATCTGCGCGGCGTAGCCGGCGAACTCCTGCCCGAGCGTGACGGGCACCGCGTCCATCAGGTGGGTGCGCCCCGCCTTGACGACGCCCTGGAAGGACTTCGCCTTGCGCGCGAAGGAGCGCTCGAGCTCCTTGAGCGCGGGCAGCAGTTCGTTGTGGGCCGCCTCGAGCGCGGCGAGGTGCACGGCTGAGGGGAACACGTCGTTTGAGCTCTGGCCCATGTTGACGTGGTCGTTGGGGTGCACGCCCTGCCCGGCTAGCGCGGCGATGACCTCGTTGGCGTTCATGTTGGTGGAGGTGCCGGAGCCGGTCTGGAACACGTCGATCGGGAACTGGGCGTCGTGCTTGCCTGCTGCGATCTCGGCTGCGGCGCGCTCGATGCGCGTGGCGGTGCGCGCGGGCAGCAGGCCGAGCTCGGCGTTCACGGCGGCGGCTGCGCCCTTGATGCGGGCGAGCCAGTGGACCACGCCGGCGGGCACGACCTCGCCGGAGATGGGGAAGTTCTCGACGGCCTTGCTGGTCTCGGCTCCCCACAGGTGTTGCTTGCTGGCCGGCATCTGTAGCCCTCCTGGTAGTGAGCGCGCGCTATGGCGCGCGTGTAGGCATCGCCCCATTCTTGCGCCATGGCGGAGCGCACGCGCTGCTGATTGACGGTGGGGCCGAACCCTACCCGCAGAACGCGCTCAGCTCACGCGCAAGCCCGACGGGGTCGTCGTAGGCCATCAGGAAGCCGGTGCTCTCAAGCACGCGCAGCTGCGCGCGGGGCAGCAGCGCGAGCGCCTCTTCGGCGCCTGCGAGCGGGTGGCAGGCGTCGCGGTCGGCCCACAGCAGCAGCACGGGCATCTGCAGGCGCGGGTAGAGCTCGAGCAGCTGCGTCTGGGCGCCGCGCGGCCAGTGGCGCGCGCATCGCGCCCAGGAGCGCGCGAGGCTGGAGTTGCCGGGCACGTCGGCGAAGGCGTGGCGGAAGAGGTCCGCGGCGGCGGGGTTCGCGCGCGCGGAAAGGCGCACGCCGCGCTCGGGCGTGAACAGCGCGCGCGCGCCGTAGGAGAGCAGCCCGTCGAGCCCGGGCACGGCGGCGGCGGCGGTGAGCAGACGCCAGGCGCTGCGCAGCCGCGGCGCGGCGGGCGGACGGTGCAGCCGGTTGGGCATCAGCACCATGCGCGCGGGGCTCACGTCGCCGTTCTGCACGGCGCGCAGCAGGATCTCGGCGCCGGCGTCGTGGCCGGCGAGCAGCGGGCGCGGCCCGAGCACCTCGGCGCAGAACGCGCCGAGCACCTCGGCGAACCAGTCGATCGTGTACGGGTGGCGCGGGCGCGCCTCGGAGTCGCCGTGCAGCGGTAGGTCGGGCAGCACGACGCGGAAGCGGTGCGAGAGCGCGTCCACGACGGGCTCCCACTCCATGTGCGAGAGCATCGCGGAGTGCAGCAGCGCGAGCGCGGGGCCGGCGCCGTACTCGCGATAGGCGACGCGCGCGCCGTCGCGGTGGTGGTAGAGGCGCAGGCGCACGGCCTCATCGTAAGAGTGCCGCAGCGGCGGGCGCAGTCGGGGCGGCCGCGGCGGGCGCACCTAGAATGGGCGACCCCGATGAGCGCGCACGGACGAAACGGCCTGCTGCCGGCGCGGCAGGTCGACCCCCAGCAGCAGCTGCCCGCGCTGGAGCTCGACGTGCTGGCGCGCTGGCGCGAGCGCGACGTCTTCGCGGAGTCGCTGCGGCGCCGCGCGGACGCGCCGCGCTGGGTCTTCTACGAGGGCCCGCCGACGGCGAACGGCCCGCCTGGCACGCACCACGTGCTCTCGCGCGTGTTCAAGGACATCTACCCGCGCTTTCAGACGATGCGCGGCCATCTGGTGGAGCGCAAGGGCGGCTGGGACTGCCACGGGCTGCCGGTGGAGATCGCGGTGGAAGAGAAGCTGGGCATCACCTCGAAGATGGAGATCGAGGAGCACATCGGGATCGAGCGCTTCAACGCGGAGTGCCGCTCGTCGGTGTTCGCGTTCCTGGAGCAGTGGAACGCGCTGACCGATCGGATCGGCTTCTGGATCGACCTGCGCCACGCCTACCGCACGCTGGATGAGGACTACATCGAGTCGGTCTGGTGGGCGCTCGCGCAGATCGAGGCGCGCGGCCTGCTCTACGAGGGCCACAAGGTGGTGCCTTACTGCCCGCGCTGCGAGACGACGCTGTCCTCGCACGAGGTCGCGCAGGGTTACAGGGACGTGGTCGACGAGAGCGTGTTCCTGAAGCTGCGCGTGAGCGGCGGCGAGGAGCGGCTGCTGGTGTGGACGACGACGCCGTGGACGCTGCCGGGCAACGTCGCGCTCGCGGTGTCGCCCACCGCGACCTACGTGCGCGCACGCGCGGGCGCGGACCTCTTCGTGTTAGCGCAGGACCGCCTGGAGGCGGTCCTGGGGGGCGAGGGCGTCGAGGTACTGGAGCGGATGACGGGAAGCGAGCTGGTGGAGCGCTTCGGCTCCTATGACGGCCCGATCTTCGGCGCATCCGATCGCGAGCGGGGCCCGCTGCCGATCCTCGCGGACGACTTCGTCACGACGCAGGACGGCACGGGCATCGTGCACCTGGCGCCGGCGTTCGGCGAGGAGGACTACCGCGTCGCGGCGGCCTCGCCGCGCGTGCCATTCGACGCGGAGCGCGCGGAGACGCTGTACAACCCGGTGCGCGCGGACGGCACCTACGACGCGCGCCCGCGCAGCGGCAGCGGCGAGTCCTACGAGGGGCGCTTCGTCAAGGACGAGGCGCTCACGCGGGAGCTGATCGAGGACCTGCGCGATCGCGGCCTGCTGCTGGCGGTGCGCCCATACGAGCATTCCTACCCCCACTGCTGGCGCTCGGGGGACGCGCTGATCTACTACGCCAAACCGTCGTGGTACATCGCGACGTCGCGGCTGCGCGAGGAGCTGCTGGCGGCGAACGAGACGGTGAGCTGGCACCCGCCGCGCGTGAAGCGCGGGCGCTTCGGGGACTGGCTCGAGAACAACGTGGACTGGGCGCTCTCGCGCGAGCGCTACTGGGGAACACCGCTGCCGGTGTGGCGCTGCGCGCGCGGGCACACGCACGTGGTCGGCTCCTTCGCCGAGCTGCAGGAGCGCGCGGGCGTGGCGCTCGCCGACCACCACCGCCCGTTCGTGGACGAGCTGAGCTTCGCGTGCACGCACGCCGGAGAGGGCACGCACGAGGGCACGCAGGCGCGCTGCGAGGAGCTCATGCGGCGTGTGCCGGAGGTGATCGACGTGTGGTTCGACTCGGGCGCAATGCCTTTCGCCCAGCACCACTACCCGTTCGCGGGCGAGGCGGACTTCGCGCACGAATACCCGGCGGACTTCATCTGCGAGGCGCAGGACCAGACGCGAGGCTGGTTCTACTCGCTGCTCGCGGTCGCAACGCTGCTCTCGCGCGAGGCGCCCTACAGGAACGTGGTGTGCCTGGGCCTGATCCTCGACGAGGAGGGCCAGAAGATGTCGAAGTCCAAGGGCAACACGGTTGAGCCGTGGCAGGTGCTCGAGGACTACGGCGCGGACGCGCTGCGCTGGTACTTCTTCACGGCTAAGGCGCCGTGGGACGGCTACCGCTTCTCGGCGGAGACGATCGGCGAAGGCGTGCGACTGTTCCTGAAGCAGCTGTGGAACACTTACTCCTTCTACGCGCTCTACGCGAACGCGTCCGCGGAGCAGCTCGCGCGCTCCCAGGGCGGGGAGCGCGTGCAGGCGCCCGACACGGCGGCAGAGCTCGACCGCTGGGTGCTATCGCGCACAGCGGCGACTGCGGAGCTCGTGACGGGGCGCCTCGAGGCTTACGACGCGACGAGCGCGGGCAGGGCGATTGCGGGGCTCGTGGAGGAGCTGTCCAACTGGTACGTGCGCCGCTCGCGCAGGCGCTTCTGGGAGGGCGACGCGGCGGCCTTCACGACGCTGCGCACATGCCTGCTCGCGATCTCCAGGATGCTTGCGCCGTTCTGTCCGTTCATCGCGGATGAGATCTACGACAACCTCGACGGCGAGCTCCCGAGCGTGCACCTGTGCGACTTCCCCACGCCGCAGGAGATCGGCGCGCGCGAGCCGGAGCTGGAAGAGGCGATGGCGCTCGCGCGTGAGACTGTGCGCCTGGGGCTGGGCGCGCGCGGCAAGGCGAAGATCAAGGTGCGCCAGCCGCTGCGCGAGGCGGTGGTCGTGGCGGACGGGCGCGAGCGCGCGGCGATCGAACGGCTCTCGCAGGTGGTGCGCGAGGAGCTGAACGTGGCGGCGGTGCGCTTCGTGACGGCCGAGGGGGACCTCGGCAGCTACGAGGTGAAGCCCAACTACCGCACCCTGGGGCCCGTGTTCGGCAAGCAGATGCCGCTCGCGGCCGCGGCGATCGCGGCACTGGACGCGGCGCACGTGGCGGGCTCGCTGCGAGCCGGCGCCGGCGTCGGGATCGAGGTCGGCGGCCGCGAGCACACGCTCACCGCGGATGACCTGCTGCTGAGCATGCGCGCGCCGGAGGGCTACAGCGTGGAGCGCGACGGCGCTCACGCGGTCGCGATGGACCTCGCGCTGGACGATGAGCTCGTGCGCGAGGGCCGCGCGCGCGAGGTCGTGCACCTCGTGCAGAGCGCGCGCAAAGCGGCGGGGCTGCGGGTCGAGGACCGCATCGAGCTGGCGCTCACGGGCGCGCAGCCGCTGATCGAGGCCGCGCACGCCCACCGCGACCACATCGCGGGCGAGACGCTCGCGGTTCGCCTCGAGCTGGGCGACTCAGGGGACGCGCGGGCGCTTCGCGCGAGCGCGAGCTACGAGGAGGAGACGGAGCTCGAAGGGCTCGCGCTGCGCGTCGCGCTGAAGCGCGCCGCCGCGCACTGAGGAGCCGCGCGGGGGCGATCGAGCCTCGGCGCGCCCCCCCAACGGCGGGACGCGCCGCGCAGCTCTGGGCACCCCTCGACGGGGCGGGACGCGCCGCGCAGCTCTGGGGCGCCCCCCGACGGGGCGGGACGCGCCGCGCGGCTCTCTCTATGCTGCCGAGAGCGCCGGCTCGAGCTCCTGCTCGAGCTTCTTCTTGGGGTATGCGCCGATCACCGTCTTGACGGGCTGGCCGGCTTTGAAGAGGATCATCGTGGGGATCGAGAGCACCTGGAAGCGCGCGGCCGTCTGCGGGTTCTCGTCGATGTCGAGCTTGACGATGCGCAGCTCGGGCCGCTCGCTCGCGATCTCCTCGAGCACCGGCGCGACCACGCGGCACGGGCCGCACCACGGCGCCCAGAAGTCGACCAGCACCGGGCCCTCAGCCTCGAGAACCTCGGCGTCGAAGTTGTTGTCGGTGACCTGCGTGAGGGTTCCTGCCATGGGGTTCTCCTTTATCGCTTGCCCTCACTATACAAAATGAAGGAAGGGTGTCCGTCCTCGCGCACGAAGGTCCCGGCGGAGGCGTCTCGGCGAAGCCCGGCGGCGGCGGGCAGCGTCTCGGCGGGGCGCGGCGCGGGTGAGCGCTAGTGGCCCACGCTGACCGTCCAGCCTTCGACGTGGCGCACGATCGGCGTGTGGATGTGGGTCAGCAGGGTGAACAGGTGGGGCGAGAGGTAGACCTCGACCAGGGCGGCGAGCACCAGCACGGGTATGGCGATCGCGACCGTCACGAGCGTGGCCGCGAGCAGCTGCTCCCACTCGCCTCGGCGGCTCGCGATTATCCAGGCGGCGAGCGGCAGGAACAGCGCGATCAGCTCGGGGACCGCGTGGGGAAGCACGCCGACGAGCAGCAGCGCCGGGGAGAGCCTCAAGAACCCCGAGACGCCCGCGAGGGTGTGGCCGATCACGTATGCCTGCGCGCTGAGCGAGAACGCGGT
>Ga0075030_100004750_pt1 | contig 12284 bp, 9 predicted proteins | sample LitLauG_LLR_2012_FD_71393 | JGI IMG/M metagenome (GOLD analysis project Ga0075030, IMG submission 71393) | Freshwater sediment microbial communities from Pennsylvania, USA - Little Laurel Run_MetaG_LLR_2012 | ecosystem: Environmental > Aquatic > Freshwater > Creek > Sediment | place: USA... | reverse complement strand
GGATCGACCCCCGCGCTCGACAGCACCGTCAGCACCCGTCCCTCGCGCCGCACGCTGGTGGCGGGTGCGCTCGACGATCTGCGAGAGAATTTCCGCCGCATCCAACTGGTGTTCGATGGAGAAGCGCCGCAACCGAGGTTTCAAGCGCCGGGCGTCGAGCGCGTGCGGCGCGAGGGACGGGTGCTGACGGTGCTGTCGAGCGCGGGGGTCGATCCGATCCTCAAAGAGGCGCGGGAGTTGAACCCGGTGTCGGTGGACGTTGTGCCCGTCACCCTAAGAGAAATCTTTCTGGAAAGCGTTCGAGTGGAGGACTGACATGCTCTGGTACAAATCGTGGATGGAAACCCGCTGGCGGTTCCTGATCGGCCTGGCCATGCTGACGTGTTCGGCCTGCGTAGTGGTTTTCCTCTATCCCCAGATGGCGAAGCTCATACCGCTGGCGTCGACGTTGGAGGCGAAAGGGGTGTTGGGGCGGGAAATCAGGGAAGCGGGGGAGTTGGCGCGCGACTACCGCGGCTATGTTTGGGGGCAGTGGTACCGGCAGAACCTGCCGCAACTCGGGACGCTTTTTGCGGCCCTGCTCGGGACCGGAGGACTGCTTTCGGAATCCTCCGGACGCGGGATGCTGTTCACGCTCTCCCTGCCGGCCTCCCGCAAACGCTTGCTGGGGTTTCGCGCTGCGGTGGGCCTCGCGGAATTCCTGGTGCTCGCCTTCGTCCCTTCACTCTTCATCCCGCTGCTTTCGCCGGCCGTCGGGGAGACTTACGGCCTGGGAAACGTGCTGATCCATAGTGCATGCCAGTCTATCGCCGGCGCCGTGTTTTTCAGTCTGGCGTTTCTGCTGTCGACCATGTTCCATGACCTGTGGCGGCCGCTGCTGATCACTCTCTCGCTGGCGGCCGCGCTGGCGCTGTTCGAGCAGGTCTTTCGGATCCTCTCGCCTTACAACATTTTCCGGGTGATGAGCGCGGAGGTGTATTTTCGGACCGGTCAACTGCCGTGGCTGGGGCTTCTGACCTGCGCGGTTGCGTCGGCAGCCATGCTATATGGCGCCACCATCAGCATCGCGCGCCACGATTTCTGATGTCTACGCGTTTTCAAGAGGAGATCACTATGCAACATCTACGTCGAATGTCCCCGCTGGCGGCTCTGCTTCTGTTGCCGATGGCAATATTGGCCGGCATCGGGATCGGTAAAGGAACCCTCCGCCTGCTCGCCGCGCTCTTTCTCTTATCGGTACTTTCGCTGATCGCCCAGTGTTGGGGTCTGCAAGTGTGATGGGGGCCGGAAGTGTTGGATCCCCGTCCTATTTCGCGCTCAACAGATTCGCGAACAGCCGGTACGCTCCCGGCACGCCCGAGGGAAGCTGGCGGAACCAGCTATACGCCGTGTAAATATAGACACCTTTGCCGAGCCGGGTCCACAGCTCACCGCCGGCCAGGGGCTTCTCACCTTGATCGCGGGTTTCGAAGACCGTCTCATATTTTGGGTCCCACTTGCTGGCGAAGTACGCACCGCGCTCCTGCACCCAGCCCTGAAAATCGGACGGCGTGATGTGGTTCGGCGCCTGCAAGACGCGGCTGTCCAGATGGGGTAGCGTGAGCGGCGCATCTTCCTCCGTCACGCGGTATTGGTTTCCATTGGGCACGGTGAAGGGATACGGGCCCATATTCTGGGTGCGCTCGCGATTGTACTGCACCACGTAGGTGCCGCCATTGCGAACGTAGTTCATCAACCGCGAGTGGGTGGCACGCAGATCCGGCCGCACGTCATAGGCCCGCACTCCGGCGACGATCGCATCGAAACGCGAAAGATCGCTCTGCTCGAGGTCGGATTCCCCGAGCAGCGTCACTTCGATGCCAAGCTGGCGCAGGGCGTCCGGCATTTCGTCGCCCGCGCCCATAATGTAGCCCACACGGCGGGCGTCCACCTGAATATTGGCACGGACCAATTTGCCGCTGGCCGGAGGAAACAGGGCCTGCACGGGGATGTGCGGGTAGGAAATCACCTGCATCCCCGAGTCGATTTCGCGGCCGGCAATGGTGGCTACGGCGCGCAGCCGGACGCTCGTTTCCATGGCAGGGGGCGTCACCTCAAACGGAAGCTCCTCCTCCTCACTCGCGGCGGCAATGCGGAAGGGCCGCGATCTCGGCTCCGTTTTCCAGCCCGGGGGCAGATCGAGGCGCACTTCCCCCTCGGCCTTGTCGATGTTGGCTCGTAAGGCTACGGCCACCGTGCGCGGGGCCGTTTTGGGAAACATCGCCACCGCTTCGGGAAGATTCACCGCCACCGCCGGGATCAGGATGAGGGGGCGTACGCGCTCGCCTTCGGTGCGGTCCCCATAGCGATATTGGACGGGCCGTAACAACTCGAACGGCGCGCCGTCCACGGAGAACCGCAGCCGGAGGCGCAAGATCGGCGGTGTATCCGCCAGCCCGATCAGCTTCTGATCGTCCACCGTGTAGACGTCTTCGGTGGCCGGCTTCACCAGCCAATAAGGTTGGGTATAGGGTTGTGAGGCCGGCACGGGGCGGTCGAGTTTCACCGTTTTGGCTTTGTTGAATTCGAGCCTTCCGCGCTGTGCCGGCAGGTCGGCGTCGAACAGACCTTCGAATCGCGCACCCTCCAACGTGACCGGCGCCAGGGAGCGGTTGAGCAAAGTCGTCGTGACGCTCAGGGTCGATCCGGGCACCACTTCGGGGGCCTTCGCCTGGGCATCCACCCAGAGTCCGGCACACTGCGCGATCGTCTCATCTAGTTCCGCCAGTTTGATCTTGGCGAGGGGGTCGTCGATCGCTGCGGCCAGCGCCCGAGCCTTGAGAAGCTGCGCCACGATCTTGTCAGGGTGCGAAGGTTCGTACTGGCGGAGAGCGTCTGCCAGAATGGTTCCCACGGCGGGGCCGCCGGGAAGCCGGTTCCACGAGGTATCGATACCGTCAAAAAGGTCGTTGGACGGGGCTTGGCCGCCGATCACGATAAATTCACTCTCCACCGAACCCAGGCGCCCCATATTCCCCATGCCCTGGCTGCGATGCATGCTGCGGCTCAGGCCCGCGATCTCCTCATAGGAATAGCCCAGGACGGGGTTGTAGGCGCCGGTGTCATCCTTCACGTGAGGACCTTGGGGAAGCGGCGGCGGCGGGGGTTCTTGTTCCCCCTGGGCGGCAGTGGCGGAAGCCCCACCTCGTCCACCCTGTCCGCCCCGCCCGGCTGCCGGCGCATCCGGCTGCGCGGCTGGCGGGGTAAACACACTGATTGCCAGGCGTTTCGCCCGCCAAGGCTGGAGGTAGCGCAACTGTTCGGGAAAACGCAGCGGGTCTCCGGCTACCTCGAACGCCTCCTTCCCTAGGATGGCGGATGCCTGGTGTTGCCCATGGCCGTCGCGCGAGGTGCCCGTAAAGCAAAGGATGACGACGTCCGGCCGGTAACGCCGGATCACCCAAACCATGTCCGAGAGGATCCGCTCGCGCCCCCATTTTTGCAGGGTTTCCGCCGGGGTTCTGGTGAACCCGAAATCGATGGCGCGCGTAAAGAACTGCTCGGCGCCATCGATCCGGCGCGCGGCCAGCAACTCCTGCGTGCGGATGATTCCGAGCTGGGCGCCCTGCTCGGAACCGATGAGGTTCTGGCCTCCTTCGCCACGCGTGGCAGAAAGGTAGGCGGTGCGCATGTAGCGGCCCCGCGCAAAGTACGCCAGCACGCCGGTGCGCTCGTCGTCCGGATGGGCGCCGATCATCAACACGCTGCCCAGTTGATTGAGCTTGCACAGCGATTGCTCGATTTCCGCAGTACCGGAAAACGGCGGCGCCGCCGGGACTGGTACTATGGTTAGCAAGAAGAGGGCCGATAAGAGAAACCTGGAAGGGGATTTGCTCATCGGTTGCATTAGAAGCCATTCTACGACGGAAAACGCCGCGGAGAGGGCGGCCCGGAGGGGAATGGCAAGGAGGGGTCATGAAGGCTGCGCGGAAGATAGGCAGCTTTTTGGCGGCGCTCCGCCGGTTCTCACGCCCACCGGCTGCGTTGCTAGCGCCGGCCGCCCCGGTCCCGCCCAAGATAGGGTTGGCCCTGGGTGGCGGTTTTGCCCGCGGGATTGCCCACGCGGGCCTCTTGAAAGTTTTCGAAGAGCACGAAATTCCCATTCACTGCATCACTGGTGTCAGCGCCGGAGCTATTGTGGCGGCGGCTTATGCCAGCGGTGCCCCCCCGGCCGATATTGCGCGCGCGGGATGCGCAATGCGCTTTGGCGACGTCGGCCGCTGGAGCGTGGGCCGTATGGGATTCGTGGTCAGCGAACGCATGAACAAGTTCCTGGAACGGCTCCTTAGGAATTACCGCTTCGAACAGATGCGGATTCCGCTGGGCGTTCTGGCCACGGACCTCGCCACTGGCGAGCCGGTGACCTTTCAGGACTCGGGCGACGTATTCCTGCCGATTCGCGCCAGTTGCGCTTATCCGGGGCTCTTCCATCCGGTGCGCTGGGAGTCGCGTCTGCTGGTGGATGGCGCCATGAGTATGGAGATCCCCACGGGGCTGGCGCGCCTGCTCGGCGCCACTCACGTGGTAGCCGTACACCTGCCCGCCCAGGGCCCGGGTGTTCTGCCCAGCAATGTGTTCCAGGTGGTCAATCGCTGCTTTCAAATCATGCAAACCCGCACGGAGGAAAGTTGGCGCAGCGATAGCGATCTGGTTATTTCTCCCGATGTACGAGGAATCCAGTGGGACGCCTTTGACTGCGGCCCCCAATTGCTGCAAGCCGGCGAGGCGGCGGCGAGGGCTGCGCTTCCGGCCATTCGAAAATGGCTTCCACAGACGGAAACCGTGCCGGCGGCCCTTATGCCAGGTTCAATACCTGCTTGATCGTCCCGCTTTGACCCGCGATCTTCTTCTGGAGGAGCAGGAGAGCGTAGATCAGTTGTTCGGGGCGCGGCGGGCATCCCGGCACGAACACGTCCACCGGGATCACCTGATTAACCGGCACCAGAGCGTAGTTATGAAAGACCCCAGTGGAGGTGGCGCAAGCGCCCATCGAAATGACCCACTTGGGTTCCGGCATTTGCTGATACAGGTGGCGGATGACGGGAGCCATCTTATTGGAAACGCGGCCGGCGATAATCATCAGGTCCGACTGGCGGGGTGAGCCCCGGAATACCTCCGCCCCGAACCGCGCAATGTCGAACCGCGAGGCGCTCATGGACATCATTTCAATCGCGCAACAGGCGAGCCCGAAGCTCATCGGCCAGATGGAATTCTTGCGCGCCCAATTCACGGCGGCATTCAAGGTAGTCAGCACAATTCCTTCCGAGGCGGCCGCCGCCGCATTCGCCGTTGTGTAATCGTCCACCCGCGTAAAAATCTCGGGAAGGCTGCTGGCAAGGGGCTTGTCCATATCCCCCATTCTCGCATAGCGGGTCCACCAACGATCGAACCCCTTCCGCTCCCTGAGATCCTGGGAGAAGGTTTCCAGCCACGGCCCAAACAATTTTATTCACGTGCGCGATGGCACGGGGTGCGTTCTTGCTTCTCTTGTAGAATCGTATATGCCCCCTGAAACCTTCGAGCAGCTAGTCGATCGCGCGGCCGCGGCTTTCGGAATCGAACCCGGCTACTGGGATATCTGGGGGAAGTATCACTCGACCTCCGTCCGGGTCAAGCAAGCCATTCTCGGCGCCATGGGAATTCCGGCGTCCACGTCGGAGCAACTGGAGGAGGCGCTGGCCGTCCGTTCCCGGCGCGAATGGGAGCGCCTGCTGCCACCGTCACTGGTCGTTTCCGAGTCGGCGCCGGCCGAACTCCCCGTGAACATCCCCGCCGAGTTGCTGGGTCAGACGGCCGCGGCGACGCTCCGGCGGGAAGACGGCGCCACTACTTCGTTCGACCTGAACCTTGGGGATCTGCCGCAGAGCGCTTCCTTCGAGATGGACCACCGGACTTTTGTGCGCCGGCTGTTGCCTCTACCGGCCGGCCTGCCTCTCGGCTACCACGAAGTCTCGCTCCGCATCGGCTCACTCGCCGCCACGACTCGCTATATCGTGACTCCGGACCGCGCATGGATGCATCCGCACCTGGGCCGCGGCGGCCGCGTCGCCGGGATCTCTGTCAGCCTCTACGGCGTTCGTTCCGCCCGGAATTGGGGTTGCGGCGATTTCCGCGATTTGCTGGACGTCGTGGATTGGGTCGCGTGCGAGCTGCAGGCGAGTTTTGTGGGGCTCAACCCTCTCCACGCCATTCACAATCGCCGGCCCTTCAACACCAGTCCTTATCTGCCCAACTGTATCTTCTATCAGAACCTCATTTACCTGGATGTCGAGAGCATAGACGATTACCGGTCCTGCCGCCGCGCGCAGCGCTTGCGGCATCGCAACGACATCAGCGCCGAAATCGAGAGCCTGCGCGCGTCGCCCTTTGTCGAGTATGAGCGCATCGGCGCGCTCAAACTGCGTTTTTTGAAGTTGCTCTTCGTCCAGTTCTTGCGCGAGTGGCGCGGCGCGACCGCACGCGCCAAGGAGTTTCAGGCGTTTGTCACGGCCGAAGGCGAGTTGCTCGAAAGATTCGCCACGTACTGCGCGCTGGACGAACACCTGCACCAGCGCCATCCGGACTTATGGACCTGGCCCGGCTGGCCGGAAGAATACCGCGATCCGCAGTCCGTTCCGGTGCGGGCCTTCCAAAGGAAGCATTGGCGGTCGGTCCTGTTCTATCAATACGCGCAGTGGCAAATCGATCTGCAGTTGCGGCGCGCCCAACAGCGCGCCCGGGATCACCGCATGTCCATCGGGCTGTACCACGACCTGGCGTTAGCCACCGATCGCTTCGGCTCCGATCTTTGGGCCCACCACCCGTATTACGTGTCCGGCTGCCGCGTCGGCGCGCCACCAGACGATTTCTCCCCGGCGGGGCAGGATTGGGGATTCCCGCCCCCTAATTCGGAACGGCACTGGGAAAACGGGTACCGCCTTTTTGCCGAATCCATCCGTCGAAACTGCCGGCACGGCGGAGCGCTGCGCATCGATCACGTCATGCGCCTGTTCCGGCTCTATTGGATACCGGACGGAATGACTGCCGCCGAAGGCGCGTACGTGCGGGAACGTTCCCAGGATTATCTGCGCTTGTTGGCTCTCGAAAGCGTCCGCAATCGCGTCATGGTTGTGGGAGAAGACCTGGGCACAGTGGAGCCCGAGGTGCGTCAGGCGCTGGCCCGGGCTGGCATCCTCAGTTACCGCCTGTTCTATTTCGAGCAAGACGCGCACCGGGAATTCCGGGGCCATGAGGAATATCCTTCGCAGGCGCTGGTTTCCTCCACTACTCACGACTTACCGACGCTCGCCGGTTTTTGGATTGGCGCCGATGTCGAAGCCCGGCGCCGGGCCGGTGTCCTCGACGAACACGCCTATCATGCACAACTGGCCCAACGCGCCCTCGAAAAACAGAAGATGCTGAATTTGCTTTTCCGCGAGAACCTGCTCCCACCCAACTTGCCTAGATCCGCCGAGAGTTACGTGGAACTTACCGGCGAATTACACAATGCCGTAGTTGGGTTTTTGGCGCTCACTCCTTCCCAGCTACTGGCGATCAATCAGGAGGACCTTACTAAGGAAACGGAGCAGCAAAACCTTCCCGGCACTACCTCGCAATATCCCAACTGGGAGCGCAAAATGCGCTTTCCGCTGGAGCAGTTAGCGTCCGACGCGCAGGCAGTCGGCTTCACGTCCATGCTTCGGCACTGGATTGCCAATACTGGCAGAAGCAACCAGCCTGGAGAATGAACAGGATTCTTCCGCGCCGCATCCCCTCGCTGCGCCTCACCTGCGCTCTTCGGACCGGGCAGCCGGGGGTTCGTAGATGCGCCGGTCGACCGGCGCCACGCGGTACGGCGCGAAGTCGGGGACTGGTCTGAAACAGTCGCTCACGCCAGCCGCGGCGGCGTCGAAAAGAGTGAGAGGAGGCGCGCCCAGGATTTCGAATATAGTCTTCAGCAGTCCCGGGAAGCTGGTGTTGGTGTGCGTCACGTAACCGCTCTTGGCCCATGGGCCCGCGCACAATAGCAAAGTCCGGTGTGCATCGATGTGGTCCGCTCCACCCGCGGCGCCTTCCTCCGTAATGAACACGGCCATCTCTTTCCACCACTTAGTTCCAGAAAGGTATTCCATGACACGCCCTACGGCGTAATCGTTATCCAGAAGAAACGACTCCGCGTAGGGATAATCCGGCCGTCGCGGCTCTTGCGGCTGATCGTTCGGCAAGAGCAGATAAACAAGATGCGGCAGATCGGCGCCCGTGCGAACGAAGCGCTGGTCGATCGCGTCGATAAACCGCAGCGCGCGATCCGTATCCGAAGTCTTGGCGCCTGCGCCGGGATAATTGGGAGAAGTGACACTAAAAGGAGGTTCGAGCAGCGGCATATTGGTGAGAAACAGCCTGCCTGCCAGGCTGCGTTCATCGGAGGCCGCCCCGGCGAAACCCAGTCCTCCGCCGAAGTTAATAAAAGATAGACCGTGTCGCGACAAGTGAGACCAGAGTGTGCCGCTTTCCACAAGGTCCTCCGGCAGTATGGCGGAGCTCATTCCCGCGAATTCCAGGCGGCCCGGTGCGGGACCTATGCGGAATTCCTTGCCTCCACCCTGCGCGGCTCGCGCCGATAACTCACTCCAGGCGTTCGGATAAGCGCCGGTCAGCCAATGGTGCCCGAGAGCGCCTGAGCCGGCGTCGGAATAGAAATTGTCGCTGAAGGCCCAGCGCCGCGCGATGGTGTGCTGGTTGGGTGTGAGATCCACCCCGTGCAGGCTTAGCAACTCGCGCCGCCCATCGGCATACCCATCACTGCCGAACCGCGCCAGTTCGGGCGCCGCCATGACGCGGCCGTTCGCAGGGCTGGCGACGTCTCCCAGCACCTCGTCGAAGGACCGGTTAGCTTTCGCCAGGAGCACCACGTAACGGATACCCGAAGGCACAGCGCGCGGGGTTTCGGGATGCCGCTCGAAACCGCTTGCCTGCATCGCGAAATTCGTGAGGCCCGCGAGGGCATCGGCGGCGGGCAATGGATAGATCGAGATAGACCCCTCCTCGGCGGCTGCGGGAAGAACTCTGGGGGCGCCGGATGGGATAGCGGCCGACGGCCTGGAACCACCGCCCCTCAGGTTCGCCACAAACACAGTACCGCGGTCCACCGCCACGCGCGCGGGATACCACCCGGCCGGTATATGCCCGAGGACCCGCCCCGCGCGGGCGTCGATGACGCCGATTGCGTTGATTCCGGCCTCGGCTACCAGCAGCCAGCCGGTTCCTGGCTCGTAAGCCAACCCGATCGGCAGCACGCCGCGAAGCTCTTCCAGCCCGGGTATGAGAATCGGGATCTCCCGCTCCCTACGATTCGTCCGCGCGTCGATCACGGTAATGGAATCGTTGCCGGCGTTGGAGACATAAACGCGATCTGTGGTGGCCACAATACCGGATGGGCTGCTCCCGGCATTACTACCCGCGCCGAACGCCTGTCCCGTGCGTACGAACGCCTCCACTTTCGGGGCAGCCGGCTCGGATACGTCGATCACGGCCACCGAATTGGATTCCGGCGCGTTCGGATCGCCCAGTGCAGGCACGTGCACCAGGCCCCGCTCCGTCTGCAGATCCACCCCCGCCGACGCTTCGCGGCTCGGAAAACCAAAAGGCGGGAACGAAATCGGGAGCGCCAGCGCCTGATATTGAAATATACCGGCGTTGCTTACGTAGAGCTTTCGGCGGTCGGGAGACAGTGCCATGGCAAAGGGCAGACGGCCTACCCGCACCGAGGCCAGAATTTGCCGCGAACGCGTGTCGATGGCAACCACACGGAAATTGGCCTGGTCGGCGGCGTATAAAATGCTCCGGGGCGCATCCCAGGCCAACTCGCCGGTGAAGCTGTCGCGATAGCCGTTCAGGTTGAGATCGATCGCGCGGCGGCGCTCGCCGCTGGTCAAATCGATTGCAGCCACACGGCCCGAGTTGCCCTCCGAGACAAAGACCGTGCGCTCCCCCGAAAACGCCACTCCGAGAGAAACGCTGCGCCAGACGTTGTCATCCGCGGGCTCTCCCGGCCAGCTAGGTGCCGCTGGCAACTGGCGCGCTTCCCATCCGTTCGAACGCTCCAGCGCGGTTATTGAGGGCGTGCCCGGACCGAGGTTTGTGGTCACTACGGTTCTGCCCGAGGCGCTGACCGCCAGCCCAAATGCTCCGGCGCCGGTGGAGTACTGTTCCCCAGTCGGCGCGATCACGCGTCCACCGGGCAACACCGCCGCTCCCGGCCGCCGCGAGGGAGGCCGATTGCCAGCCGGCGGAAAGTACGATTGCGCGCCAGCGATTGCACTGCAGAGTGCCAGCGCCCAAAACGGGCGCGCCAGGGCCGCCACCCCTCCATCATAATCTCCCGCCTCCCAAGCCAAGCCGTGGTTCACGTAACAATCACGGCCAAGGGCATACTCTTCACGGATCGGCTGCACTTTTTTCCAAGCGGTAACGTTCGGTACGGTCGCAGCTCTCCTACGGAGTGTCCCTGATTCAGTTCGCTATGTTCTTTCGCATCGGCCAGTTACGCACCTATTGCAATCGGGGGCGAACGGGGGTACCATTTGGCACAAGAAGTGCTATCTTCTGATCTTGAAGTGTTAAGGCGGATGTCGCACATTTTGTTATTCGTCGTTCTTTCGATTTCCATTCCCGGCGGGACCGCGGAAGCCCTCGCGCAATCCAAGCAGCAAAACAAGCAACCCAAGGGGGCGTCGAAAGCCACTGCCACTCTGACGGGCTGCCTGGACGAGCAGGGGGGCCAGTACGTTCTGCTGGACGATCGAACCATGAGTCCTGTAGCCGATTTAGATCCTGCTGGTATCCCTGCCGAAGCATTATTCGCCAAACACATGGGGCACAAGGTTACCGTGAGGGGCAGTTCCACACCGGGCGCCGCCCGGCCTCTGTTCAAAGTGAGCGAGATCGAGACGATCAGCGAGATGTGCGCCGCCACCCCACCACAGTGATGAAAACAGTTTCAGGAGGAGATATGGCAACGAGCCCGATCGCTGTAGCGCCGCAGAAGCCCTTGGAAGATCCCTTAGCGCATTTGCCTTGCTCCAGTATTGTGGAGTATCGCAAGGGACAGACGATTTACAGCCAGGACCAGCCTTCCACCGCGATCTATCTGGTGATCGACGGGAAAGTAAAAGTTTCCCGTCTTGTCGACGACGGCCACCAGGTCGTGGTCGACATTTATCAACTCGACGAGTTCTTCGGTGAATCCGCTTTCCTCAATCTCCCGCACCGGTCCGAGCAGGCCGTGGCTCTGGAGAACACTAAGTTGATGACCTGGACCACCTCCGAAATCGAAGACATCATACTCAAGCGGCCTCGTCTGGCGGTGGCCTTGCTGCAAATCCTGGTGCAACGCACGATCGATTTCACGCACCGCATCGAGAGTTTCTCGGTGGACAATATCGCCCGGCGCCTGGCGCGCTCGCTCATCCGCTTTTCCGAGCGTCTGGGGTCTGTCGAGGAAGATGGATCGATTCGCATGGTCCCTTTCACACATGAGTTGCTATCCCAATATGTAGGTACGTCGCGGGAAATCGTGACCCATTACATGAACCAGTTCCGGAAACAGGGTTATTTACGCTACTCGCGCAAAGGCATCATTCTGTACCGTGACGCTTTCCGGGAGTGGCTGCGGCAAAGCGCCTGATCGATTGTTTTGGCCCGCACCCGGCCTCAAAACTTTGTCTTCGGTGTGGCGGTCGCCCCGGCGGAATTGGTAATTTCCGCCGAGAAGGAGGCGACCGCCGACGAATCGCCGGTTACTGGAAACAGGGCGCGCAGCAGGAAGGTCCCCCCCAGATCCGATCCCGGAAAAAATTTGGCGAAAGCCGCGGTGCCATCCGCCCGAAGGGTTCCCGGCGCGATGACGTTTCCCCCCGCATCGAAAAACGTAAACGACAACTGCCCGGCCGTTCGTGTATTGTCGTACCCGGTAATCTGGATTTCGATGCTGCCCGCGCTCCTGGCCGCTGCGGCTACGCTTATCCAGACCGGCGCTGGCGCAATCGTGACCGGTTGCCGGTCGGTGGCGTCGCCGAGTTGCGCCGCGACCGTCAGAGTCCCCGCCGTCGTTCCCGTCTGAAACAACACTGCCGTCTGGCCGCCGAAGCGGCCCTGTGTATCTCCCGGCTGGAAGGCGAAAGAAGCCGTCCGTCCTCCCGAAGCGAAGGCAATCGCCGCATCCGACGCGCCAGGGCTGACCGCCGCGAAATCGAGCGTCAATGTCC